>Ga0315905_10000135_pt1 | contig 77597 bp, 69 predicted proteins | sample LakEriMetagenome_5_FD_203522 | JGI IMG/M metagenome (GOLD analysis project Ga0315905, IMG submission 203522) | Freshwater fungal communities from buoy surface, Lake Erie, Ohio, United States - Buoy 4 MA121 | ecosystem: Environmental > Aquatic > Freshwater > Lake | place: USA: Lake Erie, Ohio...
GATCAGCAACTCGTCCTGCAAAAATCCGATGATGGCCGTTTCTCACTCACCATAGACCATGCATAACCCGCAACTCAATAAAAACGGCGAGCTGCAGCACCTGATCACACTTGAAGGTCTGCCACCGGCTGTTATTACCCGCATTCTGGACACCGCAGCCTCCTTCGTCAGTGTGGGTGATCGCGAAGTTAAAAAAGTACCACTCATGCGTGGCAAGAGCGTGTTCAATCTGTTTTTTGAAAATTCAACGCGTACACGTACCACCTTCGAAATCGCGTCCAAACGACTCTCGGCCGACGTGATCAATCTGAATATTTCCGCCTCCTCGGCCAGCAAAGGTGAGTCGCTACTCGACACCATCGACAATCTTGCTGCCATGCACGCGGACATGTTCGTTGTACGCCATGCGCAATCGGGCGCGCCTTATCTGATTGCGCGTCATCTGACCGAAACCCGTCAGGACCATGTGCATGTCGTGAATGCCGGCGATGGCCGCCATGCACATCCGACGCAGGGTCTGCTGGACATGTACACGATCCGGCACTACAAAAAAGATTTTCGGAATCTGACGGTCGCCATCGTTGGCGACATACTGCACAGCCGTGTTGCGCGATCCGACATTCATGGCTTGACCACCTTGGGTGTGCCTGAAGTGCGCGTGATTGGCCCACGCACCTTGCTGCCGGGTGGTTTGGAGCAAATGGGCGTGCGTGTGTTTAACGACATGAATGAAGGTTTGAAAGGCGTGGATGTAATCATCATGCTGCGACTTCAAAACGAGCGTATGCATGGTGCGTTGCTGCCTTCGGCCCAGGAATATTTCAAGAGCTACGGTCTCACGCCTGAGCGTCTCGCACTGGCCAAGTCCGACGCCATCGTTATGCATCCTGGCCCCATGAATCGCGGTGTTGAAATCGATTCGGCGGTTGCAGATGGTGCGCAAGCCGTAATTCTTCCCCAAGTGACGTTTGGTATCGCGGTGCGTATGGCCGTGATGAGCATACTGGCGGGGTCCTGAAAAAAATGAGCATGAGACTTCACATAAAAAATGGCCGCGTCATCGACCCGGCAAACCACATCGACGCAGTGCAGGATTTGTTCATCGCTGACGGTAAGATCGCCGCACTCGGCACACCGCCTTCCGGGTTTCAAGCCGACCAAGTCATTGATGCGCATGGATTGGTCGTGGCGCCCGGTCTGGTGGATTTGTCAGTGCGCTTGCGTGAGCCCGGTTATGAATATCGCGCCACACTTGAGTCTGAGTTGCAGGCAGCATTGGCGGGTGGTGTGACCAGTTTGCTTTGTCCTCCCGATACCGATCCGGTACTCGATGAACCCGGACTGGTCGAGATGCTGGTTCATCGCGCGCGTGGCCTGAATCAGTCCCATGTCTATCCGCTGGGTGCGCTGACCATGGGTCTTAAAGGTAAAGAACTTACCGAAATGGCCGAACTCACCGAAGCCGGTTGTGTCGGTTTTTCACAAGCAGAAGAGAGCATCAGCGACACCACCGTGCTGATGCGTGCGCTGCAGTACGCGCAGACCTTTGGTTACACCGTCTGGTTACGTCCGCAAGATCCGCATCTGGGCAAGGGTGGTACCGCACACAGCGGACCACTGGCCTCGCGACTGGGATTGTCCGGTGTACCCGTGATCAGCGAAACGATTGCGCTGCACACCATCTTCGAACTAATACGCAGCACCGGCACGCGCGTGCATTTGTGTCGGCTGTCATCGGCAGCAGGTATCGCGCTGGTGAGTGCAGCGAAATCGGAAGGCTTACCCGTCACTTGCGATGTGGGTGCGCATCATATTCATCTGACCGATAACGATATCGGCTTCTTTGATTCGAATGCGCGTCTGTCGCCACCGTTGCGCAGCCAGCGTGATCGTGATGCGATACGACAGGCGCTGATCGATGGAACGATCGATGCGATCTGTTCTGATCACACGCCCGTCGATGATGATGAAAAACTTCTACCCTTTGGTGAAGCATCGCCCGGCGCGACCGGTCTGGAGTTGCTGCTGTCGTTGTCCCTTAAATGGGCTGTGGAGACACTGCCTTCCAAAGATCAACTCACGGCAGCTATCGCACGAATCAGCTGTGACCCCGCACGCGTGGCAGGTCTGAATGCCGGTAGCCTGTCGGTGGGCAGCATTGCGGATGTCTGCATCTTCGACGCTGATACGCGCTGGACCGTGAATGCGCATACCCTCACCAGTCAGGGCAAGCACACGCCCTTCATTGGCTATGAATTGCAGGGCCGGGTCAGTCACACCATTGTCTCCGGTCGTCTGGCTTTCAGCCGCAGCGCCTGAACATGCCGTTTTTATCACTGGCGAGACTGGCCTTGCACCTGGCTGTGGCTCTCTGCAAAGCTGCGCTGCTGTTTCCCTGGCTGGATGCGCCAGGACGCGATCACCACATTCAGCGCTGGTCGCAACAGCTGGTTCGCATCTGCGGCATTACCTTGCAGGTAGATGACTCGTTGCAGCAGCAACCAGCGCATCCCGCACTCATTATCTGCAACCATGTTTCGTGGCTGGATATTTTCGTCATCAACACGATTCACCCTTGCCGCTTTGTCGCCAAATCCGATATTCGTGACTGGCCATTGATTGGTTGGCTCTGCGATAAATCCGGCACTATCTTCATTGCGCGGGGCAGACAGCGTGATGTGCGACGTATTTACGCCGGACTGGTAGAAAGCATTCACGCCGGCGAGCGGGTATCGTTTTTCCCCGAAGGCACCACAGCGTCACAGGGTACGGTCCTGCCTTTTCACGCCAATCTTTTCGAGGCCGCGATTGAGGCGCAGGTACCCGTTCAGCCCTATGCGATACGTTATGTGGATGCGCAGGGCGAACTGCACAGAGCCGCCGACTTTATTGGCGAGATGAGTTTTCTGGAAAGCGTGATCATCATCATGCAAAGTCGCGGTATCAAGGCCGAGCTGATTCGTTTGCCTGCGATCGAAACGCAGGGCGCGCATCGTCGAGAAATTGCGAAGGTCGCGCGTGAGCAGATCGCCACCGCGTTGCAGTGCCCTTTGTGATGGATGGAAATGCCTGACACCCAAAAAAAGTCTATGGATCGTGCGCGCTGCAACGTCGGTCGTTGTTAAGTCTGCCGTAAAGTGCCAACCGTCATCCCGGCGAAAGGGTGCAGCGGGGGTTTCAGACCGCATGCGGTCTGCCCGCGGAACGGTACTGGCTTGCAAGCCAGTGCGCGCCCTACAAGGGGGGATCCAGCGTCGTTCGAATTTTCAGCCCGGATCCTGATGTTGTGGACAGTCCACCTGTACCAGCCGTCTATCCTCCAGACACACCGCCGTGAGCTTGCCACCCCAGACGCAGCCACTGTCGATGCCCAGTAGCCGGGGACGCTGTATTAGACCTAGCGTTGACCAGTGGCCGAATATGACAGTGACATCTGACGTTTTGCGTTCCGGCACATCAAACCAAGGCAGGTAGCCCGCGGGTGGATTACCGGGTCCTTCCTTAGTATCGAATTCCATATCGCCATCGGCAGTACAAAAGCGCAGACGTGTCAGGCCATTGACGATACTGCGCATGCGCTCTTCTCCCTGAAGCGCATCGTTCCAGCGTAAAGGCGTATTGCCATACATCGTGCGCAGGAATTCTTTCCAGTGCGGACCGCGTAATTGCGTGGTGACTTCATCCGACAGTGCCATCACCTGCGCTACTGTCCATTGCGGCAGCACGCCTGCGTGCACGATTAAATGATTTTGCTCAAACAGTGCCAGGGGTTGTTGCCGCAGCCAGGTCAGTAATTCATCGCAATCCGGTGCACTCAGAATTTCCTGCATCGTGTCCATGCGTCCGCGTGCTCGTGCACCGCAGGCGATTGCCAGCAAATGCAGATCATGATTACCAAGGACGGTGCGGGCACTCTCGCCTAATCCGCGTACCAATCGCAATGTGCGAAGTGATTCAGGACCGCGATTGACCAGGTCGCCGACAAAGATCAGTTGGGCGTTGGGTGACTGCTGGTCGATGTGATTGAGCAGCAACTCGAGGTCGGCAGCACAGCCTTGCAGGTCGCCGATGGCGTAGGTTTGCATAGGGTTCAGGTCAGTGATCAGTGATGGTTAGTGCGTTATTGAGGATTTGTGTCGATGGTTCTTCGACGCTTCCTGGATCCCGGCTTTCGCCGGGATGACATATTGAGGGCCGAGATGACAGAATTGGACGATCTGATAACGTTTTAGAACTGTTGACCTAAAAACCGTCATCCCGGCGAAAGCCGGGATCCAGTGTCTTCCGTCTTGCAATAGCTGTCTCAAGCTTTCATCGACCAATCTGCACATATAAGCTGGAGATTGTAAACGCACCCCAGATCCACCTGACCTCGCCGCCTTTTAAGGGGAAATCCAGAGCCAGTAGCGTAAAATGCGCCTGAAATTTCATTCCATATTTTTTATCGCATTTCAGAGGTATTTTCATGATTCTGGTGACTGGCGGCGCTGGCTTCATCGGCTCGAACTTCGTGCTGGCCTGGCTCGCGGCCAGCGATGAGCCCGTAGTTAACCTGGACAAGCTGACCTACGCTGGCAATCCGGCCAATTTCGCGTCCCTGTCCGGCGATGCCCGTCACATCTTTGTGCAGGGTGATATCTGCGATCGTGCGCTGATTACCTCGCTGCTGCAACAGCACCAGCCCCGCGCCATCGTGCATTTCGCGGCCGAGAGCCACGTTGATCGCTCGATTCATGGCCCCGGTGATTTCATACGTACCAATGTCGATGGTACCTTCAGCCTGCTCGAAGCGACGCGCGCCTATCTGGCCGGATTGACCGAAACCGACAAAACCGCATTTCGTTTTCTGCACGTGTCCACAGATGAAGTCTTCGGTAGTTTGGGTCCGGACGATGCGCCATTTTCCGAGACCACGCCGTATGCGCCCAACAGCCCTTATTCGGCATCCAAAGCCGCATCGGATCACCTGGTGCGCGCTTGGCATCACACCTATGGTCTGCCGGTCGTTACCGGTAACTGTTCGAACAACTACGGACCGCTGCAATTCCCTGAGAAACTGATTCCACTCATCATTGCCAATGCGCTCGCAGGCAAGCCGCTACCGATCTATGGCGATGGTCAACAGGTTCGGGACTGGCTGTATGTCGGCGATCACTGCAGTGCCTTGCGGCGTGTGCTCGAGGCAGGCCGTCTCGGTGAAACCTACAACATCGGCGGCTGGAATGAGAAAGCGAATATTGATGTTGTTCGTACCTTGTGCGCGCTGCTGGATGAACTCGCACCGCGCGAACGCTCGTACAGCGAACTGATTACTTTCGTCACCGATCGCCCCGGCCATGACCGTCGCTATGCGATTGATGCGCGCAGGGCGGAGCATGAACTTGGTTGGCGACCGGCGGAAACGTTCGAGACGGGCATGCGTAAAACCGTTCAGTGGTATCTCGATCATCAGGACTGGGTTAGGCAAATACAGTCAGGAGACTATATGCAATGGATAGACTGTAATTACAGCCAGCGTACCGGAGCTGCCACATGAGCGAACGACGCGGCATCATTCTCGCCGGTGGTTCCGGCACACGGCTCTATCCAGTGACGATGGCCGTCTCCAAGCAGTTACTGCCCGTGTATGACAAGCCCATGATCTACTACCCGCTCAGTACGCTGATGTTGGCGGGCATACGCGATATTCTGCTGATCTCCACACCACAGGACACGCCGCGTTTTGAGCAATTGCTGGGTGATGGTCATCAATGGGGCATCAATATTCATTATGCAGTGCAGCCATCGCCGGACGGATTGGCACAAGCCTTCATTATTGGTCGCGAGTTTGTGGGTAACTCACCGTCGGCGCTGATTCTTGGCGATAACCTGTACTACGGTCATGATCTTGATGCACGTCTGAACGCAGCGAATACACGTCAAGAGGGCGCGACCGTGTTTGCATATCACGTGCTTGATCCCGAGCGTTATGGCGTTGTGGGTTTTGATGAGCATCGGCGTGCGATTAGTATTGAAGAAAAGCCCGCCAAACCGAAATCCAACTATGCAGTCACAGGCTTGTATTTTTATGACCAACAGGTCTGCGAGATCGCGGCTGGTATTCAGCCTTCAGCGCGTGGCGAGCTGGAAATCACCGATGTCAATCGCATTTATCTGGAACAAAGTCAGTTGCAAGTCGAAGTCATGGGTCGCGGTATGGCCTGGCTCGACACCGGAACGCATGAGTCTCTGATGGAAGCCGGGCAGTTCATCGCTACGCTGGAAAAACGTCAGGGATTGAAAATCGCCTGTCCCGAAGAGATTGCTTATCGCAAAGGCTATATCGACCCAGCACAAGTGCAGAAACTGGCCGACCCCATGAAGAAAAACAGTTATGGCCAGTATTTGCTGCGCCTACTCGAAGACAGAATTTTTTGAACGCATGAAAACTATTCCGACCACGATTCCCGATGTGCTGATCATCGAGCCCACAGTCTTCGGCGATGCACGCGGCTTTTTCTACGAAAGCTACAACGCGCGCCAGTTTGAAGCGCTGACTGGTATCGCGCCGCAATTCGTCCAGGATAATCATTCTCGTTCTGCGCGTGGCGTTTTACGTGGTTTGCATTATCAGATACGACAGCCTCAGGGCAAGCTGGTGCGCGTTACAGCGGGCGAGGTCTTTGATGTCTGCGTCGACTTGCGTCGCAGCTCGCCTTTTTTCGGCCAGTCGGTGGCGGTCATGCTCTCGGCTGAAAACAATCGGCAGTTATGGATACCACCGGGATTTGCGCACGGATTTCTGGTCACCAGTGATTACGCAGAATTTCTTTACAAAACAACTGACTACTATGCGCCCGAGCATGAGCGTTCGCTGCAATGGAATGATCCTGCGCTGAACATTGTCTGGCCTGTGCAGGGAGAGCCTTTGCTGTCTACCAAGGACAAAGCGGCCGCAGCGCTTGCGCAGGCTGAAACCTTCGAATGAAAATACTCGTTACGGGTTGCCACGGTCAGGTCGGTCATGCACTGATCCAGCATTTGCAAGGTCTGGGCGAGATTCATGCGGTCGGGCGCGAGCAGCTTGATCTCTCACGTGCTGAATCGATTCGGGCGGTGATGCAATCCCTGAAGCCGGCAATGGTGATCAACGCCGCTGCATACACCGCGGTCGATCAGGCCGAATCAGAAGAAGCGCTTGCTCTGCGCATCAATGCCGAGGCCCCCGGCATTCTGGCCGAAGAAGCCGTAAAAATCGGTGCATCACTCATTCACTATTCCACCGACTATGTGTTCGATGGCAGCAAGCAGGGCGCATGGACAGAAGACGATCCTGTGTCCCCCTTATCTGCTTACGGTCGCAGCAAGCTCGCGGGCGAGCGAGCCATTGCAGCGACCGGTGTGCCACACCTGATTTTGCGCACTAGCTGGGTCTATGGTCTGCACGGTAAAAACTTTTTACTCACCATGCTGAGGTTGGCGCAATCCCGCGATTCACTGTCCATTGTGGATGATCAGATCGGTGCCCCCACCTGGAGTCATACAATAGCGGAAGCTACCGCCAACATTGTCAGGAATTTTCCCCGGGCTGAGCAAATCGAAGAACTGAGTGGTATTTATCATCTCTGCGCAAGTGGACACACGAGTTGGTTTGGCTTTGCGCAGGCGATTTTTTCGAATCCTGCCGTGCATCAGCGTCCGGCACTGCAGGCGATTACAACAGCGCAATATCCCACGCCTGCTCGACGTCCTGCAAACTCTGTCATGAATACTGAAAAATTCCGGCAATGTTTTGGTGAGCTACCTTCCTGGCAAGAGGCTCTGCAGCACTGCTTGGAAGGTCTTGAACCCAAGACTGCTTCTGAATAAACATCTCCCATATTAATTTTTATAGAACTTTTGCAACTATGGTCACTGGCACGGTCAAATTAAATCCCGGCATTTTCAAGGCCTACGATATACGTGGTGTACTCGGCACAACGCTGGACAACGGCATTGCGTATCAGATTGGTCAGGCCTTTGGATCTGCTGCTGTCGAGTGTGGCGAGGGCACGGTAGTGATTGGTCGTGATGGTCGATTGTCCGGTCCCGAATTGTCGGCAGCACTGGCCGAAGGTTTGCAATCAGCGGGTGTTGATGTCATCGATATCGGTATGGTCGCTACACCCATGCTGTATTTCGCGACCCATACGTTGGGTGCTAGCAGCGGCATCATGGTCACTGGCAGTCACAACCCGCCGGATTACAACGGTTTCAAGATGGTGCTTGCGGGCGCAGCCATTTATGGCGACACCATCACCGCGCTCTATCAGCGTCTGCAAGAGGGTAGGCTCGCGCAAGGTCGCGGCAGCTATCGCGAGCATTCGGTACGCGATGCGTATCTGCAGCGCATCGTCGGCGACATCAAGCTCGCGCGTCCCATGCACATTGCGATTGATTGCGGCAATGGTGTCGCTGGTGCTGTTGCTGGTGACTTGTATAGACAGCTCGGTTGCACGGTGACGGAATTGTTTTGCGAGGTTGACGGTAATTTTCCGAATCATCATCCTGATCCTGCGCATCCAGAAAATTTGCAGGATCTGATTCGTACTTTAGCTAGCAGCGATGCAGAGATTGGGTTGGCGTTTGATGGCGATGGTGATCGCCTTGGTGTGGTCACCAAAACAGGTGAGATCATTTATCCGGATCGTCAGCTCATGCTGTTCGCTCAGGAAATACTCAGCCGTCATCCCGGCGCACCCATACTCTTTGATGTGAAATGCAGCCGCCATGTCGCCGAAGTCGTCAAAGCCGCCGGCGGTCAGCCGCAGATGTGTCGCACCGGTCACTCGCTGGTGAAAGCAAAAATGAAAGAAACCGGCGCACCTTTCGGTGGTGAAATGAGTGGTCATTTGTTTTTCAAAGACCGCTGGTATGGATTTGATGATGGCTTGTACGCAGGCGCGCGTTTGCTCGAGTTGGCCAGTCGGGTTAGTGATCCCGGCGCCATGCTCAATGCCTTGCCACAATCCATCTCGACGCCCGAGCTTCAGATCGCGCTAGCCGAAGGCGAGAACCACGCCGTCGTGGCGCAGCTGCAGCGCGACGCGCAATGGCCGGATGCGCGTGATGTCATTACGCTCGATGGTGTGCGTGTGGAGTACGCAGATGGCTTTGGTCTGGTGCGTGCTTCAAACACCACGCCCGTGCTGGTCTTACGTTTCGAAGCCGAAGATACCGATGCGCTGCATCGCATACAACAATCCCTGGGTGCAGCAATTCGCGCGGTACGGCCTGATGCATTGCTACCGTTCTGAATGCTGATGGATTCATTTAGGCTGCGCGCCTATTCTCTGATCTGGTGGCTGGTTTTGCCGCTGGCACTGCTGCGCTTGTGGTTGCGTGGTCAACGCGAACCAGGCTATCGCAAGCACATAGCAGAACGTCTGGGCAGCTACGCCCTCGCGCCTGCATCGCCGTTGATCTGGGTGCATGCCGTATCGGTGGGCGAGACACGTGCTGCCGAACCGCTGATTCGCCGTTTGCTGCGTGACTTTCCATCACATACGATGCTGATCACTCACATGACAGTCACTGGCCGCGCGACGGGTCAGCAATTGTTTGCTGATGAATCGCGCGTGATTCAAGCCTATCTGCCCTACGACACACTATCGATGACGCAGCGCTTCTGTGCACATTTTCGTCCGCGGTTATGCGTGTTGATGGAAACCGAAATCTGGCCCAGTCTGATTGACGCCTGTCGGCGCGCGGCAATACCGATCACGCTCGTCAATGCTCGATTGTCGGAGCGCTCACTGAAAAAAGCGCAGCGGTTTTCGGGTCTGCTGGGTGCCGCTGTACGCAAGATCGATCGAGTCGCAGCGCAAACCGAGGACGACGCGAATCGGCTGCGCGCAATGGGGGCGCAACACGTCACGGTCACGGGCAGCTTGAAATTCGACATTGATCCACCGGCCAACGGTCTGGCGCAAGGACGCGATTGGCATGCGCAATGGGGAAACCGGCCGGTGCTGTTGTGCGCCAGTACGCGCGAAGGCGAGGAACGTTTGCTGCTGGACGCGATGGTGACGGCTTCACTGCCCGAGCATTTTCTGATCTTGATCGTTCCGCGGCATCCGCAACGTTTCGACGAGGTAGCAAATCTGATCGAGGAGCGTGGATTCCGATGGATGCGTCGCTCGGCGTGGCGCTCCGACAGTCTGCCGGCGGAGGTGAACGTCATGTTGGGTGATTCCATGGGTGAGATGTTCGCGTACTACGCGGCCTCGGATATTGCCTTCATCGGCGGCAGTTTGTTACCACTGGGCGGGCAGAATCTGGTGGAGGCACTGTCCTGCGGCAAGCCAGCCATCGTTGGAAAACATACGTTCAATTTTGAGCAGATCACCGAAGACGCGATTGAATTTGGTGTCGCTGTCCGCATTAATGATGCAGATGACTTGTTCACGCAGTTGTCGGAGTGGCTAGAGGATACTTCCGGTCTGCAGGACACTTCTGCGAGAGCTGCGCAATTCACGCAATTGCATCGTGGCGCGACGGAGAAGACGTTGCGTCTGTTATCCGAGGTAATGCGTTAGCTATAACGTACGTGGTGTGGTTCGTCCACGCAGCGGTCAGTCCATGCAGTTGATGACAATTTTGAGGCCAACCAATCTAAAAACGTCATCCCGGCGCAAGCCGGGATCTAGTGGCGTTCAGATTTTTATTGATTAACGAGCATAGGCCAGCATCTCGATTCTGATAAGCCACGTCATTACAAGCCTTACTTCTGCGCTTGCTGACTCACCTCATTCAACCCACCCCCCAGCGAGCGGTATAAATCCACCGAATTGGTGATCTTTAGCAGTTTGGTCTGCAGCAGCTGCTGTTCGGCAGCAAACAGCTCGCGCTCCGCATCGAGCACATCCAGATAATTTGCAATACCGTTCTTGTAGCGTGCCTGTGCGAGTTCAAGGCGTGCCGCTTGCGAGGCGCGCATGGCTTCCTGCGCTGCGATTTCATCTGCTAGCGACGCGCGGGCTGATAAAGCATCGGCGACTTCACGGAACGCGATCTGAATAGTTTTTTCATAGCTAGCAATTGCGATATCGGTGCGTACTTCGGCCAGACTCAGATTGGCTTTGTTGCGACCTGCATCGAATATGGGTAGCACCAGCTGTGGCGAAAAAATCCAGGTGCCGGAATTACTTTGAAACAGATCGCCTAATTCAGTGCTAGCCAGACCTGCACCTGCTGTGAGCGATATACGTGGGAAAAACGCGGCGCGGGCAGCGGCGATACTGGCTTGTGCCGAGCGCAGTCGCTGTTCTGCAGCACGAATATCCGGGCGATGCGTGAGCAATTCAGAAGACAGCCCGGCGCCGATATCTGCGGTAACAGCCTGCGAGGAAAGATTAGCGCTTTGTGTGGGCGGCGAGGTGCTGGCGCCGACCAGCAGCGCCAGCGCGTTGATACTCAATGAATGCTGGCGCTTGAGCGAGAGCACGGCGGTTCGTGCTGTTTGTACCAGCGTTTCGCTCTGTCGTAATTCGAGCGCGTTCGTAATCCCTGCATCAAAACGTTTTTTGACCAGATCATATGACGTCGTGCGCGCCTTCAATGTTCGTTCGGCCAGTGCAATCTGTTCAGTCAGACCGCGCTCGGCCAGCCAAGCTTTAGCGACCTCGCCGACCAGCGAGACTTGCATCGCACGTTGTGCTTCTTCGGTTGCGAAGAATTGGGCCAGTGCAGCTTCGGAGAGATTTTTTACGCGACCGAAAAAATCAAGCTCAAAGGCAGTCATGCCAACGCCAACCTGATACGACGAGGTGTTACGCATCGTGCCTGCAAACAGCTGACGGGAGCCAGAGGTGCCAGCCGTGCCATTCACTGTCGGTTGTTGATCGCTGCGCTGAATGTTAAACAGCGCGCGCGATTCTTCGATACGCAACGCGGCAGTTTTCAGATCACGGTTATTGGCGAGTGCGGCTGCAATAGTTTGCTTGAGTTCTGGATTGAGAAAAAATTCACTCCAGCCGATGTCAGCCACCGGTGCTGCTGCTGGCTCGACTGCGACCGGGAATTTTTCTGGTATCGGTGCAGCAGGTTTACTGAACTCGGGCAGTATTTGGCAGGCCGACAGGGCGACAGTCCCCGTCAGCAGCAGCATCGAAAGTTTTTTTGTCATCATGATTTTTCTTCTTCCTGATGCATACGCGCTGCATACAATTTGCGTTGACGCTCGCTGCCCTTGAAGATGCGACGTACGACAACAAAAAATACGGGTACAAAAAACACCGCCAGTACCGTGGCAGTGATCATGCCGCCCATCACACCGGTACCAATCGCGCGCTGGCTGGCTGAGCCAGCACCGGTAGCGATCACCAGCGGCAGTACGCCAAGGATGAAGGCCAGCGAAGTCATGATGATCGGCCGGAAGCGTAATTTCACGGCCGTTAATGTAGCTTCGACCAGGTCCATGCCATCAGCCTGCAGGTCTTTGGCGAATTCAATAATCAGAATCGCATTCTTCGCCGACAAACCAATGATCGCAATCAGACCCACCTTGAAGTAAACATCATTCGGCATATCACGCCAGATCGTGAATGCGACGGCGCCCAGCACACCCAGCGGGACGACCAGCAGCACCGCCAGTGGAATCGCGGTACTTTCATAAAGGGCAGCGAGCACCAGGAACACCGCCAGCAGTGACAAGGCAAACAACAGCGTCGCCGTTGAGCCCGCTGCTTTTTCTTCAAAAGATTGACCGGCCCATTCAAAGCCCACGCCTGCAGGCAGTTGAGATACTAATCGTTCTACCTCGGCCAGCGCATCGCCTGACGAAGCACCTGGCGCAGCATCGCCTTGCACTTTCATCGCAGGATAGCCATTGAATCGCACCAGCTGCACAGGACCTGTAATCCAGCGGCTTTTCGTGAAAGCCGAGAAAGGCACCATCGAACCCTGAGCATTGCGAGCGTGGAGTTTGTCGATATCCTCAGGCATCAGGCGCTTGTTGGGATCAGCCTGCAGAATCACGCGCTGCTGCCGACCTTGATTCGGAAAGTCATTGACGTAAGTGGTACCAAAGGTGGCGGATAGCGTGGTGTTGATATCAATCAGCGACACGCCCAGCGCATTCGCCTTATCGCGATCGATTTCCAGACGTAATTGCGGTGAATCTTCCATGCCCTCGGGGCGCGCACTCTTGATGACTTTACTTTGCGCCATCATGCCCAGTAACTGATTACGTGCTGCCAGCAGTGCATCGTGACCCAGACCCGCTCTATCCTGCAGCCGCAGAGAGAAACCAGTCGCGTTACCAAGCTCACGAATCGCAGGCGGGTTTACGGTGAAGACAATCGCATCGCGAATCGTCATCATCAGCGACATTGCCTTCTGCGCCATACCGGCCGAGCTGACTTCTGGCGTAGTGCGTTCCTTCCAGTCCTTGAGTGGTACGAACAGCAAACCACCATTCTGACCATTACCCGAGAAGCTAAAGCCAATCACCGACACGATGCCGGCGACACCGGGCTCTTTCATGAAGTACTGCTCTGCCTGCTCCATCACCGATAAGGTTCGGCCAGTGCTCGCGCCCGGTGGCAACTGCACGTTTGCCAGCAGATAGCCCTGATCTTCGGCGGGTAAGAACGCGGTTGGCATGCGCGATGCCATCCACAGTACGCACGCAATGATGATGCCGTAAATCACCATGTAACGACCGCTGGTGCGAAGCATTTTTTTCACGCCGGATTCATAACTTGCGGTCGTGCGGCGGAAGAAGCGGTTGAACAAACCGAAAAATCCCTTGCGCTCGTGGTGTCCGGGTTCGATCGGTTTGAGTACCGTCGCGCACAGTGCCGGTGTGAGTGTGATCGCCATGATCGCGGAGAACACCATCGCCGACACCATCGACATCGAAAACTGTCGATAGATCGCGCCCACCGAGCCAGTAAAGAAAGCCATTGGAACGAATACTGCAATCAGCACCGCAGTGATACCGATGATGGCACCCGTAATCTGGCTCATCGCTTTGATGGTTGCTTCGCGCGGCGGTAAACCTTCCTCGGCCATAATCCGTTCGACATTCTCCACCACCACAATCGCATCATCTACCAAGATACCAATGGCCAGCACCATACCGAACATGGTCAGCACGTTGATGGAATAACCAAACAGAGACATCGTCGCAAAGGTTCCCATCAGCGCGACGGGTACCACGATTGCGGGGATCAGTGTGTAACGCAAGCTTTGCAGGAACAGCAGCATCACCAGGAACACCAGCGCCACAGCTTCGAGCAACGTCTTGATCACTTCTTCGATCGAGATCTTTACGAACAGCGAAGTGTCATAAGGAACCACGTATTCCACGCCGGGCGGGAAGAATTTTTTCAACTCCTTCATTTTTGCGCGTACCAATTCGGCAGTTTGCAGTGCGTTGGCCGTGGGCGTCAGCTGAATGCCAATCGCAGCAATTGGCTTACCGTTCAGGCGCGCAGCAAAGCCATACGATTGCCCGGCAATCTCCACCTTGCCGATATCGCGAATTCGCACCGTTGCGCCATTTGGCAGCGCTCGCAGTACCACGTTGCCGAATTCTTCAGGCGTGGATAACTGGCCGCTGACGATAATGGAGGTCGCGATGCGCTGCGAACTGGGTGCGGGCAGATCGCCGAGAATACCGGCAGAGAATTGTGCGTTCTGCTGGCGAATTGCATTGACGACATCGGTCGGTGTGAGCTTGTAGCCCACTAGCTTGTCGGGATCAACCCACACGCGCATGGCACGCTCGGTACCAAACAGCTGCACCACACCCACACCTGGAATACGTTTGATTTCATTGATTACATTGCGCGCCAGATAATCACCCAACGCGACAGGTGAAACATCGCCATTGGTGGCGCGCAGATTGACGAACATAAGCAGATTGCTGCGCGCCCGTGTGATGGTCACGCCCTGTTGCACTACTGCCTGAGGCAGACGTGCTTCGATACGCTTGAGGCGATTTTGTACATCAACCGCAGCGAGTTCAGGATTAGTGCCGTTCTTGAAGGTCACCGAAACTTGTGACTGGCCGTCTGACTGGCTCTGTGATTCGATGTAGAGCATGTTCTCTGCACCGTTCATTTCCTGCTCGATCAGGCTGGTGACGCTCTCATCGACCGTTTGCGCCGAACCACCTGGATAAACCGCATTGACGATGATGGTAGGCGGTGCAATCTGCGGGTATTGCGAGATAGGCAGATTCGGTATCGCGAGAATGCCGGCGAGCAGAATGAATAGTGCGATCACCCACGCAAAAACGGGACGATCAATGAAAAACTTTGCCATGGCGACGCGTCCTTAGTTTTTATTTGGGTTGCTGCTGTGCGGGCTTGTCATTGCCGCCGGCATCAGGCGGGCTCCAGGGCATGGGTTTGACTATGGCGCCGGGTTTCGCTTTCTGTAGTCCTTCGACGATTACCTGGTCACCGTGATTGAGGCCGCTGCTGATAATCCATTTGGTGCCATAGGCGCCGTCGGTTTTCACCGGGCGCGGTGCCACGGTACCGTTACCATCGACAGTCATTACGATAGAGCCATCCGCGGTACGCATGACCGCCTGTTGTGGCACCGTAATCGCACCGGCACGCGTCCCCTGTTCCAGACGTACTCGCACATACGTGCCGGGCAGCAGTGCGCGCTGCGGATTAGGGAATTGCGCACGCAAGATGACGGAGCTGGAAGCAGGATCCACCACCGCCTCGGAGAAAAGCAGCTGACCTTGATACTCGTACGGACGTCCGTCTTCCGTGACCAGAGTCAGCTTTGCTCGTGCGCCACCCTTGCCCGACTGGCTGACGATATCTTTCAGGCGACGTGTTTCAACACTGGATTGCGTCAGCGTCACATAGATCGGATCGAGTTGCTGGATCACTGCCATGCTGTGCTGATCATTGGCTGTAACCAATGCGCCTTCCGTAATGAGCGCGCGGCCGATACGTCCCGAGATCGGTGCGGTGACGGTGGCATAGGAGAGATTGAGTCGTGCAGTTTCAATGGCAGCGCGCGCAGTGCCTATCGCAGCGGTGGCCGCAGCAACATCCGCGGCGGCCAGTTTCTGTGCACTTTGTAAGTCATCGAATTCCTGCTTGCTGATCGCATTGCTGTCGACCAGACCGCGATAGCGATTGAGCTTGGTGTTGGCCTGAGAGAGATTGGCCTCGGCGCGCACCAGTCCCGCATCAGCTTGCGCTGCTGTCGCCTTGGCGCTATTGAGAGCGGCTTGAAACGGTGCTGGGTCGATTTCATACAGTAATTGTCCGGCGCGTACATCGCTGCCTTCGTTGAACACACGCTTTTGTACGATGCCACCCACGCGCGCACGAACTTCCGCCGTTCGTGTGGCTTCCACCCGGCCGGGCAGTTCGTTGACATTGGAAATGTTTTCCGGTGCCACCGTGATGACGGATACCATCATCGGTGGCGGAGCGCCGGCGGGTCCGGCTTTGGGCGCCTCTTTTTTGTCGCCGCAAGCGGCGAGCAGTGCCAGCAGTAAGCCGGAGATGATTAGTCTGCTGGATAGGGTCTTGTTATTCATGAAATTCCGCCACATATAAAAAGAAGCTGCTCGCATGACCTGCTGTCACCGAACAGATAAAAAACAAATAAAAACGAGTAACGATCAAAGCCTGATGAGAATCGCAGCGCAGGATGTCGCTGCCTGCAGAACAACGGATATCGCCTGACACAATAAGACCGGAGTCACCCCTGCGGGTGAATGGTACATTTTTCTTTTAATTAAGAAGCTCTTCGGTTTTCGTTAAATGCAAAATACACAAGACTAAACCCGTTCAAATTTATCTTTTCGCGCGCGAAAGGTAGCGGCTTGGATAAATCAACATAGCCTTACGGTTGTCTTGTTTCGAACAACTCGTTGAACTGCGCCAGATCGGCTTCACTCAGACTGCCTGCTGCAGCCTTGAGTTTCAGACTATTCATGAGTGTGTCATAGCGCGCTTTAGCCAGATCGCGTCGGGTCGAGTACAGCTGTTGCTGCGCGTTGAGCACATCAATATTTATGCGCACGCCCACGTCGTAGCCCAAACGGTTGGCATCGAGTGCTGATTTACTGGAGACTTCGGCGGCTTCCAGTGCGCGTGTTTGTGATAAGCCGCTCAGCACACCCAAAAATGCAGTGCGCGTGCTTTGCGCTGCGTTACGGCGGGCGGTATTGAGGTCCGCACGCGCCTTGTCTTCCAGTGAAATGGCTTCGCGAATTTTGCTGCTGGTGGCGTAGCCGCTGAACAGCGGAATAGTCAGCTGTACGCCGATGTTGGTCGTTGTCGTTGTAATCGCCGTCGTGAAGAAGCTCGTATTGCTGCCGTAACTGGCGACCGCATCGACCGTTGGCAGGTGACCAGCCCGATTGCGACTGATATCCAGTTTCGCTATCTCTGCCAGCAGTCCCTGGGCGACGACACCGAAATTGCCGGATTCAGCGCTTTGCACCCACGGATCCATGCTGACGGGTTCAGGAGGACTCAGTTTCACTCCGGGTTTCAGACTGGCCAGAGAAGGGGGAATTTTGCCGGTAATCTGAGCAAAGGCATTGCGTTTGACTTCGAGATCATTGGTGGCTGCTATTTCTTGCGCATTCGACAGATCGAAACGTGCCTGTGCTTCATGCGTGTCGGTGATGGTTGCTGTGCCCACTTCGAAATTACGCTTCGCAGAAGCGAGTTGTTCCGCAATGGCGACTCGCTGCGCTTGAATAAAGGCAATCGTGTCCTGTGCGGCCAGCACATCGAAATACGCCTGAGCCAAACGCACCATCAGATCGCTTTTCGCCTGATCGAACTGCACTTCACTCACGGCCACTTGCAGCTTGCTTTGCTCGTAGAGTTCGGCGTTGGCGCGGTTATAAAGAGGCTGTCGCAGCTGAAGTTGATAGGCGTTAGCCGAATAGTTAATGTTGGGATTGAGGGTGGATTCGCCGGAGACTTTGTTTGCTGATCCGGTGATGTTCGCCGTGGGTAACAAGCCCGCACGTCCCTGCACCGATTTTTCCGAATTAGCCTCGCGGGCCGCGCGCGCACTGGAAAACTGACTGTCGTAAGCTTGAGCATCGCGATAGGCGCTCATCAGATCCAGGGCTGTCGCATCTAGCGACAACAGTGCTGAAGCTATCAGAACAGCGAGTGGTGTTTTACGCATTTTTTTTCCAGTGGTGTTCATTCTTTAGTCTCAATAAGTCGGCATGCTGCCATCGACTTGCACCGCCCAACCATGGACACCGCCAGTCAGATTGGTGACGCTCGTAAAGCCGGCGCGCTCCAGAAATGCGCCGACCTGCATGCTGCGTGCGCCATGATGGCAGATACAGACGACCGGCGTTTCCGGGTCCAACTCTTCTTGTCTCGCCGGTACGCTATTCATGGGCATCAGGACCGAGCCATCAATGCGGCAAGTCTCATACTCCCAAGGCTCGCGCACATCAAGCAACATAGGTTGGGGGCGCGTTGAATCCGACAGCCATACGGCAAGCTCGGGAGCAGAAATGTGTTCCATGCCGTGATCCGCTTCAAAAACGAAATGCCGAGGGCTTCTCGACATTGCGCAGGGCTTTGACGCTGGTTTCAAACAGTTTGACCGTGTCCCTGGCATCGTCGGATACGCGCGTAATCATGCAGGCCGACATCACAGGTGCTTCACCAATGACCGCCAGAATGCGTCCGCCCACGCTCAGTTGCTGCAGAAAGGCATCGGACATGATTGGCAATGAACCTGAGATCATGATGACATCAAACGCCTGCGATCCACTGCCACTCCAGCCGCGCGCGCCGTCGCCAAGCATCACGGTGACATTACCGATACCGTAATCAGCCAGATTTTTTTCCGCGAGCGCTTTCAACTCGGGCACGATCTCGACCGTTACCACCTTGTTTGCATGATGCGCGAGTAGCGCCGCCATGTAGCCCGACCCCGCACCGATTTCCAATACGGACTCATGTGACTGCACGGCAGCTTCCTGCAGCAGACGTGCCTCGAGTTTCGGCGAGAGCATGTTTTCGCCTTGTGGCAGTGGGATCTCGGTATCGACGAAGGCAAGCGCCTGATAAGCCGTTGACACAAAGGCCTCGCGTCGCACAGCCACCAGTGTTTGCAGAATATTGAGATCCAGCACATCCCAGGTGCGGATCTGCTGTTCAATCATATTCCGTCGTGCTTGTTCGAGATTCATCTGGGAAAACTCCTGCGCCAAAAAGAACTAAATTTTATCAAAAGCTTGCGTTATTCCGGGAGGTCGCCTGCCTCGTCCGCAGACTGAGCCGAGCCGAAACGGCGGCGTCCCCATTGAGCCAAGTCATCCATCCAGGTGTAGATAACGGGCACCACCACCAGCGTCAGGATCGAGGAGGTGATAATGCCGCCAATTACAGCCTGACCCATGGGCGCGCGCTGCTCGGAACCTTCGGCCATACCCAGCGCCAGCGGCACCATGCCAAACACCATCGCCAGCGTCGTCATCAGAATGGGTCGCAGTCGCACATGCGCTGCCTCGAGCAGAGCCTCGCTGCGTTCCATACCCGCCTTGCGCGCCTGATTGGCAAAGTCCACCAGCAGAATTGCATTCTTGGTGACCAGTCCCATTAGCATCACGAAGCCAATAATCGAGAACAGATTCAGTGTCGAACGGAACAACATCAGCGATAGGAAAACGCCGATCAGCGTCAGCGGTAGCGCCGACATGATCGCAATCGGTTGCAGGAAGCTGGCAAATTGCGACGCGAGAATCATGTAAATGAAAATGATCGCCAGCAGTAAAGCCGACAGCGCGTAACCAAACGACTCCTGCATGTTTTTTGCCGCGCCGCCGATCTGATAGCGATAACCGGGTTGCCAGCTCATTGATTCAAGCACCAGTTTGATATCGACGCCGGCTTGTCCAGCCGAGCGGCCCAGCACGTTCGCAGAGATTTCAACTTCACGATTCAGGTCGCGCCGATTGATCTGGTTGGCACCATTAGCAGGCACGATGCTGGCCACCTGACGCAAAGGCACCATGCGAGGTGAACCATCTGCATTCATCTGACTGCTGGCCAGATTAAGCCTTGAAAGATCTGCGATGTTATTGCGGTCCGAGGGTGCAAGTCGTACCGTGACATCGTACGTTTCATCATTCGGCGCACGCCAACCGGTCACGGCTTCGCCGGCCAACAGCGGTCGCAAGGTATTACCTATCTGTGCCACGCCGATACCCAGATCCGCGGCGACCTCACGGTAAGGCTCAACCTGAATGGTGGGTTTGTTTGGTTTAAGACTCGAATCCAGATCCACGACCCCGGGTATGGCGCGCACGCGTGCGGTGGCTTCTTCGGCCAGCTTGCCGAGTTGCTTGAGATCGGGGCCCAATATAGAAAAACGAATTTGCTTGTTATCACCGCCCACGCCATCCAGCGCACCGATATGCGTGATGGTTATGCCCGGAATACGCGCAAGCTGTTCCCGCAGTGGCTGGCTGAGTTCTTTTGTGCTGCGCTTTCTTTCGCTGCGCGGTACCAGTCGTGCGTACACGGTCGCATAATTTTTTCCTTGCGCTGTGCCGGTATTGATCGTCGTGTACAGATCCCGCACCTCGGGCAAGGAATTCAGTGCTTGCTCAACCTGTCTGGCTTTGCTTTCGGTAAATTCCAGTGACGATCCCACCGGCGTGTAAAAAATAACGCCCGTCTCGGAATAATCAGCCTGCGGCACGAACTCGGTACCCACCAGACCCGCAGCGGGTAGCAGCAGGCCAGCGACAAAAGTGACCAGCGCGAGTACCAGCGTTGCCACGCGGTGGCGCAATGACCAGCGCAAGGTGACCTGATAAATTTTTGAAAGCCATTGGACGAAGTGATCGAATTGTTCGAGCACCCGGCCAATCGTGTGCGCATACCAGCCGCGACGTGGACCTTGGCCGTGGACGGCTGGATCATGCCAGATGGACGAGAGCATCGGATCCAGCGTAAACGACACAAACATCGAAATCAGTACCGCCGCAGCCACCGTGATGCCGAACTGATGAAAGAAGCGACCGATGATGCCGCCCATGAATCCCACCGGAAGAAATACCGCCACAATCGAAAAAGTCGTCGCCAGCACAGCTAGTCCGATCTCTTGGGTACCCTCAAGGGCTGCCGTGCGTGGATTTTTGTAGCGACCATTGACGCGCATGCCGGCATGCCGAACGATGTTTTCACGAACCACAATCGCATCATCAATTAACAGACCCACGCATAGCGACAAGGCCATCAACGTGATCGTGTTAATCGTGAAGCCAAACATATCCATGAACAAAAAAGTACCGATCAGCGAGACCGGCAGTGTCAAACCGGTAATCACCGTCGAGCGCCATGAGTTCAGGAACAGAAAGACGATCAGTATCGTCAGCAGCGCACCTTCGATCAACGTGCGACGCACGTTCTCGACACCGACGCGAATCTGCCGCGAACCATCTTTGATCACATCGAGTTTTACACCCGGGTGCAGCGCATTGAGCGTGGGCTGAAGATCGGTGATTACTTTTTTCAGACCATCGGCCACATCAATCGTATTCTGACCTTGCGCCTTGAGGATATCGAGCGCTAGCGTGCGTTGACCATTAAAGAGCGCCAGATTTTCCTGCTCCTGCTGACTGTCGATCACGCGAGCGACTTGTCCCAGCAAGACTGAATGACCACCGCGCTGCGCGACCACAATGCGCTCGAAATCTTCCGGTCGTTTAATGCGGCCTTGTACCTGCACCACTTGTTCGTTGGCAGTTGCGCGCACACTACCCGTGGGCAGTTCCTGATTTTCATTACGCAGAGCATTGAGCACTTGATCCATGCTGATGCCGAGTGCTTCCATGTCCGCAGGTTTGACCTGAATCTGTATCTCACGCTTGACGCCGCCGACTAACGTGACTGAACCCACACCGCGTACATTTTCCAGACGTTTTTTAATCAGCTGATCTGCAATCGTGGTCAGCTCGCGCATGCTGTACTTGCCTTTGTTCGCGTCATTGGTCACGGCCACCGAGAAAATAGGACGGTCTGCCGGGTCGTAGCGTGTGACGCGCGGTTCCTTCACTTCTTTGCGGAAAATCGATTTGATCAGCGCGACTTTTTCACGCACATCCTGTGCTGCCTGTGCTGGGTCGATCATGAGCGAGAACTCGATGATGACGATCGACTGACCCTCGTACGAGCGTGAGGTCAGGCTGTTGATGCCGTTAATAGTGTTGACAGTTTCCTCGATCTTGCGAGTGATGTCGGTCTCGACCGTTTCAGGTGCCGCGCCCGGATATTCCGTCTGTACGACCACGATAGGAAAGGTCACATCAGGGAACTGATCTACGCGCAATCGCTTATAAGAGAAAAGCCCCAGCACGACAAACGCCACCATCATCATGGTGGCTAAAACCGGATTGCCGATACTGATACGTGTAAACCACATGGCGCCGGTTCCTGTCTTTTCTAGCGAGCCGTGGCTGGCGCAGCCACTCGAACGCGCGTGCCAGTTTGCAGGTTGCCCATATCGGTGCGCACCACTTGCGCACCAAAATCCAAACCTGAAACGATTTCAGTGAGATAGTCCTCGCCGCTGCGGCCATCAATGCCGACCGTCACTGCCGTCTTGCTCAGCTGGCCATTGGTGATGGTATAAACAAACGCACCCTGACTATCCTTGCGCACCGCACTTTGCGGCAAAGCCAGCACACCTTGTTTTGCACTGAGTACCAGTTGCGCCTCGGCGAACATTCCAACGCGCAGCACATTTTTCGGATTAGCGACTTGCACGTACACCAGCACCGAGCGTGAGCCGGTCTGGGTTGATGGATTGATACGAGCCACTTTGCCTTCGAAAGTTTCTGGCAAGCCCTCGATATGCAGACTGACCGGCTGACCAATGACAATCTGTGCAATGTCGCTGGTAGGCACCGCTGCTTCCAGTTCCATTTTTTGCAGATTCACGATATCAAGCAGCTTGTTGTCCGGCGAGACTTTTTCACCCGGCTGTACATAGCGCGCCGCCACCAGACCCGAAATCGGCGTGCGAATGACCGTGTCATTCAGTGATTTCTGGACAATGTTTATCGCGCCGCGCGCCGCCGCCACGTTGGCTTCGGCTGCTGCGTACTGACTGGCTGCATTGTCAAAGGCATTGCGTGAGATGAATCCCTTTTCCACCAAGACGCGATTGTTATCGCGCGTCTTGGTGGCAATCTCAAGCTGGGCGCGCGCCGCATCCAGATTGCCGCGCGCCTGAGCGACGCGCGCTTCATATTCGGTGCCATCGGTCACCACCACGATTTGTCCCGCGCGCACAGACTCGCCTTCACGCACTAGCACCTGTCGCACATCGGCCGCCACGCGCGCCTTTACCGTGGCCATGTCGACTGCGCGCAACGATCCTGATAACGACAGCGTTTGTCGAATCTCTACTGGAGCCGCAGTTACGACTTCCTTCGGCAGAAATTCAAGGGTCGGCGGTACTGCCGCCACCGGTGCTGCTGGTTTTGCCGGCGCAGAAGGACGCTGCATCAGGCTCCAGATCACGCCACCCGCGACGATCAGCACGATGAGCAGAACTAGCAAGCGAATAAGTTTTTTTGACATAGCTTTTAGTGATGATTCGACGGCGGTTCGTGCAGTGCCTGAGGGCCATTCGCCTCAGGCACCTTGGCCTGGAGACCATTAATTAGCAGATCAATAAAACAATCCAGATAATCCTTGGCCGATATCGGCTCCAGCCTACAGGAGTGAAAAGAATGTTTCCACATCATTAACATCACTAGTGGCGCCACAATAACGAGGTTGGCATTCACGGTATCGACGGCTCTGAATTCTCCGCGGGCAATACCGCGCTCTAGAATACCCACAAGTAGCGCATTGCACCGAGAGATCACCTCTTCATGGTAAAAGCGCGCAACGTCGGGGAAATTACCTGATTCAGCCATCATCAGCTTCGAAATCCCTGAAAGCTTGGTCTGCCCGACGCGGTCCCACCAGTTCAGGATAAAGGCGCGCAGCAGATCCCGGCTGCTGCCGGTGGAGCGTTCTATATAGTCTTCCGCTTCAGCCAGTGCTGAAACCAGGTTCTCCCGAACCACGGCCTTGAATAATTCTTCCTTGTTTTCGAAATACAGATAGAGCGTCCCCTTGGAGACGCCTGCGCGCGCGGCCACGTCGTCCAGTCGGGCGGCCGCATAACCCCGCTCCACAAACAAATCCAGAGCCGCCGCCAGCAACTCTTGCGGACGAGCATCCTTGCGGCGTTCCCAGCGAGGTTTGGTCTTGGGTTCTAGGGCGGGCATGAGTGAAAAAATTACTAACTAGCGAGTCAGCAATATAGGTGGCCGGTAATTATCAGTCAAGTTTAAACGCTGATTTGGTGCACAGAAATGCATTAAGTCACGGAACCAAAAATGCGGCGGAGTTACGAAATTGGCAGCACCGTCATTGCTAAAAGTAAAGTTTTTTAAAAACGAAGGTAATGAGCAATACCCATTGAATTCCCGGAGTTTGCAAAAGCCTACCTTCCACCTGCCACTAGAAATTGATGAATGGAGAATTTTTCATGACCGATCGCCTTTCCAAAAGAGACTCTCAAAGTAATCTGCCCAATTATGGCCAGGGTCAGCCTGACGATAAAAACAAGGATGTCGACAAAAAAAAGGATGGCGCCACTGGCCAATCAGGCAAGAACACCGGTCAGGGTCATGCAGATAAAAACCAAGCTGCGCCGCAAATGAAATCGAAAAAGAAAAAGGAAAAAGCGTCTAGTGAAAGCGATTCAGATTTCGGGGGAAAGGCGCCCGATACCTTCGGAAAACTGTTTCTTGGAAAAGGTGCAAGTGTGGCAGCAAGAAAATTCGGGGATAGCGATGAAAGCTCTTCAGAAGATGGTGCTGCGCAAAGTAAGAGCAAGGCGCTGAAGTCTCCTCGTCAACAGCAATCGGATAAAAAACCCACGAACAACAAAGTACCCAAGCTATCGCTGAAAAATCTAGGCAATGCGCGAGCGAGTCTCGCCTCTGATCGGCCTGAAATCACGATCAGTCCTAGAAAAACAAAGAGAGAAACACATAGAAATACGCAGGATTCAAACTCCAGCACCAGCAACACAGCCGCAAGCGGAGGGACCACTAACACCACTAATACTTTAAACGCGACAGTTTCTGATCGCACCACCAACATAGTGGAAGTGCCTTTATGGCAACCGGCGAGCCCGCGAGCTGAGTGGAACGCTACTAGCCAGTCAGATCTGCCAGCATCCGCAAAATCTACCGAAACAACCAAAACTTCAACTGCAACCACCACGAGTAACACCAACACGACAACAACGACAACAACGACAACAAACACAGATATTAAGAAAAATTTGGCGACAACGGTTCATGAAGGCGGAGAGAAAAAGGTAAGCAAAGTACCTGAAAACAAAGCTTCAGCGACCTCTAGCGAAGTCAATGCGTCTTTACTGCCGGCAGATGTACGTCAAACGATTTATTCCTTGTTGAACGGGCACGTCGTTACTGGTGATCAGCTCGCAGAGCTACTAGTATCTATGGAAAGCAAAGGATATACAGAGCCGCTTGAAACTACTCGGGTGGATAAAATTTTACGGGCTGGAATGACGGTTGAAGGATTAGATGATCCGGAAAACAGTGATAAAAAATTGAAAGTTAATATTATTGAATTGGTGCTTAATGCCCTAAAAAAAGATTTTTTTAATGCGGGAGATATCGAAAAATTCACCGACCAAATTGCGATTCAATATAAAAAAATTGCTAAAAATTTAACTCCAAAAATGAAGGAGACCGTTGTCAGAGAGTTGCGAAAAAATAAGGAATTTGTGAGTCTCATGAAGCCACTGGCCGTTCCTTTTATTGAAAAATTTTTTGGTAAAGAATTGAAATTATCGAGCTCTGGATTCTCGCCAGAGTTCAATAATTTTTTACAAGGCATAGATAAATATATTATCGAATGGGCCAAAGCAACTGGCAATGTCCAGCCGGACGTTCTACTCAACGCCAGGAAATCTGCGATTGCTGCTTTCACTGGCACGAGAGGAATAACGATCATCATGCAAACACAGCTACTCAAGGATGCAAACTTTAAAGCAGATCGTCTCGATTTACTTAGTGCGTATTTAAATACGGTAATGACTACGCAGACCGATGATTTTTACTTCGACATCATGAGTAATTCAAAAAATCAGGACGAAGCGCAGAAAAAATTAATAAATGCACATAAAAAAGGATCCGCGCTAAATCAAAGGGGAAAATCGCTGGAAAGTCGCCGCGAAAAAATAAGTTCTCTTGCGTTCCCTGATGTTCCGAGTTCGCCGAGGGAAAAAACAAAATCTACTAAGAAAGAAAAGCTCGAAAAGAAAAGCGAGTCTCTTGAGGTTTACAGACAAAACATCCGTAATGGGGCAATTAAAAATTTCCGAAAAGAATCAAAAATAAAAAACATTGACCCAGATTTTTCACGGTACTTCAGGGAATCTTTATGGAGGGTGAGCAGACCACAGTATCAACAGTTCAAGGACAGCCCAGCGGAATACATGCTGCGCACATTAGAGGAATACATAAAGCGCCGTCAAAGCGAACCTAATTCGGATAACAAGCTTTTAACACTTATGAAAGCTGATCTGCAGCTTCTGGTGGATCAAAAAAACAAGGCGTCGTTGGCTGCGGAGACCGCCAGCGCTAGTTCAGCGTTGGTGTCAGCAACTCAGACACTAAACATTGAAGACGTCGCCGAGCGTAGTTCGGATGATTTATCAGAGTCTTCAGAAAAGGTAGTTCCAGAAGAGTCAGCGGAGTCGCCATCCGATGACTCCGTAGCTAAGCTGCCTACCGCTGAAGAGGCAACTCCGAATGTCCCGGGTGATATATTAGCTGCTTCAGAAAAAATAAATCAGCAAGGACTCAGGGATTCTCCGCGCGACGATAGTGAATCTTCCAGCAGTCAGTAACCACCAGTCAGCGACTCATTGTTCTTGTTTCAGTACCCGCCTTCCGATGTTCTGGAGGCGGGTTTTTTCAATCCAGCGTCATACTTGATCTCCAGTTACCAGTCCCTCTGGTTACATTTCAGGTGGATGTCATCTAATCCCAGTAAAATCCTCCCCTTACTTCAACAGCAGCGGGGAAGATCTCGGTGAAAGCACGATGGATAGGGTTGATAGTGCTGGTGGTTCTGATCGGTGCAGGGGCATGGTATTGGTTTGGCATCAAAAAACCTGATGCGCCGCAGTACCGTACCGCTACGCTTGAAAAAGGCCGTCTGATTGCCAGCGTCTCGGCAACCGGGACACTGGTGCCGGTCGTATCGGTACAGGTGGGCTCACAGGTTTCCGGGCAGCTCAAGGAAGTGCTGGTCGATTTCAACAGTCAGGTCAGCAAAAATCAGCTGATTGCCCGCATTGATCCCGAAAGTTTTGAATACCGGGTCCGGCAGTCGCAGGCTGATTTGGATGCGGCGCGCGCTCAAGTGGCGACCCAGCAAGCCAATATTGCGGCACAACGTGCTGCCTTATCTCAGGTTGAAGTTACTCTCGCCGATGCTCGTCGTGACTTGGAGCGTAAAGAACAGTTGTCGGATAAGAAATTCTTGTCGCCCGCCGAAGTCGACAAAGCACGCGCCATGGTCAACGCGCTGGTAGAGCAGCAAAAATCAGCGGTCGCGCAAGTCGATGTGGCACGCGCCAATGCGGGTAATGCAGCCGCCATGGTCAAGCAGCGCGAGGCCGCGCTATCCCAGGCGCGGGTAGATCTGGAGCGCACCTCCATCCGTTCGCCGGTGAGCGGCATCGTCATCAAGCGCAGTGTGGACAAAGGACAGACTGTCGCTGCCAGCCTCCAATCGCCGGAGCTATTCGTCATCGCTGAAGATCTCGCCGATATGCGGGTCGATACCGCAATTGATGAATCCGAAATCGGCAAGATCAAGATCGGGCAGCGCGCGACCTTTACGGTAGATGCGTTTGCCGGTAAGACCTTTGAGGGTGAAGTGCGCAAGGTTCGCAAATCTGCGCAGGTGGTCTCGAATGTGGTGACCTATCTGGTTGATGTATCGGCACCGAACCCCGAGCTACAGCTTTTGCCCGGCATGACGGCCAATGTGCGTGTCGTCACGGATACCTTTGAAGATGTATTGAAAGTACCCAATGCGGCGATTCGATTTCGTCCGCCGCAATCCTCTGACGACAAGCCTGGCAAATCAAAACGCAGCGAGGGTGATAAATCCGGGCGCGGTAACGGTCGCCCCGACCCTACGAGCTCCACCATTTATGTGTTGAAGAAGGGTGAATTGAAAGCCATTCCTGTCAAAACCGGTGCATCGGACGGCAAGATGGTGCAAGTCACTGGCGAAGGTGTTACCGAAGGCATGGAAGTGGTAACGGGCGTCAAGGGCGAGGGCGGCGGCGGCGGTGGTGGAAGCAAAAAAGGTTCGTCCATGGCCGGTGCGCCGCGCATGTTCTGACCTGTGATGAAACCTTTGATCGAAGTACGCGGTCTGAGCAAATCCTATGTGATGGGCTCCAATACCGTTGCTGCGCTGCGCAGTGTGTCGCTAATCATAGGCGAGGGCGAGTTTGTGGCCATCATGGGCGCATCGGGTTCTGGTAAATCGACCTTCATGAATTTACTGGGCTGTCTTGACACACCTACCGCCGGCGAGTATCGACTGGCCGGTGAAAAAGTATCGGACATGAGTGGTGATGCGCTGGCGGCGATTCGAAATCGTCGTATTGGTTTTGTGTTTCAACAATTTAATCTGCTGCCACGTACCAGTGCGCTCGATAATGTGCAGCTACCGCTGTTGTATGCGTCCACACCGGCAGCGCAGCGCCGTCAGCGGGCAATGGCACGGCTCTCGCAGGTGGGACTGGCGACGCGTCATGATCATCATCCTTCGCAACTCTCCGGTGGTCAGCAGCAACGCGTCGCGATTGCCCGCGCGCTAGTCAATGACCCGGCCTTAATCCTTGCTGATGAACCCACCGGTGCACTCGACTCGCGCACCAGTCTGGAAATCATGGTCTTGCTGCAGCAGCTTAATGCCGCGGGCATGACGATTGTGATGGTGACGCATGAATCCGATATCGCTGCATTTGCCTCACGCATCATCACTTTCCGGGATGGCGAGATCATCTCTGATACCCCACACACACCTGAGAATGCTGCTGCAAAGCTAGCCAAGGCTGGCGAGGTGATCGTATGAATCTATTTGCGACTCTGCGCGTTGCGCTCAATGCCCTGCGAGTCAATTTGCTGCGCTCGGTGCTCACCATGCTCGGCATCATTATTGGCGTTGCAGCGGTCATCACCATGCTGGCAGTCGGCTCGGGTGCCGAAGCCCGCATCAAGGAACAAATCAAAAGCCTTGGTTCGAATCTGATGATCATCACCGCAGGTGCGCGCACTGCGAATGGCGCGCGCATTGGCACCGGTATCACGCCTGATCTGACTGAAGATGATGCAGCCGCCATTGCACGTGAAGTACCAGAAGTCGAAGCGGTGGCACCCACCTATCGTGGTAGTGCACAGGTGGTGTTTGGTAATGCAAACTGGGCCACGCAGGTGTTCGGCATCACGCCCGACTATTTCACGGTACGTAACTGGACGCTGGAATCGGGTCGCATGTTTGAACCCGCAGAAATGTCGGGTGCAGGCAAGGTCGCGCTGATCGGGCAGACGGTGGCGCGTGAATTGTTTGGTGATGTCGATCCGATGGACCAGACCATACGTATCAAGAACGTACCTGTCACCATCGTTGGTGTGCTCGGCCGTAAAGGTCAGAACATGACGGGTAATGATCAGGATGATGTGATCATGGTACCCCTGGCGACTGCGCGTAATCGCATCGTGGGTGTCGAGACCGGCAAGCCACGTCAGGTGGGCATGATTCAGGTCAAGGTCTTCGACGGCGAGAGCATGGGCGAAACCGAAGAAAAGATACGTGCCTTGTTGCGTCAGCGCTTGCGCACTGCCGAAGGTCAACCCGATCCCATTACCGTGCGTAACCTCACCGAGATGCTCGCAGCGCAGGAAGAGTCATCGAAAGTTATGTCCATGCTGCTGGCCGCTGTAGCTTCAGTTTCCTTGCTGGTTGGTGGCATTGGCATCATGAATATCATGCTGGTATCCGTCACCGAGCGCACGCGCGAAATTGGTTTGCGTATGGCGGTCGGTGCGCGCGGTGCCGACATACTCACGCAATTTTTGGTTGAGGCAGTTACCTTGTCTCTGGTTGGTGGTCTGATTGGTGTTGCACTGGGTATTGGCGGTTCTTGGATGATCGCCGAGTTTGCTGGTTGGCAGACACAGTTATCGAGTGCATCAATTGCGTTGGCGGTGAGTTTTTCGGCAGCGATCGGTATCTTTTTTGGTTTTTATCCGGCGCGTAAAGCAGCACGCTTGCTGCCGATTCAGGCGCTGCGTTATGAGTAAGTCTGAACACGCCTGTCGCGAAGGCTGTGCGGCCTGTTGTATCGCGCCGTCCATTTCTTCACCGAATCCGGGTATGCCCAATGGCAAACCTGCCGGTGTTCGTTGTGTGCAGCTCGATGCGGCCTCCGCTTGTCTGCTGTTTGCGCATCCTGACCGACCCGCCGTCTGCGTCAGCCTCAAGCCATCGACCGACATGTGCGGTGATAATCGCGAACAGGCTTTGCATTATTTGCAGCGGTTGGAGTTTCTTACGGCTGCCTGATCGGGAGTGGTTCATGGTGAGCGGGTTGAACGGCGTGGATTTGAGATGTTCGTGGCAAGTTCAGCGCTTGCTGGTTTTGACATCCCTAATGCTGCTGACCTTGCTCTCTGGCTGTGCCAGCCTGCTCCCACCGCAGGAAATTGAAATACCGCTATCTCGTTTGCAGCAATCGATCCAGAAAAAATTTCCCTACACCGAGCGCTATTTCAGTCTGCTCGATGTCACCCTCAGTAATCCCGTGTTATCCACGCAGCCGGCAGCCGATCGAATGTTGATTGCCCTTGATGCACAAGTACTGCCACCGCTGATCAAAACACCTTGGCAAGGCGAGCTACTTGTCTCGGGTAGTTTGCGCATTGATCCAGTGCGGCGTGCAGTGTTATTGACGGAGCCGCGTCTGGAAAATATCAAGCTTGATGCCGCCACGGGCAGCTACACAAGTCGGGTTGCGCGTCTGGGTAAGCAACTGGCGGAAGATCTGATTGGTGAGACGGTCTTGTATAGCTTTGCGCCCGACGCATTCGTCGTGGCCGGAAAGCGCTTCGTTCCGACCGGCATAACGACTCGCAAGGACAGCCTCGTGGTAAGCTTCTGGCCTGCCAAGTAAGTCTAAATCGCCCTAAGCTGCAGTGATAGCAATTCATTCATGGCCGTCATTTAGCAGCTCACGTTAACGCTGTTCCTTCTGCCTCTCTTGCCTGCTAATTGCATGGAAATTCTGCTTGCCGTAAAAATCATCATCATGGGCGTCGTCGAAGGACTGACGGAATTTCTTCCCATCTCTTCCACCGGACATTTGATTCTTGCAGGCAGTCTGCTCAATTTCACCGGCGAGAAAGTCAAAGTCTTTGAAATCGTTATCCAAGCCGGCGCCATGCTCGCTGTGTGCTGGGAATACCGTGAGCGTATCGCGCATGTCTTGACGAACTTCTTCCGCGAAAGTAGCGCACGTCGCTTTGTCCTTAAGCTTCTGGTTGCATTCCTTCCGGCTGTTGTGCTGGGCCTGCTGTTTGGCAAAATCATCAAGGCTCATCTGTTCAAACCTGTACCGGTTGCTTTGGCATTCATCGTGGGCGCCATCGTTATTTTGATCGTGGAGCGTCGTCAACGTTTACAGCCTGAAGGGTCGCGCGTTGATACCGTCGACGACATGACTGTGCTGGATGCCTTTAAAGTCGGTTGCGCACAATGTTTTGCGCTGATACCTGGCACCAGTCGTTCCGGTGCCAGCATTATTGGCGCGATGATTTTTGGTTTGTCGCGCAAGGCAGCTACTGAATTTTCCTTCTTTCTTGCTATCCCCACGCTATTCGGCGCGACGATTTACTCGCTCTATAAAGAACGCAATCTGTTGTCGTTGGCCGATTTACCCATGTTTGGTCTGGGTGCATTGGCGGCCTTTGTTTCTGCCTTTTTGTGTGTACGCTGGTTGCTCCGCTATATCAGCACACACGACTTCACGATTTTTGCTTGGTATCGCATCGTCTTCGGTTTCGTCGTCCTGTTGACCGCCTGGTCCGGCTGGCTGGTCTGGGCGGAATAAAAGGTGTCGACGACTGGTGTATTGACACCTGCTGCCTCTGAACAAGACTTGCCGGCGCGCGCACTGCATTTACTACAAAGTGTGTTTGGCTATCCGGTCTTTCGCGGATCGCAGGCAGAGATTGTTCAGCTGATAGCGCGTGGTGGCGATGCGTTAGTGCTGATGCCTACCGGCGGCGGGAAATCGCTGTGTTACCAAATTCCTTCTTTGCTGCGTCACGGATGCGGCATCGTTGTTTCTCCACTCATTGCGCTCATGCAGGATCAGGTTGATGCGTTGGGCGAGTTGGGTGTACGCGCCGCATTTCTGAATTCCAGCCAAAGCTTTGACGAATCCATACGCGTCGAGCGTGCGCTGCGCCAGGGTGAACTGGACCTGTTGTACATCGCGCCCGAGCGTTTGCTGACGCAGCGCTGCCTTGAAATGCTGGATGGCGTACCCATTGCGCTGTTTGCCATCGATGAAGCGCATTGCGTGTCGCAATGGGGTCATGACTTCCGCCCCGAGTACATCCGCCTGTCGGTTTTGCATGAGCGCTACCCCGACGTGCCGCGTATCGCACTGACGGCAACCGCCGATGGACAAACCCGCACTGAAATCATCGAAAGATTGCAACTCGGCCAGGCGCAGCAATTCATTTCCTCATTTGATCGGCCGAACATTCGCTATCAGATCGTCGAAAAAGAAAACGTGCGTCGGCAGCTGCTGGATTTCATCACGGCCGAGCATGCCGGAGAAGCCGGGATTGTCTACTGCCTATCACGCAAAAAAGTCGAAGAGACGGCCGAGTTTTTACGCGAGAACGGCATCAGCGCTTTGGCCTACCACGCCGGCATGGACACGCCCCTACGCAGCAAGCATCAGTCTCGCTTTCTGCGTGAAGACGGCATCATCATGGTGGCAACGATTGCCTTTGGTATGGGCATCGACAAACCGGATGTGAGATTTGTGGCGCACCTTGATCTGCCGCGTAGCATCGAAGGCTATTACCAAGAGACAGGGCGCGCAGGACGCGACGGCTTGCCCGCCGATGCCTGGATGGCGTATGGCTTGCAGGACGTCGTACAGCAGCGCCGCATGATCGAAGAATCCGAGGCAGATATCACCTTCAAGCGCATGCAATCGGCGCGTCTCGATGCCATGCTAGGCCTGTGTGAAACCCTCACTTGCCGCCGCGTCCGCTTGTTGGCGTATTTCGATCAAGACTCGGAAGCTTGCGGCAACTGTGATACCTGCCTGAATCCTCCCGTGTCCTTTGATGCGACCGAGGCGACACAAAAACTGCTCTCGACAATCTATCGTGTTGGGCAGCGTTTCGGTGCGGTGCATGTACTCGAAGTGTTACGCGGTAGCGATTCGGAAAAAGTCCGTCAGTGGCGTCATCATGAGTTATCAACGTTTGGCATTGGATCCGACAAGAGCGAGGCTGAGTGGCGCGCCATTTTGAGGCAAACCTTTGCGTTGGGATTGGTCGAGATCGACCATGAGAATTACGGATCTCTGCGTTTACCCGAGGCTGCGCGTGCAGTACTGCGCGGTGAGCGTCAGGTCGCCATGCGCTTGTATCAAAAGCCAACACGACAAAAGCGCGCGCCGGTGCGCAGCGGCAGCTATACCGAAACCGGTTTGTCTTCACCCCAGCAGACGCTGTTCGAGAAACTGCGTTGGTGGCGCATGGAGACAGCACGCTCACACAATCTGCCGGCCTATGTAATCTTTCATGACAACACGCTGCGTGAGATTGCCCGCGCAGGACCGGCGACGCTCGACGATCTGAGGCAGGTATCCGGGGTGGGTGAGAAGAAGCTCGAGAGTTATGGCGCGCAGATTATTGCGCTGGTAGGTGAGCAGGGTGTGGACTGATTCTTGAAATTGTTGTTTAAATTCACTAGAAAAAATCTTTTGAGTTGTGTAACGAAAGATATCAGGTCCCTTCCGTTGGCGGGTCGGCGGTAATTGTTGAGGTAACCGTAGAATTCCCACCGTCATCCCGGCGAAAGCCGGGATCCAGTGTCTTTGTTGTGTGAGTGTTGATACCTGAGCAGCAAGCATTACATCACAAGAGCCCACTTCAACCCTTTGCAAACACCAAATCCCAAACCCCATGGCCCAGCTTCAACCCACGGTTTTCAAACTTGGTAACAGGCCGATAGTCCGGACGTGGCGCATAGCCCTCTGCTGTATTTCGTAGCGAAGATTCAGCACTCAGTACCGCCAGCATTTGCTCCGCATAGTCTTCCCAGTCAGTCGCGCAATGCAGATATCCGCCTCGCGCTATCCGCGTAGCCAGTAGCGCCACAAATGGTGGCTGAATCAGCCGCCGCTTGTTATGCCGCGCTTTGTGCCATGGATCCGGGAAAAACACATGCACCCCCGCCAGTGATTCAGGCGCAAGCATATGAGTAACAACTTCAAAAGCATCATGCTGAATAAGTCGCAGATTACTCAGTGACTTCTCACCGATACGCTTGAGTAAGCTACCCACTCCCGGCGTATGGACTTCAACCCCGAGGAAATTTTTTTCAGGCAGTAGCGCTGCAATATGAGCGGTGGTCTCACCCATGCCAGTGCCAATTTCCAGAATCAGGGGCGCGGCACGTCCGAATACTGCCTCGCTATCGAGCAGTGATTTTTTATAAGGCTCGCAAAATTTCGGCCCCAACGTCTGAATCGCGCGTTCTTGGGCTGGAGATAACCTACCTGCGCGGGTGACAAAACTTTTGATGCGGTGTTCGGTAGGGTCGTAGAGCATGCGCTGTTGTTGGTTGAAAGCCTACTGTTGGAGCGGGTGGCGGGGATTGAACCCTCTTATGTGGCTCGGGTAGCTGACGTTCCGTTCGTGAACTACACCGTAGAGCGATCGAATTGTAACCGAGGCGACATGCTCGAACCAGTATTGATGAAGGATCCTTGGGAGGTGGTTAATACTCTGTCGACCCTTAAATAATTTTTTTAATGGGCTGCCTAAGCAGGCGTCATATCGCTATAAAACGGTGGCGAGAGGGTGTCGATTAGACGGGCTAAGTCGCCCGCCCGTCCATTGACACCCTCGCGAATTCTTAGTTCGACCAACCTATATTTTCAGTCAGAAAAGATTCTTTAGGATTTTTGCTGATGGAAAAATAACCGGCTAGAAAATTTTTCTTATCAAGAACGTTGTTGCCTTTTTTGTCAACGATGAGTGGCAGATTGGTGAAGCCGGTACTTGATCCCGGTTCGCAGAAGCCACTGCCTTTCACCTTCTTTTTACCTTTGATGACGGAAACCCACGTGTCCTTGTCGGGGTTGCACTCCATGCCATCGCATTTCGTCAGCGCGTAAGTCGTATCCTTGACTTTGAAATGAACCGACAAAAGTCCGACATTGCCGGCAGGGTAGTCGGTGATAAGGATTTTTTCTCCCTGGCTGATTTCTGCCACGATTTCTGATCCGATATTGAGCATGATGTTGAAATTATCGCCAAGCTGAGCGCCACATAAACTCACTACCTTGCCGCCAACCTTGCAGGAAAAATAGGTGGCTTCACATATGTCTGCTTTGACATTTTGTGACATCAGTGACGTCGCTAGAAAAAGTATAGTGCTACTAAACAGTCTGAAACTTCTGATCATGACATCTCCTTTTTGGGTGATTGATAAGATAAAGATAAAGACAACGACAACGATAATACGAATGCATTAGAAACTTTTGCATTAGCTTAGAGTACGGCGCTGATTAACTGCGCGTTCTATCAAAAGCTATCCCAGCTATGCCACGTCGGTACCTGAAAAATTCAAGGCATGATGCGATTTTCACTCCAAACATGGGGTGCAATTTAATCTGCATTTCCTTAGATTACCTAGGCGCCACTGGAATCCCTTCCATTTCTGTTAACGATTTTCTCGCAGCTTCATTGGTTTCATCTAATACGATTGCTCTTTCGAACGCACTTTTGGCAAGTTTCAGTTCTTGCAAATTCTGCCAGATTCGTCCCGTGAGATACTGCATCTGAGAGGTTTCTTTTCTTTTGATGCCTCGTTCAACCCAAATAATGGCAGAGAAATATCGTTCTGTAGATATCAGACACTGGGTCATTGCTTCATGTGGCCCGTTGCCGGGAATATTCTTATCGTCATAAAAATCTGCAACACTTCCAAGTAGAGGTGAGGCTTCATCACAATAGCGCTCAGCTAGATCGGGTGAGATATATTGGGTTTTCGTTTTGCCCAAAATGTACTTGGCGGCTGCGCGCTGAATCTCGGGTACGGTTGTGTCAGAAAATATTTTTTCGCAGGCGAGTTGTAGTTTTTTTATTTCTGCTTTATTTAGGACATCGGGTCGCTTGCAGAAGCTCTCGTTTGTCTTGCCTTTTAAATTGAGCGTCACAGGTGTTTTCATGACCGTTGCAATAGCCATATTGAATTCGGCCATAGACGTGGACGCAGGTTTGCCAGGTTCCTGGGCTAGGGCCCAGAAAGCAAGAAGCGACAGCACAATAGCTGCGAGTAATCGCACCAAGATCTCCTGTACGAAACGGCAAAACATTAAAGCCTTGATTAATTAGGGCGGCGTTTAAAACTGTAGACACATTATAAAATATGGAACGCAATAATTCAGGCGACGAATAGTGCGTGATGTTTTCATTTTAAAAACGCTCAGCCGCACTCGACAATAGGGAGTCAAAATTGAAACATTTGTTCACGTTATGCGCAGCTATTCTCTTTCTTGCCAATATCGCAAACGCTCAAGATAAAGTAGTCAGTCCGGGGCAGGGCACGCCCGAGCGCAAAATGATCCTGGATGCTTTGCGTCCCAAGCTTGAGGCAGAGTTGAAGACGGAACTGGTTTTTGTGGTCTCAGGTATTCGGGCCAGCGCCGACTGGGCGTTTGTGATGGCTCAGCCGCAAAGAAAAGACGGTAAAAAGCTCGACGGTAAAAAAATCTATGGCGAGAGCTGGGAGCATATGGACGGCTTCACGTTGACCGCTGTGCTGCGAAAGAAGTCGAACCAATGGACAGTTCTTGAACACCATATCGGTGCAACCGATGTCTGGTGGCAGTCGTATTGCGAGCAGAAGTCTGCCTTGGTTAAACAGGTGCTGGGCGTCTGTCCGTGAGTTGTCTATAGCGTTGCTGATCGGACGACCAAAACAGGTTCTTATTCTAGATAATTTCCCTGTACGTCCGATTTGCGCCAGCCTTTGCGGCGCATGCATTGCAGCATCGTTTCAAGGTTGCAGCTTTTGGGAATGATGTCCTGACATTTGTGTCCGCCCTTGCCGTCGCTCTCGCAGATCGTGGTGGTTTTTTCTTTCATTTCTGTACAACGTTCACGCTCAGAGGTCGAAGCGCAACCTTGTCTGTCTTTGTCAAAGTTCTGTTGATCTTGGGGGGAATTGAATTCATAGTTCGGGTGGCGGTAGGCCTCCGCGCAGCCGAAGAGATTGGCTAGTATCAGCACAATGAGAAAAAAGCGCATCACGTCTGTCATGGTCCAAACTCAAAAAATATGAACAACCATCTTTGGTTATCGTGTGTGTTGGTATCAATGCTGATGAGCGTTGCCAATATGACCAGCGCCGCACCACCGTCGATTATCCTCGATCCGGGGCATGATCCGGTGTATCAAGGCGCGCGGGGAAGTTGCGGTGAGTTTGAAGTTTCTTATAACGACAGGATTGTAGCCGCGTATTTGAAAATCACGTCAGCACAAGTCACTACGACGCGAGATGCAGGTCAGCCACCCAGAATCTTAAAACTCGAGACGGGTGAAGGTGGTGCGCCCCCAAATCGGTATACGTTGAAAACTTCTCTGCAAGCACGAACGACCTTGGCGAACTCGAGTAAAGCGGGCTTGTTCATTTCGATTCACCATGATTCCACCGCGGCGCGCTTCATCACGGCCGATTCATCTCTCTGTGGCGGTCGGGGTGGGCATACCTTGCTTCCAGAATTCAAAGCGAGGAACGATATCGGTTTTAATGTGTTTGTCGATCAGGACCCAAACAACCCGCACTACCAGCACAGCTTGCGATTTGCAAAGTTGCTCGGTCAGGAGTTAGTCGGTCTTGGCAGGAAACCGTCGAATTACCATTATTTTCCTGAAGATGATTGCCGCTCTTGCCGACCTGTGATTCGTGAACTGGGTATCTGGCATCAGCAGTTATATGTGTTGCGGCATGTGCGAATGCCTGCGGTGTTGGTAGAAGTGGGCAATATCGCTGATGCAGAAGACGAAGCCCAGATCAACACCGAACAATTTCGTGCGCAGTTTGCGCTAGCGCTTAAGCGGGCAGTGGATCGCTTTTTTTCTGTAGCGGCGAGCGATTAAGCTGATTCAAATTCAGCGTTTAAAACGCAAGCGAAAATCTATTCGCAAGCCATTTTCCACAAGGGCAGGGTGAATTCGTCAAATGAGTCGATTTCCCATTCCACCGTACTTCCATCTTCGATTAAAACGCCTTTACCCTTGGATGCGCTATGCCAAGAGAAATACTTTTGTCGCATTGCACGACTGTCGCACTCAAATTCTGTCTGTATACGCTTTGAGCGGTAAGGTACGCCATTGACTTTGCGGAGCTCAGAAGGCTTATATTCAAGAACCCGCGTTAAGGTGACCGTACCAAGGTGACGTTCGATACTGTCCACATCCAAATATTGTTTAATGTCGCCATCAGCCGTTGAAGCGATTTCAACCCAGTTTTCGGCCTGCGCTGCAGCGGTTGTTAGGGTGATGAGTGCAGCAGTCATGACATACAAGAATTTTTTCACTGAACGTCCTTATTTTTATGTTGATCTCAAACGGTCGATGCGAGCAAAGTTCCAGAGCACAAACCCCACCATGACAAAAGCCAGTTGCCCTGCCGCCAGCGCGAGTACCGATGAACTCAGCAAGGGTGAGATCACGCCAGCTACCAAGGCCGACAACATCGTCATGGTGAAAGACTGACAGGATGCGACCGTGCCGCGAATGTGCGGGAATAAGTCCAGAACAAGCAGCGTGAGTCCGGGAGCGACCATCGACATGCCCATTGTATACAGAAATAGCGGCGCGACAGTCCAGGGCAAGGCCGGCGGAAAGAACAGGTGATAGCCGACATTGGCAATGCAGGACGTGATCAGCAGCACAAAACCGATAATGACTTGACGTCCCAGTGGTGCAACGCCAGCCATACGATTAGCCGCCAGCGCACCGAGAAAAATACCGGCCACCGAAGGCACGAACAGCCAGCTGAACTCATTCGCACCCAGCTGAAGGTGCTGCGTTATGAGCGCAGGGGCGGAAGCGACATACAAAAACAGCCCGGAAAAATTACAAGCAATCGCACCGGCACGCAGCTGAAACAGCGGTGATACAAAAATCTGTCGATAGTTACGCCACAGTGATGCAGGGTTGAACGCTTGTCGACCTGACGGTGGTAATGTCTCCGGGAGTCTGCGATACCCATAGAACAGCATCAGCAACGCGAAAATGAACAGCAGCAGAAAAATACTGCGCCAGTCGCGTAGCGTTACCACCAAGCCGCCGACAATGGGTGCAATCGCTGGCGAGATGGAAAAAATCATGGTCACCAGCGAGAGCATGCGTTCGGCCGATGCACCTGCATACAAATCACGAATGATGGCGCGGCCGATCACCACGCCTGCACCCGCTGATATGCCCTGCAACATTCGAAATGCCCACAGGTATTCAACACTGTGTGCAGATGCACAGCCCAGCGAAGCCACCGCATAGACCGCCAGCGAAATCAAAACAATGCTGCGTCGACCAAACGCATCTGACAGCGCGCCATGCCAGAGAATCATGACCGAGAAGGACAGCATGTACACCGTTAGCGTCTGCTGTACCTCCAGTGCGCTGGCCCCTAGATTGTTCTGGATCGCTGGAAAGGCTGGCAGATAGCTATCGACCGAAAACGGCCCGAGCATTGCCAGCGCTGCCAGCAGAAATGCCAGTGATCCAGAGGTTGCAGGATCACCTGAGTTTTCTTTGGGAGCGGAATTCAAAGCATCTGACCAGAACTGCTCAGCATCAGATACCGCCCATGCACAGATATTTCAGTTCGAGATACTCATCGATGCCATATTTCGAACCTTCGCGCCCGAGGCCCGATTGCTTGACACCGCCAAATGGGCCAACTTCGTTGGAGATCAATCCGGTATTAATACCCACCATGCCGTATTCGAGTTGTTCGGCCACGCGCCACACACGACCAATATCGCGTGAGTAAAAATAGCTGGCCAAACCAAAGTCCGTGTCATTGGCTGCAGCGATGACTTCTTGTTCAGAAGTAAAGCGCATCACCGCAGCGACGGGACCGAAGGTTTCCTCGTGCATGATCTTCATGTCTTTGTTTGCATTCGAGAGAACAGTGGGTTGGTAGAACAGGCCGCCCAAGGCATGAGCGTGACCGCCCGATTCCAGTTTCGCGCCCTTGGCCAGTGCATCGGCCACATGCTCGCTGACTTTTTCTACCGCTTGGGCGTCGATCATCGGGCCTTGCTGCACGCCGGCTTCAAATCCATTACCCACCTTGATCTTGCCAACCGCCTGAGCGAGCTTTCTGACGAAGACATCATGGACGTTATCGTGCACATAAATACGATTGGTGCAGACGCAGGTCTGACCGGCATTACGATATTTGGAGATCATCGCACCTTCGATTGCGGCGTCGATATCAGCATCTTCAAATACGATGAAAGGCGCATGACCGCCCAGTTCTAATGCCAGCTTTTTGATGGTGGGTGCGCTCTGCGCCATCAGAATGCGACCCACCGGCGTTGAACCAGTGAATGACAGATGCCGCACCTTGGGACTGTCGCAAAGTACCTTGCCGATTGCAATTGAGTTTTCACTGTCAGCAGTGAGCACATTGATGACGCCGGCGGGAATACCAGCACGATTGGCGAGTTCGGCCAATGCCAGTGCAGACAGCGGCGTCTGCTCGGCTGGTTTGATGACAATCGTGCAGCCTGCTGCCAACGCTGGCGCGATTTTGCGGGTAATCATCGCAATCGGAAAATTCCACGGTGTGATGGCCGCACACACACCAATGGCTTGCTTGAGCGTGATCAGCCGGCGGTCTGCTGCCGGAGAAGCCAACACATCGCCATTGACCCGCTTGGCTTCCTCGGCAAACCACTCAATAAAGCTGGCGCCGTACATCACTTCTCCCTTGGCTTCGGCCAGCGGCTTGCCCTGTTCGGCCGTCATCAGCGCTGCCAGATCGTCGGTATTCGCAACGATCAGATCAAACCACTTGCGCATGACCTGCGCACGTTCTTTGCCAGTTTTGCGCGCCCACGCTGGAAATGCTGCGTGGGCAGCTGCAATGGCTTGCTCAGCATCCGCCGAACTCAGGTTAGGCACGTCGACGATCAGGCTGCCATCAGCCGGGTTCGTGACAGGGAAACGATTCGGCGCGTCAACCCAGCTGCCATTTAGCCAAGCCTGAGATTTCAGAAGTTGAGGGTCTTGAAGCCCGGGAATGCCGGGGGTGGCTAATGACATACGTACTCCTGGTTAGCGACGTCTTGAAAAAACAACAGGATAACGGATCTTCACCATCCGGACAGAATCGCTAAAAAATGAAGCATCAGTAAATAAACTTTTTTGCACTATTGACGGAACAAAAGATATTTCAGTGAAACACAGCAGAGGAATGAATTTATTCATGAAATTTATATGTGACGCCTAAAAATTTTAAAAAGTTTTCAATCTAGAAAATCACAGACTTAAAAAAATCGGAATTAATAATATTCATGATTAATTCTTAAAATTAACAAAGCACGGAAAAAATGAACATTTTTTGATTTGGACCAGGCAAAAAAAATATTGAAGAAAAAAATGAAAAAAATGAAAAAGATAAAAAATCAGGTAACAAATCTGATGAAAAACAACAGAAAATTCCTGAAATGAAATCTGTCACAAAAAAACCTGCAAAAAAAGCGCTTGCTGAAGATGACGGTGGCATTACAAGTGAAACAAAAATAATCAGCAAAAAAGATAGTTTCAGAATGTTGCCGATAATGTCAAAAGAGTCGGAGGAGCCGGATTCTGACGACGATGAATATATTGAAGAAAATTTGTTAAGGATATTAAATGAAAAATTTGAAGATGATGAGAGAGAATTAACTTCTAATGAAAACAAAAGAAAAAGAATAGAAGCCAAAAGCTCAGTAAAAGAAGAAGGTATGAAAATAAATCAGATGGAAGATAGGCCACTTGAAAAGAAGACTGCTGAAAAAAAACAAGCATATTCAGTTGCCGCCCTTGATTCGCATCGCAGAAATGTTTCAGATAGTTTCCCATCACTCAGCTCCCGTACTGGAGCTCCGGAGCAGGACGAAAAAAATTCGTCAATGACGCCAATATCACCTCGCGGAAGACCATCGAAGGCGCCTGCATTTATACGCAACCTTTCCCAGCGGATGTCTTTGATTCAGGATGATGACCTTCCTCAACAACAAGCGACCAGGACGTCATCGGGGGTGGCGACGCCCGTACAGGAGGCTCTTCTGAGCAAGCCTTGGGCACTTGATGCTGATAAAAAAGGAAATGCCGTATTAAAAAATGTTCCTGATGATGCGCTGAATAAGCTAGCCGATCTCGCTTTAATGATTAGTAATAGCAAAAACTTTCAGGAGAGATCCCATGATGGAAAAGAAACCTTTATGCGCAAGGAGATTGGGAGAAAATTTCTGAATCTAATACAACAAAAAACTGAAAGCGGACCAGAAAAGAAGTATTTCGATTCGCCTGAAAGAATAAAAAAATATCTCAGGGTAAATTTTGGAATCATTGTCGATCCTGAAAAGTCTGATAAGCGAAAGACATTCTCAAGCGGTGATGTTGGAAAATCGCCTCGGTCGGCCGATGAAAAACCGGATTTTCATGAAAAACTGATGCAAGAACTTGCGATCAGGATGCGTAATTATGAAGTGGATTATGAATTTGGAGGTAAAAATACCGAAGAGATTTACCTCATGAAGAAAAATATAGATCAAGTATTTGTTGCGGCACTAACCTTAGAAAAAGTGTCGGGTGCGGATAAAGCTAATACTGACGTCGCAGCAACTTTTAGTAGAGATTTCCCGCATTCTAATTATTATTTTGAGGATGAGCGTGGCATTACTGTAAAGTTAGCTAGTGAAGCCGAATTTATTAAAATTTTTGAGGGCTCGACCGACAAAAAGCTTGCTTACAAAGTAAGTCATTATTGCAATCAGAATCTGCCTATCTTCTTAAAGAATGTAATGTTTTCTCAAACCGCGAAAGATGGATCGCCAATATCTGTACTTAAGCTTTACGACGGCACGCCTTTGTCAATATCGACCACCATCGTTTCATCCTATACGCTGAAAAAGTTGGATGATGGAGCTTATGTTTTGAATTACAAAGGCACAGTCGACACTTTCGGCGCTGAGAAACTTGGGAGAAATACTGCAACGATGCTAAAAAAAGTCGGCGCCGATATTGAGCGAAAGGCAGTGCTGATCAGCAATGCAACGGCGGAGATAACGTACCAAATGCAATTTGGTTCCGATGGAAGTGTTGTTCATTCGTATAAACCTAGGCTCCGGGCTCAAGGATGGAATCATGTATCTGAAGGCAACTAATTTGTTGAATGTTCAGCTGCGTAGCGAATAATCCGATCAGCGCCTATTCGGTCGTGGTACTGAATGACGTGTTTTTTAGGTCGCCGTTGAAAAACGGCGTTTTTTTTGGGAGGTGAAAAGTCAAGACGGTAAGGAACGTTAAGTTATTTGTCGTTACAAACTTTCGTCTCGACACTATCTCATCAAAAATGAAAGGAAATTTGTCATGAGTACCCCCCGATCAGAGCAAAGAAAGTCCGCCCGCTTCAACAAAGAATCTTTTGATCAGGAATGGGAAAAGCTAAAGGACGCCCAAAAATTGGCGGATGCCAAACGAAAGCCAGCCATTCCCAAGCTGGAACTTCGAGACATAAACGGCTCGGATAGCCCGAAAAAAACGCAGGACCAATCGGCCTGGAAATCGAGTCAATCTGATCGAAGCGTGAATTCTGCGAAGACGCAGACGCAGACGATCACCACAACACAGACAACTACCACCACTCAGACAGATCCGATGGCGCACACGGCGCCCGTCATTACCCCAAGAAAGCAAACAAGGTTTGCGCCTGAGACGAGTTCGGATGGTGGTCCTAGCCACGAAAAAACAAGCGCGAGATCAGAAAAGGCGGTTGACAGCCCACGGCGCCAGAAAATTCTATTTAGGGAGTCAGTCCAGTCAAAGGGCTCTGGATCGCCGAGTGTCTCGACAACGACTACGCCCTCGTCATCGCCGGCAGTGACGCCCAGAGAAAAAGATCAATTCGAATCACCGCGAAGCGCAAAAGCCAATCAATTCCGGAAAAGAGTTAGCAAGCAGCTTTCAAAGGTGGCGCTGGACCTAACTAAAATCAACGAGAAGTTAACTCCTCGGCGTAATAGCCCACCTCCGTCGCCAGGTTCTGCCGGTCGCGTCTCTCCATCGAAGATGACGCCTAGAAAAAAAGAAAGCGCTTTCATAAAAAGTCTGCCGCTTGAAGTAAGAAATTCGGCAACAAAGTGTTTTATCAAATTACAAAAAGAAGGTAATTTTCTACCCCCTTTTTCTAGCAGAGAAAGGTTAGTGCTTAATGCTGGGATGATCGGTGTTCTTTCCGATCACGGTATTAAATACGATTTAAAAAATTTAGAGGCGCTGGTTATTGACGCTGAAAATCGATCAAAGAACCACTCTATTGATATGGAAATCGACTTAACCCAAGAGCCACATTGCAAGTTTGTTAAAGAGCAGTTTCAATTTTTTGAAAAAAAGTGGAACGAGGTAGGTTGTTTGACTGATGGTTCTGAAATCACCGGGTTTGACAAAGGGACAGCCTATACCTATGCAAGTAAAGAAGAAAAAGAAAATATGCATCTGTGTTTTTCTCCTTTTTTCTTAAGAGATTTTTTTGGTGGGAAGTTGACTTTGGCGTACGAAGACGATTTGGGTAGGCTGCAGGAAATAAAATCTCTTGAGCAGTTCGAGACCTTTTTGAATGAGGGTGATGCCGAGAGCGAGAAAATCAAGCAGATGAAGGATCCGTGGCAGGCGGCGGCGAGTGATCAATTTCTTCGTTCAAAATACATCACACATTTTTCCAGCCAACTTGTCAGTAGTGCCGTTGGTAACATTGGATTTGGCATCGATGCAAGTCTTCCCTCTTACGTGAAGCTTCATGACGGAACGCCAATTATCCCTAAAGGCGATGTAAAAATTTCTTATGTATTTAGAAAAAAATCTGATGGGGGCATAGACATGCAAGTGTCGTATCAGATGAAGCCAAGCCCTGACAGAGAGTCCAATTTAAAAAATGGCGGTTTTACTCGCACTGATCCAGAGGCGAAGGCAATTGCAAGTTTATCGCTGAGGTTCTCTAAAGACAGAGATTATGAGATTTCTCCACTCCGTCTCATTGCGACAGGATGGAATCTTCCGCTTGAAGAGAAAAAATTCAGTGTGTAAGGCAATTAGGTTTTGCGATTCGACCCCGCCACCATCTCAAACCTGAATAATCTGCACTCAATAGCGCCGTTGAAAAACGGCGTTTTTTTTGATTCTTTCAAACGCAGCATGCGTGGCAGCGTCAGATCGGCAGTGAATAGGCAGACGGTCCAGCCGGCGAAGCGATTTTTCAGCACGCTACCAAAAGCACTGAAAAACGCGATTGCCATGGCATCAGGTTCCTGGGTGCTATCACCGCGTACGTCGATTCGTTCGCCATAGGGTGGATTGGCGATTAGCAGGCCCGGTGTGTCTGTCGGTGGTTTGACTTCTTGTGCTTCGATCTGTTTGAGCGGAATGTCGAACGGTATACCGGCGCGTTCCAGATTATGGCGTGCCATGACCAGCATGTCGCCAGAAATGTCGCTGCCGAAAATGGTGGATGTGGTCGGCACGTTTGGCGCAGGCAGGGCTTCGCGCATTGCTTGCCACTCAGTGGCTTCAAAGTTATGAAATTTTTCGAAGGCGAAGGAACGGTTGATACCCGGTGGTATGCCGGCCAGCATTTGTGCAGCTTCGATCAACAAAGTGCCCGAGCCGCACATCGGATCCAAGAGCGGGGTGCCCGGCGTCCAGCCAGCCACCCGCAGTAAACCGGCGGCCAGATTTTCGCGTAAGGGCGCGTCGCCTGTTTCCAGGCGCCAGCCGCGTTTGAACAATGGCTCACCAGAGGTATCGAGATAAAGCGTGACGGTGCGGGCATCCAGAAAACCGGAAATCCGCATGTCGGGTGTGCGGGTATCTACCGAGGGGCGCTCACCTTCGCGATCACGAAAACGGTCGCAGATCGCATCTTTGATTTTTAGGGTGATGAATTCCAGACTTTTTAGTGGCGATTTGATGGCGGTGACATCCACACGAATCGTGTGATTGATGCCGAACCAGTTTTCCCACGTCGATGCCAGCGCCAGATCGTAAATGTCATTTTCGTTGGTGTAGCCTGTGTGTCCGATACGCAGCAATACCCGCGAGGCGATGCGGGAATGCAGATTGATGCGCATCGCGTCCGATAATTGTCCGGAGCAGTGCACACCGCCGGGGACTTGGTTGTGTACTTTTAGCGTGCGACTTTGGGTGGCGATTTCGCTGAGTTCGGCAGCGAGTGCGGCTTCAAGTCCGCGGGGGCAGGGGCAGAAATAGGAGTGATTCATGGGATACCTTTTATCCGTTAAGCCGGGCGATCCATGGTCGGCCGGTTTGTTAAAGTTTCTAGTTTGTTTTGCTTAAAGTCAGAGGGTGAACTACGAAAGACGCTGGATCCCCCCTTGCAGGGCGCGCACTGGCTTGCAAGCCAGTACCGTTTCGCGGGCATGCAGAAATCTGCATGAAACCCCCGCTACACCTTTCGCCGGGATGACGTTTTAAAAACTGTTGGCCTAAATATCGTCATCCCGGCGCAGGCCGGGATCCAGTGTCTTTTCCTGACTGATAGCCATTAGTTTAGTGCAGCGCTTTAAACCGGACTCGAACTAAAACTGGTGTGGGCACTATAAAACTGTTGCCAGACCAACTTCAAGCCATCAGCGCACGTTCCACAAAATCCAACCGATCCTGACCCCAGTAGCCTTCGCCATCGACCCTATACCAAGGCACACCAAAAATATGCGCGGCGAGTGCGTCGTCGGTATGACGCGCATAGTCTGCGGCAACGGCTTCACTGGCCGCATGCGCCAGCAAATCGGCCCCTTTGAGTCCGACACTGTCGGCAATGCCAGCGAGGGTATCGCCATCCGCGATATTTTTATCTTCGGCCCAGACGGCGCGACCTATCGCAAAAGTCAGAGCCAGTGCTGTATCTGTGTCAGATTTCTGCTGAGCAGCGATGATTAGTTTCGATGACAGCTCACCTGAGACAGGAAAAAATTTCGGATGCAGATTCAGTGGTATCTGCAAATGCTTGCTCCAGCGTGTGAGTTCGGCCAGACGATATTCCTGCCGCTGTATAGGTCGCTGTGCAACGGGAATGCCACCGGTAGCGCCGAAGACTTTGGCGATATCGGCGGGTTTGAGTTCAATGTGTGCCTGATGTTTTTTGGCGATAGCGACAAAGCGCTGATGGCCGAGGTAGGCCCACGGCGAGGCGGGGGCCATAAAGTATTCGACGGTCTTGCTCATGTGAGTCTCTTTCTTTTTAATTTTTTGATGAAAACGATTTTGGATAATGACTTAGGGTAGTGATGATTTATTCGTTTTTCTAGGCAATCGCAGGATAAACCATTGATTTGATCAAAGACGAAAATTTGTAAAGCGAATAAATCAACACTACCTTAGGCGAAGAGCTCAGTTAAATGGCTTGACCACAACCAGAATCACGACAGCGAACATACCCAGCACAGGCAGTTCATTAAACCAGCGATACCAGACGTGAGAGCGCGTGTTCTCGCCGCGTTCAAACTGTCGCAGCAGGCGTTTACAGAAGTGGTGGTAGCCAATCAATACGAATACCAGAGCGACTTTCAGATGCATCCACAGGCTGTCTTTGCCGATGCCGTAGTGCAGCCAAAGAATCAACCCCAGCACGAGCGCAGGCACCATCAGGATAGTCATAAAGCGATACAGCTTTTGCGCCATCAGCATCAGCCGCTGATTTGCAGCAGCGTCTGTTTCCATCGCGAGATTCACGAAAATGCGCGGCAAATAAAACAGGCCCGCAAACCAAGAGGAAATAAAGACGATATGAAGAGCCTTGATCCACAACATGATTTACATCCTCACTTCGCCGTGACCGAGCACCAAATACTTCAGCGAAGTGAGGCCTTCCAGACCGACCGGACCGCGTGCATGGAGTTTGTCATTGGAGATGCCGATTTCTGCACCCAACCCAAATTCAAAACCATCAGCAAAGCGCGTGGAGGCATTCACCATTACGGATGCTGAATCGACTTCACGCAGGAAGCGCATGGCGCGGCTGTAGTCTTCGGTGATGATGGCATCCGTGTGCTGGGATGAATACGTGTTGATGTGATCAATCGCTTCATCGACATTGGCCACGATTTTGATGGACAGGATGGCATCGAGATATTCAGTGTGCCAATCTTCTTCGACCGCCGCTTTCAAATGTGGATAGCCAGCCAGCAGCGCCATGGTTTCTGGATCGCAGCGTAGCTCGACCTGTTTTTCTTCGTAGAGCTTTGCCAGTTCGGGCAGAACCGCTGGCGCAATCGCGCGGGCGATCAGCAGGGTTTCCATGGTGTTGCAGGTGCCGTAGCGATGGCATTTGGCATTGAAGGCCACGGGCAGGGCTTTGGCGATATCGGCTTTGTCATCGATGTAGACATGACAAATGCCGTCGAGGTGTTTGATCATCGGGACTTTGGATTCTTTCATCAGTCGCTCAATCAGACCCTTGCCGCCGCGCGGCACGATGACATCCACAAATTCCGGCATGGTGATAAGCGCGCCCACAGCAGCGCGATCGGTGGTCTCTATGATTTGTACGGCTTCGGCGGGCAGACCGGCGCCGGCCAGTCCTTCGCGGACGAGTTTGGCGAGTGCCTGATTGCAGTGAATCGCTTCCGAGCCGCCGCGCAGTATGGTGGCGTTACCGCTCTTGATGCAGAGACCGGCTGCATCGACGGTGACATTCGGACGTGCCTCGTAGATGATGCCAATCACGCCGAGCGGCACGCGCATCTGGCCGACCTGAATACCAGTCGGGCGATATTTCATGTTGGTGATTTCACCGATAGGGTCGGGCAGGGCAGCGATTTGCTCCAGACCTTCAGCCATGGTGGCGATGGCTTTTTCCGATAACGAAAGCCGATCAATCATCGCGGGTGCGAGTCCTGTCGCGCGCGCTGCATCGAGATCTTTTTGGTTGGCGGCAGTGAGCAGCGCCGCATCACGCCGTATGCCGGCAGCAATCAGCGTCAGCGCACGATTTTTGGCGGCGGTATCTGCTTTGGCCATGGTGCGTGACGCTTTGCGCGCAGCGCGGCCAATGTCGGTCATGTAAAGTTGAATATCCATGCTTGTTTCCCGTTACCCGGCCATGAAAGACCGTTGTTCAGTTATCCAGTTATTCAGTTTTTGTTACACGCAATGCAAGTTGCAGTAGCGCGTCCCAAGGATCACCCGCAAATGTCTTTGCGCGCAAGCCCTTGATCATGCGATCGACTTGCGACGATTGCGACAAGGCCTGCTGCAGCGTCGATAATTTCACGCGCGCGAGTGCTGGTCCCATGAGCCTTTCACGCGGCCCCCATATCCGATACTCCTTGAGCAGCATGGACAGTGGCTGGCCGTCTGCGGTAGCCAACTTAAAACGAAGCAGGGTACGAATTTCTTCAGCAACCGCCCACAGGATCAGCGGTAGCGCCTCGCCTTCGCCTTTGAGGCCATCAAGCATGCGCACCACGCGCGCTACATCACCGGCTAGCATCGCTTCGGAAAGCTTGAAGACATCGTAGCGGGCGACATTGAGCACCGCATCGCGTATCTGTTCAATCGACAGCCGGCTCTCAGGATACAACAGCGCGAGCTTGCGGATTTCCTGATGCGCCGCAAGCAGATTACCCTCGACGCGCTCGACCATGAAGTCAAGCGCAGGCCGGTCGGCACTTTGTCCCTGCGCCGCCAGACGCTGCCCTATCCAGCCGGCCAGATGCGCGCGTTCGACTAGGGGAATATCGATAAACACACCCGCCTGCTGCAGCGCAGTTACCCAAGCGCTTTTCTGTGTGGCCTTATCCAGCCGGGGCAGGCTGATCAGCGTCAGCGTGTCTTGCGCCTGTCCGGTTTGTGCGCAAGCGGCCGCGTACTCCTGCAGCGCTTGTCCACCTTCTTTGCCGGGTTTGCCGCCGGGGATGCGCAGCTCGATCAGCTTGCGGTCGCCAAACAGTGACATCGACTGATTCACTGATTGCAATTCACCCCACTTGAAGTAGCGATCCACGCTCAGCACTTCGCGCTCAGAAAATCCTGCGGCACGTGCGCTGGCGCGAATCCGGTCTGCAGCTTCAAGCGCCAGTAGATGCTCGTCGCTGCAGATCACATACAGCGATGCAAGTGATTTTGAGAGATGCGCATCAAGCGCGTCGGCGCGCAGCTGCATTACAGGCGTTATTGCTCGGGCTTGATGCGGGAGAGCTGTCGCATGATCTGACTGACTGCGTCGCGACGCAAGTCGTCGTAAGTCATGCGTTCTTCTGTTTCTTTTGCGAGAGCCTGCGATTCGCTGTAGCTCAGAAAAGCCTGCAATGCCAGTTCAGTGGGCTTGAGCAGCTTCTTATTTTCTTTATCCACTGCCTCGAAATTGATTCGGTAGATAAGACTGTACTCGCGCACCTGACCCTGTGCATTCAGTGTGAGGATTTTCCTTTCCTGAACTTCGGAGAGAATGCGCAGTGTGACAGCGGCTGCTTTCTGATCAGTCGCAAGGGCGGTACTCCTTTGCGAAAGAATGGAGCGACGCAGTTCGCGTTCCAGTGGCGTCCCTTTTGTCGCCTCCAGATAGACGGAGTCGAAAGAAATCTGTGAGGCAGGTGTAGAACCACGCAGATTGAAGCCGCAACCGGACATCGATGTCAGCAGCAATGCGGACACATTGCAGGCGACGAACAGAAACAGACGACGAGTCGGGGTCATGCCATTCTCCTCAGGCGACGATATTCACCAGTTTGCCCGGCACGATGATAATTTTCTTTGGTGTGCCAGTCACATGTTTTTGTACTTGCTCATTGCCGAGTGCGGCCGCCTCGATCGTCGCTTTGTCCGCATCTCGCGCCACAGTGATGCTGCCGCGTAGCTTGCCGTTGACCTGCACCATCAGCTCGATCTCGGCCTGTTCAAGTGCCGCGTTATCTACTTCCGGCCAAGGCGCGTCGAGAATATCACCCATCACGTCGGCATAGCCCAGATGCTGCCATAGCGTATGCGTAATGTGTGGTGCGACTGGGTAGAGCACACGCAGGAAGATGCTCAGGCATTCACCGATGGCTTTCTTTGCATCGGTACTGTCATCGAGCTGGGCACTTTCCAGCAGATTCATCATTTTCATGCAGGCCGACACCACCGTGTTGTACTGCACGCGGCGGTAATCATTGTCAGCCTGCTGCAATACCTTGTGGATTTCGCGGCGCAGGGTCTGGATCGCGGGCGTGACGTTGCCGGGTTTGCCAGACAGATCAAGGTGCTGTGATTTGGCATGGGCATAAGTCCAGACTCGACGCAGAAAGCGGTGCGCGCCTTCGACACCCGAACCCGACCACTCCAGCGTTTGTTCAGGGGGCGATGCAAACATGGTGAACAGACGCGCGGTATCGGCGCCGTGTTCATCGATGATGGCTTGCGGGTCAATGCCATTGTTTTTGGACTTGGACATTTTTTCTGTCCCACCAATTTGTACCGGCTGCCCATCGCTCTTGAGTGTGGCAGACACCGGACGACCTTTTTCATCCAGATTCAGCGCGACTTCTTCGGGGTTGAACCAGATTTTTTTGCCCGACGCATCTTCGCGATAGTAGGTTTCATTCAACACCATGCCTTGCGTGAGCAAGTTTACGAAGGGCTCATCGAATTTCACCAAACCGAAATCGCGCATGACCTTGGTCCAGAAGCGTGCGTACAGCAGATGCAGTACTGCGTGCTCGATGCCACCGATGTACTGGTCCATCGGCATCCAGTAATCATTGCGGTCATCGACCATGGCTTTGTCGCTGCCGGGTGAGCAGTAGCGCATGTAATACCAAGAGGAGTCGACGAAGGTGTCCATCGTGTCGGTCTCGCGGCGCGCAGCCTTGCCGCAGCTTGGGCAATCGACCTTCAGGAATTGTTCATGCTTGTTGAGCGGATTACCGGAGCCATCAGGCACGCAATCTTCGGGGAGTACAACAGGCAAATCTTTTTCTGGCACAGGGACATCACCGCAATCAGAGCAGTGAATGATGGGGATGGGTGTGCCCCAGTAACGCTGGCGTGAAATACCCCAGTCGCGCAGGCGGTAGGTGATTTTTTTCTCGCCCAGATCTTTGGCTTTGAGATCGGCGGCGACTAAATCCACTGCTGACTGATAATCCAGACCATCGTATTTGCCGGAGTTGACACAGCGACCCTGCGTTTTGTCCGCGTACCACTCTTGCCAGGCGTCGGTGCTGTAGCTCTGGCCTTCGATTGCGATCACGGCTTCAATCGGCAGCTGATATTTTTTCGCGAATGCGAAGTCGCGCTCGTCGTGGGCTGGTACGCCCATCACCGCGCCGTCGCCATAGGTGATGAGTACGTAGTTACCGACCCAAACATCTACTGCCTTGCCCGTCAACGGATGCGTGACGGTGAGGCCGGTGGGCATGCCTTTCTTTTCCATTGTGGCCATGTCGGCCTCGATCACACTGCCTTGCTTGCATTCGGCGATGAAGGCCGCGAGTGCGGGATTGGATTGTGCTGCGTGGGTTGCCAACGGATGTTCGGGAGCGACTGCACAAAAGGTCACGCCCATGATGGTATCGGGGCGGGTGGTGAAGACCCACATCTTGCCGTCATTGATGAGCTGGCCACTGGCATCACTGATCTGATGCGGGAAGGCGAAGCGTACGCCCGTGGATTTGCCTATCCAGTTGGCCTGCATGATGCGCACGCGCTCAGGCCAGCCGGGCAGCTTGTGTTCGACATGATCGAGCAGCTCTTCAGCGTAATCGGTGATGCGCGCGTAGTACATTGGAATTTCGCGCTTCTCGATCACAGCACCGGAGCGCCAGCCACGACCATCGATGACCTGTTCGTTGGCGAGCACAGTCTGATCGATGGGATCCCAGTTCACGGTGCCGGTTTTTTTATAGATGATGCCTTTTTCCAGCATCTTCAGGAACATCCACTGATTCCAGCGGTAGTAATCCGGGTTGCACGCGGCCATTTCGCGCGACCAATCGATTGCCAGACCCATGGATTGCATCTGGGTCTTCATGTGGTCGATGTTCGAGTACGTCCATTGCGCGGGCGGCACGTTGTTCGCCATTGCCGCATTTTCGGCCGGCATGCCGAAGGCGTCCCAGCCCATCGGCATCAGAACGTTGTAGCCCTTCATGCGCAAGTGACGTGCCATGACGTCATTGATCGTGTAATTGCGCACATGGCCCATGTGCAGTTTGCCCGATGGGTAGGGCAGCATCGAGCAGGCATAGAACTTCTTTTTTTCCTTGCCCTGCGCGTCGCGCGCGTGCTCTGTGACCTTGTAAGCGTCTATTTTGCGCCAGTGTTCCTGTGCCGATTGTTCGACTTTGTTAGGGCTGTATTTGTCTTGCATGACGGCTGAGGTGTGAGTGTAGGCAGAGCCGGTCATTATACCGGCTGTGCGTGTGAGAAATGGCGGCGGGTAGGCGGGGTAAGCATTAACAGGCGATCCGAGCGCAAGCAGGGATTCACGCACGCAGACCTAAGGCGTTTGAAAATGCTATTTGTTCACAACGATGGATCCCGGCCTGCGCCGGGATGACGGTCTCGAGGCCGACAGTTCTTGAAATCTCATTCCAGTGCATTGCCAGAATGATGATTTAGAGGCCGGATGGTGGTTGCAGGTTTAGATCACGATTTAGAGGCCGGGTAGTGTTTGCGGCTCGAGACGTCGATTTGAAGCCGTGATGAGATCCCAGCGAGGGTTTCAGCGTGGATCTTATTTCTTTGGTTCGGTAACGAAACCTATCTTGGTCATGCCGCTGCCCTGAGCCGCCGCCATCACCTGCGCGATGATTTCATAACGGGTGGATTTGTCGGCTCTCAGATGCAATTCGGGATGCGGCTTTTTTTGTGAGGCGGTGCTGAAGCGGATGGCTAGTTCATCCGGGGTCACGATAGCGTTGTTCCAGAAAAGCTTGCCCTCGGCATTGATCGCCAGCGTGATCGTTTCCGGTTTTTCTGGTGCTGCTTGCGAGGGCGCGTTGGGCAAGTCGAGTTTGACCGCGTGCGTAAAAAGTGGTGCCGTGATGATGAAGATCACCAGTAGAACCAGCATGACGTCCACCATAGGTGTGACGTTGATCTCTGCCATCGGTGCCTGATGATTGCTTTCGTTGAATCCGCCGAATGCCATGATGAGTTGCGCCTTTTATTGAGTAGGTTCGACTTTCTTGCGCCGCGTGCTGATCCTTGAGCCGGTCGTCAGGTGGGCGTGCAGGTCGTGTGCGAAGGCATCGAGTTCAGACAAGGTGATTCGATTGACTCGAGTAAAAGCGTTGTAGCCCAGCACGGCCGGAATCGCAACCACCAGACCGATCGCGGTCATGATCAGCGCCTCACCCACGGGCCCGGCGACTTTGTCGATTTGAATCGTGCCGGAAGCTGAGACGGCCGCCAGCGCGTGATAAATACCCCAGACGGTGCCGAACAATCCAATGAAAGGCGCGGTAGACCCGACTGAGGCCAGCAATGTCAATCCGCTCTCGAGACGTGACGAGACGCGATTGATTTGCTGGCGCAGAGTGCGCGTGACCAGTTCGCCGGGGTCAACGCTGGCATTGAGCGAGGCGCTATTCGCCTTCACACTCACTGCTTCGACGGCATGCCAGGCCAGCGGCGCATAGACTTGTTCGGTGTCGGCATGGCTGAGCGCCGTGATCGCATCTTCCATGCTAGGCGCATCCCAGAAGTGCTCGACTGCATTCGCGCTGCGGCGTATGCGCCAGGAGGCCCAGGCTTTGGACAGGATGTAGTACCAGCTGGCGATCGACATCAGCAGCAACAGATAAGCGACGGTGTGGGTAATGCCATCGCCTTGCGCCCAGTAATGCGCAAAGCCCAAATTCGGGTTTAGTGTTTCATTCATTCGGATCGGTTCTCGTAAAGCCTGCGGAAATCAATTTTGCAGTTTAAGGGTAATGGGTACCTGATACCACTCTTCAATGGGTTTGCCGTCGACGGTCGCTGGATTGAAGCGCCAGGTTTTTACGGCATCAATCGCTGCCTGGTCCAGGCGCGGGTAATCACTGGACGATTTTACTTCGACGTGCCCAGCCGTGCCGTCGGCTTTGACCTGAACACGCAAAACTACGGTGCCTTGTTCATTCAGTCGTTTGGACATGGACGGATAAACCGGTTTGACATTGGTCGCGCCGTAACTGGCCGGGATGCTAACGCCAGTTCTTGAGGGCGCAGCCGGCGCAGGTGCAGGTGCAGGTGGCGCCGGTGGTGCGGGAGCTGGTGCCGGCGCTGGCGCGGGGGGCGCAGGACGCGGCGCGGGATCCGGCGCTGGTGCAGGCGCGGGAGCGGGCGTAGGTGCCGGTGCCGGTGCCGGTGCCGGTGCCGGTGCCGGTGCCGGAGCAGGGCTCGGTGCAGGCGCTGGCGCTGGCGCTGGCGCGGGTGCCGGAGGCGTTGGCGCAGGTGCGGCCGGACGCGGCGGCGTTGGCTCGGGCCGAGGGGGTTCTGCCTTTGGCGGCGCAGGTTTTGGCGGCTCAGGCTTCGGAGGTTCTGGTTTGAGAGGCTCTGGCTTTGGCGGCGGGGGCTTGAGCGGTTCTGGCTTCGGCGGTTCGGGCTTAGGTGGCGGCTCGATCGCTTTGGGTGGCGATATGAGTTCCACGACGACGGGTGGCTCCTCAGGATCCTTGTGCTGAATCTGAACGATACCAAAGACCAGGAGCAACAACATCAGGCCATGCAGCGCGACTGCGACGGCAGCAGCGATACCTGAGGGTTTGGTCATCATGGTCAACTACAGTACGGGCGGCTGCGCTGTCAGCGCAGAGCGAGTACGTCATGCATGTCGTACAGGCCCGTGGTTTTACTCTGCAGGAAATGCGCGGCGCGCAGGCTGCCGTGAACGTAGGTCACGCGACTGGAGGACTTATGGGTGATTTCGATGCGCTCACCAATGCCGGCAAACAGCACGGTGTGGTCGCCCACGATGTCGCCACCGCGAATGGTGGCAAAACCGATCGATGAGGGATCGCGTTCACCGGTGACACCTTCCCGTGCAAACACACCGACCTTGTTCAGATCGCGGCCGAGTGCGTCAGCGATAACTTCGCCCATTTTCAGTGCGGTGCCTGAGGGCGCATCGACTTTGTGCCGGTGATGAGCTTCGATGATTTCAATGTCGTAGCCGTGAGAAAAACTTTTTGCTGCTAGCTCAAGAAGTTTCATGGTGACATTCACGCCGACACTCATGTTGGGCGCAAAGACAATGGCTGTTTTTTTTGCAGCTTCGGCGATGGCCGCTTTGCCGGCATCATCAAAACCAGTGGTACCAATGATCATCTTGATGCCGTGCTCGGCGCAGTAAGCCAAATGACGCAGCGTACCTTCCGGACGGGTGAAGTCGATTAGGTAATCGGCGTCAGCCAGACCGCGCGCGAGGTCGGCTTCGATCATGACACCTGAGGGTTGGCCGAGAAATGATGCTGCGTCGGTATCGATGCTGGGGGCGCCGGATACATCGAGCGCACCGGTAAGTTTGGCATCAGCATCAGCTGCGATGGCTTCGATCAGCATTTTGCCCATGCGACCAGACGCACCAGCCACGGCGATTTTCATAGCATTCATCAGACGGAGGGCTTCAGAAGTTGTTATTTGTTTTGTGGTGCCGCGATGCGAAGCAGGTAGTCATTTTCTTCGGGCAGATCACCGCCTTCAAATTGAGAGACGCGGCCTTCTTTGAAAAATACGACGACCCGGCTGCTGGTAATTTCGCCATCACCTTTACGGATGCGGAAGAGATAATCCCAGCGGGTTTCATGGAAAAGGTCGGTGAGCAGTGGGGTCCCGAGCACAAAGCGTACTTGCTCGGGGGTCATGCCCACTTTCAGTTGGGCCACCATCTCCTTGGAAATGAAATTACCCTGCTGAATATCGGGGCGGTAAATCGGCACTACGCCAAACAGCTTTGATTTTTGCACCGTCTGGACGACGCCGTTGCTATCGACCTGGCCTTCAGTTGACGGTGGCTTGCTGGAGAACAGTTTGCTCGCTGTCGAGCAGCCGTTTAGGCCCACGGCGACGAGTGCGATCAGCAGTACATTTCTCATTGGACGCGCGAACGGGAGAATCATGGTGTTCAGTAGGTGAATTGAGTGCACTGGCCAAAACGCTATATGATAAAGCAGTTCACGTTACCTTTATCGAAATCATGCCGACTTACCCTTCCGACCTGAAGTCCAGTGGATTGAAGGCCACGCTGCCCCGACTGAAAATCCTTGAGATCTTCCAGAGCAGTACGGTTCGACACCTGTCCGCCGAAGATGTCTACAAGCTGCTGCTGGCTGAAAATCTAGATGTCGGTCTGGCAACCGTTTATCGGGTGCTGACCCAGTTTGAGCAGGCCGGGCTTCTGAGTCGTAACCATTTCGAGTCCGGCAAGGCCGTCTTCGAGCTCAACGAGGGCTCGCATCATGACCACTTGGTTTGCCTGGATTGCGGGCTGGTGGAAGAGTTTTTTGATGACGAAATTGAAAAACGTCAGCACCGCATCGCCGAGGAGCGGGGCTTCAAGCTCACTGAGCACGCGCTCGCTTTGTACGGTAATTGTGTGAAGGACAATTGTCCGCACCGTACCTGACCTGAGTAGCGTCGCTGTTCAGGGATGCGATAAGGCGTTCGACAAAAGCCTTGCCGTGATGTCGACAATAGGAATGACACGTTCGTAGGCCATGCGGGTCGGGCCTATGACGCCGAGCGTTCCGACGATCTTGCCATTCGCTTCATAAGGCGCGGTCACCACACTCATGGATTCAAGTGGCATCAGTTGCGATTCGCCGCCGATGAAAATCTGCACGCCGGTAGCCTTGCTGGACATGTCGAGCAAGGCAGTGAGCGTAGTTTTCTGCTCGAAGATGTCGAAGAGTTTGCGCAGCGAACTCATATTCGATGACAAATCTTCAATCGACAACAGATTGCGCTCGCCCGAGATGACGATATCTTCGCCACCACTGGTCATGGCATCGCTTCCCACTTCAACAGCTGCCTGCATCAGACGGGTCATGTCGGTTTGAAGCTGTTTCAGTTCTTCTTTTAGTCGTATGCGCACATCATCAAAAGAGAGCCCTGCATAGTGCTGATTGATGTAGTTGGCTGCATGCACCAGCTGCGCCGGTGTGTAATCGATATCGGTCAGCATCAAGCGGTTTTGCACATCGCCATCTGGCGCAACGATGACGAGCAAAATACGTTTTTCGGAGAGTCTAAGGAATTCGATTTGCTGGAAATGCATTTCCCTTCGGGGGGTCAGCACCACGCCGGCAAATTGGGAGAGCGATGACAATACCTGTGCTGCACTCGCGATGATTTTTTGTGGGGATGCGCCGGACTGAAACCGTGATTCCAACGAGCTTTCGTCAATACTTTGCACCGTGAGCAGACTGTCTACAAACAGGCGGTAGCCGCGCGGCGTAGGTACTCGACCTGCCGAGGTGTGTGGGCTGGCTACCAGCCCCAGCTCTTCGAGGTCGGACATGATGTTGCGTATCGTCGCTGGCGAGAGATCCAGGCCGGAAATTTTTGCTAGCGAGCGTGATCCAACAGGTTGACCATCAGCTATGTAGCGTTCAACCAGTGCTTTTAGCAGTGTTTGTGCGCGAATATCGAGTTGCATGTGTTCTATTCTAGCCATAGTGAGCGTCGTTCGCTAGCAATCTTAACGATTAGTGCTGCGCAGATGCAGCCACTGTTCGAGTTCATGTAGCGATGCAAGCGTGGCATCGGGTTCGATGTGTGCCTGTTGTTCTGATTTTTCTGTCTCATGTCGATTCAACCAGATTCCTGTAAGTCCTGCCTTTTGCGCACCCTCCACGTCGAGTCGCAAGTCGTCGCCCACATAAGCAACTTGGGAGGTTGGGAGTGCGAGCGCCTCGCAGGCCGCATGAAACACGGAAGGATCTGGTTTGGCGCGACCAATTTCATGCGCGGCGAGCGATACGCTGAAGTGGTGGTCCAGGCCAATCTGTCGCAAGTCAGCCGCACCATTGGTAAGTGATCCCAGCGTAATCCGCTCTGCCAAGCGGGGGAGGCAAACAAGTACGTCATCGAACAGCGTGACTTGATTACGCGCCGTCGTGAATACGTCCATCGCCTCGTCAATACGCGTCGTATCTGCCCCGCAGGCCACAAAGGCTTCATGCAGCGCTGCATGACGCAGTGCCCAGAGATCAACCCTGAACCGAGGGTTTGCGGCCATCAGTTCGCTGCGGCGTGCGCGCATGGCAGCGATTGTGTATTGCTCCGTGACCAGCGGAACTTGCTCGCTTAGCCAATCGAACAGCAGCGTCTCGGCGCGCTCAATAACCGGGGTGATTGGCCACAATGTGTCATCGAGATCAAACAGCAAAGCCCGTATGGGTTCGTGTGCGGGGGCATTCATGGCGGTTTCCGGTGATTCATTCAGACCGCCGATTATGGTCTAATCCCGTGCATGTCGAATTCCACCCCCACTTCAACCGGTCGTTTTCACACGATTGCGATCATCGGTAAACATGGCGAGTCCAGCGGCAAGGGCTCGGTGCTTGAGCTTGCCGGTTTTCTGGAAGATCGCGGACACCGCGTTATTTTTGAAGATGAAACCGCGCGCGACATCCAGCGTCCCGAGGCCTTGTCCGTTACGCCAGAGCAGATTGGCAAACGCGCCGATCTGGCCATTGTGGTCGGCGGCGATGGCACGATGCTGGGTATTGCGCGCCAGCTCGCGCCTTATGGCGTGCCATTAATTGGCGTGAATCAGGGCCGCCTGGGTTTCATGACCGATATTGCATCGGAACACATGCTGTCGGTGCTGGGCGAAATTCTGGACGGCAAGCTCACGTCCGAGCGGCGTACGCTGCTCGAGGGTGTGGTGGTGCGCGATGGTCGGCAGATTTTTCATGGTCTGGCGTTTAATGACGTGGTCGTCTCGCGCGGCGCCGGTGCGGGCATGGTTGAGCTGCGTGTCGAAGTGGACGACCATTTCATGTACAACCAGCGCTCCGATGGACTGATCGTGTCTACACCGACAGGTTCAACCGCCTATGCGCTGGCAGCTGGCGGGCCGATATTGCAGCCCGAACTGGGCGGCGTGGTTCTGGTGCCGATCGCGCCACATGCGCTGTCGAACCGGCCGATTGTTCTTTCTGACAATCACGAAATTAGTATTGAACTGGTCAGTCCGGGTGAGAGCAGCGTCAATTTTGATATGCAATCACTGACCAGTCTTTCTCAGCATGATCGGGTGCTGATCCGCCGATCGGCGCACACCGTGACCTTCTTGCACCCCGAAGGATGGAATTATTTCGATACGCTGCGCGAGAAACTGCACTGGAATGAATATCCTTCGGTGCTTGGTCAGCTAAAATGATGCGCCAGTGCAGCCGCCCCTAGTTGAGCGGCCCGCCTGACTCCTTCACCTTACTGACGCAAATTCATTTTCAACATGCTGCGCACCCTCGCCATTCATGATTTCGTCATTGTCGATGCAATAGAAATCGATCTTTCGGCTGGCTTTTCCGTCTTTACTGGCGAAACGGGGGCAGGCAAATCCATTCTGATTGATGCGCTCACGCTGGCGCTCGGTGGTCGCGCGGATGCCAGCGTTGTGCGCGAAGGTGCGGCGCGCGCGGACATCACGGCTGAGTTTGCGGGTCCTTTTGACGCGGCACTGGGCGAATGGCTGGATCAGAACGCCCTGACTGGCGAGGAAGGCGCGCTTCTCATGCGGCGCGTTATTGACAATGGTGGTCGCTCGAAGGCGTTTATCAATGGCATCACCGCGACCGTGACTCAGTTGCGCGAGCTCGGTGAGTTGCTGGTCGATATTCATGGCCAGCATGCGCACCAGTCACTGCTCAAAGCCGATGCCCAACGACTGCTGCTGGATGCACATGCTGGTTTGCAGGATGAGACTCGCGCGGTCGCTGCTGCTTATAAAAGCTGGCGCGCCGTTGTGCGTCAGCGTGAGGAATTCGAGCGTGATGCAAAGCAGGTGCTGCTGGAGCGCGAGCGTTTGGAGTGGCAGGTGGGTGAGCTGGAAAAACTCGCGGTGCGTCCCGGTGAGTGGACGGATATCAGCAACGAGCACAGTCGCCTCTCGCATGCCGCCAGTCTGATCGATGGCGCTCAGCATGCACTGACGGTGCTTTCTGAGAGCGATTCTTCACCCGTGCTGTCGCAGGTAAGTGCGATCGAGCAAAAGCTCGGCAAGCTGGTCGATATCGATGACAAACTGCGTCCAGTACTCGACGCACTGGAGCCGGCGCGCATACAGTTGCAGGAAGCGGTTTATGCGCTGAATGATTATCTGGGCCGCATCGAGCTGGATCCCGAGCGATTGCGCACGGTAGAAGCAAGGCTTGAAGCCATTCACGGCGCGGCGCGCAAGTTTCAGGTGGCCGCCGAGGATCTACCCGATACCCATGCGCGTTTGTCCGAGCGTTTGGCGCAGCTATCGGATGCGAGCGATATCGACGCCATGCGCGCGCAGGAGCAAAAACTGGCCGATGCGTATCAATCCCTCGCGACCAAACTGACCAAGGCGCGCACGAAAGCGGCGAAATCTCTGGCGGGCGCAGTGACTGCGGCGATGCAGGATCTGTCGATGTCGGGTGGTCGTTTTGATATCGCCTTGCAAGTCTGCGAACCCGCCGCACATGGACAGGAGCAGGTCGAGTTTTTGGTCGCCGGCCATGCCGGCACCACCCCGCGCTCACTGGCCAAAGTGGCCTCCGGCGGTGAGTTGGCGCGCATTGCGCTCGCCATTTCCGTCATTGCCTCCAGCGCCACCGCCACGCCCACCCTGATTTTTGATGAGGTCGACAGCGGGATTGGCGGTGGTGTCGCCGAGGTTGTCGGCAGGCTGCTTAAGCGTCTGGGTCAGGACCGGCAGGTACTGTGCGTGACCCACCTGCCGCAGGTCGCCAGCCAGGCCTCCCAGCATTTTCAAGTCAGTAAGGGTACGATGTCCGACGGTCGCACCGTTTCGCGGATCGAAAGACTGTCCGCCAGCCATCGCGTCGAAGAAATCGCGCGTATGCTCGGCGGCCTGGAAATCACCGCCACCACGCGCAAACATGCCCGCGAACTGCTGGCATCCTGACACGGTTTTTCCCCTTTAGTACCAGCAAAGCATTAACAAAAATCAACAAGAATCAGAAAGGCATGACCCGAATGGGCTTCAACCCAGAACCCTCCTATCGTCACGGCACGGTCAGCAAGACCGCCGTGGTGCTGGCCAATCTCGGCACCCCCGATGCACCCACCGCGGCGGCGGTACGGGTCTATCTTAAAGAGTTTTTGGCAGATCCGCGCGTTGTTGAAATCCCCCGGTTGATCTGGTGGATCATCCTCAACGGCATCATCTTGCCCTTTCGTTCGCGCCAGTCGGCAGAAAAATACGCATCGATCTGGACCGACGAAGGCTCGCCCCTCAAGATCCACACCGAGCGCCAGGCGGCTCTACTGCAGCAATCCATGACCGCGCGCGGCCACGATGTGCGTGTGGTGTATGCGATGCGTTACGGTAATCCGGGCTTGCCCGCCATACTCGACCAACTCAAGGCGGAGGGCTGCGACCGCCTGTTGGTCTTGCCTGCCTATCCGCAGTATTCGGGCACCACCACGGCGTCGATTTTCGACACCGTCTTCACTCATTACACGCGCGTGCGTAATACCCCGGAGCTCAGGCTGATCAAGCACTATCACGATCATGAGGGCTACGTCGAAGCACTTGCCGCAACCGTGCGTGCGCACTGGGAGCAGCACGGCCGTCCCGACAAACTGGTCATGAGTTTCCACGGCGTACCCAAGCGCACACTGTTGCTGGGTGACCCCTACCATTGCGAGTGCTACAAAACTGCGCGTCTGGTGGCTGGCAAACTTGGGCTGAGCAAGGAAGAATATCTCGTCACCTTTCAGTCCCGTTTCGGCAAGGCCGAGTGGTTGCAGCCCTACACCGCGCCCACGCTCGAAAAGTTGGCGGAGGAGGGCATGGGGCGCGTTGATGTCATGTGCCCCGGTTTCACCAGCGATTGCCTTGAAACTCTGGAAGAAATATCCATGGAAGCCAGAGACGATTTTCTGGCAGCCGGCGGCAGCGCTTTTCACTACATCCCCTGCCTGAACGAGAATCCGCAATGGATAGAAGCGATGGCTGCCGTAGTCGAACAGCATCTGGGCGGATGGCCAACCGCGAGTTCGCCTTCCGAGCAGGAAGCCCGCAAGGTAGATGCAGAGATAGGAAGGCAGTGGGCGCTTACATTGGGCGCAGAAAACTGAGATTCCTTTCCATCTCTTCGGGGGCCGTAAGGCCCCCGATTTTTTTTGTCGGCATCTTTGCTGCCGTCTTGAAAATCTGCGTGCTATCCCCATAACCAGCGAGTTGTTATTCAGATCAGGTGTGCGTTTCGCTGATTCCGGCGGGAAAGTGCATCTAAGTCATTGAAATGGCAGGAGATTTTATGAATCAAGGCGAAAACCCTTCTAGCGGCCAGACGAACCCGGGCGCATCGGAACCGTTGACTGAGCCGGGGAAAGAGCCTGTTGCGGCTGAGAATGTATCAGCGCCAGCGGCCGGAGAAATGCCGGTTCTGGCTCGCCAGCTCGCCGAGCTTGAGACCAAACTGGCCGAGGCGCAGGATGCTTTTCTGCGCGCCAAGGCCGATGCAGAGAACATCCGCCGCCGCGCTCAGGAAGATATTTCCAAGGCTCATAAATTCGCGGTGGAAAGTTTTGCCGAGGCGTTGCTACCGGTGAGAGACAGTCTGGAGATGGCGCTGAAAATTGAAACGCCTTCGATTGAATCGCTCAAAGAGGGCGTGGAAATGACGCTTAAGCAGCTTTCCAGTGCGTTCGAGCGCAACCGTCTGATCGAGGTCAACCCGCAGGTAGGTGAAAAGCTCGACCCCATGAAACATCAGGCCATTTCGATGGTCGCCGCAGAGCAGGAAGCGAATACCGTCGTCAGCGTGCTGCAGAAGGGCTACATGATTTCCGACCGGCTGCTGCGCCCCGCGCTGGTCACCGTTTCACAGTAACCGGGCTTGAAATTGCGACAAAGCACCGCATTTCATCGTCATTCAGTTAGCTAATCAGTTTTTGAAGGGACATCATTATGAGCAAGATCATTGGCATTGACCTCGGGACCACCAATTCCTGCGTCGCCATTATGGAAGGCGGCCAGCCCAAGGTCATCGAGAATTCGGAAGGCGCACGTACTACGCCGTCGATCATCGCGTATCAGGAAGATGGTGAAATTCTGGTGGGCGCACCGGCGAAACGTCAGGCGGTCACCAACCCCAGAAACACATTGTTTGCTGTCAAACGCCTGATTGGTCGGAAATTTGATGAGAAGGAAGTCCAGAAAGACATCGGACTCATGCCCTACGAAATCATGAAGGCTGATAACGGTGACGCGTGGATTGCCGTGCGCGACAAAAAACTCGCGCCGCCGCAGATTTCTGCTGAAGTACTGCGCAAAATGAAAAAGACGGCCGAAGACTATCTCGGTGAAGAAGTCACCGAGGCTGTCATTACCGTGCCTGCTTATTTCAACGATGCCCAACGTCAGGCCACCAAAGATGCCGGCCGTATCGCCGGTCTCGATGTCAAGCGCATCATCAACGAGCCGACTGCAGCGGCACTGGCGTTTGGTTTGGACAAAGGCGGCAAGGGCGATCGCAAGATTGCGGTCTATGACCTCGGTGGCGGTACTTTTGACGTCTCTATCATCGAAATTGCTGATGTCGATGGCGAAATGCAGTTTGAAGTGCTCTCCACCAACGGCGACACTTTTCTCGGTGGTGAAGACTTCGATCAGCGTCTGATCGATCACATTATCGAAGAATTCAAAAAGATCAACGGCCTGGATCTGGCCAAGGACCCTATCGCGCTTCAGCGTATCAAGGCCTCGGCTGAGCGCGCGAAGATTGAATTGTCTTCGTCCCAGCAGACCGAAATCAACGAGCCTTATATTGCAATGGCCAACGGTGCGCCCATGCACCTGAATCTAAAAATCACCCGCGCCAAGCTCGAATCGCTGGTCGAAGAGCTGATTGCAAACACGATTGAACCCTGCCGTATCGCGATTGCGGATGCTGGCGTGAAGGTATCCGACATCGATGACATCATCCTCGTCGGCGGTATGTCGCGCATGCCGAAGGTGCAGGAAAAAGTGAAAGAGTTCTTTGGCAAAGAGCCACGCAAGGACGTCAATCCGGATGAAGCTGTGGCCGTTGGCGCTGCCATTCAGGGTTCGGTACTTTCGGGCGATCGCAAAGACTTGCTGCTGCTGGACGTGACACCGCTTTCACTGGGTATCGAAACTTTGGGTGGCGTGATGACCAAGATGATCCAGAAAAATACGACCATCCCGACCAAGTTTAGCCAGGTGTTTTCCACTGCAGAAGATAACCAGCCGGCAGTCACCATCAAGGTGTTCCAGGGCGAGCGGGAAATGGCGGTCGGTAATAAAGGTTTGGGCGAGTTCAACCTTGAAGGTATTCCGCCCTCTTCACGCGGCACGCCGCAAATCGAAGTCACCTTCGATATCGATGCCAACGGTATTTTGCATGTGGGCGCGAAAGACAAAGCGTCAGGCAAAGAAAATAAGATCACGATCAAAGCCAACTCGGGTCTGACCGAAGAAGAAATTCAGCGCATGGTCCGTGATGCCGAAGCCAATGCGGCGGATGATCAGCGTCTCAAAGAGCTGGCTGAGGCACACAATCAGGGTGATTCACTCGTACATTCCACGCGCAAGGCGCTCACCGAGCATGGTGACAAGCTCGAGGCTGCCGAGAAAGAAAAGATCGAAGCTGCGATCAAGGATCTGGAAGCTGCACTCAAAGGCAGCGACAAGGCCGACATTGATGCGAAATCGGCGGCGCTCTCGACCGCAGCACAAACCTTGGGTGAAAAAATGTACGCCGACATGCAGGCACAGCAGGCCTCGGTAGCCCCTGAAGGCGCGCAAGCCAGCGCGAATGCAGGTGCAGGTGCCAAGCCAGCGGAAGATGATGTGGTTGATGCTGACTTCAAGGAAGTCAAAGACAAATAACCCTCTGTGCCGCGCAGGCTAACTTGCGCGGGTTTTGCCGGGCTGGCGTGGCTTGAAAGCCGCCTGCCCGGTTTTTTGCATGTGAGGTTCTGCCGAAACAGGTCAGAACTGCCGTAGTACTCAGGACAACCGACGATGGCCAAACGCGATTTTTACGAAATACTCGGTGTAGCGAAGAATGCTTCTGATGACGAAATCAAGAAAGCGTATCGCAAGCTGGCGATGAAACATCATCCGGACCGCAATCCGGACAGCAAAGGCGCCGAGGATAAATTCAAAGAAGCCAAAGAGGCTTATGAAATGCTTTCTGATTCTCAGAAGCGTGAAGCCTATGACCGCTTTGGTCACGCCGGTGTTGATCCTAATATGGGTGGTGGCGGTGGTGGTGCTGGATTCGCCGGCGCTGGCGGTTTCTCGGATGCTTTCGGCGATATCTTCGGCGACATATTCGGTGGTGGCGCAGGCCGCTCACGCGGTGGCGCGCAGGTCTATCGTGGCGCAGATTTGCGTTACAACCTCGATATCAGCCTCGAGCAAGCTGCCAACGGTTTTGACACCACAATCCGTGTGCCGTCCTGGGATGGTTGCGACACCTGTCATGGATCAGGTGCCAAGCCCGGTACTTCACCGACGACGTGCGGCACTTGCGGTGGTCATGGTCAGGTACGGATGCAGCAGGGATTTTTCAGCATTCAGCAAACCTGTCCCAAGTGCCACGGCACGGGCAAGGTGATTCCCGACCCCTGTACTACCTGTAGTGGCTCGGGTCGCATCAAGCGTAACAAGACACTTGAAGTCAAAATACCTTCCGGTATTGACGATAGCATGCGCATTCGCTCGACCGGCAATGGCGAGCCAGGCATGAACGGCGGACCACCCGGTGACCTTTACGTTGAAATTCATATCAAGCCGCATGCTGTTTTTCAGCGCGATGGTGATGATTTGCACTGTGAAATGCCGATCTCGTTTGCCAGAGCGGCGATCGGTGGCGAGATCGAGGTACCTACACTTTCCGGCAAAGTCTCATTCACCGTGCCCGAGGGTACGCAAACCGGCAAGACCTTCCGCTTGCGTGGTAAAGGTATCAAAGGCGTGCGTTCAGGATTCCCCGGCGACTTGTTCTGTCATGTATTGATTGAAACGCCGGTGAAGTTGACTGAAAAACAAAAAGATCTGCTGCGCGAATTTGAAACGCTCACGGATGCAGGTGGCGCAAAGCACAGTCCGCAAAGTAAATCATGGATGGATAAAGTGAAAGATTTTTTTGAGTAGTCGTTGAGTAACTTCAATACGATGATTTGAAAATCTAAAATTCAAATCCACGATAAAAGCCGCTGACATAAAGTCAGTGGCTTTTTTTTGGCCTTCGATTTGCACTGATTTCATAACAACTTGTGAATTTTCGTTAAGACCATCCGTCAGCTCGTCGCGGAAGTAAAATTTTGTTATTCCGCAGCTCTAGTCAATTGATTTTCTGCAAAAAATCACTGTGTTCGCTGCAAATCAGCCTACCGCCACTGGTCGAACCAAAACCCATGCCACAGCCTTTGTATCGCCATGTAGAAGGACCTCGCGGCAGCGAACTTGAACAATCGGTGGTCAGAATAGTTGTTGGCGTGGCCTTACTTTCCTACTTTGCCTATATCGGTGGATCGAGTCCGTATACAAGTAATGAATTTCACGCCGATGTACTCACCGTCACGGCAATTTTTCTAGGTGTCGCACTCAGTATCAGTGCCTGCATTGTATTAGGGAGTGGTGATGTTCCAGCGCGGCGTATCGCATCCATTGTGCTGGATGTCGGTGCTCTTTCTTATGTGTTCCTGATTGGCGGAAACCATGCCGCCCCATTATATTTTCTGTACCAGTGGATCATCATCGGTTACGGTTTTCGGTTTGGCAAAAAATATCTGTTCGTTGCTTTGGCATTGTCACTCACAGGATTTGGCTGGGTCATCGTTTCCGTACCTTACTGGGTCAGCGAGCCAGGTCTTTCAGTTGGTTTGTGGGTTGGCACTCTGTTGATATCCACCTACTTCAATACGCTGGTTGGCAGACTTTACAAAGTGTTGGAGCATGCTGAAGTTGCTAATAACGCTAAACGTCAGTTTATTTGTGCTGTCAGTCATGAATTACGAACGCCACTGAATGCCATCATTGGTATGGTTGACTTAATGAAAAGCACCAAGATTGACCGAGAGCAAAAAGAAATGTTGGATTGTATGACCACGACTTCCCAGGTCATGTTGTCCCAGATTGAGGATGTTCTGGATTTTTCAAAAATAGAAGCAGGAAAAATGTCGATAAACTTTACGACGTTCGACCTATACCAACTGGTACAAAGCATCCTCGATATTTTTCGCTACCGAATTGATCCGCTGGCGATAGAGCTAATGAATAGCACCGCTTGCGATGTACCTTATCTTGTCAAGGGCGATCCACATCACCTTCGGCAAATTTTGGTGAATTTGCTTGGGAACTCGGTCAAGTTTACCGAGCAAGGTCGAATAAGCTTGTGTGTGAGGCTTTTGTTCAGGACACCAAACTCAGTCCGATTGCGCTTCTCTGTAAAAGATACAGGGATAGGCATTCCACTCGAAGCGCAGAGCAGGATATTCGATAGCTTCACCCAAGCCGAAGAAACGATTGCAAGACGCTACGGTGGGACCGGCTTGGGAACCACCATCAGTAAGCAACTCGTCGAACTCATGGGAGGGGAGATCGGCTTTCAAAGCGTTCAAGGTCAAGGAAGCGATTTCTGGTTCGAGCTGGATTTTGGTCTGGCTAACGTTGAAGATGTGGAAAAAAATTCGCTCATTACAATCCAAGTGAGAAGCATCATCATCAGTACGAAAAAAAATACAGATGACTTACTCAATAATCTAACCAATTACATCAACCACCCGCCCGTTCTAGCCACAGATTTTGATGAGGCAACAGACATCATTGGGCAATCCATATTAATTGGAAAGCCAATTCGCTTAATCTTCATTCAAGAGTCACCTTGGCCGGGATTGGCTATGGATGAGTACGAAACCGTTCTGCGACAAAAAGTGCTTTCCATTCGCGGAGTTACTAACGATATGCCGGTGACATTAGTGCTGATCTCTCAGTCTGATTCACAAGCGAGTCTGGTTGAAGAATTAGCCGAGAAGGTTGGATTTTCAGTTGTTCTTCATTTGCCTTTTGATCTAGACCATTTGAATAATATTTTGCACGCTCATTTTATTATTTCATCTCGCGATATTTTAAAAAAATTTATTCCGTTTACTGCAGAATCCGACTTGTCATTGTCAACAACGAATCTTGATGTGAAATTCGACGACTCCAGTTACAGGGTTCTGGTTGCAGAAGATAATCCTACCAATCGCAAAGTCATTCAAAAAATACTCGAGCGAGCTGGTCATCACTGTACTTTGGCAAAAGATGGTGAAGATGCACTCGACAAAATAGAAAAAAAGAATTCGACGCCATTATCCTGGATATGAATATGCCTGGCATGACGGGTGTTGACGTTGCTCGTATTTACAGGCTCATGCGCGGAAACATGGCGCGCGCCCCCTTGATCATGTTTTCAGCCAATGTGACTTCAGAGGCTCGTGATGAAAGTATTGAAGCGGGCGCTGACGAATTTCTTCCCAAGCCCATTCAGGTGAATTCATTCCTGCAAACTCTTCAGCAACTTGTAACTGACTTCAAGGTGTCCGGCTCGCCCGAAAATCGCGCCCTTCTGCCGAAACCGAAAAATAGATTGAAGTTATTGTGGCCAACGGAAGCAGTACTAGACCTGCAGAGCCTGACCGATTTGGAAAATGTAAGTAAAGATCCGAAATTTCTTGATGACTTAATCCTTGAATTTATTTCTGAAAATAGAAATTTATTACGCTCTCTCGAGATCGCTTTAAGTGAAGTAAAAGTGGATGAAGTAAAAGAAATACTTCACACATTGAAGGGCTCCGCGCTCAGCATTGGGGCGGTTTCTCTGAAAATGATGTGCAAGCGCGTTGAAAAGTTAAATAATTTTGAATTGGGGGAATATTCATCTGAAATATCGCAGGAAATGAAAACAGTATTCAGTCATCTTTGCGAGGAGCTCGAAAAGTATCGACAGCTAAGACGACAAACTATTACTGAGCGTGACTAATCACGGGTTCTATATTTTGGGAGAAATGTATGTCATTTGCGAATCAACTTATTGAGTTGACCGATATAAATTGCCGTGAGATCGAAAGTACACCCACGATACGTAAATTACTTTCTGGAGATGTGTCAGAAAAGCACTATGTCAGCTTCATGACCGATATCTATCCTATCGTTTTGCATTTTTGTCCGATCATGGCCGCCGCTGCCGGACGTTGTGCGCAAGAATATGAAGCGGTCAGGCTTTATCTTTATGACCACATTCATGAAGAAAAAGGCCACGAAAAAATCGTGCTTCAAGATATTGCCAGTTTTGGCTATGCGCCAGAGCAAGTGATTGAAAAAACGCCGCGTGGATCAATTCAGGCAATGATTGCGTTTAATTATTATTCTGCATTAATGGGTAATCCTTGCAGTGTTCTCGGCATGATTTATGTACTGGAGATCATTTCCTCTGTTTATGCCGGTAAGGCTGCCGATGCTATTTCGAATACTTTCGGTCGAAAACTTTCCGATGGGTTTATTTTTTTGCAATCGCATGCTTCGGCAGACATGGAGCATATGACGAAATTACGGAATTTGTTTCAGTCAATCGATTCGCCTGAAATTATCGAGGATCTTATGAATAGTGTAAAAATAAATTTTTATCTTTTTTATCAAATATTCACGAGCGAAAAGTAGCAGAAATCTGGACTTAAGTGATTTTTTGAGAAGGTCCTAAATAAATCGGATTTTTGTGTCGAGTGGTGTAGTTGTGCGACGGAGAGTTCAGCCAAGTTAAGGGCTTATTACCCTTAGCTTGGCTAAAAATTTTTTCGGCTTTACTTCATCAGTACATCCTTAGTTCACTGCGGTATGGGTAGCCCTTACATCATGCTGCCGCAAGATAAAAGCTGCTCGCTTCCGCTTGAGCCCGCTGGTCCTGCTGCCGCCGTTGCGAGTGAACCAGACGATTCATCATGTGTAGATCTTTGTCTGTCAGCTTCAGCGCGGAATCAACCCATATCGAGGTAATGTCTAGAAGTTCTTTATACGAGACTGGATTGGTATGTCGACGGCATTCGTAGATGGCGCGTAGCCCGTTGAGTCTTTTACTTTGTTTTTGAATCATTTCGAAAACGGCTTTGGTGCCTTCGCCCGGAGGCACGACCAAGTCAACGACGCCTAATTTTTCCAAATCTTCGGCGAGATAAGTATTCCCGCTGATCATCATCTTTTCCGCAGCGCGCATGCCAATCCGCCGGCTGAGAAGGCTATAGGCGCCCATCCCTGGAAAAAGATTGAACATGATTTCCGGGAATCCCATCCTGACCCCCTGCTCGGCAACGATGATGTTGCTGGAGAGGGCAAATTCAAATCCGCCACCTAAGGCATCACCTTGAACGAGCGATATCGTCATTGCAGAGGCGTTATAGTTGCAAAGGCGGGTATATATCCCATCAACACAGAGCTTTGCATAATTCATCAAAGCATGTCGGTCTCTGGCCTTGATCAGCCTGATAAACAAGGCAAGGTCACCGCCAAGGTTAAAGGTGCACGGATGACGTGATGCAATAATGAAATAGTCGACTGGAGACCAGGCGTCGTCATGAAAAAACTGGCCCTTGTTGGATTGCACTTCAGCAAATGTTTGATGCAATTCTTCCACCATGCCGAGGTTGAAACAGGGTACGCCCAGCGGTTTCATGTAAGTCCATAAAGCATTACTCGCGCTTTGGTACTCGAGATCAATTTGGTGATACTGCCGCTTCGGTATGGAGACATTGCCGGTTTTTTGAATAACAGACATATTTTCACGTTCTAAAGTCATCATTTTGATACTCCTTCGATGGAATCAATTAATGGATGATGCATCTGATCGCCAATACTCGATTGGAACTCCTTCAGCATCACGATCTTTAATGGTTTAATAATTTTATGAAAAATTTATTCACCGCCTTTCGTATCTTTTCTGACTAACAGGAAACACTGGTTTTTAGATGACATGCATTTTTGTCTTGCTTTAGCTATATTGAAAAAGCATCTTTAGTATTGATGGAGAGCTGATCAAGCGTCACTACAACTTGTTTTATCTCAGTTGTCGTGACGTGATTCAGTTTAAAAAAAACACTTTTGAAGTAAAAATAAATTAGTAAAATTTTAGATAATTGCTAATATTATTTGAACTGCCGGGACAGAAGTTGTTTGAGATAGGGGCAATTTTCGATATGAAATCAAGCCCGGATGTCCCGTTGGTATGATTGGTTGGGTCATGATATTTCCCAAGCCAGACTCTGCGGTAGAATCGGCGTAGTCTCGAAGATTGCTGAGTTGATGTCTTCGTGTTTTGCGAGGCGCCAGTGGTGCGGTGTCAGACTGTATTAAGTGTATTTAAGGATTTTTTTCATCGATTCAGCTACCGATGTTGTCGGGTCGATTCCGTCGTATCGTTAGCTTTTTGTGAATCGGATTTTTGTCAGTAGCTTGCCCATTATTCTTTCCATCTAATGAATAAAAATAATACAAATTCAGTGCTTCAACAGCTGTTCGAGAACAATCGGCAATGGGCTGATTCCATGATTGCGCGTGATCCCGATTTTTTTAGCAAGCTGCTGTCTCAGCAATCTCCGGAATTTTTATGGATTGGTTGTTCGGATAGTCGCGTCCCTGCAAATACGATTGTGGGACTTGAGCCCGGCGAGTTATTCGTACACCGCAATATCGCCAACGTGGTGGTTCACTCGGATTTGAATAGCCTGTCTGTTGTGCAGTTTGCGATTGATGTTTTACGCGTCAAACACATCATCGTGTGTGGTCACTATGGGTGCTCTGGCGTGAGGACCGCACTTGAGCGTCGCAGAGTTGGGTTGGCGGATAACTGGCTTCGCCACGTGCAGGACGTGCACAACAAGCACACAGCTTTTCTACCGACAGAGATGACGCCGCAAGATCGCAGCGATCGTCTCTGTGAATTGAATGTCATCGAACAAGTTGTCAACGTGTGCCAGACGACTATCTTGCAAGATGCATGGGATCGCGGCCAAGAGGTGACTGTGCATAGCTGGGTCTACAGTCTCGAAGACGGTCTTGTTCGCGACTTGGGTCTAGCAGTGAGTGATCTGGATTCGCTCGCACCTCAACTTGAAGCGAGTTTAGCTCGTTACCAAACTAGCGCTACGGACACATAAGTGTGCGTACGTTGATGACCTGAGTTTTGTGTTGGAAGCACAGTTCTACGTAAGTTATACCGAGCATCGCAGGATCAAAGTCAAGCTGCACAGAAGATTTTCAAACAGAATCTAGAAGCAGTGCTCCATGCCTGGAAAACTCCCATCTTTCACCGCCTGCACAAACGCGCTGATGGCGCCGGCAATGTCCGATTGATCTTCCATGAAGTTTTTGACAAATTTGGGTCGATGTCCAGGGAAGACGCCCAGCATGTCATGCATGACCAGTACCTGACCCGAGCATCCAGGACCCGCTCCGATACCTATCGTGGGTATCAGCAAAGATGTCGTGACACGCTCCGCAAGCGTGGTCGGTATGGCTTCCAGCACCAGCAGCGAAGCGCCGGCATCTTGCAGCGCGAGTGCGTCGGTTAACAGCTGTTCGGCAGCCGCGTCAGTTTTTCCTTGTACCTTGAAGCCGCCCAGTTGATGAACCGATTGCGGTGTCAGTCCTAAATGCGCGCACACAGGTATCCCACGTTCGACTAGCATTTTTACGGTGGGGGCGAGCCAGCTGCCGCCTTCCAGTTTGACCATCTCGGCCCCTGCTCGCATGAGTTGTGCTGCATTGTCCAGCGCTGGCTCAGGCGTCGCATAGAACCCAAACGGCATGTCGGCAATCAGTAGGGGAGCGCGATTGCCGCGTGCTACGCACGCCGTGTGATAGCAGATGTCCGCTAGCGTGACCGGCAAGGTCGTGCCGTGGCCCTGTATCACCATACCCAGTGAGTCACCGACGAGCAGTGCATCCACACCGGATTGATCCATCGTGGCTGCAAAACTGGCGTCATAACAAGTGAGCATCGCAATTTTTTCAGCGCGGGCGCGCATCGCTGCGAGTGTCGTAATGGTGATTTTTTTCCGGCTGTCGCCGTTGTCTGATTTCAGATAACCGGTCATTGTCATTCTCCGCGGTTAAAGAATTCTCGCTTGCCTCGCATGCCCGCGATACGTTCCAGCAGCAACTCGAAATCGTCACTGCTTTCGACGGGGTTCAAATGCTCGGCATTCACCATGAGTAGTGGTGACGTTTCGTAGTTGTAGAAAAAGCGGCTGTAGCTTTCGCAGAGACGCTGAAGGTAATTTTCCGAGATGCCCGCTTCGCTAGGAATGCCTCGACGGCGGATACGTTCGGCCAGCGTCGCAGGTGCCGCTTGGAGATAAATCACCAGATCCGGTCTGGGCGCCGACTGACTGAAGTGGTCGAACAGCTGCCGGTATAGATTGAGCTCATCGTCGGCCAGCGTGAGTGCTGCAAATAGAGGATCTTTATCAATCAGGAAATCCGACACCACGGGCGCAGAGAACAGATCGGTTTGTGTCAGGTCGCGTAGTTGGTTCATCCGCTGAAACAGGAAGAACATCTGGGTCGGCAACGCGTAGCGGGTAGCGTCCCGATAGAATCGCTCCAGAAAAGGGTTTTCCTGTGGTTGTTCCAGCACCGGCTGCGCGTTAGTCTCGGCAGCGATTTTGCGGGCAAGACTGGTCTTGCCAACGCCGATCGGACCTTCCACAACGATATAACGATATTTTTCCAAGCTCATGCCGGAGATGATACGCGATTGCGATAGCGGAATGCCGGCTGCGCGCGTCTTTCAGTCGGAAGGCAGCGCTGTGGCAGGGGCGCCGTCGATGACTTGTATCCGCTGATCCTGAACGCTGTTCAGAAAATCTTGCGCCTGACCCATGCCAGGAATATGGATCGCCGCATCCAGTTCTAGCAGAGGCTTGAGTACAAATGCGCGACCCGTCATGCGGGGATGCGGTACTTCCAGACTGCTGCTCTGTATCTGAGCCTGCCCATAGAGTAATAAATCTAAGTCCAGTGTGCGGGGCGCGTTCCGAAATGGCCGCTCGCGCCCAAACGCTTGCTCGATTTTCTGCAATTCCGATAACAAGGTCTCCGCCGCAAGGCCTGTATCGATACGGGCTACCGCGTTGATGAAATCAGAGCCATCGGCATCAATGGGGGCGCTGGCGAACAGAGATGAGCTGGCCGACAAGCGAGTATCTGCCAGTCCTTGCAATGCCGCGATGGCGCTGCGTACGGTTTGCGCCGGATCGCCAAGATTGGCGCCGATGCCCACATAGGCCGAGACCGTGACGGTCACTGCGTATCCCCAGAGTCCTTGCTGCGGCTGCGTACGCCGCGACGCCTTCGACGCTTCGGTGCAGCACCATCTTCTTCAGGCGGCTTGCGGTTCAGCAGCGATTCACGATCAACGCCGTCGGCCTGCATGAATTCAGTCCACCAGTCGCCGAGTTCACCATCGACCTCACCCGACGCACAGCGCAGTAGAAGGAAATCATAGCCTGCACGCAGGCGGGTGTGCTCCAGCAGTTTGTAAGGTGATTTACCCGCGCGGCGTTCAAAGCGGGGTTGCATCGCCCAGATATCTCGCATGTCGGTCGCAATCCGTCGCTGCAGTGCGAGTTTTTCGGTCTGGCCGTCGAGCACATCATCGGCGGCGAGGTGCAGCGCTGGAATCGGGTATTCGCCCGCTGCGCGATAAGCCTCCCACTTTTCCAGCACCTGATGCCACAGCAGAGAGGCAAATAGAAAACCGGGCGAGACCGGCTTGCCTTGCCGTATACGTTCATCCGTATTGGCCAGCGCCAGTGTGACGAATTTTTCGCCCATGGGCTGCTCGAGAACGACGTCCAGCAAGGGCAACAGCCCGTGATGCAATCCCTCTTTTCGGAGTTGCTGCAGACAAGCCATCGCATGACCGCTCATTAGCAGCTTGAGCATTTCATCAAAGACCCGCGCTACGGGCACATTGTTGATCAGTGGTGCCATCACAGAGATCGGCGCGCGGGTCGTCGGCGCAATCTTGAAATCGAGTTTTGCAGCAAAGCGCACCACGCGCAAAAGACGCACCGGATCTTCACGGTAACGCGCTTCAGGGTCGCCGATCATGCGCAGCGAGCGGCTGCGAATATCCTTCATGCCGCCGTGATAATCGAGCACCAGTTGCTGCTCCGGATCGTAATACATCGCATTGATCGTGAAATCACGCCGCTCGGCATCTTCGTGTTGCTCGCCGAAGGTATTGTCACGCAACACCCGTCCATGCTCGTCTTTGGGGGCGCCATCGGATGAGCTGCCGCGGAAGGTGGTGACTTCAATCAGGTCCTGACCAAACATGACATGCACGATCTGAAATCGTCGACCGATGATGAACGCGCGTCGGAACAGGCGCTTGATCTGTTCGGGTGTGGCATTAGTCGCCACATCAAAGTCTTTGGGCTTGAATCCCAGCACCATATCGCGCACCGCACCGCCGACGATAAAGGCTTTGAAGCCCGCGCGCTGCAAAGTTTCTGTCACACGTACGGCATTGGATGACACATCGTCGGGATCAATACCGTGCTCATCAGGCCCAAAAACCAGCGGTGCATGAGCCTCGCCAGTGTTTGGGCCGTTGCCGAGAAGGCGGCGTATGAATTTTCTAATCATTAAACAGGTGCAGTATCGGCCAGCCATGCGCTTGTGCGTGAGACGTCAGCTTGGCATTAGGATTGGTGG
>Ga0315905_10000136_pt1 | contig 77583 bp, 72 predicted proteins | sample LakEriMetagenome_5_FD_203522 | JGI IMG/M metagenome (GOLD analysis project Ga0315905, IMG submission 203522) | Freshwater fungal communities from buoy surface, Lake Erie, Ohio, United States - Buoy 4 MA121 | ecosystem: Environmental > Aquatic > Freshwater > Lake | place: USA: Lake Erie, Ohio...
TGCAACACCTTGTTCGGTAAAAGCAAAAGGTAAGAATTTAGGGTGATTTCCTTTACCGACTTCTAAGGTCACAATTTGTGATCTTAGAATTGACCATTCTTCTTTTGTCAATTGAAACATAAAATCCGCTGGAAACCGGTCCAGATTTCTGCGAACGGCAGGCTTCGTTATACCAACCTAATGTCTGCTAATTCTTGTCCAATTCTTTGAATTCCATCGATTATCTTTTCCGTTTGTTTGATTGATGGTTTCTTTTTTCCGCGAACATATTGTGATAATAGAGCTGGATTCATGCCTATTCTTTTGGCTAAGAAATTAGCATTTAAAACTTTATAATATTTAAAGAATTGAGGTAGGTCAAATTTGAGTTTGATATCCTGAGTGGTCACTTGTAGCCCTTTTTCTTCAAGTGAAAAATTCAGTGCCTCAATTAAACTTGAATAGAGTTTACTGATATCACTTGCAGTGGTATATACATTCATTTCATCAGCAAAAGCCGAATAACCTGTGGCAGTTTTCTCAACAGTAATTTCGATTTTTTTCATTGTAGATTTATTTAATTCCGGCTTGTTTAAATAATTTCTTCGCTAATCCTTTCCCTAACTCTTGACTTCCATGGTTTGGAAAAATAATAGTCCCATTTTTGACATTGTGTATTAATTTCATATGAGATCCCTTTTGAGAGATGACATACCATCCATCTTTCATTAATATTCTTAAAGCTTCCGATGATTTCAAGACAAAGGTAAATTATTTTTAACTTTTTTTACTTTCTATAACTCAATTCTTTTGACGTATTTAATATCTAAGCTCACAAATTGTGATACCAAGATTTCAGGTTAAGCTCCTATTTTGGCACTACTTTTTATACCCCAAATGCTTACGGTTCGCTTGCTGCTTACTCGAATGATCCTTTTGCAATAAATACTTGAGCACTTGGTCGATGTCGTTAAACTTTTGGTTGTGCAGTTTTTCAAGATCTGATAGTTTATCAGAAAGTTCCTGATAAGTCAAGGCCCATTGACGGATCATGACAAAAGCGCGCATAATGGAAATATTCATTTGTATGGCTTTTTTACTTTTTAAAATTGACGATAGCATAGCGACGCCTTGTTCAGTGAAGGCAAAGGGAGCGGATCCTCCGAAATACTTAATATGTGGTATCACATTTTGTGATACCAAGTTTTGCATTTCTGTTTCTGTCAATTGAAACAGAAAATCCTCAGGAAACCGGTCTAGATTTCTGCGAACAGCTTGCTTCAAGGCTCTGGTTTCAACTTCATAAATCTTTGCTAAATCCATGTCTAGCATCACTTTCTTTCCCCGGATTTCTAAGATGCTATTTTTGATGTGTTCGAGTTCCATTATTTAGTTTTTTGGTGATAAAATTTCTTCCTCTACACAAAAGGCGGCCTGCGGCCGCCTTTTGGATCGTTTGGTTTGGGGTGCTATTTAGGGCAAAACAACGAGGTCATTGATTTCGACTTCCGTGACGAAACGGCGCTGGCCACCGAAGCGATAGAAGCGCCCAACGAGTTTGCCTTCGATGGCGAGGTGCACACCTTTGGCGCCAAATTCTTCGACCACCTTGGCCCAGCGGCCCCAGGCAGTCAGCAGGTGCCATTGGCTGCGTTGGCGCATGATGCCGTCCGCGTCTAGGAATTGTTCTTTGGTAGCGAGCGTAAAACGCATGAGCTGCTTGCCGTCCTCGAGCTGAACATGGCGCGCCTCGGCGGTCATGTAGCCGATGAGGTTGACGTGGTTCATGTGCAGGTTCGGGTTAGCCGACATACGCGGTAGCTTAGGCTGCGTTTTCGGTGCTGGCTGCTTCATGATTTATTTTTTTGGGCTGAACCATAATGAAATCATAGAGCTCAATAATTGTCGCAAAACGCTTCTCGCCGGCTTTATTTTCATATTGCTGATTGACGAGCTTCCCTTCGACAACTACCTCCATGCCTTTCTCGAGTTTCTCGCCCACTTTTTCGGCAATTTTACCCCAAGCATTGATGGTGTGCCATTGCGTGAAATCATGCCACTCTCCGTTTTTGTCTTTGAAGTTTTCATGGGTAGCCAAAGAAAAGCGGGCAAGTAAACGCCCTGAATCAAATTTGACCAACTCTGGTTGGCCACCCAAACGGCCCATGAGGCTCACTTTGTTTTTAAATGCATTCATAACTAAAAATTTAATTGGTGAGCTCCAAAGTTCAGTTGAACCGGGCCTAAAAGCCGGTAGCTAAGTACTTAATGTCGGATTAATTGTAATACAGAAGGAAAAGTTTGCTTTGGAGCTGATTTACAAAAGGATTTGCAACCCAATCCAATAAAATGTCGTCCTTTACGTTTGTAGCAAAAAAACACGACCATGTCTAAAATCAAAAACAATCTTTATTTCAAAATTGGCGGTATTGTCTTGATCGCCTTGCTTTTACTGATCCCAACAGGCATGATTAAAAGTATCATTTACGAACGCGAACAAACCCAAAGAGAAGCCATTGACGAAGTCAGCGAAAAATGGGGCGGAGAACAAACCCTTCAAGGGCCTGTTTTGACCATTCCTTACACCCGTTATGTCAAGGAAATTGACAAAGCAACAGGTAAAGAAACACTTGTGCAAATTACAGAAAGACTGCATGTTTTGCCCAGTAAACTCGACATCCAAGCAAGTGTGAAGCCCGATCGTCGTCACCGTGGGGTGTATGAAATAGTGGTATATAATTCCTCGTTGCATGTGAGTGGTGAATTCACCAAATTAGATTTCAAGGAGCTAGAAGCCAAAGGGCATTCTTTTAAGTTCAACGAAGCTACACTCAACGCAGGTATTGACGACTTACGCGGCATCGAAAAACAAATTGACCTCAATTGGGAAGGGAAAAAACTACCGTTCAACCCAGGAGTGAGCAACCAAGATATTTTTTACTCAGGCATCAACTCTAAAGTTACGATTTCACCAACAGACGATCACTTATATCGCTTTAGTTTTGATGTCGAACTCAAAGGCAGCCAACAATTGTACTTTACGCCTGTCGGCAAAGAAACCGATGTTGTTCTCAATTCAGATTGGCAAACACCTAAATTCGACGGTGCTTTCTTACCTGACCAACATAAAACAGACAAAGCTGGCTTTAAAGCGCACTGGAATGTCTTGAACCTCAACCGCAATTACCCGCAAAGTTGGACGGGTTCTTCTTATAAATTGCGCGAGTCTTCATTTGGTGTCGATTTAAAATTACCTGTAGACAACTACCAGAAAGCGCACCGCAGTATCCATTATGCGCTCTTATTTATCGGCCTCACATTTTTGGTCTTTTTCTTTATTGAGATTTTCCAGTCCTCGGGGATTCACCCTATTCAGTATATCTTGGTGGGCATTGCATTGGTCGTTTTCTACACGCTTTTGCTTTCTATTTCTGAACATATTCAGTTCAACAACGCTTTCTTGCTTTCTGCGCTAGCCACGGTCATACTGATCAGTACTTATGTTCGTGCCATTTTAAGATCCTTAAAAATGAGTTTATTCATTGCAGGGCTTTTATCAATGCTCTACATTTTCATCTTTGTGATCATTCAGTTAGAAGATTTAGCGCTTTTGATAGGTAGTATTGGGGTCTTCATTATTCTAGGGCTCGTGATGTATTTCTCTAGAAAGATTGACTGGTACAACATCAATCAGCAAAACCTAGAAGCTTAACGCGACCAGATCTCGTAACTCTTTAAAGCTTGGTGCTGCAACATGGACAATCCGTTCATGACTGCAGCACCTTTTTTTTTGGCGCGTTTCATCAGTTCGGTTTCTGACGGATTATACACCAAATCAATCACTAAGTGCGCTGGCGTGAGGTATTCAAATGGCAACTCGATGCAGTCCGATATATTTGGAAAAGTGCCTATTGGTGTACAATTGACAAGTACTTTACACGCCTGAAGCATGTGGCTATTGATATCCTCATAGGTAAAAACCCCAGTCGCTTCGTGGCCATTTCTCGAAATATAAAATACATCGAGTCCAATTTGTTTGAAAACATGCGCGACTGCTTTGGAAGCGCCGCCAGTACCAAAAATGAGGGCGCGCTCGTGCTCAAAAGTCAAAAAGGGCTTGATGCTTTGGGCAAAACCATACGCATCTGTATTGTATCCCACCTTCTCTCCGTTTTCAAAAGCAATGACATTGACAGCACCTATTTGCGCAGCACTTTCATCCAAACGGTCTAAATAGGGAATGACACTTTCTTTGTAAGGAAAAGTCACATTGAGGCCCGATAGGTTTTGCTCGAAAATAGAAGAGATTTCTTCTACATCATTCAATTCGAAATTGCTGTACCTTGCATCGATATTGTTCTTCTCAAAGTAATCTTTGAAAAAAGAAGCCGAAAAGGAATGTGCTAAGGTTTTGCCGATCAGGCCATAGTGTTTTTGCATGCTACTGAATGGCAAAAATTAATGGGAGTGTAATGTACATCGAGACTGCTTTTCCATTGACCATACCAGGCTTCCACCGAGGCATGCTAGCTACCAAACGAATAGCTTCTTTGTTGCAGGGCGGGCAATAGGTAGTGGCTTTCATGATTTTGATATCCTCGACCAGCCCTTCCTTGTTCACTACAAATTGAACAAATACCCTGCTATTCATTTCTTTATCAGAAAATTCTATCACTTCATTTAAATTGATGTTTTCCCGTATAAATTTATTCAAGACTTCATACCCCCCAGGAAATTCGGCATCTTGTTCTACAATTTCGAAGATTTGACTGGTATCGGTTGTTGCCATTGGCTCTTGCGCCCATGAAATGGAGCTAAAAGTCAATAAAAAGAAGAGCGCAAAAGTTGTTTTCATTGTACAAACATACAAATGTTTACCTTTACAACATGCAAGGATTGATCTTGAAATCTACTGGCAAATGGTACCAAGTTTTGTTGGCAGATGGGCAGCAAGTTCAGGCCAGTATAAGAGGCAAATTGCGCTTAGAAGGCCTTAAAACCACCAACCCGATTGCCGCTGGTGACCGCGTTCAAATGGAACCCGGTTCTGATGAGGGGTGGGCTATAACCAGCATTTTGCCGCGTCACAATTACATTGTTCGAAAGGCCACCAACCTCAGCAAGCAGATGCAAATTTTGGCTGCCAATGTAGACCGTGCGTATTTGGTCGTGACTTTAAAATCTCCGGTGACTCAAATTGCTTTTATTGATCGATTTTTAGTTGCCGCAGAATCTTTTCGGATCCCGACCACCCTGCTTTTCAATAAGGTGGATCTCTATGACCCTGATGACCAAGCCTATTTCGAAGCATTGAAATATATTTATGAAAATATAGGTTACACATGTCATGGGATTTCTGCTGAAGACCCAAGCTCCATTGGCTTTCTTCGCGCGGAAATAGCCGGTCAACAGGTCATGATTTCTGGTAATTCTGGCGTCGGAAAAACGACTTTAGTGAATGCCCTCGACCCCAATCTAGACTTGCGTACCGGCGAGATTTCAAAGGCCCACGAACAGGGCAAGCACACCACCACTTTTGCCGAAATGCATGCACTTAGTTCTGGCGGTTACATCATTGACACACCCGGCATCCGCGCCTTTGGTTTGGTTGACTTAGAAAAAGAACATTACGCCCATTATTTTCCTGAAATGCGTGCGCTGCTCGGCGAGTGCCGCTTCAATAACTGCAAGCACCTCAATGAACCGCACTGTGCTGTGAAAGCTGCTGTTGAAGAAGAACGCATTGCGGCCCACCGCTATCAGACCTATTTGCAACTCATGCACGAGGACGCTTCTGATCCTTACCGCAGAAGCGAATTTTAAATTTGACGCCATGAGAATAGTGATCCAGAGGGTAAGTGAAGCCGCGGTAAAAATCGATGGTGTCGTGGTGGGTGAAATCCAACAAGGACTGCTCATTTTGCTAGGCATCGAGCAAGAGGATACCCCAACAGATGCCGCTTATCTTGTTCAAAAAGTTAGCAACCTGCGGATTTTCTCGGATGCAGACGGCAAAATGAATCTCAGTATTCAGGAAGTTGGCGGCCAATTTTTGGTCGTGAGTCAGTTTACTTTGCACGCCGCAACCCGCAAAGGCAATAGGCCAAGTTATATCAGGGCCGCTCGCCCCGAACAGGCCATTCCGCTTTACGAGTACTTTATTGCGGAGCTCCAAAAAACAAGTAGTAGCACCATTCAAACAGGCCGTTTCGGGGCCGATATGCAAGTAGGTTTGGTCAACGATGGGCCGGTCACTATTATTATGGATTCGAAGGAAGAGATTTAATAGCTTGCCGGATATTCAAACTGAAAAATAATAGGGATTCTAACCCAAACACGCTCGCGTTCTTTGCCTTTTTTTGCCGGCTTCCATTTGGGCATGCTTTTGACCAACCGAATGACTTCCCTATTACAAGGCGGACAATATTGCGTAGCGGATTCGACATGTATATTTGAAAGGCTTCCGTCTTTTTCTACGGTAAATTTGACCATTACCCTGTTATCTAATGGCTGCTTTCTATAATCTGTCCATTGCTGAACTTCTTCTTGTCTCAAATTTTTAACGATAAATTTCGCTAGTTTATCAAAACCACCTTTGAATTCAGCATCGGTCTCTATTGAATCTGGATGTGCCACTTTGATGGTATCGGTATTTAAGCTGTCTTTTTCAATATTTTGCGGCACCTGCCCAAAAGCTATACTCGCAAAACAGATCGAAATAAAAAGGTGAGCTAATTTCACTTGGAATTAATTTAAAATTAAAAGTATTAAAATTATGTATTGGTCCATAATTTTACTTTGATCAATTGGGATTTGTACGTATTTTTGTTTTATTATTTATACGTATGAATACCAAGCTTACACTATCTATTGAAGAAAGTATCATCCTGAAAGCCAAAGTTTACGCGAAAGAAAATGGCAAAAGCTTATCACAGCTTGTTGAAAATTACCTAAACTCTTTGGTTCAGTCTAAAAGTCAACACCTTGAAGAACCTTCTGTTTTATATCAGTTAAAAGGTGCTTTCAAAGACCATGAAATTGGCGACTACAAAGAAGAATTAGCCAAGGCACTTGCCAAAAAATACCTTTCTGAATGAAATCAATACTAATAGATTCAGATGTCTTGTTAGATTTTTATTTAGATCGTAAGCCATTTTCAGACGACAGTCTTCAACTTTTACTCAAATGTGAACAAAAACAAGTTCGTGCGTTTGTTACCCCCGTCATTGTCGCGAATACTTATTACATTCTGCGCAGAAATGCATCGCATCATTATGTTGTCGAAAGACTACAAATATTATTGAATACCATTTCAATTTTAGCAATGGACCAAAAACAAGTATTGGCAGCTTTGGATTCCAAATTCACCGATTTTGAAGATGCGCTTCAGTATTATTCTGCTATTCAAAGCAATAAAATAGATGGAATCATCACACGAAACATACATGATTACAAGAAATCAGCCTTACCTGTTTTTACCCCAAATGAATTTTTAGCAACTTTACAATAACACTAGCTTGCCAACTCCAAATGAGCTTTCAAGGAAGACATTGCGTAGTCGATGACAAGCTGCTGAAAATCTGTTGAATCGTGGTGAAGCTGGACTTTTTCGAGTGCATTGTAATAGGCCAATCTACTTTTTTTACCGCCTTTGATATTGACTATAGGATAGCCATGCTGCAGCAAAATGAGGTTCATGACCAAACGTGCAGTACGGCCGTTTCCATCAATAAACGGATGAATGGTAACCAAGCGTTCGTGCATCTCGGCTGCGAGAAGCACAGGATGCAACTTGCCTAGGTTTTGTTCATAGAAAAGAAAATATTCCTCCATGAGTTTATCAACCAAATATGGTGCAGGGGGTACATGTTGGCTTCCAACGATCATGACCTGGACACTCCGGTACTTACCTGCATATTGGTCTTGAATTCCTTTTAAAATAAACTGATGGATTTGCAGGAGTACATGGCTATTCAAGCGGCTTTGTTTTTGAACAAATTCATTAAGGAGATGGATGGCTTGTTGGTGATTAATCGCTTCTAAATGTTCACGCATGCTTTTTCCACCAATGGTAATGCCCTCATTAATGACCAAATGGGTTTCTTGCAATGTAAGGGTATTGCCTTCAATACGATTGGACTCATAGGTGTAGGCCGTATAAAAAAAGTTTTGCAGCTTTCGCAATTGCAACTCATCAAGCGGCTTGGCTTTTCGCCACTGCTCGGCTATGGCCGTCAGTTCAGCAAGTTTGACTCTGATTTTTTTTGAGGGTTGGGCAACCTGCGCAACCGATTCTTGCAATAAATAGTTGATGCGCTTCTCGGCAAAATATAAAATGTCGTTTGCCAATTGTGGGTATGGCTGAACGAGGGCAACTATTTCTTCGGACAAATAATATTTCAATAGGTCGGCATGAGGCAAGTCTAGCGCAGTTGCAATTTTTTGAATCTGAAGGGTTGTAGGCCTGCGTTTGCCATTCAGAATACGGCTCATGAGACTTGCGTCGATATCAATCAGCTGCGCTAATTGGTGCACTTTTAAGCCTTTTTGCTTGTAAATTTCTTGAATATTCATGTCATGACTTTTTTTGTCATGACTAAATTAATCAATTTATTTCGTCTTCAAGAATTCTCATGATTTCCGCTCCCGCCTCCACATGCGCCATATGGCCGCAATCAAGCATATGAATTTGCGGTCCTTTAATTTTTGATTGCAATTCTGCTACACTCACCAATCGGTCTAACTTGCCGTGAATGAAAACAAACTGCTTGGGTTTTGAATTGACGTATGCTGTGAAATCCGCTCTTTCGCGCATGGCCAATGCAGCATAAGCAATGGCTTCTGGTGTCATTTTATTTGCTTCCTCCATGAGGCCTTCAATGAAAAATGGATGCAACTGGGGCATAGCAAACAAATTTGGAATCGCTTCTCTTATGAAATGGTATTTTGCTTTTTGGACGATTGCCGCCACGCGCAAGCGATCTTGCTTTTTTTGTTCGGAGTCCGACCAGCAATTGGAATTAAGTAGGATTAACTTTTGAAAGCCATGGGATTGTGCAAGTTCGAGACCGACATAAGCGCCCATGGAATGCCCCACGATTGTGAATTGGTCTACCTTTAGGAAATGAAGTACTTTTTCTACTTCATGCGCCATGGATTTTATGGATGGATTGCCATTAGAAAGGTCAGACTGACCATGACCCGGTAAATCGATGAAAACGCATTGGATGGGTAATTTTTCCAATGGCAAAGCAGCCCACATAGTGGACGATTCCAAAAACCCATGCAAGAAGACCCAGACCGGACCTTCTCCTTGAAGATGATAATGTAGCATCTATTTACGCATTCATCAAGGCTTCAATTTCTTCAGCCTCAATTGGAATGTTGCCCATTAGATTGAATGGCGCACCGCTCGGCTGAACAACAACATCATCTTCTAAACGGATGCCTAAACCTTCTTCAGGAATATAAATGCCGGGTTCTACCGTAAAGACCATATTAGCGGTGATTGGTTCATGCCAAAGCCCAACATCGTGGGTATCTAAGCCCAAAAAATGGGAGGTGCCATGCATAAAGTACTTTTTGTAGGCTGGCCAAGCAGGATCTTGGTTTTTGATGTCTTCCATGGAAATGAGACCGAGCCCAACCAATTGTTCTTCCATGAGTAGACCCACTTGTTTGTGGTATTCGGCCATTATAGTGCCTGGCACTAATAACTTGGTGGCTTCATTTTTGACGTGTAATACAGCATTATAAACTGCTTTTTGACGTGCAGTAAAACGACCGTTAACTGGTATACAACGCGTGAGATCAGAACTGTAGTTAGCGTATTCAGCTCCAACATCTAGTAAAATGACATCGCCATCTTGGCATTGTTGGTTATTCTCGATATAGTGCAACACACAAGCATTTTTACCGGAGGCAATAATTGGCGTATAGGCAAAACCTTTAGAGCGTTTGCGCAAAAATTCATGCGCTAATTCTGCCTCGATTTCGTATTCCCAAACACCAGGCTTGATGAAATTCAATAACCTGCGTACTCCAGCCTCGATAATATTACATGCCGTTTGCATGAGTTCTAATTCAATCCTTTCTTTGATAGAACGAATTTTGTGCATAATTGGCGCCGATTTATATACTTGATGCGCAGGATAATCTGATTTGACTTGCTTGATGAAGCGGTCTTCACGCGTTTCAACTTCCGTATTGGCGCGTAAATGTTCGTTGGTGTTGAGGTAAATACCACTTGCCTCAGCCATCATTTGTTTGAAAATGGTAGGGAACTGCTGCAACCAATAAACCGTCTGGATGCCAGAAGTTTCAAAAGCAGTTTGCTTGGTGAGTTTCTCTCCTTCCCAAATGGCAATGAGCTCGCTGGTTTCTTTCAAAAATAAAACCTCACGGTGGGCCGGATTACTTGCAGTAGGAAACAAGACTAATATTGATTCCTCTTGATCCACACCCGACAAATATAGAATGTCACGGTGCTGAGCAAAAGGCAAGGTGCTATCGGCAGAAACCGGATAGATATCATTTGAATTAAAAACAGCCAAAGTGCCGGCGGCCATTTGCGCCGTAAATTTTTGACGATTGGCAATATATAATGCGTTGTCTATGCGATCGTATTTCATGAAAACAAGTTTGAAAGTAAAATTAAGGGTTCTCTTTGAACCAACTTGAATAGAGCACATAATTATTGGCAATGCGCTGAACCTCTCCGGCAAATAACTCGGGAGAAAGTGTTTTAATTTTCTTGGCAGGAATACCTGCATAGATGGACCAAGACTCGACGCGCGTGCCTTCGGTGAGTACAGCGCCAGCCGCCACAATGCTGTTTGCTTCGATGTAACAATTGTCCATGACTATTGAGCCCATTCCAATGAGCACGTTGTCTTCGATGGTACAACCATGAACCAGCGCGTTGTGGCCAATAGAAACATTGTTGCCAATATGGACCTTCGTCTTTTCGTAAGTGCAATGCAATACGGCACCATCTTGAATATTGACTTTATTGCCCATTCTGATGCTATTGACATCGCCCCGAACGACCGCCGAAAACCAAACTGAACATTGTTCTCCCATCTGAACATCTCCTACGATTGTTGCATTTTCTGCCAAAAAACAATCGGGACCAATTTGTGGTGTGATACCTCTGCATGCTTTAATGAGTGCCATATAAACAAAGGTAATAAAATGTGCTTGTAACTTTCATATGAAAACTGCGTATAATGCCCGTTCTTATCTCAACAAATGAAACGCGTCTTTAAAAGTAAATGGTTTAAAATTCCTTACAATATTGCCCTTTACGGATTTGCCGCATATGGCGTAGTGCTTGTTGGTATCTTCGTAGCACTCAAATTAAGACTTACCGACGACAAAGGTTTAGTGGACAACAACAACCGCTACTTTCAGTCGATGCACGACAAATACAACCAAAACTTTAGAGTAGACAGTGCTTCTTTGGTTAAATACCGAAATGAAATTTTACAGCGTATCAATTTGGTAAATGAATATTATCCGAAAAATGCCAAAATCATTTTAGATGCCTGGGCGCAATCTAAATCCGAAAAAACAGCACTGCAAATGCTAGCCGCTGTTGACCTCAAACTCAAAGAAAACAAATCGTATCAATCGCGCTTAAAGGCCTTATTGGCCAAACAACAAAGCAACCAGCGCGCCAAAGGTGGAAACGCCTTTGAATGGATGAATTATATTGAATGGAGTTATTTTAAAGAAGCCGTTGCCAAAGACAAGCGCTACATCGACTCCGCAGCAGCTGCCTGTGGGGTAGAGCCGCGCATGATCGTCGCTTGTTTAGTGGGGGAACAAGTTCGCTTGTTCAATTCCAGAAGAGAGCGCTTTAAAGATTTTGTGGCGCCACTTAAAACATTGGCGCTCGAGACGAATATGTCATTTGGCGTAACCGGAATCAAAGAGCACACCGCACGCAATATCGAAAATTATCTCAAAGATCCGAGTAGTCCTTATTATTGTGGTGCCCAATATGAGCACCTCCTCGATTACGATTCAACACGCAACTACAACAACCAACACAACGACACACTCAGCTTGAGGGTCAAAAGACTCGTGCAATACAAAGATCATTATTACTCTTATTTATATGCCGGAATATTTATCCGACAGATAGCGACGCAATGGAAAAATGCGGGTCACCCTATTGACGAACGTCCAGAGATATTAGCATCCATTTTCAATTTAGGGTATAACAAGTCGAAACCTAAAAAAAATCCTGCAGTGGGGGGGTCCAATTTCATGATCCGAGACAAAGAATACACCTTTGGAGGTGTTGCTTATGATTTCTATTACTCAGGAGAGCTTTTGGAAGAATTCCCGTATGCCGCGGTGAAGATTAGCCGTTGAGTGTAGCCCCGATTATCTGAGCAATCCTTGCTTTGATTGTTGCCTCTACTTGCTTTGAAACCAATATTTTAACTGCACAAACAGCCTCTAGACGCTGGTCTAAAATCTGGATTTTTTCTTTTTTAAGAAAGTCCATGACGAAGTGCATTTTTTGGTAAGAAAACGTGAGCGTTAGTTCGACCTCTTCCTCTTTTTCGACTACTTGAGCAGCTTCCAACGCTTCTCTTGCAGCTGTGCGATAAGCATTAATTAAACCACCAACGCCGAGGTTAGTGCCGCCGTAGTAGCGGACAACAGCAACGAGTACATTAGTTAAATCGAAAGCTTGAATTTGCCCTAAAATCGGCGGGCCGGCTGAATTCGAGGGCTCGCCGTCGTCAGAAGACCTATACAATTTATGATCTGCACCTAAGCGAAAGGCCGAGCAAACATGAACTGCTTGGTGGTGCTCTTTACGTTTTTGGGCAATAAACTCCTTGATCTCTTGCTCTGTTGACACCGGAACAGCAAAAGCCAAAAACTTAGAGCCTTTTTCTTTGTAAAAACCTTCTGCACTTATCTGAATTGTTCTGTACTTCGCCACGTTATAAAATTACGGTCATTATGATTAATTTCGTATCATGACCAAGAAAATCACATCTATCCTTGCTTTATTTATATTGCTATTTTCTTGTGGAGAGGATCCTATTGAACCCGCGCCAACAGGGCCGCAGCAATACGGCACGCCGCTTAGCAATGTTCCAGATATTGACAAAGCAACCATTTACGAGGTAAATTTACGTGCGCAGTCCAGCGAAGGAACCATACAAGGTGTCATTTCTAAATTGGAACACATCAAGAACCTCGGCACAAATATCATTTGGCTGATGCCTATTTATGAGCAAGGAACCGTCAACAGCGTGAACTCGCCTTACAGCGTAAAGAATTACGAAAAAATAAGCCCAGAATACGGGACGCTTGCCGACTTGCGCGCCCTCACAGACCAAGCTCATGCCATGGGAATGGCGGTAATCTTAGACTGGGTGGCCAATCATACCGCCTGGGATCACCCATGGATCAGTGCTCACCCCGAATGGTATTCACAAAATGCAAGCGGACAAATCATCATACCACCTGGCACCAATTGGAATGATGTCGCCGACCTCAATTTTGACCAGAATGCCATGCGAAAGGCCCAAATAGATGCCATGAAATATTGGGTTTTAGAAGCAAACGTAGACGGATTTCGCTGCGACTACGCAGACGGCGTGCCCTTCGATTTTTGGAATGAGGCCATTGCGGCGCTCAAGTCTTTGCCAAAGAGAGATGTGCTGATGCTTGCAGAGGGGACCCGCTCCGATCATTATCAAGCAGGCTTCGATTTAACCTACGGCTGGAATTATTACACCACACTCAAAAACGTTTGGAATGGCGCGGCAACCTCCACGCTCACAACCACCAATCAACTCGAATATGGTAACATTCCTTCTGGCAAAGGAAAAATACGATTTACAACCAACCACGACGAATCTGCCTGGGATGCTTCTCCAATGTCACTTTTCAATGGAAAGAATGGCGCAATTGCGGCAAGCGTTGTTACTATTTTTTCTGGAGGTGTGCCGCTACTCTACACCGGACAAGAAGTTGGAAAAACAGGAACCACCCCTTTCTTTACTAACTCGACAATTAACTGGACCAGCAATGCCGATATGCTTGCAGCGTATCAAAAATTATATACCATTTACAACAATAATAGCGCTGCCCGCAGTTCTAATATATCGGCCTATCAGCTTTCAAATGACCTGGTTTGCTGGAAAAAAACGAACGGATCGTCGTCAGTTCTTATTTTGGTAAATGTGCGCAATGCAACGATAAATGCAACACTTCCACCTGCGCTGACCGGTAATTTCAATAACCTTATTTCAGGTATGAGCCAAAACCTAAGCAGCGCGCTAACCTTAACGCCTTATGCCTATCGCATCTATCAAATGAACTAAATTTTGTCGATGAAAACTTTATTCATATTTCTACTTTTTCCGCTTTTAACCTTAGGACAAGCGACCAAAAAACAGGTCGTTTACGACGTAGTACACCTCAAATCTGGCAAGGTGCTTTTCGGTGAAATCATTGAATTCAATCAAAAAGACGGAGACCTTACTTTTAAGGACCAATACAACCGCATGTACTCACTCTCACGTGAAATGTATGACTATTTCGAAGAGGACAAAATTTACCAACAACGGGTAAAAAATGTGGATTCACTCGTGAGGCCACGTAAAATTGACGAATTCGATTTCAATGTGGGGCTCAATACACTTATGGCAGGTTATGACCAAGGCTTTGTTGCCGATGAATATTACCTGCAGAGCTATAGCAATGGCATGTATTATTATACCCCTATATGCCTTAGCCTTGGAGCTGGCAAGTACTTTCATCGCCAACATTATTTGGGTGCAAGCATTGAATTAAAAGCAATTGGTGGCCCTAGCATGTTTTCGCAATACAATGCCAACTATCGCTTTCAGTACGATGCCATGAAGAACAATGTGGCCCGCTACATTCCGGTTACCCTCGGATTCCAACAACAAACCGATCTTGAATATTTTGATGTGCCAAGCTTGACAATGCCACCCACCCCTGAAACGGTTACCAAAGAGTTTGAAATCAATGTTTCTAGTTTAAATCTTGGAATTGGTCATGGTTTTTCTTTCATCGGCAAAGACCTCCACTATTTCAATCTCGAAATTTTGATTTACAAAGGCCTATGGGCGAAGCACTCCATGATCAGCAATGAATTGCTGCTCCCTAGTTTAAATTACCAAACGGCAGGTGCCCAACTCAAATTAAGTTTTCATTTTTAAATTTTTTATCGTAAATTCAAGGAATGGAATTGTTGATTGCCATTCTCGGATTTATCTTGATACTGTCTGGTTTACTCGGTAGTTTTTTGCCATTGTTACCAGGCCCTCCTATTTCTTTTGCCGGACTTCTGTTGCTTCATTTCTTTGGTAATGCAACGATTTCCAACAACACTCTTGTTGTTTTTGCTGTGCTCGTCATTGCTTTGGTATTTCTAGACTACTTTCTACCCATCTGGACCACCAAAAAATTCGGGGGTAGTAAGGCAGGTCAATGGGGAGCCACCGTTGGCGTATTACTTGGAATTTTTGCTGGCCCTTGGGGTATCATTCTAGGGCCTTTACTCGGTGCCTACCTTGGTGAATTAATAGCAGGTTCAAATAATCAAAATGCTTGGCAGTCAGCAAAAGGCGCATTTATAGGCTTTCTACTTGGCACTGGACTCAAAATAATGCTTGTTGGCGCCATTCTTGCAGCTGCAATGGCTAATCTGTAGCAACCCTTTATTTAATTTTGCGTTATCCGTAAAATTCCCTATCTTTAGGTAGCTATGTAGCAGATTACGTTATGGCCAAAAAATTACACCTTTTATTTGTAATTTTTCTTGCCACTTTTTTAGCGAAGGTGGCTTTGGCACAATGCCCGCAAAATGTCAGTTTAGGCGCTAACCTCAATCTTTGTGGGCCAGATACAACCCTGCTTTCACCCGTTTATAGCGGGAACACCGGTGCACCTACAGCTATTAATTGGTATTTCAACGGTAACCTCCTCAATAACAATGCAAACCAGCTAAGTGTCCCCTCAAATGCACCCGGCACTTATGTCGTTGAAGCCAGTTTTGGGTTATGTACGGTCCTAGATACGATTGTGGTTAGTGCCACTAACCTTACTTTATCCTTGCCTTTTGTTTCTCAAAGTGGAGTATACTACAATCCTATTGATGTCAATGGCATACAAACTTATCCGCTCTGCTCCGGACTTGGTACAACTTCTATCCTCATAGAGAATGCCGCATTTCAGAACAACCTTAACCCGCCAGGAACCACCTACACGCTAAGTTATGCGGGTGGGCCAGCAAATGCTTATGTAGACAGTGCTGCGCAAACGGCCAATTTAGGAAACAACTATTTTATTCTTACTGCCCAAAATAATGGCTGTACAATTACACAAACCTTTAATATATATTCAGGATCCAATCCATTTGTGTCTTTAGGTGCACTCAATTCTGTGGGTATTTGCCCGGGCAATCCTGTCACCTTTGTCATTGATCCAACACTTGCGCCAGGAATTTACAATCCGCCAGGCACCACCTATTCTTTAACTTTCAATGACGACAACACCACGGTTCTGACCTACACCAACCTGACCAACGATCAACTTGTTTATTATATTTTTGGTACCACCTCCTGCGGCATTACCTACCCAACTGGAAGCAACTTTCCAAATAATACTTTTTACGCACAAGTAACAGCTCAAAATGCTTGCGGACAGACATTTAGCACTGTTTCGCCAATTACTGTTAATTCAATACCTACCCCAGGGTTCACGGTTTCTGACACCACAATTTGCGCAGGCACTCAGGTGAGCGTTACCAATACAGGTGTATCTGGTAACATCGTCAGTACATCTGCGCCATACAACTGTACAGGACAAGCCAAATTTTACTGGCTTCTAGCAGGAGGAACTCTCGGCGTAGATTACACACTCAATTCAGGTGTATTAGGGAGCTACAACGGAAATTTTAATTCGCTAGCTGGAAACGGATCGCAAAACCTATCCATTACTTATAACACACCTGGCAACTATACTATTTCGCAAGTACAATACAACTCATGTGGTCTTGATACAATGATCCAACACATTTGTGTGATTACGGCGCCAACTTGTAATTTTAGTGTGGCGCCTGCTAATGGTTGTTCCCCTCTATCTGCGGTGATCACTAATCTGAGCGTGGCGCCAACTTGCCAAAATAGTCCTATTCCTTTGGCTTATTCTTGGTCATTAACAAGTCCAAGTGGTGCAAGTGGAAACCTTTCGAGCAACAATGCAACTGCCCCAAGCCTCAACCTCATTAACACCACCAATACCAATCAAACATTTATTGTTAATCTTACCGTAAGTCCATTAGACCCCGCAACTAATGCGCCTTTTGGCAGCCCAAACTGTAGTGCAACTTGCCAACAAACAATTACTGTTTTTCCAGAATTGCAAGTACAAACGCCACCCAATTCCACCATCTGCAACGGCAGTACTCTCAATATCCCACTAACTGCAAATGTGCCCGCAAATCTGAGCTGGCAAGCCAATTCAAATCCGAATGTTTCAGGTGAAACCACTACAAATCAAAGCAACAGTCTCATTAATGACAACTTAGTCAATCTTTCTGGTAGTAATCAAGTTGTCAATTACGTCCTAAATGGCACCTCTCTTACTGGCGCATGTCCAGACCAAAGCAACTTTAGTGTCACGGTTTTGCCCACTCATACGCTGAATGCCATTGCAGACCAAAATATTTGTGCAGGCGCCATTTTTCCGGGCCAAATTTTCACGAGTTCGTTTTCTGGTATCACCTACACTTGGACCAACAACAATCCAAGTATTGGTTTGCCTGCTACCGGAACCGGGCCCATCCCAAGTTTTACGGCGGTCAATACTGGCCTCACTTCCAATATCGCTCAGCTAATCGTTACACCACAATTTGGTTTGTGTATTGGGCAAGCTGATACTTTTCTAATCAACGTATTGCCCCTTCCTGCTGTAAATACGATTCAAAGTCAGAGTTTATGCCCAGGTCAAAATACAGCTGCATTCAATTGGCAAGCCAACATTCCAGGTAGCACTTTTGCCTGGACCAATAACAATACGTCCATTGGCTTAGCAAGCAATGGCAGCGGCAATATCGGGGCATTTACAGCACTCAATAGCTCCCTTTCCACGCAAACTGCTCAAATTAGCATCAATGCAACCGTTGCAGGATGCACGGGACCAACTCAAGTTGTTAGCATCACGGTATATCCGACTCCGCAGATTCAAGCGCCATCCAATCAAGTTCTTTGCAGTGGGGCCAATACGAGTACAGTAATTTTTAGTGGCCAACCGACCGGGAACACCTTTAATTGGCAGAACAACAACCCAGCAATCGGATTAGCGGCAAGTGGAAGTGGGAATATCGCTTCTTTTACCGCTACGAATACAAGTAATATACCCGATACAGCAGTGCTTAGCTTTACAGCAACCAACAATGGTTGTATAAGCAATTCGATCACTTTTGAAATCATCGTGCTACCCTTGCCCACGTTAGTGCTTCCTGCCAACGACACATTGTGTCATGCCGAAAGCTACCCAGGAGTTTTATTTTCAAATCCCAACAACGTTGCAAATACTTTTTATATATGGACAAACGATAATCCGTCAATAGGCTTACCCAGTAACGGGGCCGGACAAGGTTTGCCCGGATTTACAAGCAATAACCTTGGTTCTAATCTCATTTTTGCCACTATCAGTGTTCAAGCATCGGCAGCGGGTTGTCTATCCACACCAAGTAGTTTTCAAATTGTTGTCAACCCAAATCCATTGGTTTTGCCTCAAGGACCTTTTTATTACTGCAACGGCAGTCAGAGCCAAAGTTTAGTGCCGCAATCCAATGTGAGTGGCGCTAGTTTCAATTGGTCACTAGATCTGGCTACTATCGGATTAAATCAAACACAAGGAACAGGCAGCATACCTGGTTTTACAGTGTTAAATACCAGTGCGCAGCCGATCACTGGGAATTTCAACTTCACCGCTACCTATTCCTCTTGCGTCGGTCCCAGTCAAACAATAAGTTTGTTTGTGAATCCTACCCCTGTAATCAATCCTATTCAAGATATTGTGGTGTGTGCACTCACCAATATCGATGAACAATTCAGTAGCAACACACCAAACATAGGCACCTCGTATAATTGGACAAACTCAGAACCCAATATTGGCCTAGCCGCAACAGGAAGCGGCAACCTGTTTTTTACCGCACTCAATCCGACGAATAGTGCTTTGGTTTCCTCTATCAATGTAACGCCAACTTTTACGAACGGACCTGTTAGTTGTATTGGTGCATCTACAGCATTTGAAATCACGGTACAACCTGGCCTCGTTGTATCTCCTATTCAAGACCAAACTATTTGTGCTGGTACAAACAGTCAGTCCGTGGTGTTCTCTTGCAATATTGCCGGCAGTACCTTTGCTTGGACCAACGACAATTCTGCCATCGGATTGAGCGCGTCTGGAAACGGAAACCTCCCTACTTTTATTGGTTTAAATAATACGAATCAAACAGAAGCCGGTCAAATTGCTGTTGTACCGACCTACACTTTTGGAAACCAAACATGTACCGGGCTACCTTTAGATTTTTTAATTCAAGTTCTTCCCTTACCTACTATAGACCCAACTGCAGATCTTTTATTTTGTACAAATAATAACGTCCTCGTCAATTTCAGCTCGCCTTTTAATGCGGTCACCTTCAATTGGAGCAGCCCCGCTAATTCAATTGGTGCACCTTTGAACGGGCAGGGCGATATCCAATTCTCCACACTCAACCCAGGAAATACACCCCTGAGCACCTCCTATATTGTACAGGCCAGTTCTTCGCTCAATAACCTTGTTTGTGTAGGTCCGACTGACACCTTTGACATTACAGTATTGCCGCAAGTAATAACCAATGGCAGTGCCAATCAACTTTTATGTAGCGGTGACCAAACAAACGCCGTGACCTGGACAAGCAACGCAAGTAGTGTCACTTATAGCTGGTACAGTACTACTCCAATAGTAGGTTTACCTTCAAACGGATTGGGTAATATTGCTGCAACCACGGTAAGCAACCTCAATTCGAATCAAACGGTTTCAACACAACTCATTGGTTTGGCTACATATAGCCAAAACGGCTTGAATTGCCCTGGAATACCCGATACAGTAGAAATAGCCGTTCAACCTATTCCGCTCGTAAATTTTACCCCTGGTGATCAAGAGATTTGTAGTGGAACCAACTCCCAGGTGGTGAATTTGGCCAGCAACGTTTCCGGCGCTCAAATTACTTGGAACCTCATCAATACCAGTTCTGGCATCTCAGGTTGGAACGCGCCAAGTGGAAGTTCAAGTATTCCAAGTGAGCTGCTTAGTAACAACCTCAATTCAACCGGAATATTGCAATTTTCGGCCACTGCCAATACCACCGGAGCGCTGGTTTGTTATGGCCCACCCGCAAACTACACGATTAGCGTTCTACCTGTACCCCAGATGACGCCAGTCAACGATACGGCCCTGTGCGCTCAAATCAACGTCGGAACGATTGCATTCAATGGGACGGCCACCAATTTCAGCTGGACTTCATCAAACGCCACTATTGGCTTGCCAATAAACGGTTCCGGAAATCTAACGCCATTTATCAGTCAAAATACCCAAAGTCAAGTACAAACCAGTGAGCTTATCGTCATTCCTGAATTTATTGGTCTCAATTACACCTGTTTTGGAGCTGCTGATTCCTTTCTGATTCATGTTTTACCACTACCAAACGTTACTGTTCCTTCTAACCTTACGTTATGCAATGGCAGCACAAGTACAGCCATAACTTTAAACGGCACGGCCACAAGTATCAGTTGGTCAAACGCAACTACTTCAATTGGCTTGGGTAGTGGGGGACTCGATACGATTCCTTCATTTACGGCCTCAAATTCAAGCGGAACAGTATTGGCTAGTTTAATCAGCCTACAACCAAGTTATACGGCCTATGGATTGACTTGCCAAGCGCCAAACACTGATTTTGAAATTTTTGTTCTGCCCACCTCAAGCATTGATACACTTAACAACCAATACTTGTGTCATCAAGGTGGTAGTACCGGAATCAACTTTTCAGGTACGGCTAACCTCTGGAACTGGACCAACAACAACCCCACCATTGGACTGCCTCCAAATGGTGTCGGTATGCTCCCTGCATTTACTGCCCAAAATAACACCCCCTTTCCAGATACAGCCATCATTAGCATCTCTAGCTTTTACCAACTCAATGGGCTCAACTGCCCTGGTGAAATAGACTCTTTTCTAATTGTTGTGGCTCCCCAAACCACGGTTATTGTACCACCAAACCAATCATGGTGCAATGGCACAAATACGCCAGTTTTGAATTTCAGCGGCAATGCTAGTTTTTACCAATGGAGCAACAATAACCCCACAATTGGACTCATAGGACTCGGACAAGATAGCATTCCAGGTTTTACTGCCTCAAATCCTGGCGTCAGCAATAACACCGCAACAATTACAGTGACACCAAATTACGCCATAGGCGGACTAAATTGCCCAGGAATATCGGGCACTTTTACCCTAAGTGTTGTTCCCGGACCAACCATCAACGCACAACAAGACCTCTATTACTGCACCAATACGAATATACCTGCGCTTCCTTTAAATGGCACTGCTAGCAATTATTTATGGACCAATAATAATTCAAATATTGGCCTTGTTTCAAATGGATCAGGCACCTCCTTACCAGCCTTTACAAGCATCAACACAAGTAATACCATACAGGTCGCAGAACTCATTGTGACACCAGTAATAGATACCGGAGCAACAACTTGTATCGGCTTGCCACAAACCTTTCATTTCAATATATTACCAGTGCCTGACATCCAAGCTGTTGGAAATCAAGAGCTCTGTAGTGGTAGCACAACTGCTCCGGTCGTTTTCTCTGGTAATGTAGCAAACACACAATACAATTGGCAACACAACGGCACTAATATTAGTTTGCCTACCAACGGCGTGGGTAATATTGCTGGGCTTAGCCTGACCAACTTTGGCGCTAGCCCTCAAGTCATCAACTTTAATGTCGTACCCCAAGTCAATGCGCCTAACTTAAGCTGTTTTGGCGATACCATAACCTTTGATTGGAATGTGCTGCCACAACCAATAATCAACAACTTAGGGCCATTAGTTTATTGTAACAACACACCAGTTGCTAGTTTTGGTTTTAGCGGAATTGCCAATCAGTATAATTGGGTAAATAACAATACAAGCGTGGGAGTAGGTGCGAGCGGATTGGATAGCATTGGTGCTTTTACTGCGGTTAATAACTTGAGTACGCCAAACGAAGCCCTCATTACAGTAACCCCGTTTTACCAAACAATTCTGAATACGTGTGTCGGTACACCAATAGACCTTGAACTGGTTGTGAATCCGAGCGCACAAGTTACACCAATTCAGGATGAATTTAATTGTCATGAAGCAACAACATTAGGTACCATAATAAATGGAACCGGTAGTTCTTATGATTGGACCAATTCAAACCCTTCAATTGGACTAAGTGCAAGCGGTACAGGTCAAATACCTTCTTTTACAGCTTATAATCCAGGGAATACTGCTGCCGTCGGGCAAATCACAATAATTCCATATTTTTCATACCTAGGGCTCAATTGCCCGGGTGATACAAGCCAATTTACAATTACTGTGCAACCTCAGCCTTACGCGCTGGTGCCCAATGATACGCTTATCTGTAATGGTGGTAGTATCAACTATAATTTGAACAGTACTATTAGTGCAAGCTATCAATGGTATGCAAGTAGCAATGGCAATATTTCAGGCGCCACTACCTCTCCGCAGACCACTAACCCCTTGAACCAAACCCTCACCAACAATAGCGCCGTTGCTCAGCAAGTAAGTTATACGGTAACACCAACTTCTCTTGCAGGATGCACCGGCCCAGACTCGAGTTTTGTTGTCACTATTCAGCCAAATGTACAGCTATCTGTTCCACCGGGCATTGAAATGTGCAGTGGTTCACCAGTTAATGCCATTCTAAGTGCAAATGTTGCGTCCAACTTCAGTTGGTTTGTCACCGTAGATAATCCAAATGTGACAGGCGAAGCCATTACTGCTAGCATCGGTACATATATCAATGATGTTTTGGTGAATACCACAAACGTCAATCAAATAGTGGTTTATGCCATCACGCCACTTTCAGTTGCAGGCGGTTGTACCGGAGGTGTGCAAACACTTTCTGTGTTGGTCAAACCGCCACTTGAATTACTAAATTCAGATACGATCATCATTTGCAGTGGCTCAGCAGTTGGACTTGACCTCATCGCAAATACAAATGTAAGTTTCACGTGGTATGCTGATCAAAACCCATTGGTCAATGGAGAGAGCACCGGCCTTGTTGGCAGCGCTCAAATCAATGATGTGTTACAAAATAACAGCCCAACCATTCAAGAAGTCTTGTATCACGTTACTGGTACAGCAGCTGTTAATGGTTGCTCCACACCTATTTTTCCAATTTGGGTTCAAGTTCTTCCTGTCCCCATTATTAATCCGTCTAATGACATTAGCTTGTGTCATAATAGCACTCAGCCTGGTATTCTTTTTTCTGGTACCAATCAGAATACTGTTTTCAATTGGACCGCAATTGGTGATCCTATTGGCTTATCAAACTTAAGTGGCCAACAAAATTTAGGGTCTTTTACAGCAACTAACACTGGTAATACCGTTCTTCAAAGCAATATTACAATAGAACCGAGTATTACTTATAATGGTGTCACATGCGATGGCAACAGCGATGATTTCTCCATTTTTGTTTTACCAGAACCTAATGTTATTAATCCTGGCAACCTTACCTTCTGTGCACAAGAACAAAACCAACAATTCGATTTAACTGGAGGTGTACCCGGAACTACTTTTTTCTGGACCAACAATAATACAAGCATTGGTCTAGGAGACAATGGAAACAACACAATACCTGCCTTTATTGCACAAAGTAATGGACAACTTGCTAATTTGGCACAAATTATAGTCACCCCGAGTTATTCTGCTAATAACCTAACTTGTACAGGAGCGGTGCAAACTTTTGAAATAACAGTCAACCCCTTGCCAATTATTTTAACAAACGGCACTAGTATTTGCGCCGGTGACACCGTCAATCTTTTGTTGAATGCAAGTTTACCAAGTGACTTTACTTGGATTGCAATACCACAACCGGATGTATACGGTGAAACATCAAATCCAGTGCAAAACACTGGGCAAATTACAGATATTTTGAGCCAAATCAGCAGTACTGTGCAAAGTGTCCAATACGTGCTCAATGCAAGTGCCATTGCAACGGGCTGTCAAGCGCCATCTAGTACAATTACCGTAAATGTGAACCCGCTGCCCGGTTTAGACTTCAACTACCAAAATAATACACTTTGCGAGCAGAATCCAATCATCTTTGAGAACAATTCTAGCGGAAACAATAATTACAGTTGGTCTTTTGGAGATGGTAGTACAAGTGTACTTTCTGACCCAACACATACCTACGTCAATTCAGGAAATTATATGGTTACATTGAGCGCAACTGACGTCATTACAGGTTGCCAACAAGTAGACAGCCTGTTATTACAAATCGGCGGACTTCCGCTCGCTGGGTTCAGTTTATCAGATAGTATCGGTTGCGGTAATTTGGATGTTTTCTTCTTGGCTGATAGCATCAATAACGGCTGGACCTACTCTTGGGATTTTGGCAATGGTCAGAGCTTCATTCAATTGGGCAATGCAACCATGAATTTTAATCAAATTGGATGTTACGATATCAGTCTGACTGTAAACGGTTCGAACGGATGTGTCAATCAGCAAATGCTCACAGATGGTGTTTGTGTTTTTGCCAATCCTGTGGCTGCTTTCGAAGCATCTGACTACATTTTAGATAGCAACAATCCATTGGTTCAATTCACCAATAATTCGCTAAACGCCGTAGACTATTCCTGGGATTTTGGTGATGGCAATACAAGTTTTGCGATTGATCCCTCACACATGTATGGTGCCGCTGATGGCACCTACACAGTTCAACTTATTGCCACTAATGAAGTCAATTGTTCGGATACGAGTAGCCTCACATTGAGTGTTTATGAAGACCTCAGTATTTATGTGCCAAATACTTTTACGCCCAACGACGACGAAAACAACCAAGAATTCAAGCCAATTTTAGCAGCTGGCTTCAAACCAAGTAACTACCGTTTACTGATTTTTGATCGTTGGGGAGAACTTGTATTTGAATCAAGAGATGCGCAAATTGGTTGGGACGGGCACAATGGATATGGTGGCGAACCATGCCAAGATGGAACCTATACTTGGAAAATTTCGGTTGTTGTGGAAGCGAGTCAAGAGGCAAAAACCTTTATTGGACATGTCAATCTATTGCGTTAAGTTGTTTTCAGGCAAAATGTAAGTAATTTTAAATCTCATGCTACGACTTGTCTTTCTATTTTTATTTTTACCACATCACTTTTTTGCCCAAAGTGTATTCGATCTAGCACGCACCGGTAGTGCCAAAGAAATGCAAAAGTATCTGAAGAAACATCCTGAGCATATCAACTTAATTTCAGAACATGGTGCAAGTCCATTTTTATTGGCTGCATATCGAGGGAATAATGAAGTTGCGCAATTGCTGCTCGACAAAGGTGCTGACTTCAACTATTGTTATGCAGAAGGGTCCGTCATTTATGCGCTCATCTATAAGAATAACTTGGTTTTACTCGAAGAAATACTTAAAAGGGGCGCCAATCCAAATACACCCTGTCAGTATGAACAATTGGGTTATCCATTGCATTTTGCCTTATCTTTACAACGAACAGATGCTGTTATTCTGCTCAAGAAATACATGATAAATTTAGATATTATTGATCCGCAAGGCAGAACAATTACGCAGTTATTGCAACTCTATAATGATCCCAAATTGAATGAAATCCTTCAAAATGAAAAATAAAATTCTACTTACCGTTCTACTTTTTTTCTGTGCTTCAACATTAATGGCACAAACCTACACCACAGGTGTGGTCAATTTAAGTTCTACTGCTGGTTTAGCAATGACCGCCAAAATTGACGTGGGCACGCAAGTTACACTAACGCTCACAGGCCCTTCCGGGCGCTGGTTTGCACTTGGTTTTAACGCAACGTCAATGACAAACGGAACAGACGTAGTTGGGGTGCACAGCGCTGGAACGCTGAGTGCATTTGACTGCAAACTTACTGGTTTTGCAGCGCCTGTTACCGACGCACAACAAAACTGGACCATTACCTCAGATGTCGTTAGTGCTGGATCCAGAACCATCATTGCGACCCGAGCCCTCAATACGGGTGACGCCAATGATTACGTTTTCCCCAGCACACCAACCTCAATTAGTTTGATTTGGGCGCGTTCGGGATCTGCCACTTTTAGTTATAGCAACCATGGTGGTACCAACCGTGGAATTGTATCTGCTAGTTATACTTTTGTTCCACCCCCAGCGCCACCTGCTGCACCTACAGGTGCTGCGAGCCAAACACTTTGTGCAGGTGCAACACTCGCTCAACTTATAGCAACAGGGACTGCCATTCAGTGGTATGCAGCACCAACTGGAGGCGTGCCACTTGCTTCAAATACAGTTCTAGTCAACGGAACAACTTACTATGCAACGCAAACGGTGAACGGCTTGGAATCAACAAACCGTTTAGCCGTAACTGTCAACCTAGTTTCGGTGCCGGCTGCACCGACAGCCATTAACGGCGCTATAGATTTTTGTTATTCAGGTGGCTTGCAAACATATAGCATCAGTGCCGTTGCAGGCGCTACCTCTTACGTTTGGACTACTCCTGTGGGTACAACAGGCTCTAGCACTGGTACGAATATCAACCTCATTTTTAATCAAAGTTTTGTCTCTGGTACGTTAACGGTTCAGGCCCAAAATAATTGTGGCCAAAGCAGCTCAACAAGTATCGTTGTGTATCAACATTTACCTTCGAATAGCACCTTAAATGTAAATTCATGCAATGCCTACACCTTTAATGGGCAAACCTACAATCAGAGCGGAACCTATTCTTATCAAGGAACCAATAGCTATGGATGTGATTCAAATGTGGTGCTCAATCTCACTATTTTCCCAGCACTAGAAACGACACTAAACGTTGATGCTTGTGGTTCCTACCCTTGGAATGGCCAATCGTTTTACAATAGCGGTATTTACGTAGACTCTTTACAAACAGTATCAGGCTGTGATTCAATAGTGACGCTCAACCTAACCGTTCATCCAATCTACGCAATTGTGATAGATAGTACTGTATTAGACCAATTCATTTGGAACGGCATAGACTATGCCAATTCTGGAACCTATACGCAGAACTTTACATCGGTAAATGGTTGTGATAGCACTGTTACGATAAACTTGACCATTGAAGACAGCGGTCTCCAACAAATAAATCAAGCCCTTATTATTTCACCAAATCCGGTAAAGATTGGCGGTATCATTTATATCAGTGGTATCCAACAAGCAAGCTCCTTTCAACTTATTTCTTTAGACGGTAAAGCCGTTCAAAAAGGAAATACTGAAGGGGAGATTCAACTTACTAACCAGCTATTAAAAGGAAATTATCTTTTAAAAATCAACGATCGGACATATCCGATTACACTCATTGAGTAAGTTAGATCTTGCTATAACTTTTGTGCATGTACCAAACGTGGGGAAAGCTCAGTGCCGATAAAAAAATAAAAAACTGCCCCCAGTTAGGTGCTTGAAACACGCTTATAAAGACCGCAAATAATACAACGGCCCCAACTGTAAACGGTAAAGCTTGTTTCCACATTTGAAAATCTGACAACGCCAATTTATTTTTCAGGTGTATCCAACCGTGTAGGCTGTGTTGAAAAATAAAATAACAACCAAAGGCCGGAATCAACGGTAAGAAAAATCCGATGCATACCAGCAATAAGGTTTGGAATAAATTGAAAAAGAAGTGATTTTTTCGGAGCATTATCAAAAATAAAAGCGCTGAACCAGACCCTATTTTCCCCATTAATTGAACGTCGAAAGTGCTACCTTCTATTGGGGCAATTTCCATTTGATTGAGAATGAAGGACGTTTCTTGATAATGCCCAAGAAGAATAAGCGCCAAAATGAGCCCGCCCCATAAAAAACTAAAGAATCCGGATTTATGCTGCCAATGCTCAAAATCAGCCTGGCCAAAGTGCCATGCCGTATATGCAAGAAACAATAAGAGTGCCAATTGAGGCAACACAAACCAGAGCAAAAGGAGTAAACTACCCAGAGATAAATAATGGCCAATGAACAACCAGAAACGCGAAGACAAGAAAGGAAATTTAGGTAAATGGTCTAAGGCTCCGTGTGGAAGACCAACCGTAAAAAGACCAAATAAGAGAAGACCATGACCAACTGTTTGCAACCCGAAGTATTCAAAAAAAAGAAAACTGATACTGAGCAAAAGAGCCACGTTGACACGTCTAAGGCTTCTTAAAAGCTGATGAAAAAAATCCTGAAAAGCGGCAATTAAAAAAGGCTGAATAGGCAGTGTAGACATGAGGCGCAATTCTTGGCCAAGCGTAGTGCGCTCATCTAAAAAATCAAGCACAACATTCGCTTTATTACGCTTGAAAAGTTGCGTAAAGATGCGCTTCCCTAAATGCGGTTTTTTACCTAGGATTTGGAGTAACAAGCGATCATAAAACGCAAAACGGGCTGCACTAGTCCGACGCGCTATCTTTGTTGACTTTTTTTGAATAGAACCTACGATTTGTCGGGCATCTGCTAAGCTCCTTACAAATGAATAACCCGTACTCGGTTTGAGCTGGCCACTTCCTGCGCCCGTTCGGATCCAGTTAGGTGGTAATTTTTCTTTTTGAAACGCCGCACTGCACATAGGTATGCATCCCTGCTCTTTCTCCAAAATTTGAAAAGCTGTTTGCCGCTCCGCTAAAAAACTTGTTATTATTTCAGTTGCTTCGTTTTCTGAAATACGCGCTATCCCAAAACGGGTGGGTTCAATCAAAGCGCTATTTGCATCAAAAGGCAAGACATATAAAAACTGTGTTTCTCTTTGCGGAATAGAGAAATCCATCATGGTAAATTCCCCCGGATCAAAAATAGGCTTCTCAGTTTGTACTATCCAACCATAGAAACTCTGATCGAGCTGAATATGCTGGGCGCTTGGTTGTTCAAAAATCGGTGGTCGACTGTCAAAAACCCATGTAGCTAATTGTGATGGGTATTCTTCGAGTGCTTGTGCTTTCCATTGAACATCGTAGTTTTTCAGAAGTTCTTTGACATGGGCATACAAGGCATCTGCCCGTAAGTAAAAATAGGCTTTGCCTTTTAACGCTTGCGCCGGCAAGTCATTGACCTTTACAGCAGACCATTGATGAGAAACCAGTTTATCCAGTTGCAATGCCTGAAGTTGCTCAGGCTCGAGCCAAAAACAAAACGTGCGGTCGTTGGCTATTTTTTGTGCCGGTTCATAAATGACAATGCGTTTTTGGGCAAGCATATCTAGCCGGTGCAGCTCCATTAAAATCAATGAATTGGCACAGCCCATGCCCACAAAGGCATAGTCAAAAGACGATAGCGGTTCAGACAATAGGTAGGTTTAGGTTATAAATATAACCAATTGAAAGTCAAAATGTTTGGTTGAAAAGTCTTTAAAATTGAATTGGATACGACCGGTAAGGTAAAACAATCATTGCTCCCGATACTTTTCCAGGCTTTAGAAAACGTTCATAGTGGTCTGGATGTGCTGCTTTAAATGCCATCATATTTATTTCACTTTTATCAGCTTTGGGACAGCGTTTCCAAGTACAAACGCCTTCAATTCCCTCAAATTCAGCCGTAAGAACTTTTAATTCTTGTTCTAATTCAAATAATTCCCATTCTAAGCGGCTAAGGTGTGCTTTGTGCATAATGAGATCGTAATGTAATTTTTCTATTTCTGAATTGCGACCTTTCGGCTTTTTCTTTAGGGTTTTGATATCAATTTTAACTGGCTGCAATTGCTTTAATTGTGTGTGTAGCTCAGGATCAATATTTTGTAACTTAAGTCCGTGATGAATGGACCAGCTTCCTTTAATACCCTCACCAGGTTTATTCTCTAAATACTGATTAAGCAATTGCATATGGGATGAATCTGCCGCAAGAAATGCTGCTTTATCAAAAGTGGGATTGCTATTTTTCTCTTGAATTGTGATAACACCTTCAATACCAAAGCACTGACCCATTGCTTGTTTGAGTAAGGTATCATTCAACTCGACAAATCCTTCATGTATCATTTGTTCTGATTTAACTGCAGTATAGGCACTATAAACTTGCTGAGTTTTTCTATCTAATGGACGCATTCTGCCATTTGAAAGCTGATGGGCTAATTCCAAAACGGAACAATGAACCGGAAACAGTTTAGTTTGACGCTTCACATAGTGCTTTGCTACTTTAATTACCTCTTTAATTTCAGTATCATTTAAAATAAACCATTCTCCACTTATCCATCGATGACCATATAAATAATGAAGGCGTGTTTCAAGATCTTCCACAAATGGAACTTGTATGGTTTGAAAATCAATAATTTCCCTTGGATTACCCGTCTGATGCTCCGCAATCCGTGTTGACGTTTGCTTCTCATTTCGTACCAAACCAATTTTTACATACGGGCTTATTTGCCCAGTTTGATAATCTCTTTCACGAAGAAAGTAAATACTACCTGGAGTTGTAACCATTTTTTAATTTTTTATGACAAATTTAATTCGTTACTCCGTATATTTTTTACGGCGCAATGAATTCATACTGATCTCTAAAGCGGGCAAGCTGGAAATCAAGTTCTACTGTTTTGCGTACACAAATCTCGATATCTACATGGTTAACCTGCATGTCAATTATTATTTGAGAATGGTGAAGCTTACGATTCAATACATGTGATTTTGCCCAATTCTTAAATCTAATTCGGATAGTTTGAGGTCTGTTTCTATCAGTTATAATGCCCAAAGAATCCTGATACCTACTATGTAACTCTGTTCGCTGTACCATTTCTTTGTGATTGAAATGAATAAAATACTCCTCATCCTCAATATTTTCATCAGGTACCGGAGCAATATACCCATCAATAATTTGGTCAAGAGGGTAAGTTCCAAAATCTGGCTTGAAAGTGTTGTCTTCGTTCATCTCACAACCGATAAGATAGTACCTTCCTTCGAAATAACGGATCTGCAATGGTGCAATGTATTTCCAAAGATGTTCTGCCTCATTATTAACTTTTTTATAAGTAAAACGAATAACTTCCTGACGCTCAATATGGCCAATAATTTTCATTGACAAAGCCAATAACTTTTCATGATCATTGATAATGGGGTGAGACATTACAAAATGTTCTGCACGTGTATAGTGATGAGTGTCAATTTGAAATTCGGTGCGCAACATTTCTTTCAACCATTTTACGGCATCCAAGTCATCATATATATCTATCAACCTTAATAAAAAACCCAATCCGTGTTTCTCCGTTTCGGTTAAAAACGGCACAAATTCTTGATTATTTAGCCTATATAAATGAATGCCATTTTCCACAAAATGCTCAATTTCAAACTCCAAATTGGCACGTAAGTCCTTGAGTGTTTTCTCAAAAGTGCTTTTACCATAACCATTTTTTGTGACTGCGGCATCAAAATAGTCCTCAAGACGATTATTTACATAAGCCATAATATCTGCAAGAGATGCAGATTTCCGTTCCTTTAAACAATTGATTATCAATTGTTGTCGGACTACTTCAGGTTTCTTCTTAAACATATTTTAAAGGTAAGAATTAAAGTCCGTAATTTTTTTATGGTATAGTGAAATAATTTTGTCAAAAATAAAAATTGTATGAAAAATTGGTTGTTTGAATTTAGTCGCAAGCCTCGTAAAGAAGGATTCATTGAAGTGCTCAAGTCAGACGGGCCCTTAATACGTGAATTTCAACAATTCCTGGGTGCTAATGAAATTAAAACACAAATATTAGCACTCGTTTGTTTTCTTAAAACACGGAGAGGGACAAGTATTTTTGAAGTTCTAAGTACTTTGTCTGAATACATAGATAATAGACTACTTGAATTCTATCTAGATGAACTAATTGCTGATGGATGGCTTATTGCTCAAATTCATCGTGATGAAGAAACATTGAATCTTTCGCGACATGTAGAAGTTGCCCTAAAAAAATCAAATAAGGCATTGCTGCCGGATCCAGCAAAACTTCAAAAAAACCGTGTGATACGGAAACTATGTGTTGCTTCAAATAGTTTAGCAAGAAAAAGTAAATCACTCGATGATTGGGAGTATTTCATTGCACAGATGATGGAAGATGGCCGTATAAAATTAGTTCGATACCTTAAAAAATTCAAACTGAATTCACAACAGGTTAGTTTAATTCTATTTATTACTGCTCAATATATTAATGAACAAGAGGAACTAGATACGAATAAACTTTCTTCCATCTTTGCTTCTGATGCGATCTCAGTATTTTACTTTAAAAATAAGATGTTGCATCCACAAAATCCAATTATTCAAAAAGGACTACTTCAAACTGATCAGAATTTCCGCTCAGACATCGCTTTTTACCCAAGTCCCCCACTTTTGCAAGTCTGTCTTCCCGGACTTCTTCAACATAATACAGAACAACAAATGAATGATGCGCTTTTAAAATTGTCTTCTAATCAGTTCCGAGCAAAAAAACTATTTTATAACCATGACATTTCAAAGCAAATCAGACTTATTCAGCAAATTCTGGATCCAACAAAACAAGCAGCATACTTACAACTTGTTGCAAAAGAAGAACAGTTTAAAGGACTAACTTTCCTTATATCAGGTGGACCCGGAGTTGGAAAAACCGAACTAGTCAAACAAATCGCGTTAAAAACTGGTAGAGAATTGTATTTATTTCAACCCAGTAAACAACGGAATAAGTGGTACGGAGAAAGTGAAAAAGCGATACAAGCAGTATTTGAAGACTATAGAAAAGCAATTGCCAATTCAAAATTAACGCCCATCCTTTTTTTCAATGAAGCTGATTCGGTAATCCATAAACGTAGCGATACAGATCATTCGGCTACAAATACTGAAAATGTAGTTCAAACCATATTACTTCAAGAATTGGAACAATTTGATGGTATTCTAATTTGTACGACAAATAGACCCGACTCATTTGATGAAGCCTTTTACAGACGATTTCTTTTTCAGTTACAAATCTCGGCACCAAATCAAACTACACGCCTCGAGCTATTACAACATTATTTTCCTGATTTAAAGGCTCAAGATGCAGAAATTATTAGCCATTTTGAATTTACAGCTGCTGAACTAGACAATTTCAAAAAGCAAAGACTCATTGAAAATCTTGCTAGTGCCACACCTACAGCAATTGAATTCGCATTGAAGCACTTTCTAGTGGAGCTTAAAAATATTCAACCAAAAAATAAAATAGGATACCAATGAAAAATAATCATCCAGAAAACGCAGCTGTTTATAGCACATGGGAACAACAGCTCGCCACAAATCTCAATCCGCTAGGGCTCTATCGCCAGAAGGAACTCAAGGCCAACCTCCTTTTTTATGTTCAAACCTATACCAGCCTGCTCAGCCGCTACGATCACTTAGAAATTGAAGAGCTCGGCCCTTGCCGTTCTGACGACTACCTCATTGGACTTGAAGTACGAGTACCGCATCGTCAATTTCATTTTCGTGCGACGCTCAACTACGAATTACAAGGGACGCTGCTCATCGGTAAACTCTCCTATTATAGCACCTCAAGCGATCAGCCAAAGCACAAACAACTACCCGCCAACAACCACCAACATCAAGCCAAGCACCTCGTGGACCTTTTGAATTCATGTTTCATAGAGGAATTAAAAAGCAATTTGTAGATTTATTAAAAAATTATATGAAAAAATTATTCGCTTTTAGTCATTTAGGAAATAAAAACCACTCAAGATTAAGTAACAAACGCAAGAAAGGTATTTATTTTTGGGGCCTGAGTCTCAAAAATGGTCAAAAACCCGAAAATGAAAATGAGTTTGCCCTGCTCTATGTAGGGAAATCACAAAAAAATATCTTCGAACGATTAATGCAAGAATTTTCGCAACTCATTTTTGGCGGTTTCGGTACTTTATTCAACCACGAGTATTTAAAGAATCTCAACTTCGAATACAATTTGAATCAAATTAATCAAGATACAAAAAACCAGTTGAACAAATCTAAAGTTGTTTATTCACCTCAAAACATGGCTGAGCTGAGCACATTCCATTTGGCACCATCAGCAGAACTTATTCAAACTTTAGAATATTACAAACGCAATCTCTATTACTCCTATTTAGAATTATCCACTAAAGATGAAATCAAAGAAGCAGAGAAGATAATTCACCAAGTAGTAAGGCCTCATATTACCGGCCTTGGAAAAATAAAGTCTCCAATTAAAAATGCAAAAGCCTTGACTAAAGCCACAAATGAATGGAAAAAATTCAAAAACAAACACTCAGAAAATCTGAATCCTATCATCGTTAAGTGGGTTGATACATGTATGAATATAAAAAAAAATAACTTATAATATGGAGAAATCACCAACATTATCTTTGGATGATCTATACTCTGCACTTTATGAGCCGTTAGATATGGCTGAAAATCCCAATGAAAAAAGAGAGCGTTGTTTAAGTCTTTTAATTGGTAATAATGATTTAAATGAGCTTTTGTCAAAATATGAAAACGAACAAGATGCTATAGATATAATTGAGGGGGTGGGAACTAAAGCCCATTCCAACAATACGGCAGAATTTGAAGAAGTAATCAATTTCTGGAAGTTAAAAGACTATTGGGAAGGTCTTAACAAGCTTTATTGCAATTATATTGAACGGTTAAAGGAAAAAATGATAGATAAAATCATTATTTACGAAGCGCCGCCTATGCCAAAAGAAGGAAAAATAAACTATCTCCTACATGAGAATCCAAAAGGCGCTTGGTCAGATTGCATAAAAAATTTAGTCGATAAGGAGGGCCATAAAGATAGGGTTGAAGATATTTTAGTCAATAGAGGTATCCTTTTTCTCGATCTTTGTACGCTTCCATTGCCTTTAACCTCCTTAATAAGGAAAGATGTTTGGGGCAAATGTATCTTCGATTCTAAACCACTTTCCGTTATTCTTTTAGAATTGGCATTTAAACATGTTATCAACAAAGGCGTTAGTTTTGCGGAAAAACCTATTATTGCAATGGGCGCACCTTCAGTAACTTCACAATCTATATACCTTTATTATGCAAATAATAAATCGGAATTATCAGAAAATAGTCTAAAAATCAATTTATCAAAACTAATGGAGACTAATGATAAATATGAGAAGGAAGGACAAATATTGCCTTTGTACAGATCTAATATTTTGAGCGGCAACAATTACCCAAATTCTGATTTACTTAAACGAGTATTTAATAAACATGCCTAAATCCTTCTCCCGCACTGCAGTTGATCTTTTTTGTGAATGCCCACGTTGTTTTTATCTCTTACATAAAAAAGGTTTGAGACGGCCTGCCGGGTATCCGTTTACATTGAATGCTGCTGTGGATAAATTGGCAAAGGTAGAATTTGATGGCTATCGAGAGCGGCAAGTTCCCCATCCAATAATGGAAGGTTTAGATATGGTTCCACTTCAACATGCTGAATTAGAAAATTGGCGAAATAATAAAATTGGCATTGCTTGTGAATACGAGGGGTACAGATTTTATGGAGCGGTAGATGACGTTTGGAAGGACTCTATAGATCCTGAGCTTTGGCATGTCGTAGATTATAAAGCAACCGCGAAAAAAGATCCTGTTATATCGCTTGATGCAAGTGCCGCACATCATCAATCTTATCAGCGCCAGGTTAGTTTTTATACTTGGCTATTTGCTCAAAATAATTATCCTGTTTCTGAAATCTCCTATTTCTATTATGTCACTGGCGACAATACACTTGATTGTTTTGAAGATACATTGCACTTTCGTACCAACCTAATCGCCTATAATTGTGACTTGAATTGGATTGAACCAACTCTCGATTCGCTTATAGCTTGTTATGAAGAAGAAAATATTCCTAACTCAAAAGAGGATTGTAGTTTTTGTATGTACGTTTCTAAGTATAATGAAATAATTTATAAACACACATAATGCACCGCCTCTATATAAGCATTGTGTTCGCGGACATTTATAATTGCCGACTTTAATACTTTATACCAAATAGTGGTGCAAATCGCCAAGCCACCAACAAAAAACCCGCCACCGTCATATGGGCCATTAGCTGCAACTCCTATGAGAAACATACCGCCAGCCCCTAAAGCAACCGCAAGTGGCCCGCCAACGATTACGGTTCCTAACCAAAAGCGTCTGGCAAATCCGGCTCTTTTCTTGACAGAAAATTGTTGATCTTTACCCAATTCAATATTTTGGTACTGCAACACTTCATTGGTGTCTAGGTAAAAGTAATTTGTCTTTTCACCAACTGAAAAATAATAACGTCCATCAGACAAACAATAATAGGCAGATGGAATAATTTTGCAGCCTGATTTGGTAATAAAGCCCGCTTCATACTCATAAAATTTGGGCAAGGAGTCGACGTTGTTACTCGGATTGTACTGTTGGGCAATACTTGCACTCGATATTAAAAACCAAAAAATGGAATTGACTAAAAAACTAATTAATTTGAACATATTTTGCGTATTTAAAACGTTTGTAATTTTGAATGCGCTTGGTGCCTTTCGCAATCAGTTGATAGTAAACAATAGCTGTAGGAATAGAGGTGAATACGGCCATGCCTTGACTGTATTCGTTAACTATTGCGCTTGCAACTATTCCGATATTTATTGCTCCGAGATATACACCTAATGCCACTAAACCTCGTCCACGCTTCACGTATTTTTTACTGGACATCAATCTGAGATTTTCCCCCACTTCAATTCCAATGACAGCGGCTACTGCAATGGTATCTACCTTAAATACATTTTCTCGAATTCCGTTCCCGAAATAAAGTTGGCCATCGGAAAGGAAATAAAATTGCTCTGGATAAAGGATGCCGCCATTTTTTAATACAATTTGTGGGCGCAATGCAGAATTTGGACTGCTTTTTTGAATGAAATCTTCAACCGCCGGTGGACCTGAGCGTTCCATTGTTGAATCAACTAATTCGATTTCTTGCGCTTTTGGTTCCGATTTGGGTGCCTCCTTGTTGAATTTCAACTCAGGCGAATTCAGATAGTAATAATAGAAGCGGTCAAGCTTTTCGTTTTTTGAGGTTCTACTGGCGGTTGCGCCACCTGGTCCATAAAATCGATTGGCAAAAGCATAATCTTGACCCAAATAGAAAGTTGGTCGTTGAAGATCTTTTAAGGAAGTCTTGACGACAAGCTGACTCCGCGCTTCTCTGTAAAAAAGGGTATCATTGGACAAGAAATAGAACTTCATTACTTGAATGAGTGAGTCTGTATTTTTTGTTTTGAGGTATTCCCACTCAGACTCCGGTGGATAATGAATTGGGTCTAATTGCTGCGCAAAAAATGGATTCGAAATGAAACAGCTAACGGTCAAATAAAAAGCAAGCGTTTTGAAATACATGGCATTCATTTGCATCAAATGTACAATGCCAAGGTCTTCTATCCCAACTTGATATCACAAGTGGAAAATCTTAAATTGTGAATATCGCAACTCAATTAATTGACGATTTCGCCGTCGTCTCCTACTTCATCTGATTCATAAGGCACTGCTCGGATGATCTCTACACGATGGTATTTATACCCAGAAGGGGCCTCGGCTTGAATTTTAAATGGAAGCGCTTGACCTGGCGCACAGTATTTATAAATGGTGAAAACACGCGACCCAAGTGCTGTTTTTGTTTCTGATAAAAAAGTCACGCGGACTTCAAAGTTCATGAATGTGGCATACTTTGCTAGATTCTGAATATGTCCATAATATTCCTCTTTTCCGGCAAACCATCTATACGTATGTTCGTAATCAATGCTTAAATTGTCCAAAGGGTTGCTATTTTCTTTATTGAGCAACTCTTTCTCTAATTTTACTCGTTGCTGCTCTAAGGTTAATGGTGGTGTAAGGTCTTTTTTCGACGATTTTTGTTCGGCTTCATTGAGTTTTTGTTGTGTTTCTCTGAGCACCGTTCGCAAAGAGTCTGCCTCAATTTGAGCTGCAGATACGTTGTCTTTTCTAGGGCCGCCAAAAAATTTATACGTGAGGCCCAATAACAACAGTACAATAGCTGAACCGATAAGGATTTTAGTAATTGACATCTTTATGCTTGTTTTTTAACGATTTTTTGAATCTCTGTCTCGGTTTGCTGCAGTTTGTTTTGGCAGTATTCAACTAGTTGATTGGCTCTAGCAACAGTTGCCGCTAATTCGTCAATTTTGACCTCTTTGTTCTCGAGTTGCTTGACAATAACCTGCAATTGGGCAAGGGCTTCTTCATAGGTCAGTTCTTCTTTCATGATTCACGTTTTATTTTTGTGATCGTACTGTAAACAGTCATTTGATTTGTTAAAGTTATCAGCTCTTTTCCGATAATCTCACCTTCATAGCGAGATATGTCTATATCACCGATGCTGCTTATCGTGTAGCCAACCTCTAAGAGCTTTAACGGATTGAGGAAGTCTAATTTTTCATTGAGTCCGTTTAAATGAAGCTGCGCTAAGGCAATTTGATTTTTTGCACTGATGCGTACGCGATCCAATATTGCCGGAAATTCCAATTCTTTGATGACTTGCACCTGATGAACTGCAGCTGCGACCCCCCGATTCAAACTCAATTCGAGAAGTCCTTTCTGAGCAACGATACTTTCGGTGGCAAATAATTGCACACCGTGAAGTTGGGCTTGTAATACAGTTCGGTAATCAGTTATTATGTGCTGAAAATAGTGCGTGAGGTACTGATTGGTATTTGTGAATTTTTCGGTAGCCAATGCAAGTTGGGTGAGGGCTTGCGTTAAAACGCGGTCCAGGCCAGTTTGCAGATCTGAGCGAAAGGCGCCCACTTTTACGTAAAGAAATTTTGCTACCGCAGTGGGCGTAATCTGACGTGTATGCGCTACCATATCGGCCACCACCTCATCGGTTTCGTGACCAATTCCGGTAATCAGTGGAAGGTGCAGTTGTGCAATGGTTTTACAGATTTGATAGTCATTAAAAACATTTAAGTCCATTTTACTTCCGCCACCACGGATCAGCACAATAGCATCTGCATCGTAAGAGTCGGCCTCTTGAAGTGCGGCGCAAATTTCAGCAAGCGCTTTGTCGCCTTGAACACTTGTTGCGATTTCTTTAATGGTAAAGTTTCTATAAATCGGATTGCCTCTCATTTCACTTAAAAAATCGCGATAGCCTGAGGTGTCCGGAGAGCCAATTAAGATAAGCCGCTTAACGATGAGTGGCAATTTGAGTTGTTTCTGTAAATCAAACAGCCCCTCTTTTTGCAGCTGCTCAATAGTCTGCTTTTTCTTGCGTTCAATTTCACCGTAAGTAAAGGCAGGGTCAAGGTCATGAACAGTTAAGGATAAGCCATATATTTCATGAAACGCGACAGATACGCGGAATAAAATCCGGTTGCCAATTTGCAATAGCTGTTTGAATTCCTCGCCAAAATTGGTCTGCAAGGCAAGTACTTGGGTACGCCAAATTACCGCACGCATTTGTGCAGAATTAACTTCATTTTGGGTATCGGCAAGTTCTAAATAATAGTGCCCGCCTTTGATATTTACTTTAACCAATTCACAACTGACCCAGTAGGTGTTTTCACCATATGAACTGTTGATGACACTTCTAATGCTTTCAACTAATTGGGTTAAAGTATAGGTTTTCTTCACCAGTTAAAATTAAGCGAATAATTCTTAATTTCGGGATAACTACACCTAAAATGGGCAAACTTACACCTCCTCCGGAACCTACACACAACTTTTGACCAATGCAGCGGGTTGCGATAGCCTCATTACACTGAACCTTACGCTAGATTTTACTGATATACAAGAAACCCATGTGCAAAATTGGACGGTGTATCCAAACCCGGCACATGATTTTATTTTTATTGATGTTGATCCTGAACAAATTGGTCATTGTATGGTCCTGTTTGATGCATTCGGAAGAACGGTCTTCGAGACCATCATTTCCAAAAACGAAATGCAATTCAATTTGCAAGAACTGACCAACGGCATGTATCTCTTGAAAATTGGTAACCAAACAAAACGGATCGAAATATTGCGCTAATCAACGCTTTGCTTCCATTTTATTTCTCAAATTGGTATAGCCCACAATATGAAGTCGAACCGTGCCTACTGGGAGCTGCGCCTTTACCAAAACAGGTAGTTTGTTGTCATCGGCAGTAACCCAAAATACCACGTCTTCTTCATCTTTAAAATAACGGCCGGTTTGCACTAACGGCACAAATTTATGGCACTTGAATTTGCCTTTATCGGTGCTGATTACCTGGTCTCCAAGGTATTTGATTTTCAGCTGAAAAATTTCGTTGTCCATAAATACAGGGAAACTATAAGTCTTGCCTTTAGAAGCCCCTTTGAATTCAAGGGTGCGAGCGTAATAAAAGGCTGAAATCATGTCTTGGGTCCCCATCGGGATTTGAAAAGTTTTACCCTTGTTGGTCTCAACGGTTTCATTTTGATGATGGAATGTGTAGTCCTGGCTGATTTTGTAGCCGCCTTCATCAACACGCCTTTTAAAAAACCAGGGCATTATGCTCCGCTGATCTAAGTAAGTTTCATAGGTGTCGTCTACTTTAAAAACATGGTCAAAGGAGTTGATCGAATAACCTTTTCCAATCGCATGAAACAGCGGCCTGCCATGGCCTTTTCGGTCTGTCCATTTAAGATAAAGGGTCACCTCACCGGCATCAATGATACCGTAACTAAGGCGGTAGCGTAATTTTTCTCCGATGCCAAAAGCATCGTTTTCAACTACTGGAAATGATTCTTTGGAAGAACTGCTTAATAGCACAAGGAGTATACCGAATGCCAAAAATCTGGGGTAAAAGCGCTTCATAGTGATTGGTTTGAAAGCGCCAAGACAAAGTTTGTGCCAAATTAGGCCTCTACCAATAAAATATAATTGTTTTTCTTGCCCTTACCAAGAAGTGCGTAGCGGCCATTGATCAGGTGCGCATCGGTTAATACGAAGTCCTCGCCTACCTTTTCTTTGTTGACTGAAATGGCGTTTGCTTTGAGTTCGCGGCGGGCCTCACCGTTGGAACTTAAGAAGCCCGTTTTTGCCGCCAATGCCTCAACAATGGAAAGCCCATCGGCAAAATCTTGTTTGGAAACCGTGGCTTGTGGTACGCCGTCAAATACGGCAAAAAAATCTTTTTCAGAAAGTGAGCGCAAGTCTTCAGCGGTAGATTTTCCAAATAGGATATTACTTGCTGCAATGGCTGTTTGGAGCGCCTCAGGGCCGTGTACACGCGTAGTTATATCCTCGGCGATTGCTTTTTGTAAGATGCGTAAATGAGGCGCCTCTGCATGCTGGGCCTCTAGGTTTTCGATTTCTTCTTTGCTTCGTAGTGTAAAGATTCGAATGTAATTGCCGGCATCAGCGTCTGAAGCATTGAGCCAAAACTGATAAAATGCGTAAGGGCTCGTTTTTTCTGGATCGAGCCAAACAGAACCACTCTCAGTTTTGCCGAATTTGGTGCCATCGGCTTTTTTAATGAGTGGTGTTGTAACGGCATAGGCTTCACCGCCAGATTTGCGGCGAATGAGTTCAGTGCCCGTAACGATATTGCCCCATTGGTCTGAGCCGCCTAACTGAAGAATACAATTGTGTTGCTGATTGAGGTGATAGAAGTCGTAGCCTTGAACCAGTTGATAGGAGAACTCTGTAAAAGACATGCCCGTTTCCAAGCGCTTCTTTACAGAATCTTTGGCCATCATGTAATTGACAGAAATGTGCTTACCGACATCTCGGATGAAATCCAAGAAAGACATGCTTTTGAACCAGTCATAATTGTTGACCATTTCTGCAGCGTTGTCTCCGCAATTGAAATCAAGGAATGCTTCTAGCTGCTTGCGCACACAAGCCACATTATGATTTAAGGTCTCGGCGTCGAGCAAATTGCGCTCTTGGCTTTTGCCTGAGGGATCACCTACCATTCCGGTTGCACCACCAACAAGCGCATAGGGTTTGTGGCCAGCGCGTTGAAAATGAACAAGCGTCATGATTTGCACCAAATGGCCTACATGCAGCGAGTCTGCTGTTGGGTCAAAACCGATATAACCAGCTGATACTTTTTTGAGAAGTGCTTCTTCTGTTCCGGGCATGATATCGTGTATCATGCCGCGCCATTGGAGTTCTGCGATAAAGTTGCTGGGCATTTTATTTGGTTAATTCTTTGAATACTTCTTCTAATGATTTTTGATCCACGCGCAACGTGAGGATCAGCCAATTTTCTTTTTGTGCGTATTGTGCAACGGCTTTTCTGAGATCTTCTAGTGTTACGGACTCGATAAGCCAGCCATTTTCAAGGGCCTCTACTTTACTTACACCTGGGATTTTAGAAAGTTGGGCCTTTGAGACTTTGGCATCAAATTCTACGTAAACGGTTTGGTGTTCGAGCTCTTGTTGAAGGGTTTTGGCGTTGTCGTCAGCAACGATTTGACCTTTGGATATAATGATCACGCGGTCACAGATAGCCTCGACTTCTTGCATGATGTGAGTAGATAAAATCACGGTCTTTTCTTTGCCAATACTTCTAATGAGTTCTCGGATCTCTACCAACTGATTGGGATCAAGACCAGTAGTGGGCTCATCTAAAATCAAGACCTCAGGGTCGTGGATGATGGCCTGCGCCAAACCGACACGCTGGCGATAACCTTTTGAAAGTGCGCCAATTTTTTTGTGCTGTTCTACGTCTAAGCCAACTGCGGTAATCATTTCGGCAACACGCGCCTTTAAATTTTTGATTTTGTAAATGCGCCCGACAAACTCGAGGTATTCACGGACATACATATCGGTGTAGAGCGGATTGTTTTCCGGTAAATAGCCGATAAGACGGCGGGTTTCTAGTTGATCGATATCTACTTTGATTCCACAGATTTCGACCTCTCCTTCGCTGGCAGGCATGAAACCGGTCATGATTTTCATGGTGGTCGATTTTCCTGCACCATTTGGCCCTAAAAAAGCGACGATTTCACCTTTTTTGACCGAAAAACTGACATCGCGGACCGCTGCTTGTTCGCCGTAGTATTTATATAGATTTTTGACTTCTATGGACATGGTATGCGAAGTTACTCAATTTTTCAGAGAAACGTTTATTGGGCAACCCTACGGGAGTAGAAGGCGAAGAAAAACGCAAAAATGGTCAGACCCATTTGTGTTTCTAAACCATCTTCAATTAAAAGCGTAAGCAATATGCTTAGGCCGATGATAAATCCTTGTAATTGTTTGTAATGCAGTTGCTGCTTGATAAAAAGCAGCATAATCCATATAAAGAGGAGCAAACCTATAATGCCAAGATTGAGCCAAGTAGTAAGGTAATAATTATGCGGGCGCAAACGGCGATCCGGTCTCAATTGCGATGCGCGTTGTTCATAGCGATCGAGCATTTCTTGTTCGAGATCGCCAATGCCTACACCCAACAACCAGTGATCAGCTATTAATGAGGTCGCATTCTTCCAATACTCTAGTCGTTCTAGTAAAGAATGATCGTTGGGGTTGTTGCTATGATGCAATTGGTAACGTAAACCAAAAAGCCGAGCTGGTAAGCCGCCCTGTGCTTCTCTGACATCAGCAAAACCGAGCTCTACATAATGGATCTCTTGTTGTGATAGTTGCGCTACGCCGCTCGCGGCAGCACAACCATTTTTGCTCATGACATAACGTTGTAGGGTTGTTGAAAGATCTTGGCCGCGTAGATCCCGACCTTCAAATGGAAGTTCCGATCGATGCTCCCAGACTTTCTGCATGGCGCTTTCATTGGGCGGGCACGTCTCACGAGGCTCAATAGGTTGAGCGAGGTAAAAAATCAAATAACCAACCAGCAAAATGGTCAAGGACCCCATGGCAAAAAGCCAACCAATTTTTCTTTTTTGTGTGAGTAGATAAAATAAATGACATGATAATACCAAAACCACCGTCAGGACGCCTGAAAGCGCTTGACTGTCAAAAGTGTAGTACAAAAACCAAAGGGCTAGCAAGCCATACCAAAGGTTTTTTCGGATTCGAAACAAAGCCAATGACAAACCAAAGCCAATGAGGATTCCGTATCGGATATGCGACCCAAATAAGGACATTTTTCGAATATCAATGAGCTGCAATTCTTTGGCAAAAAAATGAAAAGAAACATTGTTCACAATTGAACTCAAAAGAAGCGCCCCAAGAAAGAAACTCCATAAACCTTCTATTTTCTTGTGCGCCGGTAAAGGTCTTGCGGCGATAATAACCGGGATTAACAACAAACTGGTCAGTCTTCGGAGTTGGTCAAAGCCTTCGGACCAATTGTCGGACCATAATAAACTGAGCCAAAAGCAACTGTAAAACAACAAAAGCAAATGGACTAAACGGTTTTCAGCCAAACGCCTATAATACGATTTAAAATCAGCTTCGAGTAAAAGATTGAGGCTGCCAAATAGCAAGCCCATTGACATCAAAAATTTGCTGCAAACCATGCCCACCACAAAAAGCAAAAGGGTGAAGTAATGAAGCCTTACGTGGGCTTTGGGTCCGAACCAGCGCTGCAACATAGTTGAGTAACGCTTATTTTTTCAAAATAGTATTGTACTGACTTACATTTTGCAATACTTCAATGCCTTTTTGAACTACCGGATCAGCATTGAGTTGTTGCTTAGCGCGCCCTTCTTGGTAGTAATAGCGAGAAATAATTTCGTCTTCTAGGAGTTCCGATATTTCTTGCTTGAATTTATCTAGGTCTCGTTCTTTAGATGGCGTTACTTTTTCAAGCATGAGGTCGTATTGCGCAGAAATATCTTGAAAATAACCTTCTTTTTCGGCAGTTTCTTTCATTTTTCGCAAAGCCTCTTCAGAGGCAGTGGTGTAGTCAAAATCAGTTTGGGCCATCACATAGGTCTTAAATTTTTCGTATTCTGCTGGACTCAAATGAAAGGTGCCCGCTTCCGCAATACTTGGATTTGACGCAGCATATTGTGTGGCGTAATTGAAAATATGATTCTTCACTAATAACATGGCAGAGAGTCTGCTAAGATCTTCGTACGCAACTTCGATATCGGGTTCAATGCCGCGGCCATCAATAACAGGGCGGCCGTTTTTGGTTTGGAAGGTCTTGAGTAATGAGTCAGCTACTTCTTTTGGTTTTTCACCATTTTCTTTGTCGTAGTATTCTAAACGCTGAACGCAACGACCAGAAGGCGTATAGTATTTGGCAATAGTGATTTTAATCTTAGAGCCGTATTTTAGATCGTAAGTGCGCTGAACCAATCCTTTTCCGAAGCTTGTTTCACCTAAAATTACTGCGCGATCTAGGTCTTGTAAACTACCGGCTAAAATCTCGGAAGCCGACGCAGAACCACCGTCTATGAGCACCACTAACGGCATGTTTGGCGCAAATGGTTCGTCGAGGGTTTTATACGTGCGGTTCTCTTCAGGAACGCGGCCTTTAGTCGTTACAACTACTTCGTTTTTTGGGACAAAAAAGTTGACGATCTTAACTGCTTCTATTAACAATCCACCCCCATTGCCACGTAAGTCGAGGACCAATTCTTGCATGCCCTGCGCTTGCAGCTTTTCAATGGCAATTTTTACATCGGCAGCAGCCGTTTGTGTAAATGAATTGAGCTTGACATAACCTACTTTGTTCTGGAGCATACCAAAATAAGGCACGTCAGGTAATTTGATTTCATCACGGGTTATCTTGAAGCTTTTCTTTCCTTCCCCTTCCCTTTCAATGACCAAATCAAAAGCAGTTCCTTTAGGGCCTTTGAGCGCGTCGGAAACTTCTTCAGTGGATTTTTTTTCCATGCTTTTGCCATCGATACTAATGATTTTATCGCCCGCTTTGAGACCTGCAACCTGTGCCGGTTTGCCTTCGTAGGGCTCGGCAATAAAGCTGTAATCGCCCATTTTACGAATCAAAGCACCTATACCACCATATTGGCCGGTAGTCATTAGCCGGTAATCTTCGATGTTGGATTCATGGTAATACACCGTGTAAGGATCGAGCTCTTTGAGCATGGCATCTATTCCTGTTTTGGCAAGTTGGCCGTTTTTGGTTTCGTCCACAAAGTACAACTCAAGGTGCTCATAGATTTGATCCATGATTTCAAGACTTTTGAGTGTTTCAAAAGAATTGTTTTGGGCGTAACTAAATGGGAAGTTTAAAAGGAAAGCAAGAAGAATGCTCAGAAGTTTGATTTGATTCATGGGTTTATTTCTTTGATTAATTGGTCAAGCGCTTTGCACAACTTTTGTTCCAAAAGTTGATAGGTTGGACGCTCATCGGCAACAAAAGTTAACGAAAAATGTAATTTTTTATTTTGCTGAGCTAATGCTTCGAGGAGCGGGTGTTTGTTTTTGCGCAGTGCCTCTCGCATGATGCGCTTGATGTAATTGCGGTCATGGGCATGTTTGAAGCGTCGCTTGGGAGCTGAGAAAAGCACTTCAAATAAAGTTGTTTGCGGGGTTTCTGGCAACTCTTCCAAAGTATAGAGCACTCGTAATGGAAATGATTTGATAAGCTTTCCGTTAGCGTACAACTGCTCAATTTTTTTAAGACTGCAGAGTTTGTATGCCTTCGGTAAAGTTTGGTCGGTATGTAATTGTGCTTTATTCAAGGTGTTGGTCCGAAACTTCTTCGTAATCGGTAAATTGATTGGGGTCTTGCGGTGTGCTATTTTGTTGAGGTGGTTTTGGCCTGAATGCTTTTAGCAGCCGAACAAAAACACCAATTACAAAGAAAAAACCCAATACTTGAAAAATGAATCCAAGCAAAAAAGCTTTTTCTAAGCTCAGGATATTCTTTTCAAACCACTGTAATAAAGCGATTTCTGTCAGGTGCGGATTAAAGTACAACAAGACAAAAACCAGTGCCGCAAAGAGCAATAAAGACAACTCTAATTTTACTGAATAGGGCCGCTGCTGCATAGGCATTTGAAAACGGGCAAAGAGCTGAATTTGTTCTTGTTGTTTTTGAAAACGACCGAGCAAGTAAAGCATAAGTATCAGGCCCCCAGGAACTAATTTCTGCCAATCTAAAACGTAGGTTGGTTGGATAGGCGCAAAATCAAGACAATAAGTAAAAGTGATGCCGACAAGCAGTGCATATTTCATCGCTTTGATTAGATAGAACTCTGCCAAGAAGGGAGGGCGCATTCCGGTCAACATTTTATGGAGTAACTCTAAGAAAAACCAAATAAAATTAAATATGGCGAAACGCACACCTAACTTAAACAGCAGCGAAAGAAGTATCATAAGCCGAAGGTACGAAGTTTCGTTATTTCCCCTTTAAAGAAATTACCATCTACATATGAATCAATGCCATGAACCACCATTTTTTCTGAAAATTGATACATGGACCATGAAATATGCGACACTTTGTGATGGGGTCCATAGGAGGCAATCCACAACGGATAACCATCTATGCTTCCCTTTAAATAACGCTCGTAAAAAAAGCGCCCGGTATATACGATGGGCTTACAATGGTAGTGCTGCTCTACAATACGCAACCAATTTTGTACACCTTTTCGCAAATTGGCTGGTCCAAAAATAGACATGTGCTCGACATCTAAAACGGGCGGTAAGTCGCCTTTTTTAAGCTGTACATTCGCAATAAAATGGGCTGCTTGTTGGGCAGAATTTTCGGAAGGGCGGTAGTAATGATAAGCGCCGCGTTTAAAACCACACCGATCGATTTCCTGCCAATTCCTGCTAAATTCCGTATCGTGGCCGTTGCGGCCCATAGTGGCTCGAGCGATTACAAAGCGCAGCGGGTGTTTGGTGAGCAAGACTTCGTCCCAATTGATATTCCCTTGGTATTGAGAAACATCGATGCCAAAACAAAAATTGCGGTCATCGGCAAGCGCGGTTTCTGCCAACGTTTCTTGCGTATTGTTCAGCAATACGGGGCGGAGTAAATCGATGCGGTCGTAATAGCGAATAAAAACAAAAACATAGGCCACAAATGCCAGTGCCAATAGCCAAGGAAGGTAAGGTTTTTTGCGGCGCCATTTCTTTTTGGACCAATACAGCAAGAGCGCAATCAGTCCGAAAAGACCTAAGACATATTGCGGATGATTGAGTAACCACAAAGTAATTGAACGCAAAACGAGCATAAACAAAGATACTAATCCAAACACTTACATGGCGGATCAATCAGAACTTTGGTGTTCGAAAGCCGCGAGGTCAGCTGTTTGGCAAAAATAGTGCCGTACATAACGCCCTCAATATTGAGTTCTCGCAAATGAGGCAGTAAAAAAATACCTTCGCCAAACTGCTCGATGCCGTTGGCATATAAATCCAGTATTTCTAATTTTTGCAGCGCGGCAATTTGTTCGGGGAGCAAGGTTATGGCATTTCTATCTAAATGCAAGACTTTTAGTTGCGTCAATTGGCAAACCGCTAGTGGAAAGACTTCAAATTTATTTCGGCCGAGATCTAATTTTTCGAGTTTGTCAAATTGTTTAATTTCTGAGCTTAGACTCTTTAATTTATTCTTGGAGAGGTTTAAGTACTTTAACTCAGTAAATCGGTAAATTTCTGGCGGCAGGCTGTCCCATTTTTGTCCAGAACAATCAAGTTGAAAAACCACACTTGGGTCTAATTTAAGCGCGTCTTCCCATTGAATGACCTGAGCGAAATTCCAATTTCTGAGACCAAACAATACAAAACAAATCAACAGGATACGCAACATTTTACGAAGGTAGAAAAAAATAAATCGTTCAGAGTTGATTAATTATTGTACATTTAACAATATCTAAACCTCATCTACCCCATGCGCAATCTGGCTACCGCTCTATTTATATTGTTGACCTCTCTTGCTTTGGCACAGGCTGGTCCAATCGATTTTCAACCCAATGGTTTTGGCGCAAATTGGGCCTGGACTACTTTTGAAAACGGACCAAACGACCCCTTAGAAATTGTAGCCAATCCCAATCCAAGCGGTATCAACCTCTCTAGTCAGGTATGCAAGTTTACCGCCCTTGTTAGTGGTGCGCCTTGGGCTGGATTTGAATCTGTTCATGGGCAGGGAATTGGTATTTTTAACCTGACCGCAGCCAATTGTCAAATCAAAATGATGGTTTACAAAACGGTAATCAGTCCGGTTGGGCTCAAATTTGCAACGCCATCAGGTGCCTCAAGTGGTCAAATTTTGGTCAGTAATACCGTCGTAAACCAATGGGAAGAACTCACATTTGACTTTACGCCTGTCCTGAGTGCTCCAACGTCTATTGGCATTGATCAGATCATTATTTTCCCGGATTTTGGGCAGCGTTCAGATAACAACACATGCTATATCGATAACATCAAATTCTCTAACCAAGATGGCAGTCAGAACGCTGAACCCATGGGCCCAGCACCGACCCCAACTTATCCGGCGGCAAGCGTGATTTCGCTATTCAGCAATCCCTATGTAAATGTTACTGTAGATACTTGGCAAGCTCCATGGTCAAGCGCACAACTTACGGACTTGCAAATTCAAGGAAATGATACCAAGCGCTATTCAGCAATGAATTTTACAGGCATTGAAACCTTAGGAGCCAATCAGCTTGACCTTAGTGGCATGACGCATCTCAGACTCGATTATTGGACGGCCAATATGGTTCCGTTTAAAGTCAAATTAGTCGATTTTGGCAACAACGGACAATATGCAGGTGGCGACGACAGCGAGAGTGAGCTGAGTTTTCAGCCCATTGCGCAGACCTGGAATACGCTAGAGATTCCGCTTACACAATTTAGTAACCTCAATAGCCTTAGTCACTTCTCGCAACTCATTTTATCAGGAGAGCCTGTCGGAACCGGTGTTGTTTTCATTGACAACGTGCTCTTTTTTGACGAAAGTCAAACAAGTGTTTCCGTAAGCAACATAAAACCAGTAATCTTATTTCCGAACCCATGCACAACTACGCTGCAGATCAAAGCAGAGGAACGCATGAGCTCTATTGAAATTTACAATACAACTGGGCAACAATTGTGCGCGTTCAATTGCAATCAAAATGACGCTGTTATTTCCATGGCTGATTTAAGCAGCGGGATTTACATGGTGCAAATCCGAACCGAAAATGGCCATTTACAACGATTTAAAATTCAGAAGCATTAAGTCTGAAAAAAGTGCTTATGGCGAGTTCGTCTTGCTTTAATTGCACTTTTAATGCGTCTAGATTTTCAAATTTTTGTTCTGGTCGGATACGCTCATGTAAGGATAAAGCCAAATAGGCTTCATAGATATCCTCATGGAAATCAAAAAAATGTACTTCAATTTTTTTGACGGTTTTGGTCTCCTGAATGGTTGGGCGCCAACCTATATTCATCATGCCGAATAACTTACGTCCTTTATAAACAGTAGACACCGCATAAACGCCATCGGCAGGCAAGATTTTTTCTGTTTCGGTGAGTTCCACATTGGCAGTAGGATAACCAATACTTCGGCCATTTTGCAGCCCCCTCGATACAAAACCAGAAACTTGATAAGGTTGTCCGAGGTAATTGTTGGCTTGTCGCATCTGACCCGCAGCAATTGCTTTTCTGATTTTTGACGAGCTGATATACACAGCATCGATTTGCTCGACAGGAATTTCTGTAACCGTGAAGAATCCTTGGGCTTCGTAGGTGCGTAAGAATGCTAAATTACCTTGTCGGTCATGGCCGAATTGGTGGTCATAGCCAATGATTACCTTTTGTGCATTCAAGCCTTTAATGAGGATATTTTCAACAAATGCAGCTGCCGATTGCTGGGCAAATTGTTCGTTGAATTCAATGACAACAACGTGATCTAAACCCAGCGCTTCTAAACGCGCCAATTTCTCTTCTTGGGTTTGGATGAGTCCTAAGGGTTCTGATGGAAAAAGTACTTTGCGTGGATGCGGATGAAAGGTAAGTAATACCGATGCAAAGCCAAGTTCTTTGGCTGCTTGACAAACAGAAGAAAGAATCTTTTGATGGCCTAAATGTAAGCCATCAAAAGTACCGATTGTGACCACCGTTGGTTGGTCAATTGGAAAAGAGTCGAGTTCTTTGTGCAGCTGCATTAGAGAATGAGCATGGCGTCACCGTAAGAATAGAATCTGTATTTTTCTTTAACTGCTTCTTCGTAGGCCTTGTGCATGAGTTCATGACCCATAAAAGCTGAAATCATCATGAGTAACGTAGAAAGCGGTGTGTGGAAATTAGTGATCAGACAATCTGCAATACTGAATTCGTATGGCGGAAAAATAAATTTGTTCGTCCAGCCGTCGTAAGGCTTTAGTAAGCCCTCTGTGGATACAGAAGACTCAATGGAACGCATTGACGTGGTTCCAATTGCACAAACTTTGCGCTTCTGGCGTTTGGCGTCGTTGACCATATTTGCTGCCGCTTCTGGAATAATGACTTGTTCTGAATCCATTTTGTGTTTAGTGAGGTCTTCAACCTCCACAGAACGGAAAGTACCAAGGCCAACGTGAAGCGTAAGTTCGGCAAAATTAATTCCTTTTAATTCTAAACGCTTTAGTAATTGTTTTGAGAAGTGCAACCCAGCAGTAGGTGCTGCAACGGCGCCTTCTACACTTGCAAAAACGGTTTGGTAACGCTCTTCGTCTTCGGGTTCTACTTCTCTTTTGATGTATTTTGGAAGTGGTGTTTCACCTAGCTCAGTGATTTTTGCTTTGAATTCTTCATAAGGGCCGTCAAATAGAAAGCGCAGCGTTCGGCCGCGTGAGGTGGTGTTGTCAATAACCTCTGCAACGAGAGAATCATCTTCTCCAAAATAAAGTTTATTACCGATGCGAATCTTGCGCGCCGGATCGACGAGAACATCCCAGAGTAGACTTTCTCTGTTGAGCTCACGAAGTAAAAAAACCTCGATTTTTGCACCTGTTTTCTCTTTGTTACCGTACATGCGCGCAGGAAAAACACGCGTGTTGTTGCGGATCATGACATCGCCCTCTTCAAAATAATCCAGGACGTCGCGAAACATTTTGTGTTCTATGAGGCCCGTTGAACGGTGCACAACCATCAGACGGCATTCGTCGCGGTTTTCTTCAGGATAATTTGCAATTAATTCTTCGGGAAGGTGGAAGTCAAAATCTGACAATTTCATTTTACTCATAGGACGAACTTTAAGCCCTCGTTTAGAAAGGGAGCGCAAAGATACAACATCAAGACCCCCTATGTCAAGTATTTGAGCAAGTATTTCGATGACAACACTGACAAATATCAGGATTTGAACAAATCTTGCTCATTTTAAAGTGCCATAAGACCATCGAAATTTGTACAAAATGATTCCTATGTATGCAAAAATGATTGAAGAAATGGAAAGCAACAGATTTGGTTGGATTTCTATTGTTTTATTAATTGTCGGATGTTTAGGTGGCTTGACGATTGGCCTGGGCGCCATTGGCTCCACACCTGCAATGATAGTCATTGTCATCCCAACCATGCTCACTTTGAGCTTGCTACTCGCTGTTGCGCCAATGAAATGGATTGTGAGCAGTGCAATAACTTGCGTGGGTATAGATCTCCTTTTTTTGGGCTACTTTCTCCTTTAATACGCTGCGGCGCATTTAAAATTGAAAATAAACAAACGCTTTGAAAGTATCGGAAACGGCCTGATACATGATAAAAACACAAAAAGCAAAGGTGAGTGCCTGAAGTGGCATTGGCCATTTAGAGAAAAATAACACGGTTTTATCTTTCCAATTTTGTGGCAGCCAATGTGTGAGATAGCCCAGTAGGATCAAGTAGAATACGGCTTGGAAATTATTCCAAACTTTCCACCAAACTTGTAAAGACCAATCAAAGTGCTGGGCAACATGATTGAGGTATTCCAGCGGCTGGTCCGGCTCGGATAGTCGAAACCAAATACGCGTGAACGTAATAAATGACAAAGTGAAAAAAATACGCCATCCGCGAATGAGCCAAGAGGTGCTATTTTGGTATGGACTTATGCGTTTCCAATAATTATAGAGCACCAAAGCCGCACCGTTCATGGCGCCCCAAATGACAAAATTTTGGCTAGCCCCATGCCACAAACCACCGACAATCATGGTAATCAACAAATTGAGGTCGCGCACGGCAAATGTTTTGAATGCTGGCCACAATTGCCATAAAATCAGATAAAGCCCAAGTAAACCGCCATAGATATACCATAATTCTACCCAGCCAGTAATAAAATATAAAAAGCCAAGAATGACAGCCGTCATGATCGCGGTACCAATGGATCCTTTTTGATTCCCTCCAAGTGGAATATAGAGATAATCGCGAAGCCAAGCCCCTAAAGATTTGTGCCAGCGTCTCCAAAAATCGGCAACAGAAACAGACTTATACGGTGAGTTAAAGTTTTCAAGTAAGGTAAAACCCATTAACCGTGATACGCCAATTGCCATATCCGTATAGCCTGAAAAGTCAGCATAAATCTGTAGCGAATAAGCAAACATTGCCAACACACCAACGAAACCAGGATAGGTTTCTGTTGCATCTAGTACTTTATCTATGAAATGGACAGCTATATAATCAGCAAAAACCAATTTTTTAAGCAAGCCTTTTCCAATCATCCAAAGCGCTCCTGAAAAAGCGAGTTTATTCAGTTCAAAAGGTTGATGAATTTGAGGGATGAAATCCCGAGCCCTTACGATAGGACCTAAAATTAGGTGAGGAAAATAGGTAACATAAAATGCGTAATCGAAGAAATTTGTGGAGGCCTTGATCTCCTTACGGGAGATATCCACTAGATAGGAGATGTTATGAAAAGTGAAAAAGGAAACACCAACAGGAACCAGAATTTTATCGACAAAGCTCCCTTTTCCAAACCAATCGTTACCGAGAACAGCAAAATGATTCACCACGTTATATTCTGTTCCGAATTGCGCATTGAAAGCCTCGGTAAAAAAGTAAGCGTACTTGAAATAGAATAGCCCAAGTAAATTTATAACCAGACCGATAATTAGCCATGCTTTGTTTGCACGCGAATCCGCTTTCTCTTGTACCCCCAACCCAATCAGGTAATTGATCAAAAGCATAGTGGCTAAAAGCAAAACAAAATTACCTGAGGTCTTGTAGTAAAAAAACAAACTTACGCCAGTCAGAAAAATACTGCGCAAAAGAAAACGTTTGTGTATCAGCACAAATAGGGCCATTACAGCGATGAAAAACAGCCAGAAATCTAGGCGGTTAAAGACCAAACTCTCTTGTTGTTGCCAGGAAAAAAGTTCGTTGATTCGGTTCATTTGCTTTGCATAATTGATTTTGGCAAGTTCTTTTTAAAGGCTTCTATGAGCAAAGTGCCTTTAAGGTGATAACCCGTGCCGGTAAAGTGGACGTAATCAGATTGCATAAGGCCTGCATTTTTCCATGTTTTGGAAGAACCGAGCTCGCCCATGATGCCATAAAAATCCCAAACTGCTGTCTGGTATTGCGCTGCCAATTGAAAAATGACTTCGCGTTGTCTTGCTGTATTTCGATTCGGGTACTTACGTTGGAAGTAATCGTCGTTTGGAACTGTCAGTAGAATCGCACAATTGGGGTTACTTTGTAAAACCTGGAGAATCATCTTTTCAAGATTTGTCTTGTATTGTTGAGGGTCGAAGGCTTCATAGGTGCAATGTGCGTCATTGGTGCCTACCGAAAAAATAAATAAATCTGGCGGGCTCAATTGCAAATCTCTACTGAAATTAGTGTTCGCCAAATACGTTGGCAAACTTGCTCCGTTGATGCCAATTGCCGTGTAACTTATCCCAGGTAAATCATTGAGAAACTCAAAACCATAAAGTTCCATCGTAAAGGGCACAACACTATTTTTAACAAAAAGCAAATCCAAAGAGTCGAGGTGATCTGAAAACGATACCTCTGTATAACCTAAGTTGGAATAATGTTCCACGGCAGTAACCAACAACTCTTGATCTCCGAAGTTCAAGTCGTATGGAAAAGCGCCTGTGTTATGGTAAATGCGCAAACGGTCAAATGGCGGTTTGGCAGCCGTGCGTAAATGCTTGAAATTGATAACCACCAGAGAATCTGAACAGGTAATTGCCGCCCCACTCAAACCGTAGTCCAAATCTTCTGGTCTTTGATTGACACTGCGGTATCCTTTCCAAATATTTGGGGAACTAAAATTATAATTTGAAGGGTTGTTGGTATGGGCCAAATTAAAAGGAAAAACCAAACCGCGTTCGCCGCTTAATCCTGGCCAGTTGGTTTGTAAAAACGTTCTGAAATCATGGGTGTAGATGTCTGCCTGCAAGTGGGAGCCACCAATGTGGTAAAAATTGAGCTTGCCCGTTTTGGTTGCTACCATTTGAGAAAGCGCATGCTGAAAGTATACCCAATTTGGACTCTCTTGGCCAAAAAACTGGAACTGATTACACTCTATTGCAATAAATGGATATTGAGCCGCTATTTGCAACTCCGTCTCACTCAATGTATCAGCATGATTGGTGAGCTGAGATTGGCCAAATGTCAATATAGAAAATGTGAAGACAAAACCAATGACAAGAATTCTCATTCTTGACCTCCTTTTTTACTCAGCCAGTTTGTATAAGCGGCTCCAAATGCTTCAAAAAAGTACTGTGAAGCAATGCTGGCGCCGCGCGGTGTAAAGTGGACGTAATCTTTTCCTGCTAATCCTTGTGAGACCCAGGCTGGCATTGAATTTAAACCGCCCATTGCCGCATATAAATTCCAGAAAGCGACGCCGTTATCGGCGCACATTTTTTGCATGCGTTCTACAGTGTATGGCAAAAGTGGATAGGTCTCAAAAACGCCGTCGTTTAACCGCGACATATCACTTGGGCCGATTAAAACTATGGCTGCGTCTGGAACTAATTTCTGTATGTAATTGATGCGGTTTTTAAGGGAAGCCACGTAATAGCGCACACTACTGCTGTCACGGAAAGAATGCACTGAATTACCACCAAATTGTAAAATAAATAATTTAGTATTGGCTTCTCTATGCATTTGCGCAAATAAGTTGGCATCTGATGAGCTGAGGTCGTGTCCAGATGAGCCGCGCATGGCAACGTTATTTACCTGAACGCCAACATCTCCCTCCAAACTAAACCCGGTAAATACTGGGCTTTTTGTCGAGGAAAACACATAGCGTAACTTTCCAGGGGTCTGCTCAAAGCTGAGTGGCAAAACATGTGGAGCGCCATCGGCAATGAGTGAATCTTCGTGAATCAGTTTGTCGTTTTGATAAACTTTGACGCTACAAGGCTTGAAACAGCTGTTGTAAAAGCACTTGACATGACTATATGAGCGGGCTCTGGCAAAGGCTGCTGCTGATGGCGCAATTTCAATCCAGGCTTCTGTTGGCGTTTGTAATTCTGAATTGCCATCGGTAAAAGTAGCAGCGGAGAGCATTGCGCCGTAGCGACGCGAACTCATTTTAGGCGGCCAAAAGGCCGTATAGCGCTTGAAATTTGGCGAAACACTTTGCTTGAAACTCTGCGTGACGTAAACATTATACGCCGGAATCAGACCGGGTCCAATTCCGCCAAATTGTTGCTGAATGCGCTGCCTAATATATCCCGTCATGCGGTCGCCTTCAATTTGAGAATCTCCGTAATGAAAGATACTGATCTTTTTACCTGTTGCCGCATTCTGTAGCGCCTCAAAAAACCGCGCCATACGCGCTTCTGCACTTTGACTCAGGAATAAAGGATTGGAGCTTGAGGCAGCCAAAGCACCACCCTCTGGCAAACCTGTTTGCCCTGAACTACTACCCATATGTTTGGGACCAGCGTTGATATCTGAGGTGTCAACGGCCGAAACAATTTTCTCAATATTTTTCTTGACTTGTTTTTTGGCCACCCATACCCTTTCAATTGGTAGAAAACGCCAATGGATTCCGAGCCATTGCACCCCATTTTTAGGTAACAAAACACTAGGAATGCACAAAAGTGACAAAACCAGTATTAAAAAAAGAAGAACTTTGTATGGGCGTATTTGTTGCACGAATCAATATCTTGGGCAAATATAGTTCATCTTTAGGCAAATATTAAGCATATGACCAACCAACTCAGCAACGAAAGCTCACCTTATTTGTTACAACACGCTAACAACCCCGTTCATTGGGTTGCGTGGTCTGAAGATATTTTTGAAAAGGCAAAAGCTGAGGACAAATTGCTTTTGATCAGCGTGGGCTATTCAGCTTGTCATTGGTGCCATGTCATGGAGCATGAATGCTTTGAAAATCAAGAAGTAGCCGAATTGATGAATGCGCACTTCATCAATGTAAAAGTGGACCGCGAGGAAAGACCAGATGTAGATCAGGTATATATGAGCGCTGTCCAACTCATGACCCAAAGAGGAGGTTGGCCCTTGAACTGCTTTACGCTTCCTGACGGCAGACCCATTTACGGAGGCACCTATTTCCCGAAAGAACAATGGATGCATGTCTTAAAATCGCTTGTTCATACCTATAACCATGATCGGGCAAAGGCTATCGATTACGCAAGACAACTCCACGAAGGAATCCAGCAAGCTGAACTAATTGACCAACCACAAATTCGTACCGCATTTAGTACTGAAAAGCTACATGAAATGGTCGTGCGCTGGGCCAGGAGCTTTGATACGTTTGAAGGAGGTACCAACAAAGCACCCAAATTTCCGCTTCCGAATAATTGGCTTTTTTTACTGCGCTATGCTCAGCACTTTGACGAAGCAAAAATTGAGAAACAAGTTCAACTGACCCTCGACAAGATGGCTTTCGGGGGTATTTATGATCAAATAGGTGGTGGATTCACTCGTTACAGTGTAGATGTTCTATGGAAAGTGCCGCATTTTGAAAAAATGCTCTACGACAACGCACAACTCATCGGACTTTATGCCCAAGCTTACCAACATTATAAGGCCCCTCATTATAAAGACCTCATCTTTCAAACATTTGAATTTTTGGAGCGTGAACTCCTATCCGAAACAGGTGCTTATTACAGCGCCCTGGATGCAGACAGCGAGGGCGAAGAGGGAAAATTTTACTGTTGGCAGCCGCAAGAAATTGATGCGCTTTTTGGGAAAGACGCCCAACTGGTGAAGCGTTATTTGAACATCAATCAGGTGGGCTATTGGGAAGACGATAAATACATTCCGCTTCGCAAAGAAACTGATCTTGCATTTGCCCAAAAAGAAGGACAGAACCTAGCCAGTTGGCTGACATTCAAAACCAAGATGAATGAGGTGTTACTCAGTGCGCGTGCCCAAAGAGTGCGTCCGGGTTTGGATCACAAAGTTTTGGTCAGTTGGAATGCAATGGCCGCCAAAGGTCTCCTAGAAGCGTATCGCGTTTTTGACGAAGAAGCTTTTCTGTGGCGCGCCTTAAAAATTCTACAATGGATAGAAAATGTACAATGGGATGGTAAAATCTTGTTTAGGGTCAATACCAATGGGCAAAAGCATATTGAAGGTTTTTTAGAAGATTACGCGCATTCGATTGATGCATTAAGTATGGCATACCAATGTACGGGCAACCTCAGCTTGCTAGATTTTGCGCACCAATTAACCGAAAAAGTAGAGATCGATTTTCAACATCCGGAAAGTAAAATGTGCTATTTTACGCCTGCCAGTACCGCTCTTATTAGTAGAAATATGGAATTGCACGACAATGTCATTCCGTCTAGTAATTCTGTAATGGCCCATGCATTTCTAACAATGGGGACATATTTTCAGAGGCAAGGATGGCTTGATAGTTCCAAGCAAATGTTACAGAATTTGTACGACGGCATGGAAACCTACGGCTCTGGTTATTCAAATTGGGGCTTGTTGCTTTTAAAAGAATTGGCGCCCGCCAAGCAATGGCACGTACTTAATGACAGCAAACCGATAAATGTATACAAGGCTACTGCAAACAGCAATGCCTTGATTTCTTATCACCAAGAGCTTCCTTTCTCCAAATTATACGAAGCCAACGCGATTTCCGTTTGTGAATACGGCGTTTGTCATAGGCCTGTTCAAAGCATTGATGAGGCTTTAAACCTATAGACTTAGATGATCACGGGCTTTCTTGCGATTACTCTTTTAACTGCAGCAACAACGTCTGGCGTATCGATGTGGTATTTAGTCATGAGTTCCATTGGCGTTCCGGATTCACCGAAAGTGTCGTTGACTGCCACATATTCTTGTGGTACAGGGTTGTTTCTGCTCAAGACCTGAGAAACAGCCTCACCTAAACCACCGTTCATCATGTGTTCTTCGGCAGTAACTACACAGCCCGTTTTGGCAACAGATTTGAGAATTGCAGCTTGATCAAGCGGTTTAATGGTGTGCATGTTGATCAATTCTGCAGAAATGCCGATTTCGCGCAATTCTTTAAGTGCCTCAATAGATTTCCACACCATATGGCCACAAGCAATAATGGTGACATCAACACCCTCAGCCAAAACATCTGCTTTACCGATAACGAATTCTGCATCCGGCTTAACAAAAATAGGCATCACGGGGCGTCCAAAACGCAAGTAAACAGGACCTTCGTGGGCAGCAATAGCAATTGTAGCTTGCTTGGTTTGATTGAAATCTGCCGGAACAATAACGGTCATGTTAGGCAACATGCGCATCATGCCGATGTCTTCCAATACTTGGTGTGTGGCGCCGTCTTCTCCGAGCGTAAGGCCAGCATGCGAAGCACAAATCTTGACGTTTTTCTTTGAGTAAGCTACAGACTGTCGGATTTGGTCATAGACGCGTCCGGTAGAAAAGTTGGCAAAAGTACCTGTGAATGGAATTTTCCCGCCAATGGTCATGCCGGCAGCTAATCCGATCATGTTGGCTTCTGCAATACCCGCTTGGAAAAAACGATCAGGGTGGGCTTTCTGAAAGGCATCCATTTTGAGCGATCCTGTTAAATCTGCACAGAGGGCAACTACATTTGGATTTTGCTCGCCGAGAACGGCTAAGCCTTCACCGAATCCTGAACGTGTGTCTTTGTTTCCGAGTACTTCAAATTCCATTTTTATAAACTTAAATTAGTAACTTTTAGAGAGGTAATATTGAACTTTTTTTCTTTAGTATAAGTGCTGGACCGCTGGTCTTTTTCACGGTAAATGACTTTGTAAGCACCAGGTTGTAATTGAATGGTGCCTTTGTTTTGGTTGTAAGGCAAATCGAGAACCCACTCCCATTGACCCGGATTGCGTTCATAGAAAACTTGGCCTACGAGGCCTTTTGGCGCTAAATACACCAATTGGCCAGCTGCTGGAATATCAATACTTGTGAGCTTTGATTGTTCGATTTTGATGTCTTTGTAGATCCGCGGTACGGTAAGAACCTCTAACTGATAGGAGCCCACCAAATACTTTTGGATTTCGCCAAGTTGTTGTACGTGCAAAGTAGACGATCCAGTATTTTGTATAATTCTGGTTTCTATCCGGCTGCTTTCTGGGCTTTTCACCGAGGTAATTTTGAGTTGGCCTTGCCCAGCGGATACTTGAATGGTATTGTGGGTGTGGGGCGCAATAGCGATGTTGTTTTTGGCTATTGCCGGAAGCGTTGCCACTCGTAAATCGTATTTGATTGAAGGATCGAGAACGAGGGTATCTGGCAAATTTTTGCGATTCAAGGTATGAACGAAAGTATATTTCAATTCAGTGGTGCCGGCCTCGTATAGAAACATACTGACATCGGTTTCTAAAGGCTTGCCATCTACGGTATTCAGATTGATTTGAACAGTCGTGTTGAGTAGCGCTTTGGATAAAATATTGGACAACACATTTTCAAATGCAGCCTTGCTTTCGGCATCGGTGTAGCTTCCTATACATTCAAATTTGTCGAGGTAACTGAGGTCCATCCCTAGACCGATTACAAACGGAGTCACTTTTACACCCTTATCTCTTAACTTCCTGGCTACCAGACATGGATCATTATCGCAAGATTCAAGGCCATCGGTGATCAAGATGATGAAATTTCGGGCAAGCGTATCTGGAAAATCTGCAGCTGCAGCCTCTAGCGAACGTGCAATTGGCGTTGCTCCCTTTGCCTGCAAACCTTTGATTTTTGTTTTAATGGCATCGATATTTGCCGGGCCAAAAGCCACCTCTAATTTGGTATCTTGGCAATCTTGATACGTATTGGTTACATTAGACTGATGCCCGTAAACGCGCAAAGCGAGCTCGAGGTCTGGGACGCCGCGCAAGCTTTCGATACTTTTTGACAAGACTTCTTTGGCGGCGGCCATACGCGTTTGGTTATTCCAGTCGAGGTTCATGGAGTTCGACGCGTCCAAAATGAAAAGAATGCGCGTCGTGGTTTGGGTCCAGCCGAAACTAAAACAAGTCAGTAATATGAAGCAGCCAAACGCTTTCACTAGTAGTCTCCTAAAGTTTCTTCGAGTTGGTCAAGGGCCACTTGTAATTGCTCGGCATTCGGTGCGACACCATGCCATTTGTGTGAGCCCATCATGTAATCTACGCCTTGGCCCATTTCAGTTTTCATGATAATAACTACTGGCTTGCCTTTTCCAGTCATGGACTTGGCTTGTTGCATGGTGCTGCGGATGCTGTCAAAGTCATGGCCATCCATGTGTAAGACATCCCAGCCAAACGCCAACCATTTTTGAGAAAGGTCTCCGAGCGACAATACTTCATCGACGTCTCCGTCGATTTGACGGCCGTTTGCGTCGATAGTGGCAATGATGTTGTCCACTTTATTGGCCGCAGCATACATGGCCGCTTCCCAAATTTGACCTTCTTGAAGTTCGCCGTCGCCGTGCAAAGTATAAATTAAAGTGGGGTCCTGATTGAGTTTTTTAATTTGTGCAGCGCCCACGCCTACCGACAAGCCTTGGCCTAAAGAACCTGAAGCCATTCGAACCCCTGGTAAGTTTTTATCTGTTGATGGATGCCCTTGTAAGCGTGTGCCTAATTTTCTAAAAGTGCCGAGCTCTGCTACAGGAAAGTATCCTGCTCTGGCCAAAACACTATACCAAACCGGAGAAATATGACCATTCGAAAGAAAGAATAGGTCTTCGTTTTTACCATCCATGTCAAATGCAGGATTGTGCTGCATTTGTTCAAAGTAGAGGTAGGTAAGAAAATCTGTACAACCCAGTGAGCCCCCTGGATGACCTGAATTGACGGCCGAAACCATTCTGACGATATCTCTTCTTACTTGGGAGGCGATTGCAGCCAATGCGTTGTTTTCCATGATAATTTATTGTGCTTTTGGTGCTACAAAGCTACGTTTTATTAACTTAGACTTCGTTTTAAAACTATAAACAATTAATGCAACTTTTCAACGAGATTTTGCGTCTTCAACCGAATTCTATTTTATGAAACTATTTTATACCCTATTTTTTGCGTTTTTGAGCTTTTCTAGCTGGTCTCAAACGCTCGAAACCGAGCTTAGCAAAACTTATTCCAAAGAAGAAATTGCGCAGTTCAAAGCCGAAAACTCCTTGCCGCTTTACGAGTATGCACTTACGCATGCCTGTTATTTAATTGATGCCCCTCAAGGCAAAGATATTAGCCAGTTTGAAGTTTTTGATTTACTGTTGCCGCCATCAACTGAGCCAATAGTTTTCACCAATTACAGTATTCGTATTTTAGACCGAACGCAATACTACCGCGTGATCAACACGAATAAAATCTTGGTAGTTAAATCCAAAAACATTCTTTCATTAGAAATGCAAACTCAGAAAAAATGAAACTAATTCTACGCTCAACTCTTTTCTTATTTGCGTTCATTTCTTCTGTTCAAGCGCAAGTAACCCTCACCCTTACAGGCCCAGACTACAACCAAGGCAATCCGCTCAACTGTGCCGGAATTGTGCCTACCGGTGGCACCAACTTTATCGACGGTGCTGGAAATTACGCGCCCAACATGAATGAAACGTTGGTACTTTGTCCGGACCTCAACCAAGGATCAAAAGTTTCAATTGCTTTTGCGACCAATATTGGCTTTGAATGGGATGTTCACCCAACAGATACGCTCTATATCTATGATGGCCCAACTACAGCAGCGCCACTAATTGGTGCCTACAACAACGGCACAAATCCCGTTGGGCTTTTTGCGCAAGCCTCATGGAATAACCCATCTGGTTGCCTCACGCTGCGTTTTAAATCAAATGGTGCAAACGAAGGTACAGGTTGGGTTGCAAATGTTGCCTGTGGCAATCCGCCACAACCAATTGTTCCTCATGTTGAGGCCTTTAAAAATGGCAGTGGTTCAAATATCATGAACCCCTTAGACACTGGCTATGTCGATCTCTGCCCGGGCGACAGCGTCTTACTCAAAGCCCTACCTAGTTTTCCCTACTCCTTGGAAAACACCAACACAGGTTATTCTCAAACCAACAACAACTGCACATTCACCTGGACAATCGGTGGCGTTGGGCAGTTTACAGGTGACCAAATCTGGTTCACACCTACAAACAGTACAGGCTACTACGTCGATTTAGCAGTTACTGATCAATTCCCACAAACCATCCATTCTAACTTTAAAGTTCGGGTCTCAGTGGCACCTATTTTTGCAGGAACTGGCCCCTTAGAAGATACGGTTTGTTTGGGGCAAAATTCTTACTTAGTTGGGGGTGTTACAGCCCAAGATACCGTGGGGATCGATATTCCAGGCGGAACTTTTCAAATTGGAGGCACCTTTGCCGGCCTCACTTTCCTTCCGGACGGTGCTGGGCAAATGTACCAAACGAATATCCCGATGTCTGGTTTTGACTCAACGGCTGTCATCACTTCAGGTGCCGACATCGATCAGATTTGTTTAGACATTGAACACTCATACATCGGCGATATCGAAATTGCACTTACTTGTCCGAATGGCACTACAGTTTCATTAATGAATGCCTACAATCAAACACCTTTTGGTTGGGCAGAACTCGTACCTGGTGGTTGTGGCAATGGCATCAGTACGTTCTTGGGCAACGACACCGACATCGACGGTGGTAACCCTGGGTCTCCAGTCTGGACCTACTGTTTTTCGACAACCAACAATACATTTAATACCATCTGTGCTGAAAATGCTGCTGGCAACACCATTATCAACGATTACGGTTTTCCATCTATGAATCCGAACGGGGTTTACCTTCCTGACGGAGACTTCAATCAATTTGCAGGTTGTCCTATCAATGGCAACTGGACTATTTCTGTTCAAGACAATCAAGGAATCGACGACGGCTATATCTTTTCGTGGGGAATTTATTTCAATGCCTCTTTGTACCCTGAAAGTGAGGGCTATCAAAACTACGTAGTTACCGAGGGTTGGGCTAGTGACCCGACTATTATTTCGGGTCAAAATGATACCCTTATCGTGATTCAACCAAGTACGCCAGGCATTACGAATTACACCTACGGAATCACCGATAATTTTGGCTGTCAATACGATACCACGGTCTCATTTGTGGTTTTGCCACGACCAGCTATCTTCTCTGATACCGCCATTTGTCATTATAATTATTTCGTGGGCAACACAAGTGCTTATGCAGGTGGGCAATGGTATGCGCTCGATACCGCTGTGCATTTTTTACCGAGTAATTTGGTAGACAACCCGCAAATTATGACCTACAATATGGGCGGCGTTTATCCTGTATTTTATGTAGACAACGCTTGTCAAGATACCGTTTCATCGAGCATAGAATTCATGCCATATGTTTACGCAACCATCTTTGATTCTGCAATATGTCAGGGTGCAAGTTTATGGCTCAATCCTTATGTCATCAATACACCGCCACTCCAAAATGGCTACAACCCACCGATCAACGGCCAATGGTGGGATGGCAGTACCGTAGTTCCAAGATTGGCAACAGAAGCGGGCAACTACATTTACATTGCGCAAAATTCGTGTAACACGATATCCGATACAGCCCAGATTACCTACAAACCTTGTGATATCACGGCGCCAAACGTTGTCGTCCTTTCATCAACAAATGGCAATGAAGCATTTTATGTCAATTACGAGGGGATTTCATCTTTTAATTGTACTATTTTGAACCGTTGGGGTAATGTCATCTTTGAATACACAAATCCTGCGGACAAATGGTATGGAAAAACCCTTGCCGGCGACACCGTTGAAGAAGGCACCTATTTTTACCGCATAGATGCCACCCTTGATGGTGGAATCGAACTTCAAAAACACGGATTTATCGTGTTGAAGTACTAACATTGTTTATTTTTGTGGCAAAATCATACATATGATCAGTTTTGCCGACGAAATCAAGCAAGGAATTCCTTCAGTACTACCCAATCCTAAACCCTGGGACCCTGCAGTAAACCACGCGCCCAAGCGCAAAGAAATCCTCAGCAACACTGAGAAAAAACTGGCAATTGCCAACGCATTGCGTTATTTTCCCAAAGAAGATCACGCTGTTTTAGCACCTGAATTTGCACAGGAATTAAAAACATACGGCCGCATTTACATGTACCGTTTTATGCCTGAGCACCCTATATATGCCCGGCCAATAAACGAGTACCCCGGGAATTCAGAACAGGCCAAAGCGATTATGCTGATGATTCAAAACAACTTGGATCATCGGGTTGCCCAACACCCACACGAACTCATCACTTACGGAGGTAACGGTGCTGTTTTTCAAAACTGGATACAATACCGTCTGGTCATGAAATACCTCTCTGAAATGACCGATGAACAAACATTGGTGATGTATTCAGGGCATCCGCTTGGGCTCTTTCCATCGCACCCAAATGCGCCACGCGTTGTCGTTACGAACGGCATGATGATTCCCAACTATTCGAAACCTGATGACTGGGAAAAATTCAATGCGCTTGGGGTTACTCAATACGGACAAATGACAGCTGGTTCTTACATGTACATTGGTCCGCAAGGAATTGTACATGGCACAACGATTACCGTTTTAAACGCAGTGCGCAGGTTGGCTAAAAACCGAGAAGATATCAAAGGCAAGGTTTTCTTGACGGCAGGCCTTGGCGGTATGTCTGGTGCACAACCTAAGGCTGGAAACATAGCCGGCGTTATTTCTATTACCGCAGAAGTGAATCCAAAAGCGGCCACAACACGCCATTCTCAAGGTTGGGTAGATGAAATCATTTCAGACCTTGACCAACTTGTTGCAAGAGTACAAAAAGCGCAAGCCGACAAAGAAGTGGTTTCAATTGCTTATTTAGGTAATGTAGTCGACGTTTGGGAGAAGTTCGACCAAGAGGGTGTTCATGTCGATTTAGGCTCAGATCAAACCTCTTTACACAATCCTTGGGCCGGCGGATATTATCCCGCAGGACTTACCTTTGAACAAGCCAACGACATGATGGCCAATGATCCTGAGCAGTTTAAAACATACGTTCAAGAAAGCCTCAGAAGACATTCGGCAGCTGTCAATAAACACACCGCCAGAGGCACCTATTTCTTTGACTATGGCAATGCCTTTTTATTAGAATCATCGCGCGCAGGTGGTGATGTCATGGCAGCCAACCAGATCGATTTCAAATACCCTTCGTATATCCAAGATATATTAGGTCCAATGTGCTTTGACTACGGTTTTGGGCCCTTCCGTTGGGTTTGTGCAAGCGGTAAGCCAGAAGACCTTCAAAAAACAGATGCCATTGCCTGCGCTGTTCTCGAACGCATGATGGAAAGCTGCCCTCCAGAAATTCAACAACAAATGGCAGACAACATACAATGGATCAAAGGAGCGCAACAAAATCAACTTGTGGTGGGTTCTCAGGCACGCATTCTGTATGCCGATGCCGAAGGCCGTATGCGCATTGCTGCCGCATTCAACGAGGCCATTGCCAATGGAGAAATTGGACCTGTTATTTTGGGTAGAGACCACCACGACGTATCAGGTACCGATTCTCCGTACCGTGAAACTTCTAATATCTACGACGGCTCCAGATTTACGGCAGATATGGCCATTCAGAATGTCATTGGAGACAGTTTTAGAGGTGCTACCTGGGTCAGTATTCACAACGGAGGTGGTGTTGGCTGGGGAGAGGTTATCAATGGTGGTTTCGGGATGTTATTAGATGGCTCCGAACAAGCCAAACGCAACCTCACAAGCATGCTGCATTGGGATGTAAACAACGGCATTGCTCGTCGCAATTGGGCGCGCAATGAAAACGCCATATTTGCGATTAAACGCGCCATGGAAGCCGAACCGCTGCTCAAAGTGACGTTGCCAAATACGGTAGACGACCAACTACTCGATCAGTTATTTTGATTGTAGGCTATTGTAAAGGAAAAGCCGCCCTTAAAAATTCACCCTTGCTTGTTGGCATCTCAAAATGCAAGATCTCTGCGATCGTTTTTGAGATATCAAGCATGTCTGCCTCTTGCGTTACAACAACTCCTTTGGGCGTATCCGGCCCCAATACCAATAAAGAAATATGACGACAACCTTCGCACCAACAGCCATGGTTGACAAAACCTGAGCGTACGCCTTCTGAGTGACGGCCGTGATCATTGGTGATGAGCAGTGTTGTTTGATCGCGCAATACCGGATTCGCTTGTATCATTTGCCAAAGTTTGGCTGCATACATATCTGATTGCGTAATGGATTCTAGGTATTTATCCCAGTTATTGGCGTGCCCATAAACATCTACAGCCAGTAAATTGATCAGCATCAGTTGCGGGGGCTGAGTAGACTGCACTAGCTGAGTCACTTTTGCAAATGTTTTATCGTCGCGACCATAACCAAGGCCATTGCCATTTGGTCCACAATAGGTTTCAGCCAAATATTGATTGTTCCACTTTTTATGCGACGTATTGACCAGAACATCTAGTTTTCCCTTACTCGCTACAACATATGCAGCCGTAGAATCTTTCCCGCTGGCCTTCAGGAAATATTGAAAAATATTAGGTTGTTTTGGAAGAGCGGTTCCTGCGTTTGAAATCCGTTGATAGGTGCCAGTAACGATTGCAGTATGACCAGGCACCGTAAAAGTGGGGCCGTTATTTTTGAATTGTGCATAAAAAGTGCCCTCGTTTTTCAATGAATCGCATAAAATAGGGCTGTATTTACAGGTTGGCTCACCGTATGTTTCGGTATAGCGCGGGCCGTCAATCACTAAAATATAGACGTACTTGGTTTTGAAGTCATGTTGCTTTTGTCCAAAGAGGTTTGTAAGGAAAGAGAGTCCAAAAACAACAATTAAAATCAATTTATTCATTCCCTAAAATTAGGGAGAAAAGTTCAATTAAGCTATCCGTTTATATGCGCTGAATAGTGACCACCTTTTGAGGAGTAGTGTCGCTTATACATCTCAAAATATAGAAACCGATTTCTGGTAAGACAAGTTGTTCGGAAGTGTCTACAGCTTTGATGGATTGCAGCAATTTACCTGACACATTATATAATTGCAATTCATCATTAGGTTGAATGCCTTTGATATAGATAATTTGATTTGTTGGATTCGGATAAACTTCGATTGACGGTAGTTTTGCATCATTAACCGAAGCTAAAGTACCATCGTATTGAACCTTGATCGGTATATCTTTAATTACGGTTTGAGCTGGAACGCCATTATCAGTTGTTTCGATAAAAACATGGTATAGACCTGGTTGAACCCCAGTAGCATCGAAGGTCAAATCAAAGCTCGTAAATTCACTGCTTACACTATTGGTGATATATGTAAGAGCTGTGGGTTCGTCGCAAGTAATTGTAGTTGTTAAAACCTGACCTATTTCAGGCGTGCTGATTCCAATATTAAAATCAACAGCATTTAAACTCTTTAAGGTGTCTCCTGTATAGACATCGATGGTGTCACAAATACCGCTGCTCATTACCAACGGAGGAATGTTTGTGTTGGAATTAGACAAATTGAAGTAAATCTCTTGGCCATCCAAAAAGTCCACTCCATCGTTGGTATTGTAAGGGCCATCAAAAGCAATACCGGTTGAATCAAATTGACCTACTTGAAAGTAATTGATGCCATTTCCTGTATTTACGCCGACTGTGGCAGGGAAGCCTCCAAAGCCATTTACACCAGATGAAGCAGCTCCAGTAGTCCATTGCATGTCACCATAACAAAACGAAACATTATTGCCATTCGGAATGAGGGTGTCTTGGCCATCAGAAATAATCAATTGAAATGTGTTGAGTTTGTCTTCCATCATAGAGAAATAGCCAACATGATCCCAAACGATAATCATGGAGTGTGGATTTATTTTGAACCAAACATTGCCGCCATTGGTTGAACGCGTATCGACATCGGCCCAAAACGGCGCAATCATATTAAATGTTGAATCTGGAAAGGGATTGGCCGTAAAAGTGTAATACGGTTGTAAAAATGAGATGTTCCCGTTGTTGTTGATATACAAACTATCGTATGCTGTGCCATAGAAACTGAAATTAAAAGGCAATGCAATACTATTTGAGTAAGAGTCATCATTTGGCGCCATAGCTAACTGAAAGGTAGAATCCAACGGAACCAGACAATCACAAAGGCCTGTTTTTTGACCTTGAGGTCCTGTATAGTTTTGAAGGGTCGCATTAGACACGGGTGCAATAACTTCAGCGCCTTCAAGAGCGCCATGCATTTTGAGGGTCTCATAATGCTTGGAGCCCAAAACAATTTTTTGAGCATACGATGTCAAGAAAAATAAGAAAGAAAAGAAAAAGATAGAAAATCGCATTGTGCTGTTTTATAATAATTTGAATGTGAAATTAAGGCAATAAATTAAAAATTTGCCAAATTGAATGAAGTATTTTCAAACAAGCCCATAATTTCTTTGTTTGAAAGCTTGGAAACAATACCATTAAAGTGGTAAATTTGCAGCAAATAAAGTGTTTTATTTATAATTAATCTAAATAAAAACGACATGTTAACTGTAACAGATGCAGCCAAAAAACAGGCGCTTCGCCTCATGGAAGACGAACAAAAAGACGGATTTTTCATTCGCGTAGGTGTTCAAGGGGGCGGTTGCTCTGGGCTCATGTACCAACTCACGTTTGACAACGAAGAAAAAGAAGGTGATATGGCGTTCGAAAACAATGGTGTAAAAGTTGTTGTCGATAAAAAAAGCTATCTCTATTTAGTCGGTACCACGCTCGACTTCTCTGGTGGGCTCAACGGCAAAGGCTTCGTTTTTCAAAACCCAAATGCAGACCGCACCTGTGGTTGTGGTGAATCTTTTTCTGTATAGCTATGTCGAATTACACTGAAAACGAACTCGCGCAGGACCTCGAAAACCAAGAATACAAATTTGGTTTTGTTACGGACATCGAATCCGATACCGTGCCGGTTGGTCTAAACGAAGACATCATTCGACTCATTTCTACCAAAAAAAATGAACCGAGTTGGCTACTCGACTACAGACTCAAGTCTTTTGCCATTTGGCAACAAATGACAGAGCCTGAATGGGCCCATGTTCAATATCAAAAACCTGATTTCCAAGCCATATCTTATTATTCGGCGCCCAAACAAACCAAAAAATATGAATCTTGGGACGACGTCGATCCAGAGCTCAAGGAAACCATGAAAAAACTAGGTATTTCCATGGAAGAACAACAACGCCTGACGGGCGTCGCAGTCGACTTTGTCATGGATTCCGTGTCTGTAGCTACCTCATTTAAAGAAAAGCTCAGCGAACTCGGCATTATATTTTGCTCTTTTTCAGACGCCGTTCAAGAACACCCAGAACTCGTTCAGAAATATATGGGAACCGTTGTTCCGAATACGGACAACTTCTATGCTGCATTAAACAGTGCTGTATTTACCGACGGGTCTTTTTGCTATATTCCTAAAGGTGTTCGTTGCCCCATGGAGCTTTCCACTTATTTCCGAATCAATGCGGGCGGTACAGGCCAATTTGAACGTACACTTGTTGTTGCCGACGAAGGCGCCTATGTTTCATATTTAGAAGGTTGTACTGCGCCTCAGCGCGATGAAAATCAATTGCATGCAGCCGTTGTAGAACTCATCGCACTACAAGATGCCGAGATCAAGTATTCCACGGTTCAGAACTGGTATCCCGGCGATAAAGATGGTAAGGGAGGCGTATTTAACTTTGTTACCAAACGTGGACTTTGTGAGACCAACGCTAAAATCTCTTGGACACAAGTCGAAACAGGTTCTGCAGTCACTTGGAAATATCCTTCGTGCATCCTCAAAGGAGATCATTCTGTAGGAGAATTTTATTCGGTTGCCGTTACCAATAATTTACAACAAGCCGATACCGGTACCAAAATGGTTCATCTAGGTAAGCACACCAAGTCTACCATTATTTCCAAAGGTATATCTGCAGGAAAATCACAAAATTCTTACCGAGGTTTGGTTCAAATAAATAAAGGCGCACATCATGCACGTAACTTTTCGCAATGCGACTCTCTTTTGATGACCGACGAATGCGGTGCACACACGTTCCCTTACATTGAATGCAAAAACCCAACGGCCAAAATTGAGCACGAAGCAACCACCTCAAAAATTGGCGAAGATCAACTCTTTTACTGCATGCAACGTGGCATCAGCGAAGAAAAAGCAATTAGCCTCATCGTGAATGGCTATTGTAAAGAAGTCCTCAATCAACTTCCAATGGAATTTGCGGTCGAGGCACAAAAACTACTTGCCATCAGCCTAGAGGGCAGCGTAGGTTAATAATAGTATAGAAGACACTCAACGCAATGATAAAAATCGAAAACTTACACGCCAGCATCAACGGAAAGGAAATTCTTAAAGGACTTAACCTCACAGTTAATGCAGGCGAAGTGCACGCCATTATGGGGCCCAACGGAGCAGGTAAAAGTACACTTGCCTCTGTTTTAGCTGGCCGCGAGGACTACGAAATTACGGCAGGAAGCGTTACCTTCCTCGACAAAGATTTATTAGAACTTTCTACCGAAGACCGCGCCCGCGAAGGTCTTTTCTTGGCCTTTCAATACCCAGTTGAGATTCCGGGTGTCAGCAACGTCAATTTCTTGCGTACAGCCCTCAACGAAAAACGTGCCCACCACGGCCAAGAACCAATTTCTGCAAAAGACTTTATGGCGCTTGTTCGCGAAAAATCTGCGCTTGTGGAACTCGACCCGAAACTTGCCTCTCGCTCGGTGAACGAAGGATTTTCTGGTGGAGAGAAAAAACGCAATGAAATTTTTCAGATGGCCATGCTCGAACCCAAACTTGCCGTCCTAGACGAAACAGATTCTGGTTTGGATATCGATGCACTCCGTATCGTTTCGCATGGCGTCAATGCGCTTAAATCACCTGAAAACGCCAGTATCGTCATTACCCACTACCAGCGCCTGCTCGACTACATTGTTCCAGATGTGGTGCATGTTCTTTTCGATGGGCGTATCGTTAAATCTGGTCCAAAAGAATTGGCTTTAGAACTCGAAGAACGCGGTTACGACTGGATCAAAGAAAGTTTATAATATGGAAACCAGCACCCTCAATAAGCTTTCCCTTTTTGTTGAAGATTTGATTGAATCTGACCTTTCCCCAAAGGCGCTTAAAGACGCGGCACATGAATTTTTGGCTGGTCAAGACTTTCCCACAACCCGCTCGGAAAGATTCAAATACACCCGCCTGGCCAAATTAGCAAATGCAACATTTACGCAGCCAGAAACCATTGATACTACGCAGGTAGAGGAGGCAAAAGTATTAACTGATGCCTACACTATTGTGGTCAATCATGAAAATATCACCCTGCCACGAAACCTACCAGCAGGTGTAGCAATTTCCTTGATTTCGGCAACACAAATTCCTTTTCAAAACGCGTCTTTTAAGGATGTTTTTGGTGCACTTAATGTGCTTTATGCACAGCATGGTATCTCAATCAATATTGCGCCAAATACCACCCTAGACAAACCCATACAACTCATTCAAATCAACAGTGGTGGTAAATTCTTTTATAGATATCACCTGAACTTTGGTAGAAATTCCGAAGCCTCTCTCTACGTTGTTTCCAAACAACATGCACACATCAATGGCTTTTCTCATACACATTTTCAATACGAGATTGCTCAGGATGCCCGTATCAAGATTTTCAAAATTCAAGACACCTCATTAAATCATTTTGACTTCAACGAAGACCGTGGAGTGCAAGCTGCTCAATCTCATTTTGAAATCAATACCATAACACTCAACGGAAGTTTTGTGCGCAATGACGCACAGGTAATGATTCAGGGTGAACATGCACAAACTTATTTGAATGGTGCTTACTGGCTCAAAGAAGAGCAACATGTGGCCAACTACACCACCATTGATCACCAAGTAGCCAATTGCGAGTCATTTGAGACATACAAAGGTGTTGCTACAGACAAAGCAAGTGCTGTTTTTAATGGAAAAGTATTCGTACGCAAAGACGCCCAAAAAACAAATGCTTACCAAAGCAATGCCAATGTATTGCTTTCTGAAAATGCAAGTATCAATTCCAAGCCGGAACTAGAAATCTACGCCGATGACGTCAAATGCTCTCATGGTTCAACCACCGGTCAGCTTGATGAAAACGCACTTTTTTATCTGCGGGCTCGCGGTCTAAGTGAAGCAGCTGCCAAAAACTTATTGTTACAGGCTTTTATGGAAGATGTATTACAATATTTAAAAAATGAAGAAGTGCTCGCCTACGTTCACAACCGTATTGCCGAACGTTTCAATTGGAATTATTAAGCCAAAAGAAAGCAAAGAAAACACGATAATTCCGAACTTTACCGAAACCCACTAAACAAAAAAAGAGCGCTCTTGAGCGCTCTTTTTTTAATTCTATAAAGTTAGGTTATTAGCCGTTAAGTGCTTCTGCACCCCCAACAATCTCGAGGATTTCATTGGTAATGGCCGCCTGACGTGCTTTGTTGTAGCTGAGTTTAAGGCTTTTTTGAAGCTCACTGGCGTTGTCGGTTGCTTTGTGCATGGCAGTCATGCGGGCGCCGTGTTCGGCTGCAAATGAATCTCTAATGGCTTTGTAGAGTTGTAACTTCATCGATTTGGGAAGCAAGTCTTCTACGATATCCATTTTGGATGGCTCAAAGATGTAGTCTCCAGCCTCGGAATCACTGACAGTAGGTACAATTGGTAAAAATTGTTCCGTTTCAATGTTCTGGGTTGCCGCATTTACAAATCTGTTGTATACCAATACGACTTTATCAAAAGACTTATTGATAAACTGTGCCATAATTTCTTCTGCCACCTGAGCTACCAATTCAAAACGCAAATCGGCATAGATATCTTCCATTTGCTCTAAGGTATCGTTGGCATAGAAATAAGGTGTTCTTTTGTAAACATCTTTGATTTTCTTACCAAGACACAAAACAGAAACTTCTTTTCCGGCGTAATCTTCGGCAATTAAAGAACCAACTTTTTTAATGATGTTGTTATTGAAACCACCACAGAGTCCACGGTTAGAGGTAATGCCGACAACCAGAATTTTGTTCGCCTCGCGTTGTTCTGCATAGGCATTTTCTGAAAGATCAAGGCTTGCACTCAGGTTTTCGAGGATTTCGCGGAGTTTGCCCGCGTACGGACGCATTTGCGTAACGGCATCTTGGGCACGTTTCAATTTGGCAGCAGATACCATTTTCATAGCAGAGGTAATCTGCATGGTAGACCCGACTGAACTGATGCGGTTACGTATTTCTTTTAGATTCGCCATTGTAATCCTGAATTATGGGCAATTATGAAGCAAATTTAGCTGCTACTTCTTTGGCTGTTTTAGTCAATACAGCTTCGATTTCGTCTGTGTATTTACCAGCTTTAAGCGCCACAAGCGTATCTGCGTGATTTGCTTCAAGAACAGTTAAGTAATCTTTTTCGAATTCTTTGATTTTGTTAACTGGTACTGGTTGCATTAAGCCTTTTACACCTGCATAGATAATCGCAATTTGCTTTTCTACTGGGTATGGATCTCCTTCGCGTTGCTTCAGGATTTCTACGTTGCGCGCTCCTTTATCGAGTACCGCTTTGGTCGCTGCATCGAGATCAGAACCAAACTTAGCAAAAGCCTCGAGTTCACGGTATTGTGCTTGGTCGAGTTTCAAAGTACCTGCAACTTTTTTCATGGATTTGATCTGAGCAGATCCACCAACACGAGATACAGAGATACCTACGTTAATTGCAGGACGAATACCTGAGTTAAACAAATCAGACTCCAAGAAGATCTGACCATCGGTGATGGAAATTACGTTGGTCGGGATATAAGCCGATACGTCACCTGCTTGGGTTTCAATAATAGGAAGTGCAGTAAGTGAACCACCACCACGTACTTTGTCTTTCAAAGAGGCAGGAAGGTCATTCATTTGAGCTGCAATGCTGTCGTCGGCGATAACCTTTGACGCGCGCTCAAGTAAGCGAGAGTGCAGATAAAATACGTCACCAGGGTAAGCCTCGCGACCCGGCGGACGACGTAAAAGCAAGGAAACCTCACGGTAAGCAACCGCTTGTTTTGAGAGGTCATCATAGACGATTAGTGCTGGCTTCCCGCAGTCGCGGAAGTATTCACCAATTGCAGCACCAGTCATTGGTGCATAGAATTGCATTGGTGCAGGATCTGAAGCATTAGCGGCAACTACAGTAGTATATGCCATGGCTCCTGCGTCTTCTAATTTCTTAACGATTCCAGCTACTGTAGAACCCTTTTGTCCGATGGCAACATAAATACAATATACAGGCTCACCGCGGTCGTAGAACTCGCGTTGATTAATGATTGTATCAATAGCTACGGTCGTTTTACCTGTTTGACGGTCACCGATAATGAGCTCACGTTGGCCACGACCAATTGGAATCATGGCATCAACCGCTTTGATACCCGTTTGAAGCGGTTCGTTTACTGGCTGACGGAAGATAACACCTGGTGCCTTGCGTTCAATCGGCATTTCGTAAAGGTCTCCTTGAATTGGACCTTTACCATCGATTGGCTGACCTAAGGTATCGACAACACGACCGACCATGCCATCGCCTACTTTAACAGAAGCAATTTTACCAAGACGGCGAACGGTGTCACCTTCTTTAACACTTGAAGAACGACCAAGCAATACTGCTCCGACGTTGTCTTCTTCGAGGTTGAGTGCAATACCTTGCATGCCACCATCAAATTCAATGAGTTCGCCGTATTGTACGCCGTTCATTCCATAGATGCGTGCAATACCATCTCCTACCTGAAGTACCGTTCCTACTTCTTGCAATTCAGCTTCTGAGCGGAAACCTGAGAGTTGCTCTCTCAATATTGCGGAAACTTCTGCTGGTTTAATATCTGCCATGTGTACTTATTTTTTTGTCTGTTGACGATTATACGATTTGTTGTTTGAGACGCTTGAGTTGACTAGCAACAGAAGCATCTATTTGGTGATCTCCCATTCTTACGATGAAGCCACCAATGAGTGATGCATCGATTTCTTCGGTAACCTCGGCTGTACCTGAGATAGCGGCCGATACTTTAGAGAGAATAGATGACTTTGTGCTTTCTTCGAGTTTTTGCGCACTGATAATGGTAATGGGTACAATTCCTCGTTGGGCCTTGAGTTGCGCAATGAATTGCTTTGCGATGTCAATCATGACTGATTCGCGACCGTTGTTGGTTACAAGGGTAAGAAAATCAATAGTCGTTTGGTTGAAATCATTGAATATTTGCTTGATAACAGCAACTTTCTTATCGATGTTGATCAAGGGTGAATTCAAGAAGACTTGAAAATCATGGGCTTCATTGGCCACGTGAAGCAATTGAAGCATGTCTGCTTCTATTTGCTCAACTTTGTTGTGCTCAGTAGCCAACTCAAGAAGAGCTTTGGCATAACGAACAGCTGATTTATTTGACTTCATGGATTAGTTCATTTTGATTTCACCAGCAAGCTGATTGGCCAACGCTTTTTGTTTGTCGTCTGAACTCAGTTCTTGACGAACTACTTTTTCGGCGATTTCTAAAGACAAACTAGCCACATGGTTTTTAAGCTCGGCCATGGCTGCAGCTTTCTCGCTGTTGATGTTTTGACGCGCAGACTCAACGAGTTTTGCGGCTTCGTCTTTGGCTTTGCCTTTGGCTTCCTCGATCATGCTAGAAGCGGCTTCTTTGGCCTCTTTCAAAATTTGGTCGCGTTCTGCGCGAGCCGCCTTCAAAATTTGGTCATTTTCGGCCTTGAGTGCTTGCATCTCGGCTTTGGTTTTCTCAGCTAACTCAAGCGCTTCAGTAATCTTTTGCTCGCGGGTGTTAACGGCATTAAGAATTGGTTTCCAAGCAAACTTGGCCAATAAAAAAAGCAAAAGGCTAAAAACAAGACCTGTCCAAACAAGTAAACCAAAATCAGGTAATATCAAATCCATTGTTGTGTGTTTTAAATTTTAATAAAAGGAGAACGCAACCAACCGTTGTGTTCTCCTTTTGAGTTTAATTACGCTTTTGCTCCAAGAAGACCAACTACGACTCCAAACAATGCAACACCTTCGATGAGGGCCGCTGCGATGATCATCGCTGTTTGAATTTTACCAGCTGCTTCTGGGTTGCGCGCAATACCTTCTACTGCAGAACCACCGATACGACCGATTCCAAGACCTGCGCCTAAAACTGCCAAACCAGCTCCGATTGCTGCAATACTACCAAACATTCCTGTCATTGTAT
>Ga0315905_10000137_pt1 | contig 76944 bp, 59 predicted proteins | sample LakEriMetagenome_5_FD_203522 | JGI IMG/M metagenome (GOLD analysis project Ga0315905, IMG submission 203522) | Freshwater fungal communities from buoy surface, Lake Erie, Ohio, United States - Buoy 4 MA121 | ecosystem: Environmental > Aquatic > Freshwater > Lake | place: USA: Lake Erie, Ohio...
CCAATGTACGGCTGGTCAATGGAAGACATCGCTACAAAGCTTGGATCTCAAGACATGCTCAAAGAAGCACTTGCCATGATCAACGTAGTGCCGAACCCTTACTATGCCTTCTCTGAGTACGAGCGCACGCGTTTGGATACAAAAGTAAAAATTGTGAATCTACCGGAGGTCTGTACAGTTCGTATTTATACGGCAAACGGTAAATTAGTTAGAACGTTCAAAAAAGACAGTCCTCAAACATATATAGATTGGGACTTAACCAACCACAGGTCAATTCCGGTTGCTGGTGGAATCTACTTAATCCATGTAGATGTGCCAAATGTGGGCGAACGCGTTTTGAAATTCTTCGGCGGTATGCGTCAGGCTGATTTACAAGGTATTTAATGATTGAATAGTCGATAGCTATGAAAATAAATTTTAAACAACTACTCTTTGGTGCTGCTCTTTTTGCAGCGCTAAATGCCACGGCCGGCAATGAAGACCGCGTTGGTTCGGCAGGTGCTTCGCAACTTCTCGTCAATCCATGGGCCAGATCATCGGCTATTGGAGATGCATCCTATGCAAATAGCAATGGTTTGGAGGCTACCTACATGAATATAGCTGGTCTCGCTTTTACCGATAAAACGCAAATGAAGTATAACTATTCAAACTGGATGGGTAATGCTGGGATTGCACTAAGCGGGGCTGGAATTGCGCAAAGAATTTCTGATTCTGAAGTATTTTCTGTCAGTGTGCAAGCCATGAATTATGGCGATATCCCTATCACTACCGTAGATAACCCAGAAGGAAACATTGGATTCTTTTCTCCGCGCTTCAATGTGTTTAGTGTGGGTTATGCCAAAGAATTCTCTTCTTCTATTTACGGCGGCATCAATTTTAAGGTGGTTTCTGAGAGCATCGCTAACCTGAGAGCAAGTGGTATTGCCATAGACGCAGGTATTCGTTATGTATCTGGAGAGCAAGATCAATTAAAATTCGGTATTACTTTAAAAAATGTTGGTCCGGTAATGCGCTACAAAGGTGACGGTCTTGCACAGCAGGTGACTTACGTGAGTACTGGCTATATTGCTTCATTAGAGCAGCGTTCAGCTACTTTTGAACTCCCTTCACTTCTCGGTATTGGTATGTCTTACGATTTTATCTTCAACGAGAGCAACAAATTGAATTTAGCTTTAGGTTTTACGGCCAACTCCTTTATGAAAGATCAGTTTAGAGCAGGTCTTGATTACGGTATTGCCAAAGACAATATGGCCTTCAATCTACGAGCAGGTTTCTGTTATGAAAACGGTATGTTCAATGAAGAAACCAAATCAAGTGCATTTAGTGGCCCTTCAGCAGGTTTCTCTATAGATGCTTTAGTAGGTGAAAACCAAAATGCTTTGGGTCTTGAATACGCAGCTCGTTTTGCAGGTGTGTTTGGAATGATTCATACCATAGGTGCAACAATTAGCTTAAAATAATTTTCTAACTTTGTTTAGTGGCAAGAGAGCTCTTCATAGGGCTCTCTTGTTTGTTTCCATAAATCGAGTCGCATGTCAAACATTAATTATTATACCCCTGAGGGCTTACAGAAGTTAAAAGATGAACTTCATCATCTTAAAACCGTTCAAAGACCTTCTATTTCTGAACAAATTGCAGAGGCTCGCGATAAGGGCGACTTATCTGAGAATGCGGAATACGATGCTGCCAAAGAAGCACAAGGGATTTTAGAGATGAAAATCTCCAAAATGGAAGAAATTCTTTCCAATGCGCGTCTGATCGATGAAACGCATATGGATAATAGTAAAGTATTTATCCTGTCAAAAGTCTTGATCAAGAACAAACAAAACGGCATGGAAATCGAGTACACCCTTGTGGCCGAAAACGAGGCGGACCTCAAAGTCAGAAAAATCTCCATCGAATCTCCAATTGGAAAAGGCCTACTTGGTAAAAAAGTAGGTGATACCGCAGAAATCCAAACTCCGGGTGGCGTCATTCATTTTGAAATCCTTTCCATTTCCAGATAGTGGCAAGTATTTTTTCCAAAATAGTTTTGGGAGAAATCCCTTGTTATAAGGTTGCTGAGAACGACGAATTTTTGGCATTTCTAGACATCATGCCTTTGGCTGAAGGCCACACCCTAGTGATTCCAAAAAAGGAAACCGATTATATTTTTGATATAGAAGAGGACGCATACCATCGCTTTTGGGCCTTTGCTAAAGAGGTTGCCCTGAAGTTAAAAACGCATATTCCTTGCAAGCGAATTGGCATAAGCGTCATAGGTCTAGAGGTTCCTCATGCACATATCCACCTTATCCCTCTTCAGCAACTTGAAGACATCAATTTTAGCAAAGCGAAAACCAAGGCTCCGGAACAAGCATTAGCTACTTTGGCAAGTATTTTGTTTGAAGACAACTCAATAGTTTAGTCTCATGAGAATCCTATTTGTTTTTGCCCTCACTTTTGTTGTTTTGTCAGCAAGTTTATATGCGCAGCCCATGCGCGTCTTATTTGTCGGAAATTCCTATACACATTATAACAATATGCCTAAAATTTTAGAGCAAATGGCCGAGGATAAGGGCGTAAGCATAGAAGTTACTATGGATGCAAAATCGAGTCATACTTTTGAAATGCATGCGAAAAGAAAAGAATTATACAACACTATCCGATCGAGTAAATGGGATTACGTCATTTTACAGGGGTTTAGTCGAGAATTGGCACAAGATCAGGCTATAATAGACACACTAAGCATACCATATGTCAAAACGCTCTTAGATTCAATTTATGCCAATAATTCTTGTACCAATGTGCTACTCTATCAAACTTGGGGTTATGACGGCGGCTATCAAGCAGATTCTTTGGATATAGACTGGAGTTACCAAACGATGTCGGACCGCATTCACCAAGGCTATCTCTACTTGGGCCAGCAGCTCAATTTATCAATTGTGCCCGTCGGAAAAGTATGGGAAACCGTAAAAGAAAATCATCCGCAGATTCAACTGTATCAAACGGATAAACAACACCCCTCATTAGCTGGGTCTTATTTAGCTGCTTCTTGTTTTTATGCAGCCTTGTTTAAAACGGAGCCTAATGTCGGTTTCTCTGCCAAATTAGATCAAAAACAAGCGGCCATACTCGGAGAAATTGCAGGCGCTTATGTACTGATGAATAAAAACCGATACCAGATCAATAAGAATTCAGTAGAAATTGAGGTCAAACTTAATGATGAAAATAAAAAAGTGGTGTATTTAACGGCCAACTATCCGAATGCCAATAGCGTTACCTGGGATTTCGGAGATGGCATGACAGAATCTGCGCTAAAAACTCGCCATGTCTATGGCAAACCCGGTACTTATGAAATCAAGATCAAAGTTCAAGATGCTTGTGGTGAACGCTTGATGAAGCGCAAGGTAAGTATTTAACTACACCTTAATTCCAAAAAGTTGGCTGCTGTACTTTTTCAAAGGCCACAAGATAAAATGTAATTTTGCACGTATTTGGTCTATATAATAAACAAATACAATGAAAATAAGCCAAAACGCCAGGGTGTATGGAATGACTTCCAATGGTCCTAGTTTTTCATGCAAGAAGTCATTGATCCCAATTCGAATGATACTTCCATAAAGGAGCATCATATGAATAATGTAAATGCTGAGTGTATTTTGCCCGATTTTTAAGAAAAGATTCTCTTTTTTAATCTGGAGTACATACGTTTCAAGTCCAAGAAGAATAGCCAAAACCACCAATACAATTCCTAGTTTTTCGTAAAGCCAATCCATGCGATAAAATGGAATATGCTGTAATTGGTCAAAAGATTGTAGCCACAACAAGAAGGGTTTAACACCATAAAAAATGGCAAAGCCAAAAAATAATGCACTCAGAATTACAGGTAAAGATTTTACTTTTTCTTTGTACTGATATAGCAAAACACCAAGCATGGCACCGAACATGGTGTAGGCCATATGAGGCGTGATTGGGAACAAAGAATGTGGCCCATGAAAGATATTCTGAATTACGGCCGGTGCTTTAGCAGGCCAATGAGTTGTGCCCAATTGACCAAAGAACAGGTAAGAGCAGAATAAAAGTGTTCCTGTAATAAAGTAATACACCCATAACGGAATTACCCTGACCAAACGATACACACCATACAACATAATGATGGTAAAAATACCTACGGCAATACACTGCAGTACATGAAAGGCATAATACTGTAGTAGGTAGCCCCAAAATAAAAGTTCAACTACGCGTTTCAAACCTTTGCGTACGCGCATGTTATCCCAGAACTTAAGGTGTTCGTTGCCAAGTAGTAAGTAGGTAAAAACCAATCCAGTAACGGTTAAAAATGTAGGCGAAGTAAAACCCCGGATGAATTTCCAGGTACGGTAGGCAGGGAAAGATTCATTGACCCATTCTAGCGCTAGGGAGTCGTGCACAAAATGCCCCTCTAACATGAGTAGAATGGCAATGGTGCGTGCCATATCTATAAAATAGAGGCGGGTTTTGGGTTTATTGAGGCTTATTTGTTCTGCCATTAGGAATAAAAAACGTGCGAAAGTTACGAAAGAATTGACGAATAGGTTCAAGTACCTGAACCAAGCCAATAAAGAATCCTAAAAATAGAAGTGCTCCGATAATAGCTTCTAGCGGGCTTAGTTTGTTTTCAAGGAAGGAGCGCAGACTGTAACCTGTTATTGCCCCATAAAGAATGATCGCGTGAATTACATAAATAGCAAATGTTTCTTGTCCGACGGCCATAAAAAATTGTGGCCTGAAGCGCTCAAAACTACTGAGGTACGTTAAAATAATTAGCAGCATAGCCACAAAAAATGCTCTATCAAAAGCCCATAAATATTGAAAATGAAAATGCGTGAAATCACCATTATATACAAAAGTCATGATCCAACCCAACAAGTAGTAAATGATACCCACCCCAATCAGGTAACGATACACATTTTTGTTCTGTAGCCCTGTTCCATGAAGACTAAGGTAATGTCCAAAACCTGCGCCAAAAAAGATGAATCCTATCCAAGGAAAGATGGAAAAACCGGTCTCCGGACCTTGAATCATGTTTTGAAGTAGGGGGTGCGCACCTGTTGGTAGATAACCTTCTTGCATCCGGATAAGTGGTGTGAGCGCAAAAATAACCATGGCCATCAACAAATAGAGAAGCCAACTATATGGTTTGATTTTATAAATGATTGAACTGAACAATAAAAGCAGCAGTAGGCCCACACCTATACACTGAAGAATATGGAATCCTAAAAAATGCGGGTTAAAGTGTCCGGATAGGTAGTAGGTTAAAAATTTTAAATTCATTTGGAGTAAATACCCAATGATGATTAAGCTAAATGCCCTACGCAATCCTTTTTTAACCCTTATCAAGCGAAAAAATGATACTGTACCTTTTTGCCATTCTTTGTGTAATAAGTATGTAAAAACTGCGCCAGAAATGCTAAAAAATAATGGAGCAGTTAGCCCTCTAAAAAATCCCCAAATACTAAACCAAATACTTCCTGATGATCCGTGCAACCTTACCTCAGCCATAAACATAGGGTAGCTTTCCAAGGTTAATGATATAAAATGACCCTGCAGCATCATGAGTATTGCCACACTCCGACTAAAATCAAGAAAATGAATGCGTGGTTTGTTGCTCATCGGGGATTTAGTGGTTCTGTACGTAATTCAATAATTTCAATGCGCCTTTCTAAAGAGGCGTCTTTAGAAAATACTGAATTGCGTTGGTCGTAGTAGTCGTCGCTAACGTCTTTATTTGCTTTGTATTCTCCCATCGGAACTTCGATAAATTGTAAGCGTGAGGGTTGGGTGAGCATGTAGGGTGCAAATTTACCGCCGTCTATTTCCTCAAAATAGTTGATGATTGCAGAAATGCGTCGGCTCGTCAAATGTACGTTATAATCTGACTTGGCAAGTGGGCTAGCAAACCCCTGAACCATAATACTTACTTTTTTTCCGGCTTGGAGCTCTTGCCAGACCTGATTGCTGAAAATAGAGAGGTCCTGCATTCCTTTATCTACTTCCTCATCAAAAAATTGGAGTAATGACTGTGTTTGTAGCGTTGCTTCGGCTGACGGCCTCCCATCTGCTACCTTTTGCAGATAAACCGGATACTCACCTTTGTATTTTAGATAGGTTTCTTCATAAGATAATTCGGTGAAGTCCGCAGTACTTTTCGGATTGGGGTGGTCGTTTTCAAAATAGAGTCGAATGGGTAGTTTCACGATCTCAAGTGTAATTGTGTCACTTCGATCTTTTTTCTTTTTCGGTCGCTGAAATTCTTGGAAAAAGACATCGCTACAACAAGTAGGATGAGATGCATAAAGACTGCCCAAGCGATTAGAGCTCAAATAGGCCGTGTCGGCTTCACAAAAAAAGTAGAGGTCATTGGCTGGGCTGTTCAACGGTAAACCAATATTTATTGGTGGGCCAAAACGGCCATCGGATTGTAAATTACTGTAGAAAATATCAAAGCCTCCAAAACCAGCGTGCCAAGTACTTGAAAAATAAAGCCTGTTGTATAGCGGGTCATACCATGGAGACACTTCGTTTTCAGTCGAATTGAGTATGCTTAGATTGCTGTTTTCAAGCGCTTGCCCATCTTTATTGAGCTTAGCCAACCATAAATCTGTGCCGCCGAGCCCGCCTGGTTTTTGTGCGCTATAAACGAGCATTAATTGCTCATTTAATACAAATAAATAAGGCATGCTGTGATAGAAGGCCTGAAAATCGTCAAGGGTAAAAGTAGTGTCTATTATCCAAACGCCTTTTTTTGGTAGTGCGCGAACAATCCGACAGTCTAGCCCTGTTGGCTTGTTTTGACATTCACTACATAGCGCAAAACTGCTGTCGGGTGAAATACAAAAGTTGCCATATTCAAAATTAGCTTTTTGCCCGTTTAGAAAAACTTGCTGCGGTTCTTTCAGACTCGGAAACTGATAAATATTGAGTTTGTAGCGGCTGTCTAAAATGAGTTCTTGGTCTTCGGCAACAGAATCAGCTTTTAGGGCACTAAATACCAATGTATCTTTCCAAACGAGGTGCGCAAATTCGGCATCCACAGTATTGACAGGATGTGATTGGAGTGCTTCCATTTCATCAGCAGTTACAAATTTGAGCTGCTTGAGCACCCAGTTGCAGGCGAGCACTTCTTGATTCGCCTTGAGATAGGCACTACTTTTCTTATCCTCAGAAAAGAATTTTTTAACCTCCTTGAATTGCCCCAAAGCCTCTTTGTACAAGGCCTGTTGTTTGAGCATGAGCGCATACCGCAGTTGTGCTTCAGGAAATTGTTCTCCGTCCGGATCTTGTTCGTATACTTTGAGGTAATATCGTGTAGCAGTTTTGTAGTCTTTGAACTGTTGATTGGCTTGGGCTATCTTCCAATGAAGCCCCAAAGAGTTGGGCTCGAGTTCCAACGCTTGTTGGTAGTATTTGAGCGCTTCGATGTAATCAAAAACGACAACTTGGGCATCTGCATGCGCCACTAAACGTTGGATTTGTTTTTGACTCCAAAGCCCACTTGTGAGTAAAAGAAACAATATTATATAAAGTCTGGGCATATGCGGTATTGTAATTGTGGCGGATTAAATTTTGTGAATACATAGCGCAGGCTCAACTCAAATGCTCCTCTTGCGCGGCTTGCCGGCACAAGGGAGGAATAATTAAAGTCGTAAGAAATACCTGTAGATAGCGGTCCTTTGGCCATGCCAAATTGCAGACAAAGGGCATCATTTGTTCGCCACCAAAAACCTGCAATTAAGGTAATTTGATCCCGTCTGGAAAACAAATATTCTCCTGTACTGCCTATGGTCATTGTTTTGTAAGGACCTTGAAAATTGATTTGAAAACTGGGTTCTAACACAAGTGACTTTGAATACTGATAGCGCAATTGACTAAAGAAATTCAGGCGGATATCGCGTTGTGTGTTGTCGTTAAAAAAACTTTGGTTTGGCCTAGTAAGGTTAAATAAACCCAAGCCGCTTTGTAGAAAGTACTGTTTATTGATGCTGAACTGATGAATCAGGCCTAAACCGAGCATTGGTTTAGTCATGGATGCGGTCTGAAAATATTCGTTGGTGGGTGCGTTGGGGTCAAAAATATAGCCGTTATATTGACTATCAAAATAAAATGCATTGCTATTGAGTTGCCTTTGATTGAAGCCAATTTGTAGTGCGGGCCTGAGTGTCTGATTTTGGTTCAATACAACCGGATGACACACACTCAACTGAACCTCATTGGTTTGGAACTTCCCATCTCCAACTTGGTCGTGAAAGTAATTGAGTCCGAAGCCCCACTTCTTCCATTTGGTATCGGCTGCAAGTGCCGAAGTCTGAAAAGGAATCGTTACACTTCGCCATTGGGTGCGGTAATTGGCGGTAAGCCGGAGGTCTTCTTTGAAGTTTCCTACTCCAGCTGGGTTTTGAAAGATAGGATTGTTGTTGAATTGTGTCCAATGGATATCTTGAGCGCGCAATTGCGCTCCCAACTGTAACAAAAGAATCATCCAAATGTGCTTCACGAAACGAAGTTACAAAAAAGCGCGGCCGAATTAAAAACGGAACATCCGTCCTTTGGAATATTATGGATTTGAACTTGAAACAGGAAGAATTTTACCGTTAAAGTAAGCTCCGGAATGCAAGGCAAAATCGGCAATAAATTGTGCCATCTCTTCAGGTGAGGTAGGTGCGGTATATCCAGGAAAAGCACCTTCGAGCATTTCGGTCTGAACTGCACCCAAACACAGGCAGTTCATATGAATACTGCCCGATTTGTATTCTTCAGCAAAAAGTTCAGTAAATGCACACAACGCAGCTTTCGAGGTAGAGTAGGCGGCGAGACCCGCAAACTTTTGGCTTCCTTGAAAACCTCCCATGGAGCTGATATTTACAATATGCGCATTTGGTGCCAATGCGGGAAGTAGTGCCTGGGTGGCTTCCATGATGCCAATGACATTGACTTGGTAGCTTTCACTCAAATCTTGATGCGTTAATGATTCGAAAGGTTTATTGATGAGTAAGCCGGCGTTGTTTATAAGGATATCAAGGGGTCCTTTTAATCCGATATTTTTCAATTGAGTACCCACATTCTGGGAAATATCTAGTGCAAAACTACGGACGTTTGACTGTTGAAATTTTGCTTGCATCTTAGCTAGATTGCGCGACAGCGCAATGACTTCCGTATTGGGTAAGGCGGCAAAATGCTGCACAAGGGCTGCGCCAATTCCTTGACTTGCACCTAGTATGACAATTCGTTTATTCATCGAAACTCACAATTAATTCGGGGCTGGTGGCATGCGCTTGACAAGTCAGGATATAGCCGTTGGTGACTTCTGCGTCGGTAAGTGAATGGTTCATGCGCATGGCAGCGCTTCCTTTGAGCACTTTTGCACGACAAGAGGAACAAACACCTCCTCTGCAAGAGAACGGAGCGTCTAAGCCAGCTTTTTCAGATAGCTCTAGTATACTTTTATCTTGGCCTTGCATTTCAAATTCAGCAATTTCGCCATCGATCATCACTTTCACCTTGCTCTTACCTGAAAATGCAGAGACAGCTGCAGCAGGTGTGTTAACCTCGTTCACAAAAAAGAGTTCTTTGTGAATTTTTTTTGCGCTTACGCCGAAGAAGGCAAGTGTTTTTTCGGCACTTTCAATTAATTGTTGGGGACCGCACAAGAAAAAGGCATCTGCTTGTAGCATGCTCAAATTTTGTTTAATCTCGTCGTTGAGTGCAGCCTCGTCTACTCTCCCGTATTGCGCACTGGCTACCTCTTTTTGAGAATAGTAGAGGTGTGACTTGGTATTATTGAGTGCTAAAATTTCTGAAAGAAAAAGACTTTCTTCAGGGCTTTTGTTGCCGTAAAACAGTTGAAATGAGGTTTGTGCACCCGCAGATTTGAGCATACTCATGATAGGTGTGATGCCAGAGCCAGCAGCAATAGCCACCACATTTTTGTGCGTAGGTACCCAGATAAAATTTCCTTCGGGTTCGAATACAATGATTTCAGCGCCGGCGCTGATTTCATTCAGATAATTAGAAACTTTCCCATTTTCAATAGCTTTTACACCAATGCTCAATGCTTCGTTTGTAGCGCTACAAATAGAATAAGATCTTCTAAGTTGTTCGCCGTTCACTTCTATTGCTAAGGTTAGGTATTGACCTGGCGTAAATCTAAATTTGTCAGAAAGCGCAGCAGGCACGTCAAAAGTGAGTTGAACTGCTTGCTTTGTAAGTCTTTGAACATTTTGAATGGTCAAGAGGTGCGCACCTTTGGGTAAGGCAGCATTTTTATTGGTTTTAAAGCGGTCAAATAAGCCCATAATTAGTCGTCGAATGAAATGAGTACGTCGTTACTTGTTGGATGCGCTTGACAGGTGAGTATATAGCCTTGCGCTACTTCTTCTGGGGTCAGGGCATAATTGACATCCATGCTGATTTCACCTCGCAAAACCTTAGCTTTGCAGGTGCAACAAACACCACCTTTGCAGGCAAAAGGTGCATCTGCGCCAGCTTTGTATGCGGCCTCGAGGATAGTCGGCCCATCGGAAGAAAGATAAAAATTGGTGCGCTCACCATCCATAATGAGTTCAATTTTAGATTCGAAGGCAGCTTGCTGCGCATGCTCCGAAACGATTTTCTTTTCGACCGGCGCCGCATGAAATAATTCAAAGTGTATTTGTGCAGCACTCAGTCCAAAAACAATGAGCTCGTCTTTTACTGCGAGAATCATTTCTTGCGGACCACAAATATAAGCGCTACTAACGGTCTGATTTTTCAAAAAAGCATGGAGTAGTTCTTTGGTGCGCTGTGCGTCTATGCGTCCTTTTAATAGGGGTATACCAATATTTTCTCTCGAAAAAACATGAATTATGTTAATACGGTCTAGGAAACGATTTTTAATGGCTTCTAGCTCTTCTCTAAAAATGATTTCTGACATGCCTTTGTTGCCATAGAATAGGGTAAGCGTGCTGAGCGGCTCTTCTTTTAGAATGGTTTTTAGAATCGAAAAAACAGGCGTAACGCCGCTTCCGGCAGCAAATAATAAATAATGATTAGAATTGCTAGGGTTGGGTTCAATTTTGAAATTACCCATTGGTGCCATGACCTCGAGGGTGTCGCCAGTTTGTAAGTGCTGGTTGGCATAAGATGAAAACTTTCCATTGAGTATTTCTTTAATAGCTACCCGCCATTGGTTTTCGTGGGGTGAACTACATAAAGAATAAGACCTTCGAATTTCTTCACCGCTAATGTCGGTTTTGAGGGTGAGGTATTGACCTGAGGAAAATGTAAAGTCTTCTCGAAGTGCTTTCGGAACTTCAAAAGCTACTGAAACACAACCTTTGGTTTCTCTTTGGATGTTGCTTACTTTTAAGGTATGAAACTGTGTAGACATAGTTAAATTTAATCGAGGTCAAAAATAAGCAATTCTACGCATGGCTCAACTAACCTCTTTTAATGAACAAACTGACTTCAATCATGTTTTGAAGGCGTAGTTATTTTCTATATTTGTTTCATCGTAACAATTGTATTATGACCCAAGCTGAACAAGAACGTCGTTTTCTGGACAAAATTGATAGAGAAATCAAGATTGAGCCCAATGACTGGATGCCTGATGAGTACCGCCAAACGCTAATTCGTCAGATTTCGCAACACGCACATTCAGAGATAGTTGGTATGCTTCCTGAAGGCAACTGGATTACCCGCGCGCCCAACTTGCGCCGTAAAGCAGTGCTTTTGGCAAAAGTTCAAGATGAAGCCGGTCATGGTCTTTATTTGTATTCAGCAACTGAAACGCTGGGTGCTGATCGCGAGCAATTAATGGACGATATGCACACTGGCAAGGCAAAATACTCCTCCATTTTTAATTATCCGGCACTTACCTGGGCCGATATCGGCACTATTGGTTGGTTGGTCGACGGCGCTGCAATCATGAACCAAGTTGCACTTTGCCGTACTTCATATGGTCCGTACGCAAGGGCAATGGTTAAAATTTGTAAAGAAGAATCCTTTCATCAGCGCCAAGGCTACGAATCTCTTATGAAACTTTGTAACGGCACCCCTCAGCAAAAAGCAATGGCACAAGATGCCATGGATCGTTTTTGGTGGCCTTCACTCATGATGTTTGGCCCTAGCGACGCTGAGTCTACACATTCTGATCAGTCCATCAAATGGAAAATCAAGCGCTTTACCAACGATGAACTTCGTCAAAGTTTTGTAGATGCCACAGTTTCGCAAGCCCAAATACTCGGTCTTACCATTCCTGACCCGAATCTGAAATGGAATGAAGATAGAGGCCATTACGACTTCTCTGAAATCAATTGGGAAGAATTTTGGCAAGTTGTGAAGGGTAACGGACCTTGCAATAAAGAGCGCATTGCTGCGCGTCTCAAGGCCAAAGAAGAAGGCCTTTGGGTCAGGGAAGCTGCTAATGCCTTTGCCAAAAAGCGCGCCATGAAAAAATCAGCCTAAAACAATTCGCACAAAATGTCAACAACACAATGGCCTCTTTGGGAGGTTTTTATACGTAGCAAACAAGGTTTGAATCACAAACATGTGGGCAGCCTTCGCGCGCCTGATGCAACTTTGGCATTAGAAAATGCCAGAGACGTCTATACACGCCGTTCTGAGGGCATCAGTATTTGGGTGGTAGAATCTGCAAATATTCACGCAACCGACATAGACGACGCCGATTCATTTTTTGAACCGTCCGATACCAAAATTTACCGCCATCCCACTTTTTACGAGGTACCTGATGGGGTCAAACACATGTAAGCATGCAAGATCAAGCACTTTTTGAATACGTACTGCGCTTAGCAGACGACAGTCTTATTCTTGGTCAGCGCCTTGGTGAATGGTGTGGTCATGGCCCGATTTTAGAAGAAGATATTGCCCTAACAAACATATCTTTAGACCTGATTGGTCAGGCTATTAGTCTTTATGATTTGGCAGCTGAGCTAGAAGGAGCAGGTAAAAACCACGATCAGCTCGCTTATTTGCGTTTTGAGAACGAATATAAAAATGTATTATTGGTCGAGCAGCCTAATGGCGATTTCGCCATGACTATTTTACGTCAATTCTTTTTCGATGCATTTCGTTTACCGCTTTACGAAGCACTCATGCAAAGCCCAGTTTCGCAATTAGCAGCAATTGCAGCTAAATCAGTCAAAGAAACGCGCTACCACCTCAAGCACACTTCTGAATGGGTCATTCGTATGGGCGATGGCACGGATGAATCTCATGAGCGTGCACAAGCCGCAATCGATCATTTATGGCGCTACACCTCTGAATTATTCTACGAAGACAACAAAGACGAGCAATTACAGGCACTTGAACAAGTCCCTTCGTTGAAAGGAATTCAAGCAAATTGGATGGAAACCGTAAAGGCTGTACTTTACGAAGCAACCTTAGCCATTCCAACCAACAATTGGAAGTTTGAAGGTGGTCGAGAGGGCCGACACTCCGAACACATGGGATACATTTTGGCCGACCTCCAATACATGCAGAGAGCCTATCCAAACATGGAATGGTAAACGCAGCGCAAATTCGCCATTACTTAGAAGAGGTCAGCGATCCTGAAATTCCGGTCTTGACCATCATAGACTTGGGAGTGGTTCAAGAAATTTATTTCACTGATCCAACCTGGATTATCGAACTTACGCCAACCTATAGCGGCTGCCCAGCTATGCAGCAAATTGAAGTAGATCTTCTCGCCAAATTACAGGAAAAAGGAATAGCCAATGCGCAAGTAAAGCATGTCCTTAGCCCTGCCTGGACCACCGACTGGATCAGTGAGCAGGGCCGTCAAAAATTACGCATGTACGGTATAGCTCCACCGGTGAATGAATCCGATAAAAGCACACTTTTTGCTGAGCCACCGCGTGTTGCTTGTCCGAAATGCAATAGCATGGATACCAGAATGGTGAGTTTATTTGGCAGCACAGCCTGTAAAGCACAGTATCAGTGCAAGCAATGTTTAGAGCCTTTTGATTACTTTAAGTGCTTAAAATAAGTTGAGATAAATGCAAAAATGAAGACGCTAAATGGCGTCTTTTTTATTTTTATAGTACTATGTATTGCATAATACATAATAAAACATATATCTTTGTATAAAATTTAGTAGATGAATGTAGAAAATACACAGTCTCAGATGCGCAAAGGCATCTTGGAATATTGCATTTTAGGCATCCTCAATAATGGCGAGGCTTACCCTTCAGAAATTTTAGAGAAGCTCCGTCAAGCCCAAATACTTGTGGTCGAGGGAACCGTTTATCCGTTATTGACGCGTCTAAAAAATCTGGAGCTATTGGCTTACCGTTGGGAGGAATCTACTTCTGGGCCTCCACGCAAGTACTATTGTATAACACCTAAAGGCACTCAGTTTTTTACTGATCTGTCCAAAACTTGGCAAGAATTACAACAAGCAGTTTCCTCACTTACTCAAAATAAATAGTCATGAACAGAACAGTTTCTATACATATCCAAGGTTTTGCTTTTATCCTAGAAGATCAAGCCTACGAAGTACTCCGAAAATACCTCAATGATTTGTCTATAATTCTTCAACATGAGGAAGGAAAAGATGAAATCCTACAGGATATCGAACTTCGAATTGTAGAACTTTTACAAGCAAAAGTCAATGCGCAGCAAGTGGTCCAATTGGAACAAATTCAAGAAATCATACAATTGTTAGGTAGCCCTGATGCCTTTAGCGATGAAGAAGCCAAACAAACTGATCACACGAAATTTGAAAGCACCGAACCGATCGCTCCGCACAAACGCTTTTTTCGAGATCCCGATCATCCTATTTTAGGTGGTGTGGCCAGCGGTGTAGCCGCTTATTTCAATATTGATGTGGTTTTTGTTCGGATTGCATTTGTCTTGTTTACAATGGCATTTGGGTCTGGAATCCCGATTTATATCATCCTTTGGATTGTGACACCGCGTGCACTTTCCGCAAGTGAAAAACTCCAAATGCGCGGACGCGCAGTCAATGTTGAAAATATCAAAACGGAATTCAAAGAGGCCGCCGAGCGTGTAGAAAAAAAAACATATAAATGGTCGCAACAATTAAAAACAGGCTCAAACCTGAGTAGCGGTCTTGGTAGATTGGCAAACTTTATCAAAACGACATTGGGTATTTTTTTGATTTTATTTGGATTAAGCCTGATCATTTCTCTTGGCGTTTTTCTTTTTATTGATCCAAAAATGATTCCTGCGCAGATCAACGGTGAATTCACCTCTCTTGGCGAACTCAGCTCCTTGTTTTTTGAAACGGCAGCACTCAATTCTTACACTTATCTTGGTGTAGCACTTGTTGGTTTTTCTTGGGGTTTGTCGAGTTTGTTAACAGGTTTCAGATTGTTACTTTCTTTTCAATCCAAATGGCTTAAAATGGGCTATTTTGCTCTTGGTTCGCTGACTGTGGTTGGTTTCATAGTCATTTTTTATGTGTGTGTCGCAACAACCAAAGACTTTGCAATTGACAGTGAATTGAGTAAAGAAATCAGCACTTATTCTGGTGATTCTTTGAGTTTAGTGATTTCAAATGATATGCATCTGAAGGCATTTAATCAGCAGAAATTAAACTTGAGTGCCAATGGATTTGAAATGACTATGCACCCTGACCAGGGACTTATTTTAGCTGAAAACGGAAAGCTTTATCATAGCGGTATTGTCGTCAACTACGAGGAATCTACAGATTCTTTGTATCATATTCGCGTACTCAAAAGAGCCAATGCTTCTTCTTACATGAAAGCAAATATTAGGGCGGCACACATTCATTTTCCGTGTAAACTCGAAGGTAAAGCCTTGACTTTTGCCAGTGGTTTTACCTTCCCAGCTGAGGACCGCATGCGTGACCAAGAGGTGGAGATAGTCATCATGGTTCCTACAGGAAAAACGGTTTTCTGGAAAGACCAAGTTGTGTATCCGTATGTTTCTGAATTATCGCCTGATCGGGCATCTAATAGCGCATATGTACATGGCGACGGCCAATACTCAGCGTGGTAACGAACGATCGCCCTTTCTTATTTGTTGGGCGTCTAGCCAATAGATGAGTTTGAAAGAAAAGCTGTTCAGGGCATTGGTTTGCAAGGTACTCGAAAGGTCTTGCCAGTAGGCAACTTCTATAGCATCGTTACTTGCAAAAACGGAGTTTTTCCATACGATATTGATTTCACTACCTGGCATAAATACCCAACGGTAAACAAGATCAATAGTAAAGGCATTGTAGTTAATATCATAGGCTGATTTACCCTCAGTGGTGAGCCCATTGAAGTCGGGCAGCAAAGACAAGCTTCCATCGGTTTGTAGTAGCGCAAACTCTTCGTATTGAAGTGCGGAGCGGTAATGCCTGAGGCGCAAACTCAAGGACATTCTGTTGGTCATGATGTAATCCAGAGAGATGGCCTGAACGGTGGTATTACGGTTTCTTTTACCGAAAAGGATTCCTTGATAACTCATGGCAGGCGTGGCAAAAGGGATCGCATAACCCAAGTTGTTGTACTGGAGTTCTTTTTCAAAAGAGTAAATAATAAATAAGGCGTCTGAAAGCCTGAGACGAGGGCCAAAGTTATAGGCGTATTGCTTCCATGGATTGCCAATGTATTCTACAAAGCTTCCACCTGCATCTATGGCGATTTTTCGTTGGTAATTTGTAGAAAACCACGTATTCAAAAAGTAAAATTGAGGGATGGTAAATACTGCACCGTCGGTTCTTGGTTCAAAGTAGTCTTTTGATGGGCGCAGCGTTGCACCACCGTTCCCGCCAAAAGCGTTGAATTTCTTTGTGACCGTAAAGAAATTCAGACTCGTCATATTGCTAGTGAATGCATTTGGCTCGTACAAATAAGCTTGCGAAAAAGCGGCATTGACCGTCCATTTCATCAGTGTTTCCCATTTTGGTTTGAACTCTCTGTAAGAAGTACTTATTTCGAATATACGGCGGTTGTTGTTGTAATTAAAGCCCATGTCATTGGGGTCATAAGTGTCTGATTCTTCTAAGTAACCAATTCCACCTATGAGCGCTCCTCGTTGTTTTTGTACATTCAAATTGATATTGTGCCCAAGTGTATTTGTTTGGTCAAATTGCGAGGATACGATCCCTTTGCCATTGAAATTATAATCGTTATTATTTGAGTTGAGGTTGAAATTGAAAGCGGAGACGTTGGCATCATAAAATGCACCAGAACGCCAAACATTTGTGTTGGTAAAGGTAATGGAGGAGTTGTTTTTGAGGTTTTGATCAAAAACAACCACATTATAATTTGTCAGCGGTGAAATGAGAACTGCTCGCCTGGTTTCGTCTATGGTAGAAACAGCGGTTCCAATTTGTTCGGCATTCACGGCATTGAACACGCCGATACCTAAACCTTTGCTGTTGCGACCTGAAATCTTTGAGGCATTATATAGTTGAGACGACCCGGGGGCATTTTCGAGGTATTCGTTTGGCTGAAGCATGGTTTGGGTTACCTTATATGGCGCTTGGATTCCAATTCGGCGACTGTAGAAGATTCCAGCTTTGTTGAAAAGTTCCATTCCTTCCGTAAAAAATTGACGGTTTTCATTGAATTGAACCTCGAACGGGCTCAGATTGAGGACTTGTTGGTCAAAAACTACTTGACCAAAATCAGGAACAAGCGTGACGTCGAGGGTAAATGCTTCATTGATACCATATTTGATGTCCATGCCGCCATTAAATGAGCGCAAAAGGCTTTTAGAGCCATCTGCGTTGCGCACTTCATCAGCGTAGGCTGAAACGTAGGGGATAAGTGCCAAACGCAGCGGGGGTGAAATATTTTTGATATTGGTGATGTCTCCGCTCTCTAACAACATATTTTCTAGGTCGGGGTTAACGGCCACCCAAGAAGATTCTTCTCGGTTTCTGGCAATTTGTCTTCCGAAATTGACACCCCAATCTTGGACTTCTTTCTGTGGAAAACGCAGTGCCGAATAGGGAATACGAATTTCTGCAATCCAGCCATTTTCAACGATTTGAACAGCACTATGCCAAACTAAATTAAGTTTGTCGTTGTAATCGTTGGCAGCAATTTTGGCATCTAACTGAACGCCTTTGCTGGTCAGACCAAAATAAAATCCATTCTGATTATCGTTATAGGTATCCAAGAAAATACCGATAATATCACAATTTGGATGGTAGTCGTCTCTGAGGGAGAGCACCTTTGAAATCGAATCTAGTGGGTCTTGACAAAAAAAGCCAAAATAGATGGCGTCTTGATCGTAAAGTAGCTGAACACTAGTCAAGCTTTGCGAGGGTTTTCCTGGTTCAGGTTTGATTTGTATGAATGGAGCAGCAACGTTAGTGCTTGTCCAGGAGGACTCATTCAAAAGACCGTCGATGGTTATTTTTTCTGTGCTGTACTTAGCCTCTAATTGTTGCTGTGTAAAGCTGTAAAAAGGAATCAAAAAGAGCAGGTATTGCCAACGCATGGGCAAATTTACGATTTAAACTCCTTTACGCGCGACAATATGAAGGCATTCTTCTCTTGCTTCGAAAGTGACCCAGATTTTGATGTCTTTTTTGAACTGCAAAAGAATTTTTGCAATGGTGCTTTGCAGATATTGCAATTCTTCGGGGTTAAGAGCTTTTTCAGTGGCAAATCTGGAATAAGAAAAGTCAAAAGTATTGCCATTTAGATGTGGGCTTTTACGCACAGCAGTTTTGTTGTGGCGCATTAACTTAGAAACAGTTTGATGCGTGCGTGTCATGGATGTTACAACGAGTTTACAATCTTTTTGCGGGCTATTTGCAAGTGAATCAGCGAAGGCCCGACCAATTTCTTTTAAAACTTCGGATGCGTGCGGTGTCAAGAAGCCATAGGAATGGGTAAATGAATCGAGTATGTATCCGGTATTTGGCAGAATGGTAACAATTTGTTTTGCGCGCAAAGCTTGATACAATCCTTTCACATCAGCGCAAGCTTTGATTCCTTGCCCAACAGAGCGGTCCATGTAATCTGAAAGACAATGATTAAGTTGTGAGGTATAGATGCTCGGATCTGTAGTTGGTATAGTCTGGGTGAGTAGCTCAGGAATTGGCAGTTCGGTTGTTCTTTGAACCGGCTTTATTGGCCAGTATACAAAGGCAAGGAGTATAAAACCAATACCGATAAGCAAAAAGTTATTGCGCATACAAACAAATATAAAAATTGCTTGCTTTGGTCTAACGCAAGTTCGTAATTTTGTACCATGGGAACATTTGACGCGCTCCAAGCACAACTCGAACAGCAAGAATGGCCAAATATTTATTTGTTTAAGTTTATTGTTCCCAATGAAAACCACCATTTAGCGCAAGTAACTGCGCTTTTTGATGCCAACAGCGAAATCACTTATCATCAATCCGGAAACGGCAAGTACGTAAGCATCAGCGCAAAAGAAGTGATGCTCTCTGCAACTGACATCATTTCTGTTTACGAACGCGCGGCACTTATTCCCGGAATAATCTCACTTTAATGGAAGCAATCATCAAATTTTTGTTCATCTCATTGCTCATTTTGTTGGCCATTATTGCCTACAGAGCGCTCTTGCGTCGTTTTCAACGAGGACAGGTAAAGCATAAAGATTATTGTGAGCTTTATACCCTAGATCAAGAACCAGCACAAGGAGACTTGGCATTTTACTTCGTTTGTCCTGAACTGACAACCGTTCAGTTCAGTATATGGCAAAATAATGCGGAGGTTCAGCAGCTTGCTCATTCCACATTTGAAAAGGGGGGGCATATTTTGCGTTTTGATAGCAAAGGCCTTGCCAATGGGGTATATTATTATGGTATCAAAACTGCTGATCAAGAGACCAAAAAACGCATGACTATATCGAACTAGGTTCGGTTAGCTCAGGACTCGTCTGTAGGTTTATCTACTTTTATGCGCGATGGTTTTCTCGGTAATTTATACTTGGATTTGTGAAAATCACTTTTATAACCGTCGGTTTTGTCTATGCGGTAAACCAAGCCAAGGCTGTATTGTGCATATGAGGCACTACCTAAGATATCCACAAGCCCAAATTTATAGACACCTTGCGCCTGAAGACCAATTTGCTTACTTAGCCAAAAAGTGCAGCCTGCAGAAAAGTTCACTGTGGGGGTGAGTAAAGGTGCGCTTTGCTTGGGGTTGGAAGACCGCAAACTAAAACCCACACCTGTTCCTAAATACGGATCTATAGCACCTCTCCCCAATTGTTTATAAAAAGAGTACTTCAGTGCCAAATCAAAATAGCCGATCAGGCCGTTCACACCAGTTGAGTCATTGACAATTCTTTCCGGCTTGTAGGTTTGGGCACCTAATACAGCTTCTGCACTCCAGCCATTGTAAATATAGCGGTCAATATACAAGCGCGATGGGAAGGGCAGGCCGTGCAGCTGATCGAATGGCGCTGGATTGAGTTCTTGCCCGTCGTCGTCAGTGGTGGTCCAGGCTAGTCCAAATTGCCAAAAATAGTTATCGCGGTTGGTGATCATTTTATCTGGCTGTGCAAGCAGTTCGGCTGGTAGCAATATGCCAAGCAGGCCAAAAAAAGATATAAGGAGATATTTGCGCATACGAATATTTGTATGAACAAAATTAATCATTAAACCTCAGGGCAGGTCTTCACAAGGAATAAATCAATTGACAATGAATTGTTGATGTTGCGTTTGCTATTAAATGAGTAAATTTGGGGTCAATGGGAAAAGTTAAAAAATACGACCTCACCCTCGACGACGAACAACCCTTCGAAGTTTATGGAATTTCAAGTGCTTTTGCCGATTACCGACTTACTTGGGAGCTCAACCAAATGCTCGGCATTCATTTAGAAAAAGATCAACAACGTTTTGAACTTTACTTACCCAAATTAAAGATAAATCATCCTTTTAGTTACTTCACATTTGAAGACCAAGAACTCCTGACTCGCTTTTTTTTGATTAAAAATAAACAGGAACAACAATTATTGCAAGCAGATCGGCCCATGATCGATTACTTTTTGGTCTTAAAAGATAATTATTCTCATGAGCCCGCAACCTTAATTGAACAGCTCAGAACCATCAATGGCATCGTTGCTGTTTTTAGCTTTAATAGCCAAGAATTTGACATTTTAGATTACCTTACTAGTTAACATGAAAAGAACCAAAATAGTGGCCACGATGGGGCCAGCCTCTCTCAAAAAAGAAATACTTGCCGACATGATGCGTGAAGGGCTCAATGTTTGCCGCTTAAATTTTTCACATGGAAGCCATCAAGACCACGCCGGTGCAGTAGCACTGATCAGAGAGCTCAATGAAGAGTTAGGCCTAAACGTTGCTATTTTAGCCGATCTTCAGGGTCCAAAAATTCGCACCCACGAAATGGAAAACAACGGCGTGCTTATCGAGGTGGGTCAGCAAATAGATATTGTCGTAGAAAAGGTCATTGGCAACAACAAGCGTTTTTCGATCAACTATCATTTATTACCTCGAGATGTCAATCCGGGAGAACTCATTTTATTAGACGATGGCAAGTTGGTCTTAGCTGTTTTAGAGACTGATAAAAAAGAAAAAATCCGCTGTGAAGTCATTCAAGGAGGTTTGCTGTGCTCTAAAAAAGGAGTCAACTTCCCGAACACAAAAATTTCCATGCCTTCTTTAACGGAGAAAGACATTGAAGACCTCAATTATGCGCTGAAATTAGGTGTAGATTGGATTGGACTTTCGTTTGTTCGCAGTGCCAAATGCATTACTGACCTTAAAGAAAAGATTGCCAAAAAGCGCAGTATAGCAAAAGTCGTTGCTAAAATAGAAAAACCTGAAGCCCTAGAAAACATTGATGAAATTATACAAGAGAGCGATGCTTTAATGGTAGCGCGCGGAGACCTCGGAGTCGAAATTCCGTATCAGAATGTACCGCTTATTCAAAAAATGATCATCGCCAAGTCTATTTCTAAAGCAAAGCCAGTTATTGTAGCAACCCAGATGATGGAATCTATGCTCAATAGCCTAACGCCAAGCCGAGCTGAGGTAAATGATGTGGCCAATGCTGTACTAGATGGCGCCGATGCCGTGATGTTATCGGGTGAAACCTCTGTTGGTCAGTACCCTGTCCAAGTAGTTCAAGCAATGGCTAATATCATCAAAGAAATGGAGCAGCACCCGAGTATGTATCATAAAGAAGAGCTGCCGCCAAAAGGGAGTCCGCGCTTTATTTCAGATTCCATTTGTTTCAATGCTTGCCGCTTGGCTCAACGGGTCGAGGCCAATGCCATCATTACGATGACATTTTCCGGATATACCGCCTATAAAATTGCTTCGCAAAGACCTGCTTCACAAATTTATGTCTTCACCCATAATCGCAAAATCCTTACCCAGCTCAATTTAGTTTGGGGTGTTCAGGCATTTTACTACAATAAGCGCATATCAACAGACCACACCATTGCCGATATCAAACATTTAATGAGAGAAGAAGGCCACCTTCAAACGGGTGACGTAGTGATCAATGTAGCGTCTATTCCCTTAGAGGATCTTGGAGGTTCAAATATGTTGAAGCTCTCCTACGTAGATTAACGGACTACGGAAGTTCATTATTCGCTTACCTTTACTGCATGAATCAGACTTGGAAACTTCGGGTTCAAGGACCTAATAGCGCGGTTATTGAACTTTCTGAAGTACTTAAAATACCGCAGTTTGCTGCACAAATTCTGTTGCAAAAAGGAATAGACAGCCGCTCTAAAGCGGTTTCTTTTTTCAAACCGCAAGATCAACCCTTACACGATCCATTTTTAATGTGTAACATGAGTAAGGCTGTTTTGAGGGTAACTCAAGCTATTAAGAACCAAGAAAAAGTACTCTTATTCGGAGATTACGACGTAGATGGCACTACCGCCGTTGCACTCATGACCGAACAACTTGCTTTGCTTGGTCTGCAATGTGCTTACTACATTCCAGACCGCTATAAAGAAGGCTATGGAGTCAGTGAGGCAGGCATAGATTTTACGATTCAAGAAGGATTTCAACTACTCATTACACTAGACTGTGGTATTAAAGCCCATACCACATTAGAACGCGCCAATGCAGAAGGAATCGATATTATTGTCTGTGACCATCACCAACCTGATATCAAATTACCTCCTGCCATCGTACTGAATCCGAAGCAAGCAGGCTGTTCCTATCCTTATAAAGAATTGTCGGGTTGTGGTGTTGCATTCAAGCTCTTACAAGGTCTTTACATACATCTTCAAAAAGATTCCGGTCCTCTTCACGAGAGTCTTGATTTGGTTGCCTTGGCTATCGGTGCAGATATTGTGGAGCTGCTAGACGAAAACCGCACACTTTGTGCCAAAGGATTGGCGCAGCTGAATGCAGCCCCGCGTCCGGCATTTTTGGCCATTCTCTCCCTTGCTGCTCAATCTCTTCCGCTCTCGCTTAGAGACCTCGTCTTTATCTTGGCTCCCCGAATTAATGCCGCTGGCAGAATTGCTTCTGGTAAGCGCGCAGTAGACTGGATGCTTAGCAGCAACCAGAAGGAGATAGAAGAATTGGCAATAGCTATAAATAATGACAACACCACCCGTCGAGCCCTTGATCAAGATATGACCGCCCAAGCGCTGGATCAAATTGCGTCAGACCCCAATTTTTCGGCTCAACTCACCACCATAGTCTTTGAGCCTAGTTGGCACAAAGGTGTGGTCGGAATTGTAGCCTCACGCCTTATAGAAAGTCATTACAGACCGACTATCGTGCTTACGGAGTCTAAGGGTGTTTTGACCGGTTCTGCGCGCTGTATGGCCCCACTTCACCTTTACGAACTCCTTGAATCTTGTCAAGCGCACCTCCTTCAGTTTGGTGGGCATCAGTTTGCAGCAGGCCTCACGCTTTTACCTGAGCAGCTCCCCAAATTTAAAGCTTCATTTGAGCTAGCCGTATCCGTGGCACTCGGAGGCAAGCAACTGCAACATCAAATTGACATCGATACAAGCATCTATTTTAAAGAGCTCGGTTCTAACCCGCAAGTTCATTTTCCGCGTGTGCTACAAATTCTTGCTGCTTTTGAACCTTGCGGGCCAGGTAATATGCATCCTGTATTTTTAGCAAAGAATTGTATCGTCGTTGAACACAAAGTTCTCAAAGGGTCACACCTTAAGCTCAAACTTACGCAGCCAGATGCGCATGTAAAGATAGACGCCATAGGCTTTAAGCTCGCTGCTTTTGAAAAAGAATTGGCTCCGGGGGTTATGATAGATATCGTCTTTCAGATCACGGCCAATTCCTATATGAACCGTACCAACCTACAACTCCAGCTCCAAGATTTGTGTCTGAGCGCATAAGATTATGTAAGTTTGCAATATGTTTACAGGAATAATCGAAGATATCGGCGAGGTACGCGCCATTCAAAAAGAAGGAGGCAATATTCATTTTACAATTGCCTCTGCTTTATCCTCTGGCTTTAAAATAGACCAAAGTGTGGCTCATAACGGCTGTTGTTTGACTGTGGTATCGCAGCATGATGACCAACATGTCGTTACAGCCATTCAAGAAACACTAATCAAAACCAATTTAGGATCATGGCAGGTAGGTAGTAAAATTAATATGGAGCGCTGTATGCAACTTGGAGGCCGTCTAGATGGCCATTTGGTTCAAGGTCATGTGGATTGCGTTGGCAAATGCACTGAGTTGCTCGACGAAAACGGATCTTGGCGCTTTACTTTTTCACATCCAGATTCTTTTGTTACCGTAGAAAAGGGATCCATTACCGTAAACGGCACGAGTTTAACAGTGGTAGATGCTCAAAAAGGCCGCTTCTCTGTCTGTATAATTCCATATACCTATGAACACACCAACTTCCATCAAATAGAAGTAGGAACAGAAGTCAATTTAGAATTTGATATTATCGGAAAATATGTTGCGCGCTATTTAGTATTGCAGCAGCCCTAAACGATATAAATGAAATTAAAAATGGCGGCCCGCAGGGCCGCCATTTTTGCATTGGGTCAAAATACAAATCAATTACGAACTGGTGCCGCTGGTTTGGTTGGATTAGCCGAAGCAGGATCTTTGATACCTAGCGCTTTTTTAGCTACCGGGTCGTTAGGTTCTAATTGAAGAATTTGCTCAAAATAAGATTTTGCTTTGTCGAGGTCTTGATTGTCTGACTTGGAATAGTAGTCAGCTACATAGCGCAAAGACTCTAGTACAAACGCTTTTTTTGTAGGTTGGCTGCGGTCTTCAGGTTTTACGATTTCTGTTACTTTGAAATAGTACGGGAAGGCCATCCACTTTTCGTTGTTGGTATCCATTTTGTAATTGGAACGCCCACGATAAATATAGCCCGGAACATATGTGGAATCATTTTCGATCACAATCTGAAAAATACTATCTGCTACCATATAATTCTGCATTCCAAAATAATAGGCCTTACCTAGGTCATATTCTTCATGGGCTAACAATTTACCGTTTTTCTGGCGGCGATCAGCATAATAAGAAATGACTTTGTCGTACATTTTGTTTTTGTTGTACAACTTCAAAAGATCGTTGGCTAATTCTTTATAGCCTGTTTCGTTCATGGAAGCTGCTTTTTCAAAGGCAATAATGGTAAGGCTGTCGTTGCCCAGTTTTTGAAAGATGGTACCTCTTACTTTGTAATCTTGGTAATTGATTTTGTCTTGCGGAACCATTGAAAAAAAGCGGTCAGAAGCATTCAAACCCTTTACCAAACTAAGCGAGTCATTACTATCTGAATAGGCAAAGGTGTACATACGCTCGGTGTAAAAATTTGAAAGCCCATTTGTTTGGAGCACGTCTAGTTGGTTTAAAAGGGTGCTGTAGGCTTTTGCACCAAATAAGGCGTTTGCATAGCGGTAACGAGATTCGATATTATTGTTGAGTTCTAGGTATTTCTCCCAGTTTTCAATGGCTTTATCGTTCTTCCCGAACATCATGTAGAGCTCAGCATTTAAACGGTACGCAGGCGCATAAGTAGGATCAATTGCTTTGGCCTCGTTGTACATTTTATTGGCTTCTTGTTCGTTACGCGCACGTTGATAAATAAGCGCTTTGCGAACAATACCACGTGGAGAGTTCGAATTAATAACCAAAACTTGATTGTAAGCCTTAAGTGCTTCAGAGGCATCGGAAGAATTGCGGGCATAAAGCGCGTCGCCTTTGAGCAAGTAGTTGTCTTCGTTTTTAGGATCTTTGATAATTGCTTCTTCTAGTAGAATGAGTGCCTCATCTAAGTTTTTATTCGGAGCTTCAATATATACCTCAGCAATACCGCGAATGACTTCTGCTTTTTTGAGCTTGTCTTTTTTGGTCATTAAAAGTGCTTTAGTGAACTCTGCTTTTGCTTCAGTTGTTTTGCCTTCTAGCCAAAGTACACGGCCATACCCGACAAGTGGCAGTGCACGCAGTTTGTCGACATCATAGCCTTTTTTCCACATGATTTTTGCAGAATCAACATCTTCCATTTCAAAGTAACAATCTCCGTAATAAAAGTAGTTCTCCCCATTAATAGGATCTGCTGCAATTAACTTTTTAAAGTCGTTGATCGCCTCGCGGTAGCGTTCGTTTTCAGTTTTTGCATTGGCAACCTGTAAGCTCTGTGCGTAATGCAGTCCGGAGAAAAGAAGTGTGGAAAGGAGTATGAAGCGTTTCATATTTATTTGTTTTACTTAAATACGGGCCAAAAATAGCCTAGTTTTTTGGGATACAAAAATTGTGCCTGTTATTATTTTATAAATTATTGCAATACGAGCCGAACAGGTGTGAGCGCAGGTACGAGTCCAGACTTCTGAATAATGAGTTGTCCTTTGTCGTCTTTTTTCATAAACAACACAAAGCCGGTGTGGAGTCCTGAACGGCGCCCTTTGTTAATGACCCAAATATCTCGAATTAAAGGATACTCTTTGGTATAAATAAATCCAGCATAGGGTTTACAGGCGTCTGAAGGGTTGCTCGAATAAACAGATGCAACGCGTACTCCGTCCATAAATAACAGAGAAGTTGGGTCGTCTTGGTCAGAAATCCAGTTTAAACCAATGATGCCCATTGCACCTGGGTGGGTCTTTACATAATTGATCACCTCTTCGTTTGACTTGAGCGCAGAAACACGCGTGGCGAGCCGTTCTATTTGCAACATGTTTGTTAGGTAGTTGAAATTAGCAGAGCCTTTTTGATCAAAAACAATTTGTGTCGGGTTGGCATTCGACGGCAAAAGGGCGTCATTATCTGAAAGAAGCCTTTTGATCTGATCTACACTTAAGATAGTGTCCGTCATGGAAGGATGCATAATAATCACGACGGCGTCTGTTGCAATTTTATCACTGCGGTAGGACACATTTTTGCTTTTGAGGTACTCCTTCTCTTTAGCGTTGAAGTTGCGCGTAATGACAATCGTTTTGGTCTTGTTTGCGTAAAAGGCATCGATTATTTGATTCTCAGCGCTATAGCTTGCCGTTACCTTTGCTTTGGGGTACTGACTTTCAAAAGTAGAAATAGAGGTCGTAAATAAGGGCTTAAACGACTCCTCCACATAAATATGTGCTTTTCCACGACCATGTGCATCTTTTTGATACACAAACGGGTTATTGTTGCTATCGCAAGCAGTAAGTAGCACCGCACAAAAAAGAATGAAAAAAGATGTTCGCATTTTTATTTGTTGATTTTAAAAGAATTAAATACACGCCACCCACGAAAAACACCATAGCTCACAAATACCATGACTAAAGTATTTTTTCGCCATGACTCCATCGGAAATAAATCGGTGAATAGCAATACAATTGCGAATACGATGCAAAGTACCACTACGAGTATGCCGAGAGATAACTGAATATATTTCATCATTATTTGGGAAAAAAAATCCCCATCGAAATGGGGATTTGAAAGATGAGTTAGATCTATTGTGTGTCGTAGATAATTGGAACACGAACCCAAAGCCTCACGGGGCGACCAGCGTTTTTGGCAGGGGTCCATTTTGGCATTTTATTAATGATATTGAGTGCTTCTTTGTTACAAGCTGGGCACTCTACAATTGGGCGCTCAACGCTTGCATTAGAAATACGTCCGTCTTTTTCTACAACAAAACGAACTACAACACGTCCTTTAACACCGAGTTCAATAGCTTCATCAGGGTAATTGATGGTTTCATTGATAAATGCAGAGAGTTTTTCGTAGCCACCAGGAAATTCAGCGTCTTCTTCTGCTACATCTACAGGGGCTTCAACCTCAGCTACATCTGTGAGCCCAGGGCCTTCGTCTTGCGTTTCTGGTAAGCCCCAGGAGTCATCACCTTCGTTGGTTTCGGTAGAAATAGTGATGTTTTCAAGTTGTGCTTGAGAAGGCAATTCGTCTTCAACTGGGTCGTCTTCAGCTACCGGTGCAATAAATGCTTGTGTTTCGGTCATTGGGGGTGGTGGAGGCGTGGTTGGAGGCGGTGGTGGAACTTCGTCGGTTGGCGGTGCAATAGTGAAGTTTTTTTCACTCACTTTAGGTTTCTTAATCTCTTCTTTGGGAAGGTTCTTAATGATAAAAGTAACAGCAAATATAAGTGCTGCAAATCCAACTAACCCGCCTAAAATGAGGGTCATACGTTTGTTGTAGCCTGAACGTAGGGCATAAGCACCGTATGCTCTATTGCGATGTGCAAAAACAGCTTCGTTACGGCTTACAGAGGTGATGGCTTCCCAGTTTCTATTGACGTAGTAGTCAAAAAGAGAGAAACCAGTAACAAGAGCGACGATTACATAAATGACTGTCATGGCCTTAGTTTTTTTCTTTTAATAACTCTTTTTCTCCAGGCGACAGATCAGTTGGTGCAATTACACCAACGTTTGCAATCTTGAGTTCATCCACTAGGTCAATGAAACTTTTGCAAAGGGCTTTGTCATCGGTTTTGATGAGCACTTTTACCGCTTCTTTATCTACGGTTAGCTCATCTAATTTGCGTTCAAAGGTACTATCTGCAATTTGCTTTTTGTCTAGCTTTTGTTCGAGTATCGCCTTATTTCTAATAACGTATTCGTTCCAAGAAGCTAACAATTTTCTGATACTATTTTCTCCAGAACCAAAATTTGCTTCTTCGTATTGGGTTGGGCCGTCGGGTCCGGGGTTTGCTTTGGTGTAAAATTCTCCACGGTAGTAGTATACTTTATCGTCTGCTAATACAAAAGTAGCAGCGTTGTTTACCTTTGGTGGTTTTACATTGGGGAGATCTTCTATTTTAGCGGGATAATTGAGCGGCATGACCTTAGGCTTACTAAAGGTTGAGGTCAAGACGAAAAACGTGAGTAGGAGGAACGCGAGATCCACCATAGGGGTCATGTCTACGTGAGTAGAACCCTTCTTGGCTCTTTTCTTGCCTTTTTTGCCGTGGTCGCCACCGCCGCTTTCTGCGATTTGTGCCATGTGATATTAGTTAACCGGAATTGCTTCCGCAGAGGTTACAAAATTCAAATTATTCAAATTCAATTCTCTGAATACATCAATTACAATAGCAGCGTCTTTGTACAGTGTTTTGGAGTCTACACGCAAAATAAATTTAGGCTTAAAATCTTCCATTTTTGGGTCGACACCTTTGAGTTTTGCTTCTTCAAAAGCGGTGCGCCCGGAATTGCCAGCTGCACTTGCAGCAAAGGAAATCCAGTCTAAAAGTTCGTTGTGAGTAGAGTCGGTAGGGATCCCTTTGGTAGGGAAACTTGCACGTTTAGCTGCTTCGGTACTCATGTATGCAGGAAGTTCTTGCATGGTACAACCAAAGGTTGACATAAAAGAAAACTCTTCTACCTGCTCTTCATTAAGGTTTACCTTATATTTTTCGAGCATGCTACTAAGCATTTCTTTGCGGGCTTCAGGGTCGGAAAGATTAAAGAACACGCGTCCGTCTTTATCTAGGGTAACCATCAAGACATTGGTAGGGATAATTTTATCGCTAATACTTGATGGAGTTTCTACGGTTACGGGTTCTGCAGTCCTAAAAGAAGCAGTCAACATAAAGAAGGTCACAAGCAAGAACGCCAAGTCCACCATAGGGGTCATATCTATGGTAGGAGAGCCTTTGGGCATTTTGATTTTTGGCATTGCTTGAGGATTTACTTAATGAAGTGTCAATTAGTTATTGGCAGCAAAATCTTGAACAATCGTGAAGCTTGCTTCGTCGATACCATAGGTCATGGCGTCGATTTTAGTTGAGAAGAAGCTAAACGCGATGATCGCGATTGTTGAACCGGTAATACCGAATGCAGTGTTAATAAGTGCCTCGGAGATACCTGTAGAAAGTTCTGCCGTATCTGGAGCACCTTGTGACATAGCGGCAAATGAACGAATCATACCAAGTACAGTACCAATTAGACCAATTAGTGTAGAGATAGAGGCTGTGGTAGAAAGTACAGGTAAATTTTTAGAAAGCATTGGCAATTCCAAAGATGTAGCTTCTTCTAATTCTTTTTTCAAAGCCTCGAGCTTTTGTTCTTTGTCCATGTGGTCATCTTTGGTCATCATTTGGTATTTAACCAAACCTGCGCGTACTACATTAGCCAATGAACCGCGTTGAACATCACATGCTTCAATTGCACCGCTGATGTCTTTAACAGCCATCAATTCTTTGATTTTTTCAATAAATACGTTGGCTTTGCCTTTTCCGTTCGCCAACATAAGTGTCACCAAACGCTCAATTGTAAAAATTAATACGATGAGGTTCACTGCAACCAATCCTGGCACGATGAAACCACCTTTGTAGATAACCCCCATGAGGTTTCCTTCGACTGGCTCAGCTTCTGGATTTCTGTCCACGAAGTTTCCTGGGTCACCAAAAATAAATTTGTAAATTAAGATACCTGCAATTAGTGAAAGTGCAATTGCCAGAAATGCAATGATAGCTGAAAATCCTCCGGCGGTTTTTTGTTTTTTGTCCATAATGATCGTTTTTAATTTTTCATTTTTACAATTGAACGCCAAATATAAAAAAACTTTAGCCCCTTTTCAAAACGAAAATTTAATGTTTCCAATTCCGTAACGCATAATTATTGTCTTTCTAACATAAAGCCCTCGATTTTGAGCCTATTAAAGCCTGAATTCAATAACTAGGGCAACAAATCTTAATATAGATTTAACATTGTTCTTTTTGAAGAGAAGCAGCAAATATTTCCGTATAAAAAACCCCTCAGTCAAAAAGAAAGAGGGGTTTTCTTGAGGTCTCAAGCAGATTCGAACTGCTGTAGACGGTTTTGCAGACCGGTGCCTAACCGCTCGGCCATGAGACCATCAGGTCGGCAAAGATAAGAAATTTTACAGTTTTAAAAAAGCGCTCTTTTACAACTTGATTAGTTTTTTTGACAATAGGTGCCCGTTGACTCTTGCCGAGACAAAGTAAACGCCCTTCGGTAAACCAAGCCATTCTTCATTTTCAATACCCAGATGAATTTGAGATACACCTAACTCGGGGGTGAGTTTCAATTTAACTTGGCCATTGATATCGTAAAGATAGATCAGGTCTGAAGGTTTCAAACTCAAGGGGAAGACTAAAGTAAGCGCATCTTGAGTCGGGTTGGGATAGGCGACTATCGAACTGTTGTCGTTTAAAGGGTAGTCGGTTAGGGATGCGCTAATGAGCGTCTCTAAATCGTAGGTTTCGTCGCCGGGCTGGTAGGGAAAGTAATGAAAATAGGTCAGGAACATTTCATCGGTGGTATTGAAACCGCTGTAAACATTTTGTGGTGGTGAATTGGGATTATTTGGATTGTTTTCCGTATTGTCATAGGTTCCCTCGCTTTTGAGTTTATAACCCGTCGGGACTTTCTGAAGATGCTTGAAAAAGTAGAAATCTTGCCACATGAAATCCCATTTAGGAATATTGATAAAATTCACGGTGTCTTCGCCCGCTTTAAAAGCATAAGACTTTATTTTAGAGCCAAGTAAGTGCATGTGAGGAAAAACTGAAAGTACTGAGAAACTTGTTGGTAGCGTTGCTGAACCTGGAGGATATGTTGAATTAAGATCAGTAAATTGGTTTGCGGGTAAAGTAAAATTCGATTTAGCCAACAGTGGACCTGCGCTTATTTGACGCACATTGGTAGTGCCCTCTGGATAAAAATGCAAAATAACTTTAGTAGAATCAAATTGACCATAAGAGCCCATTGGATAGTGCATGGCAAAATATATAGAGGACCCTGGACCTATATCGAGGCCCAATTTCAGTGGATTTGCCGAGGGTAAAATCATTGGTGTGGCACCTGGTGTGTAACCTGTAATGAGCTTGGTATTACCGTTGTTTGGACTTGCACAGTTGCCCCCAATTGTGTCTGTTGTTTCAGCACTATTTGGATCTAGATATACCAGGCAGTGGTGAACAATTTCTCGGTTTCCGGGAACCACTTCAACCGCTCTGATGATCCGGTTTTGAGTGAGATTGGTTGGGATATTAAAGCAAACGTAATCGTCATGGGTGGTTGCTTTAGACATGTAAGTAGGTATCTGCACTAGCAAGTCGCCATTTCCGAGAAAAGTATTAGAAGTGTAGACAGGTGGAGGTGGCGTCTGGTTAGGGTTCCCTTCTTGTGCACCATTATTGAGCCAACTGATGATCGTCGATTTCTCTACATTTGACAGCGCGCGGTTGTGCTGGTATTGTTGGTAATTGTTGTCGGGGGGCCATGGTGGCATTTCGCCAGTATTCACGCATTGATATACCGCAGCAGCTAATGGACTTACTTCCGCATGCGTCATTAAAGAAAACGGTGCAGCACCTCCCGGATGATGGCATGCCGTACACTTGTTGTAAAAAATTTGGGCGACATCACTACTCCATGTTTGAGCAGAGAGCAGCAATGGAAAAAGCAAAGTAGAGAGAAGATTTATTTTTTTCATAAATTATTTCTTTAAAATGAGTTTATTTCTCAATAATTGTCCATTTTGGAATTGGACCTCAATGAGGTAGAGGCCGTTATTTTGTGCAATCAAAGTCAATTCAAAAGAAGGGGAGTGCTGAGCGCTTGCTTCGAAGATGAGTTCGCCCGAAATTGAATAAATCCGCAATAATTCAAAACCGTTGTTGGTTTGTAATGTAAGTTGGTCACTAGTAGGATTGGGATAACATTTTAAGGTTTCTACACTCGTCATTTCATTAATGCCAACACCACTACAAATCTCATCACTAGCAGAACCATCACAATAGGTGGTAGGATACAAATTAGCTTGTTCTTGCATTTCGTTGGGAGCTAACAACACCGTTTGCGTACAGCCCAAAATATCAATAAGAAAGTCCCGAACGAAGCGCTCGGTACTGTCCATATAGGCTGCATTGTTAAAATAAGGCACATGCGATGCATTATTAAAAGTGTAAATTTGATTGCTTATGCCAATTGCGCAAGCACGCTCGTGCAACATACGACTGCCATCTAGATACATTAGCGGAGTTCCAGGATTCACTAAACCACGGTTGTAGGTTACTGTTGCGTCATTGGTCCCGTGCACAGAACACAACGGCACGTCGCCGGCTTCCAGCCAATTGTAGCGCGCCAAAGCGCCGCAGCCATTGATAACAGCATGCACTTTTGTAGAATAGCCAGGGTTGCCCGAGTTCCCCTCTAGGCCACCAAGGCTTGTTAAAGCGCTTGTACTCATGTAATCACTGAACTCGCATGCATCATTTAGGTAAGCCACGTGCAGTGCAGTAATGGCTCCGGCCGAGCTACCTCCAATGAAGATATGATTGGTATCGATTTTAAATGTATTTGATGTTTGTGCGTCCTGGTAAAAATAGCGAATGGCCGCTTTAAGGTCTTGAACGGCGCGCACCACGGCTTTGATTGCATTCGTGGAGTCGAAGGGGAAGAACCCCAGGCGATAGTCAATACTTGCACATACATAACCCTTTTTGGCAAAACGCTCTGAAAGGGTTTTAACATCTAGGTCAGTTTTGCTTCCGCCAATGAAGCTACCTCCGTGTACCCAAATGATGAGTGGCCTTGCAGTTAAAGGGTCGTTGGCGGGCTCGTAAAAATCAAGTTTGAGAGTTGTGTTGGAATTGGCCCAATTGTTATTTTGGCCATAAGTAATATTGCTTGTAAGGTCAAACTGTGTAAAAACCGTTTCTGCATAGCGGCCGCTTGCGCAGGGGTCTTGTGCATGAAGATTTGTAATGCTCAGAAAAATGGCACCTATAAGGGCAAGTAGTTGTTTATTCATGTATTCAATTTGTTTCTAATTTATGAAATTTTCATAGGAAGCCCAATAATTTACTTACTTTGCTTCTAAAATAATTGGATGTTAAGATTCACCTACTTTTTCTTTTTGATTGGAATTCAAACATTTCTTGCCCAAGATTTACCAGCTTATCAGATTTTCGATAGCAAGGGAAAGAAAGTTTCTTTTGAAAAAATGGCAACGGCTGCCAAGCAAAGCGAGTTGGTTTTGTTTGGTGAATTTCACGACAACCCCATAGCACACTGGTTACAATTAGAATTGACACAGCAAATGTTTACTGAACATGGAAGCAATTTGCAATTAGGATTTGAGATGTTTGAACAGGATCAGCAAACGGTTTTGAGTGCTTATGTTAATGGAGAAATTGCCAATGAAAAGTTGAAGGATACCCTACGGTTGTGGCCAAATTACCACACAGATTATGCGCCTTTAGTTGAGTTCGCAAAAGAAAAAGGCCTTTCCTGTGTGGCGACGAATATTCAAAGGAAGTATGCAAGCATGTTATTCAAGAAAGGGAGATCGTCGTTAGACACACTACCGGAGCACATCAAACAACAAATGGCACCACTCTCGTTTGCTTTTGACACCACACTATCTCAGTATCAAGCCATGAAAGGAATGGGCGCTCATATGGGGCCCGGAATGGGTTGGCGCATGGTTGAGGCTCAGGCGATCAAAGATGCAACGATGGCGCATTTTATTTTGCATAATTCGATGCGTAAAATTGGTACGGTTCACTTGCATTTTAATGGGGCGTATCATTCTGACTTTTATCAGGGAATCATGTGGTATGTTCAGCAAGAAGCACCACAAATGAACATATTGACTATTACTACGGTTAGTCAGAAAGACCCTCGGAAATTAGAAAAAGAACACAATGGTCGGGCTGATTTTATTATATGTGTGCCCGAGAATATGACGGCTACCCACTAAATTATTTCAACGGAATCCCTCTTGAACTCACAGGGCCTAGTGCTTTGCTTTTTTCAAGGCTAAAAGTAAAGGTTGTACCAACACCAAAAGAACTAGCTACCTGAATTTGTTGGCCGTGCGATTCAATAATATGCTTGACAATAGCCAACCCTAAGCCCGAACCACCTTCGTTTCTGTTCCGACTTTTTTCAACTCTGTAGAAACGCTCAAAAAGGCGAGGAAGGTGCTGTGGTTCAATACCAGGTCCATCATCTTTAAATTGAATATTATAGGTATCGTCAATTTGAATAATATTGATGCACATTTCTCCATCATCTTTTCCGTAAGCAATGGCATTGGTAGACAAATTAATGAGAACTTGAGCAATTTTATTTCGATCGGCATTGACATAACAAAAAGGTTCAGCTACTTCCATTTTTAATCTGTAACGTTTTTCATTGGCAATGAGCTCCAAAGCTTCAAAGGATTCTTTGACGAGGTCTTGTAAGTCAAAACTTCTGATGTCTAATTGAATCCGCTCTAGTTCGAGTTTAGTGAGCTGATCGAGGTCTTCTAAGATATGGGTCATCCGCTCTGTTGATTTTGATGCGCGCTCTAAAAAAGTTTTGAGTACTTCAGGATCTTCCATTCCTCCATCTAGCAAAGAATCGATGTATCCTTGGATGGAAAAAACAGGTGTTTTGAGTTCGTGGGCGAGGTTACCTAAAAATTCTTTTCGAAAAGCAGCTTGTTCTTTTAGCTTTTCAATTTCGAGATTCCGTTTTTGTTTCCACTCTTTAACATCTTCTTCACCTTGAGCAACAAGCTGATCAATGGTTTGATCCGTTCGTTTTTCTGCATCCATATTTTGAATACTTCTATATATCAAACTCATGCGGTATTGCAAAAAGCGTTTGATGATATAGTAAAAAATGGTATAGGCAAAAACACCAGAAACGAGCGGTATTAAAAAAATGAGGGTGTTACTTAAGGTGACAATTTGAAGATGCACGAAGAGTGTAAAGAGAAAACTCAATACATAAAAAAGAATACTGCCACTTAAAATTAAGAAACTTGGTCTCGCTTTTCTCACTTGTCATTGAAGGTATATCCGACGCCTTTTATGGTACGAATATACGCATCTCCAAGTTTTTCGCGCAATTTTCTAATATGAACATCTATGGTGCGCTCACCTACTATGGTGTCGTTACCCCAAACTACAGCTAAAATTTGATCGCGGTTAAAAACCTTACCGGGACGGCTTGCAAGTAATTCTAAAAGTTCAAATTCTTTTTTTGGCAATTGAAGTTCTTTTCCTTCGAGCTCTACAATGTAGCGATCTCTATCGATAACGATATTTGCTGTTCCTTCTGCACCAGCTTTATTTTTGAGGCGGCGCAACAAAGATTCAATTTTACTAATAAGTAAGCGCGGTCTGATGGGTTTACTGATATAGTCGTCAGCACCAGCTTCAAAACCGGCAATTTGCGCATAGTCTTCTGTTCTGGCCGTTAAGAATGCAATGACCGGCTGAACCATATTTAGGTCCTTTCTGATCACCTGACAAGTTTCGATACCATCCATTTTGGGCATCATCACGTCTAAAAGAATTAAAGATGGATTGATTTGCTGCACTAAGCGCAGTGCTTCAATGCCATTAGTCGCTGTAAACACTTTATAGCCTTCTTTGCGAACGTTATAGGAGAGAAATTCCAGGATGTCTGGCTCGTCGTCTACAATGAGTATGGTGTGGCCTTTTGTGTTTTCCATAGGTCTAAATTTAAAAAAAAAGGGGACCTGAGTCCCCTTAGTTTAATTCACTTTTAATTATTTGCGTATCAAGAGGCGTTTTACACCCACTTGCTCTGCATTGATCAATTGTAGGGTATAGCTTCCTGAAGAAAGCATGCTCACATTCACAGGAAGTAAAACAGAACCTACTTCATTGAATGTTTGTGTGTAAACCAAACGACCTGTTGCATCGAGTATGTTTAAAATACCGTTTGAATTATTTTCAAAAGCTACAAGCACTTGTTCAGATGCAGGGTTTGGATAAACCTCAAATTGAATTTGGTTTGTTTCTTCCAAACTGACTTCAATGGAGATTTCAAACGAGGTTGTGCTCGTACAGTTACCATTAATAGCTGTTAACACAACGGTGTAAGTCCCATTTGCAGCATAAGCGTGTGCAGGTGCAGTTGCTGAAGAGTTGGTGAAGTCCCCAAAATCCCAAGAGTATGATGTTGCACCTGTAGATGTGTTTGTAAAGGTAACGATGTTACCTGCAGTTGTAAAAGCACCTGCAGCGGTTGGCGTCCCAGTAAAAGTAATATTAGTAGTTGCAGATTGACCAACACCATTACAAGCATTTGCATTGGTAACTGTTACAAAAACAGCTGCTGTATTACTCACCTGAATATTTTGCGTAGTTTCTCCAGTAGACCATAAATATGAATCTGAAGTTGAAGCGCTCACGGTAACTATATCACCTGAACATGCTTGTGTGCTTGTTGCTGTGATGGTTGGAGCAGGAGCACTAGAAACGTTCACAGAAATTGGAGCTGATACACTTGAACAACCATTGGCATCAGTAACAGTTACTGAATAGTTTCCGGTTGTTGCTACAGTAATCGTTGATGTTGTTGCGTTGGTAGACCAAACATTTCCTGACGCTGCACTTGAGCTTAAGTCAACAGAACCACCAGTACAGAAAGAAGTAGAACCACTTGCAGTAATTACAGGAGTTGCTGGCAAGGCATTTACTGTTACGTTGATTGCTGCGCGCATACTTTCGTCGTTTGCTACATTTGCTTGAGAAACGTAGTATGTGTAAGTTCCAGCCGTTGTTGTACTTGGCACAGGAGCTGTAGTGGTGTAAGTGCCACCAGTTGCTTGTGTATACCAACGTAATGTATTTCCTGTTAAAGCAGTCGCAGAAAGTGCAGTAGCGGCAGCACCTTGGCAGTATGTGTAGCTCGTTGTAGCAACAACTGGAGTAGCAATAGAAAAGAAAACTGGATTCATAAAAGTAGCACCTGTTGCAGCTACTGATCCTATAGCTAAGCGAGCGTCAGGGGTTACACCCAAGGCAGTAAATAAGTTTACCCAGTTTACTTGTGTGAGTGACTGCGTAGAGTCATTGCCGTCAACACCCCACCAAGAGTTGTACCAAGCAGCAGTAGAACCACCAGAGTTAATTACTGTATTTGTGTTGTTTGTGTTCCAAGTTGGTTGCGCAAAGTTTGTCAAAATGTTATTCACGAATACCATTGTATCGCCATTTAAGTTAGCCACCACAGGAGCACCCTCAATTGATAATCCTTTTTCCCAACCTGTTACTAATGAATTTAGAACAGATACAGCTGAATTACGACGCAAACGGAAAGCTTTTTCAAACTTTTCACCTGTAGGAAGAGCAGTTGTTCCATTTCCTTTTGCACCTACTAATGTAACGTTTGAGAAAATTGGGCGAGTTTTAGGTTGTGCTGTTGAACCCGCAGCATCGTTGTCACATTCAAATGAATTTGAATCGCCAGGCGCATCATATAGATCTTTGTCGCGGATAGAAAGTGCAAACTGAATTTTACCTCTGAAGCCGAAGTCACAGTCGAAATCGTCGTCTAAACCTCTGTAAGCAATAAGGTGCTTACAATTTACAGTGCCACCAAACCACTCAAAAGAGTCATCTCCTGATAAAGTTACTTGTACATAATCTACAACAGTTCCATTTCCTACAGAGCCAAAGGTAATCCCATTGATCTCTTTATTAGGTTCTAGAGCGATACCTGCAAATTCAACGCGAACATACTTTAATGTACCCGAATTGTCGTTATCAAAATTTCCACCAAACTGGGAATCAGTAGTAGGCACGATACCTTCAATAAATGCAACTCCACCAGGCTGATTGTTTTTTGCTAAACCTAGGATAACTAATCCACCCCAGTCACCTTCGTTACGAGCGCCAACAGCTTCGTTAGACGTAAATACGATTGGGTTAGACGCAGTACCGTCTGCCATAATTTTGGCGCCACGAGTTATGATAAGCGTTCCTTGTGTCAGTTTATCACCGCGGATTATTGTACCTGGGGCAATAGTTAAGGTTGCGTTATTTTTAACGTATACTTTATTCATAAGTTTGACAACACCACTCCATGTTGTATTGGTAGTGATGTCAGCAGAAACAGTTGTTATTGTTGTTGGATAAACTGTTGTTTCTGGGTCAAAATTAGACCAACCCGAAGCCCAATTTGTGGCCGGTGTGTTGTCAGTTACTGGAAATGCACCTCTGTAAGTGGTAGGTGTCCAGAAGGCATCTTGTGCAAAGGCGAAACAGCCTAAGCATAGAGCAGTCATTAATGTGTAAATTTTTTTCATCTTTTTTAGTTTTTATTTTACAAAGATCTTGTGATCTGCGGTTGCTTAAGTTATTACGTTTTTAAGGTTGTTTTAAATATATATTATCAAAAAGAATAGTTTCCTTAACATAAAAAACTTAGAATTTGTATTTGAAATTTAATGTAATGGTTTGCCCGAAAGTAATTTCTTGCCATGCACTATCTGTGCCTTTGTCGTAGCGTTTGTTTTTGTTGATGTCTTGAAAGAAAACTAGATCTTGAGCGAGTAGGTCAGCACAGTTTAATTTGAGTTCATATTTATTATTCCAAGTTTTACCAATCTGAAAATCCAGTACGTGGCGGCCGTTTTCCCATACACTTGGTTCTTGAGTGTTACCGGAAATAGCAATCCGCTGCCCAACGTAGTTATAAGAGAAATTAACAACTAGGTCTTTCTGACTTTCATAAAATAGGCCAATATTGAGAATATATGGCGACTGACCTTGCAGAGGTCTTGCAGAACCTGGATATTCTTCTAAGCCAGGAAAGGCACTTAGGTCAGCTTCGGAACGTATTAAGGAGGCATTTGTGTAAAATGTTGTTCTTGAGAATACTGAGTTAGAATCTAGGCGGTTTATCCAACCCAAATTCATGCGGTATTCGAGTTCGGCACCGTAGCTAGTGGCTTTATCAATATTGTCAAAATAGAGTTCTGGTTGACCAGAGGTTCCGGTGCGTAAGAGTAATTCTATCGGATCGATAAAAGTTTTGTAAAAACCTGAAATACTGAATACTTGACCCTTGCCCGGGAAGTACTCTAAACGCGTGTCATAGTTGTTGATAGTAGCGCGTTTTAAGTTTGGGTTTCCGGATGCTAAATTGTCGTTTAAGAAGTTGTAAAAAGTAAATGGTGCCAATTCGCGAAACTCTGGACGGCTCACCGTACGCGCTGCACTTGCTCTCCATTGAAAACGTTCAGTAATCTTGTATGTGAGGTTAATAGAAGGCAATAAATCAAGGACAGTGGTATCTAAGTATTGATCTTCGTTAGATCCAAATTCCACGTAATGAAATTTTTGTTGGTAAGATTCAGCGCGCAAACCAGTAACTACCCGCAATTTTGTAAACCAACGCATGTCTACCATCGCGTATGCGGCATGTAATAAGGAGGAGGCATCGTAGCTGTCATCTACGTTTGTTCCTTCTTCGAGTTTGAAACCACCTTGCCCATCGGCCATCAGACCCAAGTTTTCAGCTGCAAAAATTTGTTCTTCTGGCAACAACAGTAGGTTGGAATTAAAAGAAGATGAACCCAATGGATCAAACTTAGAGAAGCCAAGGTTACGTGCAGCAAAGTCTCGACCTCTGTACTGATGAAGGCCACCGAATTTGAAAAGGTTTTTTGAGTCGTCGCCACCAAATTGTTTGCTGAAATCGTAGCGGGCATTTGCAATGTTTTCTGTCATAGTTGACCAAAACATGTTTCCGGCACCGAGTGTAGAGATATCGTTATTTTGAACAACCGCAAAATACGGCAAGGTAGTATCTACCTGCTGGTAGACGATACGCCGCAAAAAAGGAATATCTCTGGCAACATGACTATAACCTGCTGTCCAGTTGAATTTCCAGTCGTCTTTCCAGTTGTGTTTACCCAAAAGCTGAGTGGTGAGCAAATTATTTTGTGTATACCAAATGTTTGTGGAGCGCTCGTTGTACATGGATTCAATATCCATGTCGCGTTTCCCTTGACGCGTATTTACCTTATCATCGGAGGATATCGAGTAAAGTGTTTTGAGTTGTATTTCAGTTCTTTTGCCTAAATCAAGTTTCAGATTTAGTAGCCCTGTATTGAGGATAGATTTCGTGTAGGCGGAATCTTTTAATTCGTTTTTGGTAATAACACCTGAGGCTTGTTCCTCAAATTCACGGCGAGTAACTAAGCTAAAATTATTTGTATTGCTGTAAGAGTATGCAAAGACATAAGAGAGGCTTTTTTTGTCTGCTAACTTCACTTTGTTTCCAATACTATATTGTAAACTTCCGTTAGGAAGGGCTGTTTCTCTGCTTGTTGACCAATTAGAGGGGATGAGTTTGGCCAAGTCTGCTTTTTGTTGTGAATTGAGTGCGTTGAATTCTGCCGTACTTGGAAGACCATCGGGAATTGCTCTTGCATTGCTGCCAAAACCTAGTAAGTCGGTTGTTCCGCCGTTATAAGTTTTTAAGTCTTTGAGCGTACTAATTGTGTTGAATCCGGTACCAATTTGAATGTTTTGAAATTTTTCGCCTCGTGGCTCAATTGTTTTGATATCAATGACACCACCGGCAAATTCACCGGGCAGCTCTGGGGTGGCACTTTTCATGATGAAAAGATTTTCCAACATATTTGATGGGAAGATATCGAAAGAGAAAGCCTTGCGGTCACTCTCGGTACTAGGGAGCGGGGCGCCATTAATGAGCGCAAAGTTGTAACGATCAGAAAGACCGCGCACCACGACAAATTTGTTGTCTTGAACACTGGCGCCACTCACGCGCTTAAAAACCTGTGAAACCCTAGTGTCAGGGGTCTTGACAAACGTGTTTTTATTGATCCCATCGACTACACCAGCTTGGTTGATTTGCATTTTAGTGATTTCCATATCACCTTTGTTTTTGTCGGTCTTGCGTTCAACGCGGATGTCACCAGTGGTTTGTGATTTTGCTTTTAGAATTACTTGTGTATTCGTTACGGCATCATTAGTAACAACGATATTATTACTTTTAAAAACTTCAAAACCAGGAGCCTTAACTTCATAGGTATAAGTTCCGGATGGAAGGTTACTGAAAATAAAGCTTCCTTTTTCTAAATCGATAACTGCCTTGTTAGCTATAGAAAGTTTAACGGTAAATTCTTTGATTGTCTTGTTATCGTCGTCTAATACACTACCTGAAATGGAACCAGTTTGAGCAAGAAATTGATTGGTAAAAAGTCCAATAAAACAAAATTGGAAGGCGAGGTTAAAATACTTCATTTGATATCTTTGAATAATGTTACAAAGTTCAAGTTGTATCTTGATGATTACATTAATCAGAGATTAATTAAATATTAATAAGCTACCCATAAGTGTTAACATATCCTTAATACAAAAAAAAGAGAGGCATAAATACCTCTCTTTTTTGTCTGTAATTCTCAGCTCTAATTATTCAAAAACAATTTTCATTTCGACGCGTCGGTTCTTTTGACGGCCTTCAGGCGTATCGTTTGTGGCAATCGGTTTGGTTTCGCCAAAATAAAGTGTGAGTAAACGAAGCTCTTCTACCCCTTGGCTCATTAGATAAGACTTGAGCGCCTCTGCACGTTTTTTAGAGAGCGCTAAATTCAGGTTGTCGTCTCCGATGTTATCTGTGTGGCCCGTAATTTCGAGTTTCCAAGTCGTTTTCTTTTTGAGAACTTCTGCTAGCTCATCGAGCGATGGCTTGGAGCTTTCAAAAATCACGTCTTTGTTGGTTTCAAATTCTAAATTGTCAAAAGCCGTTTTGAGTACTTCGATTACTGCTTGTTCAATGATTGGGCAACCCTTATTTGATTTTGGACCCGGGGTATTGGGGCAGTCGTCGTCTTTATCGAGTAGGCCATCGTTGTCAGAGTCTTTGTAAGGGCAACCTCTATTGGCTTTTGGCCCGGAGAGTTTAGGGCAGTCATCGTCTTTGTCGAGCAAGCCGTCGCCATCGGTATCTGGCCATGGGCAACCTTGGTTTTCTCTAGGCCCAGCCACTTCTGGGCAGTTGTCTACAAAGTCATAAAGGCCATCGGCATCTTGATCTGGGCAACCTTGATTTTCTTTGGGCCCCGCGTTGTCAGGACATACATCTTCAGCATCCGTAATGCCATCGGCATCGCGGTCAGGGCAACCTTTTAGTGCCGCAACGCCCGCAACGGTAGGGCAGGCATCTTCGCTATCGATGATTTTATCTCCATCAGTATCCGGGCATCCTTTGAATTCTTTGAGGCCAGCAACCGTTGGGCAAGCATCTTCGCTGTCGATGATTTTGTCACCGTCGGTATCCGGGCAGCCTCTAAATTCTTTGAGGCCAGCAACGGTTACACAGGCATCTTCTGAGTCTGGAATGCCGTCGCCGTCGGTATCTGGGCAGCCTAAGAAGGCCCATACACCAGGCTCATTTTTGCATTCGTCCATTTTGTCTGATACCTTGTCTTTGTCTTTATCTTTTACACGATGGTATAAAATCGGTAGACGCGTCCCTATATAAAAGTCTACACCACTAATTTGGTTTTGGGCACGTATTAAATTGAGGTCGTTGAGACCGAGAATAACTGGGCCTATTCGGGTGGCCAAACCGCCTCGCAAACCACTATATTGATTATAGGCGATAGGAAGATAAAGTCCAAAATAAGGGCTGTCGAAGCTAGGCGTCAAAGAAAATTGACTAGCTACATTTACTTTTGTGTCCTTGTTTTTAGGAATCATATTGACCATTGCCGTGGCATTGAGGTAGAAATAACTCCAAATATGGTAATCGAGCTGCAGGCTAAGGGCAGTTGGGGTGCGCATACGGTAGGTTTGAGACGGATCTTGTAAGGCAACCCATTCTGAATTGTTAGCCGCTGTCGATTCATTGATTAGAGAATCGATGACCATATCAAAAGTCTCGAGATCAGTTGCGCTATCAAAACGACGAAGATCGAAAAACGCATTTGAATTGACTACAAAGTTTCGGCTGAGCCCCCCTTTAGTGAACTTCATTCCTCCCATGTCCAAAATAGAAAGCCCAACTCTTGCTTTGTATTTATTTTCATTGCGCATCCAGAGGTCGGTTTTGCCGTCCATATCGTATTTGTATTTTGCATAGTTCGGACGCCATTCGTAAACAGCACCTAAATCAAGACCAATACCTATTGAACCGGGTTTGAGATAAGAGGAGATGTTATTCTCGTTAATTTGTCCGTTGACACCCGCAGTAATAAAATCGCCTACTTCCTTGGAGTAACCGTAGTCAAAAGTACCTGCTAAATATTGAGAGGTATCTTCGTTGATGAGGTTGTAGCTGAAATTTTCGGTATGTACATAGGCACTTGCAAAACCTAGTAAAACTTTCGGGCTGATACCGATTTTTAAAAAATGTTCTTTGTTGTCGATCAGAACTTGGCTATAGTTGAATCCGATTTCACTCCACGTGAGGTGATTCACATTGATGAGCTCTTCATTGAGTTGTATGTTCCATAAAGCGGGGTATTCTAAACCCTCTTCTGAGAGTACGGCTAATTTAGGGTCCATATTGTCTACGTTGGTAATAGAGCGCAGATTCGCATATAAACCCAAAGACCGCTTTTCACCGATATGAAATGCTAAATTGAAGAGATCCAACCTAAAGTTGATATTTGCCCCTAAAACGCCCAATGAAGTGGGGCTGTAGTTGCGGACAATTAAGCGATCGATGAAACTAGACGAGGGGTAGGCCCAAGAATTCAAGACGGCAGTGTCTGAAAACGATTGGTACCACCAATTGCCTTCGCCTCCTTGTTCGGCGCGCATGGCGTCGGCGTTAAAAGAACCAAAGTTTTGATATGTAAATAAATTGAGGGCAGGGAGCGCAAGATCCATTTTGTACCGCCCGTCTACAAATGATGCAGGATTGACTAAATTTCCTAGTGCACCAGCATAATTACTGGAGTTAACACCAAGATAAGCCTGTGCTTGCGCTTGAAGCCCAGAGATGATCAATAAAAAAGTGAAGGTTATTTTGCTCATTGTTTTGTGTATTGAATGATGTAGTTTCCGAGATAGGTGGTGATTGAATAGGCATTGTTACCAAAGGCGCTGAGTTGCACTGCTTGTTCTCCATGACGTTTGTCTGTGTCGAGGTTGTGACCTGCGTCGTCTAGTAAGTAGATTTGGTTGTCTACGGCGTCTAGTATACTTAAAATGGTCTTTTTGTTGGGACCATAAAAATTACTGAACGAAGTAAGTTCGATGGCATTGAATGATTTTTCCCAAATGCGTTGTCCTTTGGTGTCCAAGGCAAAAATTGTATTGTTGCGTTTAAAAACGAGTATTTGGCGATTCAATTGTAGGTACGCCCCAATGCATTCAACGTTGGAAGGTACTGTAAATTGTTTGGCGCCTTCTAGGGCAGATACAGTAGCAGTGGTATTTTGCACTTTCACTGCAAAAGCTGCATTCGTGTTACCAAGCAAAACATAGGTAGAATCTGCATTTTGCTTTGTGGCAGGCTTTCTTTTAGTCAGGTCAATAAATTGTATTTGTTGGTCCGTTAAAATACTGACATAGGTTTTTCCATTTTGCTTAAAGCAATGGAGGTCTCTTAATTTTCCGCTGATGCTAAATTGTTTAATAACTGCTCCGTTTTCGTTGACGAGCTGAATAGCTGCACCACCGTTTGAACAGATAAATTCTTTTTTGCCGTTGTTCTCATTGACTTGAACACGTGTGCCGGCTTCGTGGGTCAGGCGATATATAAGCCTTCCTGTTTTATCGTAAAGTTGGGCTTCGTGTTCAAATTGCACGCAAATAAGCGCAGTTGTTCCTGATAATTGGTAGAGATCGCTGACCTCTTGTTGGAGCGGCTTTTCCCATTTGCGCAAGCCATTTATGTATCCGACTAATTGATGGTTTTCATTTAATGTAATGACATTACCTCGTTCGGAAAATGCAGCAAAGCGAATCACTCTAAAACCAGGATTCATGACAAAATAATCGCGAATTTCTTCTTGATTTTGCTGGATTTGGGCACTTGATTTATGATAGCTCGTTTCTAGAATTTGTTGACCTAATAAGGTGACGGTTGTTTTCTGAATTGCATCTACCCAGCGCGCACTCACTTTTCGGGGCATATTCGCGTAAAATCGTCGCGCTTTGTTTTCGTTCTGAGCTACTGTTTGGCCGAGGCTTGCCGCCGCTAAAGATTCATCGAGCAGCGCTTTGCTTGGACTGGTAAAACCAAATTGCCCAAAAACGCCGACATACCAGGTCTTTTTGTTGTCGTCAATGAGGCTAGAAAACCACAAATTGGAGAAAACAGCACTTTCGGTATTGAGTTCTTCTTTTTGGAAGAATTCGTTGAGGGTTTGAATTGGGTGCGCGTTGCCTTCAAAATCAAAAATAATGAGGCAGGAACTGTCTTTTTTTAAATGTACAAAACCACGATTGATACATTTGTTCCAAGGTGTTTTTGCAAAGTCTGGGTCGAGTTGTTGAGCATAATTTTTTTCGTAGAAATAATACTGCTTGAAAAAATCAGGAATTACTGCAGCAAAGAGGGTTTGATCGTCTATTTTTCTTAAGGATGGATTCGGGTTCTTGTATTTGACATATCTATAAAATCCATCTTTCTTTTGGTAGGTTTCAGTGAGCCGAATTTGACCATCTTTACTCCATTTTAACCAAGCGTAACTGGCTTTACTACTGATTTGAATTTTTAAAGGCAAAGCGGCGGGCAACTCCCCCTCGTAGATCAAAAGTTGGTTTCGGTTATACTGCCCATGTAATTTACCGTACTCGAAACTTTTAAGTTTACCCATTTCAAATGGAAATAATCCATTTTTAAAGAGTTCAAGAACCTCTTTTTTAGTCCAATTGCCTTTCTTTTCAACGAGTATTTTGGTGGTATTTTTACTAAAAGAGAGTGTCAGTGGTTCTTTGCTGCGTCTACGTATTGAAAAGTAAAGGCTTTTGTTGAGCTCAGTGGTAACCAGCCCTTCGTTCTCCCAATCAAATGCAACTGGATCTTGAATAAAATAAACCGTTTGGTCCTTTTGGTTAAAGTAGCGTTTGAAATCAACGAGATTTTCATTGGAAAGTAAGTCATAAGAGCTGAAAATCACCCAACCAAAAGCGAATAAGCCGATAAATAGCAGGATAAGACGTTGGCGCATTTGTTTTTGATCAAAGTTAAGCGTAGTTTTCACTCTTTTGGCTGCTGAAGTTGAATCTAATCAACAAGTAGTTGTGTACACAGTTTAATGGCCTTCAGATTTAAAGAGATCGAGTTGAATTTCGTTGGGAAGTAATTGAAATGTAAGTCGGTGATAGGGGCTAACACCAAATTCAGCAATTGTCCTCCGATGTTCTTTTGTCGGGTAACCTTGGTTGCGCTCCCACCCATATTGCGGATGGCATTCGTGTAAATGGCTCATCAACTGATCTCTTTGGGTTTTGGCTAAAATACTCGCTGCGGCTATACTTGAAAAACGCGCGTCACCTTTTACCATACATTGGTATGGGATATTTTGATAGGCTTTGAATCGATTGCCGTCGACTAATATAAATTGAGGTTGAAGTTGCATTTGGGCGAGCGCCCGATGCATTGCTAAAATACTTGCATTAAGGATGTTGATTTGATCAATCTCGCAGTGATCAACTATGCCAATGCCGTAACAAAGTGCCTTTTCGATGATTTCTTGCCTTAATAGATCTCTTGTTTTTGGACTCAGTTGTTTGGAATCGTTGAGGGCTATGATAGGTTTGTTCGGATCGAGAATGACTGCTGCAGCAACAACAGGCCCTGCAAGGCAACCCCGGCCTGCTTCATCGCAACCAGCCTCAGGCCATAATTCTTGGTACTGTAAGATTAAGGATTCCACGAGACCAAATTATTGAAATATTTTGTAGTTTTATACTTTACTAAATTAGCAATCATGAAAAAGGCAACTCTTCTCATCTTAGCGCTCGGCCTTAACTTACTTGTGTTTGGACAAAAAACATTAAGCGCAAGTGCCACAAACAAGGCAGAACTACAAAATGGTATCACCTCTGGCCATATTAAACTCGTTCTACCCGCAGAAGTATCTGAAGAAAACGTTATTATGTATGCAAAATATTACACAAATATGTTTACCGTAGCATTTGATGCAAAGTCTAGCACAGCTACTTTTCATATGCTATCCAATGATGCCAACTCAAGACGTGTGATATTGCGTTTTTTAGGGGCCAACCAAATTGCGAATGTTCAAGTAGCTGACCGCAGCTATGACCTCGGTTCTTTCTACGATACCTACTTAAAATAACCTTACTTTTCAAGTTAAAACGTCAACCTCATCATGAAAATCATCCTGATTGCACTACCCCTTGCATTTTTACTTCTTACTAGCTGCAATACATCAAAAATAGCCTACAAACATTATGGACCAGCAGCTGTAGATACCACACAAGCGGTGTCTCTAGATGAAATGCTTGCCATTTACAATGCTGACCCTCAAAAAGAGTTTTTTACCTTTTCGGCTCCGCTTGTTGGTGTTTGCCAAAGTGCTGGATGCTGGGTTAATGTACAACCAAGTAACGGAGACATCATCAGGGTTCGCTTCAAAGATCATTTTTTAATACCTCCTGCTACTGAGCTCAATTCTATCGCTTATTTTCGTGGTCAGGTTTATTATGATACGCTTTCGGTGGAGTTACAAAAACATTTTTTAGAAGACGCCAAAGCTTCTCAATCTGAAATCGACCAAATAACAGCGCCAAAAATCGAACTGAATTTTGAGGCCGATGGTGTTTTAGTGAAGAAGTCGGCTAAAAATTGATCTTGTTTACTTTCTAAAATCATAAATTCCACCTGGCGTAAAGCAGATATGCAGTGGAATGTCCTCGGCATTTAAATCCGAAATCGAGACAAATTCATCAAATAAATGTAGGCCAATAAATATACACTCTGGCTTGCATTGCTTCAATAAGCGGTCATAAAATCCTTTTCCGTACCCAACTCGCTGCCCCTCTGAGTTTAGCGCTAACAAAGGAACAAAGACGAAATCTAATTTATTGGCAAGTAGGGTACGGCCGTACTTCGGTTCTGGTATGCCATAAGCACTAATTTCTAACTGACTGGGGTGCTCGTAATGATAGAGGGTTAAGCTGTGGTCATTGAAATTGGCTTTTGATAGAACGGGATGCCCACCTTTTAAGATGATGTCTTCTAGAAGCCCATAGGTAGAGATTTCTCTTTGCTGCTCAATGGGTAGATAAATACTTATAAACTTTGACGAAAAACTAAAAGAATCCAGCACAAGTGCTTGCACTTGTGCTGAGATTTTTGAGATATCGTAAGGGCTTAGCTGAGCTCGCTTGGCTTTATAGAGCTGGCGAATTTCGGCTTTTGTCATCTTTATAGTCGAACACCTAGTTCAGAAAGTTTGCGGTTATCAACCACCGCAGCCTTTTTACGCAAACCACCCATTGCCTGACCTTCCACCTGACCAGCAAGACCCTGGGTTAGCTGGTCTTTTTCTGCTTGGAAATTGGTTGTTGCAGGTGCTTTAGTTACTGATTTAATTTGGATTACGTAGACGCCTGTTTCTCCTTGGAGAGGTAAGGTACGTTGACCTTTTTTGATGTTTCCAGAGAACAAGTTTCCGATAATAGCAGGTTCGTAACCAGCATTTGAAATTTGAGGATTTCCGAAAGTAACTTCGCCGTCAATAACAGGTGTGTTGTAACGTTTAGAAATCGCTTGTAAGGATTGACCCGCCATTTGATTCATGAATCGTTTGGCTTTTTTCTCTTGAACAAGTTCTCTTTCCATTTGAGCGCGAACGTTTTCAAAAAGCGGCTCGCCTTCAGGGCGAATTGCACTGATCATGGCAATAATATATTTGTCTTTATCACGGATAGGTGACATGGTCATGGTGCCAACAGCTGCGTCTTCACTGTAGGCCATTTCGAGGATGCGGTCGCGGGCCATTGAGGTCGTGAAACCTGTCACCTTTGGCGCTTTGTCTTCTATCTGAATGACGCGTGGCGCGTAGTTTGCGCGCGTAACAATCGTATCAAATAAGGCAGCCTTTTTGAATGGGTCTTCTTCTTTGGATACTTTGCGGTCCAGTTTTAATAAAATACCGTTTACTTCGCTTTCCATATTGGCAACGGTTTCTTCGGATGGTTTGAACGTAATACTCACACAGGCAATTAATGGGAATTTACTAGCCGCACGTTCCAAAACTTCGATAATATGGAAACCAAAGTCAGTTTTGACTATACCTACTTTTCCTATGGGTGCTGTGGCGCAGTATCCACCAAATTCTTTGACCATGTCTCCTTCGAGGAAGTCTTCATAAACCCCGCCTTTTTCCTTGGAACCTGGGTCATCGGAGTGCTTGAGAACGAGTTGATCCCAGTTGGTGTTGTTCAGTACTTTGACAATGCTGTCGGCTGTTTTCTTCTTGGCCGCGATTACTTTTTCGTCCTTAGAACTATTCGTAGAAATAAGGATATGGCGTGCTTTGAGCGCAGACGGCGTAAAGCCAATTACTTTGGAGAGCACCATTTTTTCTTTAGACACATAGGGGCCAACTAATTGACCAATTGCTGCTGTTTTAAAAATGGTGTCCAGGCTTCTTGGATAGGTTTGGTAGCGATCGGCTTTCGGGTGCCCTTCTGGAACAGACGTAGCGCGTTTGTCGCTAAAATATATAGGTGTTTCACTATTTTTTGCGATAAATGCGGAGTCGTTGGTACTTGTTGAGAAGCCTCCACGTAGGGTATTCATTTTTGCAGTAAAGACAGCAGAGTCGGCTTTGGAGGGGCTGATGTTTACGTCAAACATTTTGATGTCTCGGCTTGGATTGCGCACCAAGTATTTTTTATCGCTTTTATGTTCGTCGAAATAGGATTTTAATTCTGCTTCAGAGATTTTGATATCGGCATCTGAAATCTCAGTGTATCGGCGCACTACAAAAGATATGGTTTGTTTTTCGTTGTTGGCGTAGTATTGGTCGGCAGCTTCCAAATCAGTAACATAAACGCCTTGTTTGAGTAAACCAAAATATTTTTCGGTTTTGCGTCGGTCGGTGTGGTAGGCTTTGAAGCCATTCCATTGATTAGTAGCCTGGGCTTCTTTTGATTTTTTGAGGTTATCTAGGGTAGCTTTGAGTTTGACACGTCCGTTTTCAATGGACTGCGGTGTCTGGATTCCTGTTAAAGAATCAGTAAAAAATTGATTGAGATCGGGTAAAATGCTAAAACCATCTTTGGCAAACCAATAAGACTCGAGCTCACGGTCGGTTACGTTGATCCCTAGTTTTTCATATTCCTTGCTCAGGATAGTAGAGTCAACCATGAAGTTCCAGGCTTTATCGCTGGATGCTTCCATTTCAGTTTCTGTAAATTCTTTACCATTTTGCATGGCTTGACTACGCTCTTGCTCTTGAAATTTTGCACTAGCAATGCTATAGCTAGCTGGATCTACCTTATCTCCAAAAACAAGACCAATGCCGTACTCTCCTTCACCAATTCCAAATAAACTTTGGTAGTCATTTAAAATGAATGCCAGCAAGGCGATTCCGATCATTGCTACTAGTAAGCCAGATTTTGCGCGTATTTTACCAATTAATGCCATTTATGTTCGATTTTAAGATTGCGAATATAGGAAGATTTGAGCAGAGCCCCAAGTAATTCGCCACAAAAAAGGAGGTCTATCGACCTCCTCCTTTTACGTTGGTGTTTTCGTTTGTCTTGTTTGTTTTTGGATCTGCCGCATTGCCACCCTGTTTAGGTGTTGAAGGCTTGGCTGCAGCCGGTTTAGGTGTTACGGGCGCTGGTGTTGGTTTAGGTGCAACGGGTTTGGGTGCAACCGGTTTCGGTGTTGTGGGCGCAGGCGTTGGTTTGGGTGCAACGGGTTTAGGTGCAACCGGTTTCGGTGTTGTGGGCGCAGGCGTTGGTTTGGGTGCAACGGGTTTAGGTGTAACCGGAGCCGGAACATTTACTTTATTCGGTGTATTGTTGAAAGAAGGTTTGCTATTCTGTTGTTGGTTTCCACTTGGCCTTGCATTGATCCCTGCACCACCCGCACCATCATAGATGACCTGATAACTATCCGTCAAAGTACCACAATCATTAGTTGCAGTTATTTGGATATTATTCTGACCAACGTTAAGACCAAGTTCAGCTACAAGATTTCCTAAATTATTGCTGTAACCGGTTACGATAAGACCATTCATTGAGAGCGTAATCACAGTACTGGCCGTATAATTTAAAACTAGCGCTTGGTAAGTAAATACGGGCTGACTTACGGTTTGATTGTTAGGCCCCATATTGTAAACAACCTCAGGCACAGCACAAGGCTCGTAGCGTATTTCTCGGTTTTGGGTAGCCGTACCACAATTATTGGTAACGGTGATTACAATATTATTGATGCCAGCTTGCAACACGATTGGCGTACTCAATTGGTTTCCAACGAGCGTTGCACCTATCAGAGCCGCACTATTGTTGAAGACCTGAACCTCTGATAGGTCTGTAATTTGATCAACAGTTGCCGTTACAATGATGTTCGGATTGCTTACACCAAATAAGCCCGCTGCCGGACTCGTTATTTGAACTCCAGGTTGAACACAAGGTGTGTAATTGATGTGAAGGGTCTGGCTGGTGCGCTCACATACGTTTTTGCCTTGAATGACAATAATATTGGGGCCAATTTGAAGGTTGAGTGCTGCACTGAAGTTTTGATTTTGAAGGGTGAATGGTTGCCCGCTTTGCCCATTCAAGGATAGCGTAAGTTGGGCTGCAGTAAGGGCGGTCACTTGTGCACTGAGTTGTATAGCTGCACTATTGACCGTGCTTCCATTGAGTGCTTGGTTGGCTAGTGCAATTTGAGGACTCACGCAAGGTTGGTAATTGAAGGTCCAGACATGTACGGCAGAGCCACAATTATTGGTCACACTCAATGCAAGCGTGTTTGTTCCGGGCTGCAATTGCTGAGTTGCAGAAAAGAGCCCGTTCAAGAAATTGAAGACACTTGGCGCGCCATTGACAAGCAAACTAATTTCATTGGGGTTTGTGATGCCCACAAGTTGTGCACTCACATTGATTTGCTGTTCGGCATTTTGAACGTTGGTCTGAGGGCGCGTATTGCTGATTTGCGGTGCGGTACACTGTTCGTAATGGACATGCCAATTTTCGATAGCCCGACCGCAAGCGTTCGTTGCAATTAATTGAATCAGGTTGTCTCCGGGTTGTAGGGTGATTGCAGCACTGACTTGGTTATTATTGAAGCTGTAATTTTGCGCTTGGCCGTTTACGGTAAGTTGAATTTGATTGGCTAGGGTGTTGGTCAGTATTGCCGTGTAGTTCAATGAAGAATTGCTTGTGTTTGTGCCGTTAGGAATAGGTGCATTCACTGAAATTTGCGGTGCCTGACACTGTACAAGATTAATAACTAAATTTTCTGTGTCATTACCGCAAGCGTTGGTTGCTTGAATTTCAATCATATTATTTCCTTGCTGGAGGTTTATGGTGCTTGTCACTTGATTATTTGTCCAGCTAAAAGGAACACTTGTGCCATTCCAGGTTACCTGAATGGATTGGCTCGTTGCGACCTGACTGACATTGGCAACTAGTGCAAGGGTTTGGTTGCTTGTGTTGGTTCCGCTCGCCGTTGGTTGCATCAAGGTAATAGCTGGTGCTATGCAGTTATCGTAGCGCACAAAGATTGTTTGAGCCGCTTGCCCGCAAGAACGCACTGCATTGATGACAATCTGATTTAAACCAGGTTGCAAATTGATCGTAGCGTTTAAGCTACCGTTAATGGAATTGAAATTACCGTTTGTAAAATCAAATGCAACAGGAGCGCCATTATTGGTAACGCTCAAGCCATTTTGACTTGGCATATATTGCAGTGTGGCGGATACTGTAAAATTAGGGCTAGAAACAACAATTGGGTTGTTAGCGCTAGCGATGTTCAAATTACCCTGAAGGCTAATGATGGGTGCTTGGCAGTCATTAAAATTATACGTGAAGGTTTGGATGTCTGAGCCACAATCGTTCGCTGCCGTAATGGTGATGGTATTGATGCCCGAAAGCAACTGCGTACTGAGTTCCAACTGCCCTGACTGATTAAACGTAAATGCAGTTTGTTCTAACCCATTGAGGATGATTTTAATGTTATTCCTGTTGCTGATATGACTAATTGTTGCCCGAAGACGCAATGCCGCATTGTTGAGCGTGGTATTGATTACCGGACTTGTAACCGTAATAATTGGCGCCAAGCAATTTTGGAAATTGATGCTGCTGTTGATTTGCGCGGTGCCGCAAGCATTGCTGTAGCGCACCTGAAAAGTATTGAGCCCTGGTGTGAGTACCAGGTTTGCACTGATTGTGTTGCCTATTTGTTGGGCATTCGCTACGGGAATGTTATTGTGCAATACAACTAATTGACCATTTTGGGTACTGCCTGCTAATTGTACATTGAGGGAAAAAATATTTTGGTTAGTGGTTGTGCCCGGTGCGCTTGGGTGCAGCCAAAAAAGTTGCGGACTAAGGCAGTCGTCATAATTGATCATGATTTGATCAAAAGCACTACCGCAGTCATTGAAAGCGGCGACACGAATGGTGTTGCTGCCAGGAAGCAAGTTGATGCTGCGTTGTAAAAGTCCGTTGTTCGGATTGAAATTGAATCCGTTGAGCAGCATGCCATTGTGTAAGATTTGAACTTGATTATTGTTCAAATGACCACTAATAGAGGCATTGAGTAAGAAAACAGATTGTTGAACTGTTATTGGATTGATTTGACCATTAATAACTTGAACATTAGGTTGCAAGCAATCTGGAATAAACGGAGATTGGTTATTAATTGGGTTATTGTCTCGAGAGGAAATAGGCTTAGGCGCTCTATTTTTAAAGTGAATTTGAAAAAAACCAGAGGTGTAGTGATACCAGTCATTGCGCAGGCGAGGATCTGTTTGAATAAGACCGTCAAAAGCATCAGCCATAGTAAAAGTGGTTTTATGCTCTACCCCAATGCTGAATCGGCCTTTGTGGTAGGCCAATCCAAACCCTAGGCTCGGCATCCAATTCACCGCCCAATCGTTACCCTGTAGACCGTCAAGTCGGGTCTCGTAGATATCGTCGAGTACGCCGATGAGCTGTTGTTGTGCAGGTTGTTGAGGATCTAAACTATTATAGTCATAAATACTAATAGTCGAGTCAAGGAGGGCATCGGCCCAAGTTTGTTGCCATGTTAGTCCTAAGCCGCCAAATACAAAAGGATCCCAACCTGTGCGCTCGCGCAAACGACCAGCGTGTATGACGAGTTCTAAGTCGAGTTCGCGGATATCGGAGCGAAAATTATGAACATAATTGGCATTGTTTGAATAAAGAGCACCTAAAGCAGGATGAACACTGCTTGTCAATTGGGTCAATGCATCAGACTGCCCATACCATTCACCTGACAAAAATCGGCCTCTCAAGTCAAAAGACAAGTTTCGGCCATAATCGTAATTGTAAGAACGCCCTAGCGTAAGGCCCCAGCCGTTGTAGCGTTCATGTGAAAGATCTGTGCTGTGCCAAGTGCCGCCGTAATTGAGCCCCCAGAACCATTTCGAAGAATTATAATCGACTTGTTGCGCGTTTGCGATCTGAACGGTAAGTACGAAGAGTAGAAGTGCGTAAAGTTTTCTCATCATTTTTTTATTTTAATTGACTCGCCTAAATTCTATGCCAAAGTTCTTAAAAATAAGTTTTTAAGAAAAATTTAACGACCAATTTTAGGGTGTAGAGAAGTAGGTATAGTTTGTAAACCGCAATATGCTCATGTGGTCTGTGGTATTTTCTTTTTGGATGACGGAGCCTAGAAATCCGGTTTTGTAGTCATATACAATCTGGAAGTCTTTTTGAAAAACGCCATGCACATATTGATGCATTTCGATTATATTGCCCCATTGGTCATAGCGGTAACGCCATTCTTCTTTGGCAACCTGCGCACTGTCTATGTAGCACGCTTTAGATGCAAGCAGGCCATCTTGATTGTAGGTATAAAGTGTCGTTTCACTTTGCTGTGAAATGCGGTAATAGGCCACACTACGTTTTAAAAATTGGTTGTTGTCATGTTCTAAACTGACTTCTAAATAAGGTTTCTGATAATTGTTGTAGCGGGTGTAGTTTCCTTCATTTCCTTGGTGATAGCGTAAGGTTTCGGTGCGCATTTTGAAAGAGGAAAGCAGTGAGTCTTGGCGGTGGTCAAAGACATCTCGGAACAAGGCCATACTGACAAGCCGTTGCAAGGAATCGTACGCATAGTGCTCTGAAATTGCACCGCCGTATGCGGAGAATCGGTGCATGCTAAGTTTGCCGTCCGCATGGTAGGCATAATGATGAAATAGCGTATCCTTGACGTTGCCTTTTTGTCGTATTTCCAAACTGGAAATGAGTTGCCCAGAGGTGTTAAAACGGTAGCTAAAGGCGTCAAGGCTTGGTTTGAACGCCTCATTCCCTTTTTTATAGGTAAAGAACCCTTCAATGGTTTTGATGTGTTGGGCTGCAATGAGCTCTGCATTGAAAAATGGTGTAGTTCCAAATGCCTGGCCTTCTTGATTGAGAATAAATTGCCCTTGAAGGCTGTTTAAAAAAAGCACTAAGAAAAGTGCGAGAAAGAATAGTTTCACGATATTAAATCAGCAAGCACGCGTTTCCAACTCGCTTTGTCAGCAATTACGTTTTCGAGCGCTGAGATGGCAATGCGCTCTTGGTTCATGGTGTCGCGGTCTCGGATGGTAACGGTGTGGTCTTCTAGGGTTTGGTGATCAACGGTAATGGAAAAAGGCGTACCAATGGCATCTTGGCGGCGATAGCGCTTACCAATTGAATCTTTTTCGTCGTATTGGACGCTGTATTCGAGCTGCAATTGGGCCATGATTTCACGTGCTTTTTCTGGCAAGCCATCCTTTTTGATGAGCGGTAGAATGGCTGCTTTGTAGGGAGCCAAAACCGCAGGAATTTTGAGCACCACCCGCTCAGAGCCATCTGCTAATGCTTCTTCTTGATAAGCGGCACTCAAGACAGCTAAAAACATACGGTCAAGACCTACTGAAGTTTCTACGACATAAGGAACATAACTTTGGTTGAGTTCCGGATCAAAAAATTGGAGCTTTTTACCTGAATGTTGTTCGTGTTGTTTGAGGTCAAAGTCGGTACGAGAATGGATCCCTTCTAGTTCTTTGAAGCCCATTGGAAAGTTGTATTCGATATCGCAGGCCGCGTTGGCGTAGTGGGCCAATTTGAGGTGGTCATGGAAACGGTAGCGTTCTGCGCCTAAACCCAAGTTTTGGTGCCATTTGGTGCGCATGTTTTTCCAGTAGTCATACCATTTCATTTCTTCGCCTGGGCGCACAAAAAATTGCATTTCCATTTGTTCGAATTCGCGCATGCGGAAAATAAACTGGCGTGCAACAATTTCATTTCTAAATGCTTTTCCAATTTGGGCAATGCCAAATGGGATTTTCATGCGGCCAGATTTCTGTACATTCAAGAAGTTGACAAAAATTCCTTGTGCAGTTTCTGGACGCAGGTATATAGTGCTGGCGTCGCCAGCTACTGACCCAAGTTCTGTGGAGAACATAAGGTTAAATTGACGGACTTCTGTCCAATTTTTAGAGCCAGAAACAGGGCAAACGATTTCGAGGTCAAGAATGAGCTGGCGGACGCCCTCGAGGTCGTTTTGTTGGAGTGCATTTTTCATGCGCTCTTCTATTTGCGCGATTTTTTCTTGATTGCGCAAAACATTCGGGTTGGTAGCCCTAAATTGTTCGGCATCAAAAGCGTCTCCGAAGCGTTTTTGACCTTTTTCGACTTCTTTTTCAATTTTTTGACGGATCTTTTCGATGTGGTCTTCTAAAAGGACATCGGCGCGGTAGCGTTTTTTAGAATCTTTGTTGTCTATTAGTGGGTCGTTGAAAGCATCGACGTGCCCTGAAGCCTTCCAAGTTGTCGGGTGCATGAAAATAGCGGAGTCGAGGCCTACGATATTTTCGTGTAGCTGTACCATGGCCTTCCACCAATAGGTCTTGATGTTGTTTTTGAGTTCTGCACCCAACTGGCCGTAGTCATAGGTGGCGGCAAGCCCGTCGTAAATTTCTGAAGATGGGAATACGAATCCGTACTCTTTGGCGTGTGAAATGAGGTCTTTAAGGCGGTCTTTTTGTGCTTCCATAGTTGCAAAGATACGAAAAGCACTATTTTTACTCTATGATTTTTTACCTCAACCCTCAGCAATTTATCGATACGAATACTGCTTTCGATCTTTCTTTGCCTTTGAGCGCAACAAAAGAGAATCCAAGAGCTTGGTATGTTGACGCGCCTCGCATAGAACCCGTGCGCGCAAATGGTTTTATTGGCAGTATAGCCGAAGGAGGGGCGGTCAACTTTCGGGATGTCTATTTTAATCCGCATGGGCACGGCACACATACGGAGTCTTTCGGCCATATTAGCCGTGAGATATTTCCGGTGAACGAGGTGTTTTCGGACTATTTTTTTAAAGCGAGTTTAATTAGTGTAACACCTCGCGTATTAGCAAATGGAGATCGTGTGGTATTTGCAGATCAATTAGAAAAATTATTGACGCTTTGTTTTACCGAAGCGGTCATCATCAGAACACTGCCCAATCTTTCCGGGAAAAAAAGCAACAATTACTCCGGAACGAACCCTTGTTATTTTGATGTAGGGGTAGTTGACCTTTTGAATCAATTAGAAGTCAAGCATTTTTTAGTTGATACTCCATCTGTGGATAGGGAGGAGGATGCAGGTGTACTCGCTTTTCATCATGCTTTTTGGAACTACCCGCAACAACCTAGAAAAGACCGCACCATTACTGAACTGGTTTTTGTAGATCATACAATTCGTGATGGGGAATATATACTGGAATTACAAGTGGCCAACTTTTGTAATGATGCGAGCCCCAGTAGACCACTGCTTTATAAGGTGCAAGAAAAAAAGGGCTAACAAGTAGCCCTTTTCCTAGTAGTAGACAAAAATGTCTGGGTGGTACGATGCAAGTAATAAGGACAGGAACCTCTTTTGCATATTCCTTTCGGACGTTGACAAAAACTATTAAACTCTTATCAAACTAGAAAATGAAACTGCCTCTCCAAGCAGCATGTCAACTGCTATGCAAAAGAAGTAACCTGTTTCTCTCCTTATTTCATAATAAACTTAATACGAAATTTTTGTATCGTACGCACCAAATGAACATCTTGTGAGATTGGCTGAATATTGCCCGATTTTTTGCGAATATTTTAAAAATAAAGCTGCTTTTATTCAAAAAATAAGCGTCCATTGATCCATTCAGGGTCTAGGGTGGCGTGGTTACGGCGGTAGAAATTGAGGGCGGTGTGGTTCCAGTCCAAGACTTGCCAATCCATGCGTTTCACACCTTTAGATTTCGCAATGCTAACGACTTCATCAAATAATGCTTGCCCATAGCCCTTTTTACGTTCGGCTTCTTGCACATAGAAGTCTTCCAAATAAAGACAGCGGCCTTTCCAAGTGGAATAAGAAATATAGTAAAGTGCAAAACCAATGACAGTTCCGTGTGCATTTTCGGCAACAATTGCATGGCAAATTCGATCTTCAAATAAGTCGATGTGCAGTTGTTGAGCAGTATTACTGACCTGTTCAGGAGCGCGTTCGTAGGTGGCAAGTGCTTTGATTAGGCCAAAAATAGCAGCAACGTCTTTGGGTTCTGCAGCTCTAATCATGAATCTTTATTTAAGTCCGTTGAGGTCAAAGCGGAGTGTTACGCCTGTTTTAAGGTTACCGGTAGGGTAGCTCAAGGAAACTTTTGGCGTATTGATAAATTGTTCGTAGTAGAAGATGGCGCTTAAATATTCGTTGAGTTTGTAGTTGGCATCTAACTTAAAGCTAACTGTTGTTTGCCCCGCTGTTGCCATGTTCGTGTTCTCGACTACCTTTCGGATGACCGTTGCATTATCTCGGAATGAGAAATTTACATTGATGAGTAGATCACTAGCATCAACACTTCTAACCAATTTAAGTTTTGGGATATTCACAACCGTACCGACGACAATTTCCTGACCCAAGGTTTCTGTCACTTGGTTGTTGTTCAAGGAAAGCGTTGCCTGACGGTCTTTTTTGTACTCAAAGTTAGTTGTGATGTTTTTACCCATGATGTTCCAGGTAGCGAGCATACCAATTAACGGAGAAAAGCGCTCCGAAATGGTGATGTTCTGTACTTGCATCGTTGAAATGAAATTATTGTTGAGGTCGAGGGCTGTTGGTGAGCCATTGGCATCTAAAGTTGCATTGAGGTTGGTTTGCATGCCATTAACTGACACCGAAGAGGAGTAGCCGTGGTTGAGTTTGAATGACTTCACGACATCTTTAGCAAATGCAAATTTGCTCAGACCTGCGTAGTTGATCGTCCAGTTAGGTAAAGGTAAATTGGAACGCGGGTTAATGGTTTTGCTATCGATTGGTGAATTGGTGTAGGCGGTTAGGAAGGATCCAATAACAACCTCTTGTTGGGTGGCAGAATAACCCTCGTAATAACCATTTGGAAGCGAACTTGCATTGGTATTTGTAGCGCCTATGAGTTGAGAAACTTGTTGGCTATTGTTGATCATTTGTTGGAAGATGGGCGAACGAAACGAGCTGTCCATTTTTGCGAAGGCCGTACCCCAAGATATGGTGGTATAGGTAAGCGTACTCGTTTCAAAACGACTTTGTCCTTCAAAGGCATTTGCACTTGGATTCCAGCGATAGAATTCTCCGGTTTGCGTACCGTAGTTGCGCGATGCATTGAGGTTGATGTTGAGGTCTTTGAAGGGCTCTAAAGTTGCTTTTAATTGGAGATTAGCCGTGTGGTTGACCATAAATTGTCTGTTGATGTTTTCATTTTGGACCAACCAATTGTTGTCTCGGGCGAAATCGCCAACATGGTAACCGTTTTCTCTGCCAAATACATCATAGCCTTGTTTTCCGAATACGAATGGTGTGAGCCCAAAAGAACTGCCATTCATACCAAGCACACTAGATTCTTGATTGTAGCCAGGAAGCATGGTGCCATCAGATAGCGTGTAGGTTCCGGAAATATTGCGAACAGACATCACCATGCGCGCCAAAGTGCCCAAAACAGGATTGATAGGTTCTGTTTCTTTTTCTTTGAGTGCTTCTTCACGGGCTTGTTTGCGTTCGAATTTGGCGAGTTGCCTGTCGTATTCTTTGCGCTCTTTGTCTGTCATTTCTTCGAGCGGTTTTTTAGGCTTAAACTCGGCTTTCTTTGGTGGGCCGCCTTTACCGGGTTGTGGGCCGCCAGCACCCGTTTTGGCACTATTGGTTTTCATGCCTTGGCCTTCGGAGAGCACGCGTTTGAAATAAGGTATTTTGTTGTATAAAGTAACTAAATTGCCCTGTGCGGTCATGTTGATAGCGCGCGAGTTTTGGATGGTGTTGCCGAACTCAGCTTGCCCAAGCGGCGCACGTTGCCAGTTGTAGGTGCCAGAATATTTTACGTTGGAGGACAGCCAAGAAGTGACCGGGAGTTTGTCGAAGGGTAGGGTGTAGCTAATGGAATAGTTGTGCGTGTAGTCCATGGTGCGGCCAAAGGTGTTCATTTGAGAACGGATCGTATCCATAAATTCTTGGTATCCTTCGGGGTTGCTGCGTCGGTCTACAGCATGATTGCCCTCTTCAAAAATGGATCGGTTGTTGGCCGTAAAGGTCGTTTTGAGTGCTTTGGTTACATCATAGCCAACTTGGTAAGTTCGGTTCCAGTCAAAGCGTTTGAGGTAGATGGGTTCAAAATCGAATTCAGGGACAATGATATTTCGGATTTGCCGTTCGTTGTAAATGCGGGAGTAATCATTGGTAAATGCAATGTTTTTTGGCAAATAAAAGAGGTTGAAATCTTTGAGTGGTTTGAGCCAAGGATTTTTTTGGGCAGGTTGCCATTTTTTAAAGGGTTCCCAGGGTTTCCCGGCAAAAGTGTAGTTGTAGTTGAGGGCGCCCGTCCAGGTGCGGGTCATGTCGGATTTGATATTGAAATCCCTTTTGATATTTTCTGCAAAAGCATAAGTTGCCGACCAATTAGAAATGCTCCAAAATTGTGGTTTAGTACCCGCTTTTGCCTCTTTACGAACATTGGTAAAATTGTAAGAGCGGCGCTCCGTGAAGTCTTGACCTAAACGCATGCGCTCTTTGCGGGTTGCAATGTCGTAGTTAGAAAGTTTGATATCGGGGTTAAAGGGGTCGTATTCTGGATTAATGAGTCCGATAGAATAGCCATAGTAGAAGGGTAGAGATACGCGGGCTTGCTTGCCGAAGAACTGCCCGAGTTGCATGGTGGTACTGATGTCTGCACCCATGCGTTGGTTACGCTGGCGGTCTTGTACTCGGCTATCTACAGCACCCCAGTTGATGCCTGAGTAGTTACCGGCAGCTTGTACTACGGCAAAATCCGCTAACTGAACTTGCATTTGGCCAACAGCAGCCGAGCCACCATCACTGACAAAGTCGGTCAAACGCATTTCATTGACCCATACGTTGGTGCATTCGGCGTCGCCGTTGTCGGGGCCCCAGGTGTTGTCAGGGTCAGCTTTGGACGGATTTCGAACACCGATCATGATGGTTCTGATGCCTTGAAGGTTCGGGCTTCCTTTTACTTTAATTCGGTTCGTGGCATTATTGGGATCCGCTTTTTCGTATTCTACCACGCTCGAGACACCCGGAACGCCTTGTTCGAGTTTATCGTTTCGCTCCATTTTAAGGTCGAGTAGGCGGTCAAATTCGATTTCAATATTGTTAGCAGCAGGCCAGATGAGGTCTGGGTTGGTTGCGTTCCAGTCGGTCACTTTGAGCGGCAATTCGTATTCGTAGTAGTTCTCTACGAAGTCTGTACCCAAGCGCACAAAAAGGGTAAGCTCGTTGTCTTTGAGTTGATTTTGCACGACTGATTCGGCGTGCGCAAACATTTTCAATTTTTTGTAAGTACGCACATCGAACTGTACGTTTCGGTAAGCTGCTCTGGCGTCTCCGTCTTGCAAATTACAAACTTCGAGTACCAAAGCTTGTTCGTTCATTTGACGCTGATATACTTGTGAGGGGTCTATTTCTCTGTCTATACCTGGTGGAACCACATAATTAATCGGCTGACGCTGTGCATTTTCTTCGATATTGAGTGCGGCAATATTAAAAGCAGTGAGGTTAGGGTCGGTCTGGACGCTCAGCCCTGGTTGGGTGAGGTCTTCAAAATAACGGCGCCACTCTCCACGAACAAATTCTAAACGTGCAAAACGCAGTACTACAGGCTCGTCAAAACCTTTTAGATACATGCGCATAAAGCGTATTGAACGGAAGTCTTGAATGCCATTGATTCGTTTTTCGAAGTCGCGGATCGGGACTTTAAATTGATACCAAGTTTCTGTTTTGTTCCCGTTTTGGTATACTTGTTTGTTGGTGATAAAGTTGCTGCCTACATTTTGCATATCGCCCGGCCGAAGGCTGACGCGATATTGAAAGTAAGCTTCTGATTCTGAGAGGTTGTTGTCTTGGTTGATATCTTCGATGTCTGGAAAGTTGGAGGCAATGGTCGGGTAGCCTATAGTATTTGCGGTATCTGACATTTCAGTTGTCGGAGAGTTGCCTTGCATACCGTTGTAGTGTTTGTAACGATCGAGAATAGTGAGCTGAGCGGCATCGTAGTTATCGTCGAGGTAATAGTTGTAGTCATCGGTAGAGGGGTCGGCAATCATGCGGGCTTTTGCAGCGGCACTCAGCGTTGTGTTGTTTTGCACCCAACTAACAAAGGCAGCATAACTTTGCCTTTCGTCGGTGTTTTCCCAGCCATCTAGGCCTACGTCTTGCTTAATGCGCGAGGCGGGGTCATTGGCAAAGGCATTCACTACGACCTGCTGCGTTGAAATTCTTGCCCATTGGGTGGTGTCGATGTTGTCTTGCAATAAGGGGTCGGTGTTGGAGGGCAAGCCATGTTCGAAGCTTTTTCGGGAGTCAGGAAGGATATCTTCTGATACGTTTCCAAGGTTAAAGTAGAGGTCTCCGCCAGACATAGGGGCGTTTGGATTCTGATTTTCAGCGTCTTGATTAAACGGATCTAGTACCCAAAATTGGATAAATTCGATATTCGCCAATTCAAAATCGTTGGTGCTAAGGCCGCGCATAATGCCTCCCCAACGTTCTTCTGGATTGGTAAAGCGCCCGATAGAATCTACAGTAGCGGTGGTATCAAAATTGTACATGCCGCGTTCGGCAGGGTAGTACGCTAAATCGAGTACGTTAATATTGGAGATTGAGCCGTATTGAAGTTGTAGGTTCGGAAAAATGTCGGTCATTTGAATGAGTCGCATGCGGCTGTCGTAAAGCATGGACGGATCTTGCTTGATGTGTGCGGGCGTGAGCTGATTGCTTTGGTAAAAAACGGGGTCAATGGTATACCAAGCAAGATTGGCGCGCTTGAAACCGGCACTGAGGTCTTTTTTGGACGCTTCAGGGAAGAGATCGGGCTGACCCTGCGGTATAGAAGCCAAACGCCATGCACTAATGTTTTTGAGATCAATGGCACTTTGCGATGCCTCAAAGTCGTCTATGTAGGAGGTGCCTTCTTTGTTTATGGCGCGTGGTTGACCCGGTCTGAGCGTGGCTACTTCTCCGGACATAGAAAGGGTAGACATGGTATTGGTAGAAATTACGGGGAGTAAGTCGACCAATTTGGTGAGCAGAGGTACGTTGGTACGAAAAGCAAAATCTGCGCCAAGCACGTTGTTTTTGAAGGGCTCGCTTCCAAAATCAACTTTTTGTGTAACCGGACGCTCCATCATGCGCAGCCAGGTGGCGCCCACCTTGAAGTTTTCATTGATGCGGTATTGGTAGCGCCCACCAATCATAGAACGCGCTTGAAAACCAAAAACTGAATTTGATTCTATCGAAATTTTAATGGGGGTATTGGATTCTAAAATTCCTGTGTTGAGGATTTTTACTCTGCTAAATGCATAATCTACGGTGAAGTCGACACCTTCAACCAAACGCATTCCACCAGCTGTAACCACTACCGCCCCTTGCGGGATATTCATCACGTTCAATGGAATTTCGGAGGAGATCGAAGACTGAAACTCACCCTTGAAAACAAAACGATTTTTACTCGGAATTTGCTGGGCAGCAGTTTTGGTAGAGTCGTAGAGTTCTGTGTAGGCAAGTTGATTAATGAAAACATTAGGCACTCCAGCCTCGGTTAATTTGTCGGCGAGTGTTTTACCAAAAGGTTCAACTGTCGAGAAGAATATACGACCATTTTTGCGGTTGATGGTACCGCCGTTATCGATTTTGTTGCCGACTACATTAAAAGGAGCAAAATCAAAAACACCATCCGAGAAAGGCTGGTTGTTTTGATTGATTTTATCCATGTCGAGTAGGGTAACAATCTGTTTTTTATTGATGTTTCCTTGTTCAAAGGGCAAGAACGGTTGTAGAACAGAGGTTTCGAGGTTGTTGTAATACACGTCTATTTTAAAGCCAAGTTGATCGACTTGATACGCGCCAATGGAGTAAACGTTTTTCATCATGAGGTCCCAAATTTTGATTTTTGGACTGGTGATGGTTGGTTTGATTAATTTGAGAATAAGTGCTTCTTGTCCGTTTGTACCATCGGTAGAAAACTCACCTATTTGATAAGTTTGCCCCCGGTAGGTATATTCGTAGGCTACTGCCAAGACTTCGTCGTTATTGAGCGCTGTATTGAGCGAGACGTAGCCAAGTAAGGCATTGTAGGTAAATTCGTTGTCATTGAGCTTGCGGGCATTTTCTACTTTTTCGTAATCGACAGCCTGATTAAATGGCCCCGGAGAATTGACCTGTGCACTCAGCGCCAACACCGCATTTGAGAACCCACGAACCAAAGGCTGAGCTGTTGCCCAGTCGTAAAGGCCATTCGCTTGGTTGTCTGGAATTTCTTGGGTCGTGTAAGAGCCCGGATTACCCTGGCAGTTGGCTTGTTTGGCCTCGCCTAAGTCTGAAAATGCGACAATATTTCGGGTGTTTTCGGTTATGCTACTGCGGTTGGTTACCCAAACTTCTATGCGTGTAATGTAGGTCGTCGAGTTCACAACAGGCAAAGTGGCCATTGCGGTGTCGTAGTGCTGCTGGTGATACAAATTGAGAAAGTAGTGGCGGTTGGCCTCGTAGTTATCTGCGGTAATTTCAAATTTTTGAACTTGGGCCTTGCCCGTTACGTTGATTTCGGTGCGCTTTCCTTTTGATTGTGCTAAAATAAAATCCACGGTCGATCGACCAAATTTAAGTTGGGTTTTAAAGCCAAAAAGTGTTTGTGAACTCGGAATAAGGGTCGTTGGTAGTTCTAAACTTACTTGCCCTAGCGCAATTTTTTGTAGGATGTCGTCTTCTTGCCCCGTGCGCTCTAATTTGGAAATATTTTCGAAATCGAAGTTGGCGCGGGTGTTGTATTTCATATTCACCTTCATGTTGGTACCGATTTGGCCGGTGATGTCCATGTTGATGTTTTGATTGAAATCGAAGCGCGTGATATTGCGCTGCCGCATGGGTAAAATCGGGTTGTCTACCCGAGAGTGGTTCGCACCTAGTGAAATTTCGAGGTTTCCGCCCGGGGTAATGGTGATTTCATCTGAGCCAAAGAAACTTTTAAATGCTTTGGATCCAATCTTTATTGGCAATTCAAATGTTCGGTTTTCTGCACTTTCTTCGGCTACGAGTTCTTTCCAATCTAAAGAAAAGCTTTTTTTCTCTTCGTATTCGAGATACTCTTCTAGGGTCATGGCCTGAGGAGCCCTAAAATAGGTGTCTTTGCCCATGATGTCTCGAAAGACAAACGTTTTAGATTCGGGGTCGTAGACGATCGTTTGGTTGAGATTGGTGGGGTCTCCGAGGTCAAAACTTTGGGGTAAATTTTGAAAAGGATTGAGCGGATTAAAGATTGGAAAAGGGAGGTTAGGGGTTTGTGCACTAACCTCTACAAAAGTAAAAAACACCATCATGAGCATGATGATATTTGTTAAGTATTTTTTCCAGTAGTTGTGTTGCACGGTTATAGTAGTCTTAGCGCCTCTTTGATCAGTTGTTCTACGGTTTGGGTTCCGGTATCAATTTTGTCCAATACTTTTTCAGCTGATTTTTTGTCAAAACCGAGCGAAACTAATGCATTTAACGCATCAAATCGGTTTCTATTGTTCGAAGAGAAAATATTCTCGCTACCGAGTTCCATTTTAGATACTTTTCCTTTGAGGTCTATAATGACACGCTGTGCTGTTTTGGTACCGATCCCTTTTATTTTTTGAATACTCACGACGTCTTCTGCTAGAATGGCATGGGCGATGTCGTCGGGGGTCATGGAAGAAAGCATGATGAGGGCCGTGTTGGGGCCTATGCCAGAAACACTAATCAAATGCCCGAACATTTCGCGCTCCTCTTTGGTGGCAAACCCATAAAGCAGGTGGGCATCTTCTCTTACGATGAGTTTGGTGTGTAAGATGATCGCTTCTGCATCTGGCAAAGCAGTAAAGGTGTGCAAAGAAATCTTGACTTCATAACCTACACCTGCGCATTCGACTAGCAGGTCGGTTGGGTTTTTTTCGATGAGGCGGCCGTTGAGTCTAGAAATCATTTGTCTTGGCTTTGGGCGTCAATAACTGCAATTTTGATCATCGAAATGATCTCTCTTACACTGGCTCCTAGTTGCAGAACGTGCAAGGATTTGCGCATCCCGATTAAAATAGGTCCGATGGCATCGAGCTCATTGGTTTGTTGCAAAAGTTTGTATGCAATATTGCCTGCGGATAGGTTCGGAAAAATAAGTGTATTGACCTCTTTGTTAGCCAAGAAGGAGAAAGGGAATTTCTCGTTCATTAATTCTGGGTTGAGGGCAAAGTTGGCTTGCATTTCGCCGTCGACCACAAGATTAGGTTGTGTTTCGTGTAAAATATGTACCGCTTCGGCCATTTTTTCCGGATCGTCTCCGGGTGAAGACCCGAAGTTAGAATAGCTCAGTAAAGCAATGCGTGGTTGTACTTTGAGGCGGCGGATAAATTTGGCTGCATTGACCGTAATTTCTGCAATTTGCGCTGCCGATGGGTTTAAATTGACGGTGGTGTCGGCCAAGAACAGCGGACCCTTCTTGGTGTTCAGGATATACATTCCGGAGACGGTTTTGACATCTTTTTGCAAACCAATGGTGCTAATTGCCGGACGCAACACCGAGCGGTAACTACGGGTAAGCCCTGTGAGCATGGCATCTGCTTCTTCCATATTGAGCATCATGGCACCAAAATAATTGCGTTCTCGCATCAAAGAAATGGCTTCATATTCGGTAATGCCTTTGCGCTTGCGCAATTCAAAGAATGCAGTGCCGTACTCAATACGCCGGGCTTCTTCTTCGTCGGATTTGCAGTCGATGATTTGCACCTCTGGTATTTCGATGCTGTACTCGTTCATGAGCTCCAGGATGCGTTGTTTTTTACCGAGTAAAATCGGGATGGCTACACCTTCGTCGTAGGCTTGCTGGGCAGCTTTTAATATTTTGATGTTGTCGCCTTCGGGGAACACTACCGTTTTTGGACTACCTTGTGCTTTAGAGGTAATATTGCGCTGTAGTTTGTTGTCTAGGCCAAGGCGGCTTTTGAGTTGGTTTTCGTATTCTTCCCAATCTTCGATGGGCTCTTGAGCTACCCCAGACTCCATAGCTGCTCGCGCAACCGCTGGTGCCACAAAGTAAATGAGTCGCGGGTCTAATGGTTTTGGAATAATTTGTTCCCGACCAAAAGAAATATTTTTACCTCCATAGGCTTCAATTACTTCTTCAGGAATGGTTTCTTTGGCGAGGGAGGCGATGGCCTTTACGGCAGCCAATTTCATTTCTTCATTGATGGTGGTCGCACGCACGTCTAAAGAGCCTCTGAAGATATAAGGAAACCCAAGTACGTTATTGACTTGGTTCGGATGGTCTGAACGCCCTGTTGCCATGATGATGTCTTTGCGCACCGCCATTGCTTCTTTGTAAGGAATTTCTGGCTCGGGATTGGCGAGGGCAAAAACAATAGGGTCTTTTGCCATTGCGGCAATCATTTCTTTGCTAACCAGCCCTGCTTTAGAAAGACCAAGAAAGACGTCAGCGCCTTTAAAAGCTGCCTCGAAATCAATATCTTTTGGGTGCGTCGCGAAGATTTGTTTTATGTCGTCGAGGTCAGTACGCCCACTGTGGATAAGGCCTTTGGAGTCGTACATGTAGACGTTTTCGGGCTTTACACCCAGACGATGGTATAATTTGATACACGAAACTGCTGCTGCTCCGGCACCGGAGACCACAATTTTGATGCGCTCGATTTTTTTGTTGGCAAGCTCTAATGCATTGAGCAAGGCAGCGGCACTGATAATTGCGGTGCCGTGTTGGTCGTCGTGCATGATGGGAATATCGAGCTCTTCTTTGAGCCTGCGCTCAATTTCAAAAGCTTCAGGTGCTTTGATGTCCTCGAGGTTGATGCCACCAAAAGTTGGGGCAATGGCCTTGACAGTCTGGATAAAAAGTTCTGGGTCTTTGGCGTCTACTTCGATGTCAAATACATCGATATCAGCAAATATTTTAAACAATAAGCCTTTGCCTTCCATAACGGGCTTTGCGGCTTCTGGGCCGATGTCACCAAGGCCGAGAACTGCGGTTCCGTTGGTAATAACCGCAACTAAATTGCGCTTGGCGGTATACTTGTAAACGTCGGCTTTGTTTTCTGCAATGCGCAAGCAGGGCTCAGCTACACCAGGAGAATAAGCCAAGGAGAGGTCTCGTTGGGAGGCATAGGGCTTAGATGGAACAACTTCAATTTTACCGGGCCTACCGGAGGAATGGTAATCTAGGGCTTCTTGCTTCCTGATTTTTGACATTGTAAGTACTTTTTTTAGAACAGCAAATATACGAAAAGCAATCTAAAGGTCCGAAGCAAAAAAAGCGCTCCTTGGAGCGCTTTTTTAACTGCGTGCAAATTATTAATTACAGCCCGAGTAAGATCTGCAGTGGATCTTTTGATCCAAAAATCATGCGTTCAGGGTTTTCGAGCATTTCTTTCACTTTGACTAAAAAGCCAACCGATTCTTTGCCATCAATGATGCGGTGGTCATAGGAGAGCGCAACATACATAATTGGTCGAATTTCTACTTTACCGTTAATGGCAACAGGGCGTTCTACTATATTGTGCATGCCGAGAATGGCAGATTGCGGTGGGTTGATAATCGGTGTAGAGAGCATAGAGCCAAAAACGCCACCATTAGTAATAGTGAAGGTGCCTCCAGTCATGTCTTCGGGCGTGATTTTGCCGTCGCGTGCTTTAATGGCAAGGCGCTTGATCTCGCGTTCGATTTCAGCTAAACTCATTTGTTCGGCGTTGCGCACCACCGGTACCATGAGCCCTTTTGGAGAAGAAACGGCAATACCGATATCGGCGTAGTCGTGCAAAATCATTTCTGTACCATCGATTTGTGCGTTGACCGCTGGAAACAATTTGAGTGCTTCTGTTACCGCTTTCGTGAAAAACGACATAAAGCCGAGGTTAACTTCGTGGTGTTTGGCAAAGGCGTCCTTGTATTTGGCACGCACATCCATAATTGGCTTCATGTCGACCTCGTTAAAGGTAGTGAGCATGGCTGTTTCGTTTTTGACTGAAACCAAACGCTCTGCAATTTTGCGTCGTAACATGGACATCTTTTCGCGGCTTTGCTCGCGGCTTCCGCCCCATCCTTGCGCTGCTTCGGTAGAGAAACCTGCTGACATAGCTGCCACTACGTCTTGTTTGGTGATGCGTCCGTCTTTGCCGCTGGCTTTTACAAGTGCAGGATTGATATTGTTTTCTTTGATAATTTTTGCAGCAGCTGGAGATGCGGCGCCTGCTGCGTAGCTTGCTGGCTTGATTGGATCTGGATTAGGAGCAGCAACTGCAGGAGCAGCAGCTGGCACAGCTTTGGCTTCTGAAGCTGGCACAACGGCAACGACTGGCGCACCCGCCGGGCGCGCAGCAGAAGTGTCGATGAGGCAAACAACTTGCCCTACTTTCACGACGTCGCCTTCTGCGGCCTTAAGCGTAATGATGCCGCTTTCTTCTGCAGGTAATTCTAAGGTAGCTTTGTCCGAATCGACTTCAGCAATGGCTTGGTCTTTTTCGACGTAATCGCCATTGGCAACAAGCCAAGCGGCAATTTCTACTTCTGAGATTGATTCTCCCGGGCTCGGGACTTTCATTTCTAATAGTGACATACGATTTTATTTAAGGCTTACTTTGCGTAGGCAAAGAGGTCAGTGAATAATTGTTTCAAACGAATTTCGTGTAATTTTTTGGATCCTTCTGCACTAGCAGCGCTTGCAGGGCGGCAGATACCTACGAGTGGGATATGGCGTAAATTCATGGCCATGTGCATCCAGGCACCCATATTGGCTGGTTCTTCTTGTGCCCATAGGATGTTTTTGGCTTTGTATTTGTTCAAGATGGCTTCAATTTGGGCTGTCGGCAATGGATAGAGTTGTTCTAAGCGTACAAAAGCCATGTTTTTGACGCCGAGTTCAGCTGCTTTGACTTTCATCTCGTAGTAAAACTTGCCGCTGCACAACACGACAGTATCTATATTTTTAACAACAGCGGCTGGGTCGTCGAGTACTTCTTGGAAGTTGCCCTTTGCCATTTCATCTAAAGTAGAGGTGGCGTCGGGGTAGCGCAAGAGCATTTTTGGAGAAAATACCACGAGCGGCTTTCTGAAGTCGCGCTTGATTTGACGGCGCAATAAATGGAAGTGATTGGCCGGTGTAGAGGTATTGACAATTTGCATATTGAGGTCGGCACATTGCTGTAAGAAGCGTTCCATACGACCGCTAGAATGCTCTGCACCTTGCCCTTCGTAGCCGTGTGGCAACAACAAGACCAAACCGCTTTGGGTGGCCCATTTGTCTTCTCCGGCAGAGATGAATTGATCCACCATAATTTGAGCTCCGTTAAAGAAGTCGCCGAATTGCGCCTCCCAAATGGTGAGCCCAGATGGATGCGCCAGAGAGTAGCCATATTCAAAACCGAGCACTCCGTATTCCGATAAATGCGAGTTGTAGATAGTAAATGGCGCCTGTTGCGCTTGTAGCATATTGAGCGTCAATACTTCTTCTTCTGTATCTTCTGTTTTTACGACAGCGTGGCGATGCGAAAACGTACCGCGCTCGACGTCCTGACCAGAAATGCGAACGGCGTGGCCCTCTGCGAGTAGGGTGGCATATGCCAACATTTCTGCAGAACCCCAATCGAGTTTATCGTTCTCAATAGCTTGGAGGCGGTCCTCAAATATTTTGGCAATCTTTCTGAAATATTTTTTACCCTCAGGTAGGGTGGATAGTTTGCGTCCGAGCTTAAGTAATTCATTTTTGGCAATGCCCGTTTGCGGCGATTTTTCAAAATCTTGTGCTGTGCCGTGGCGGTAATCTTCCCAAGTAAGGCTTAAAAAGTCGTAGACCAAAGCTTTATCTCTGCTTCTTGATTGCTCGTATTCTTCTTCGAGAAATTGTTGGTAGTCTTGTTCAATTTGCTTGGCTTCTTCTGCGGTGAGCAGCGCTTCTCTTTGCAGTTGTTCCAAATAGATTTCTCTTGGGTTCGGATGCTTTGCAATGATGTTGTAGAGCTTCGGCTGGGTAAATTTAGGTTCGTCACCTTCGTTATGGCCGTATTTGCGGTAGCACAACAAGTCGATGAAAATATCTCGATGAAAAGCCTGACGGTATTCCATGGCAATTTCGATCGTGGTAACCACAGCTTCGATGTCGTCGCCATTGACATGGAAAACAGGACAAAGTGTTGTTTTGGCAACATCGGTGCAATACGTAGAAGTGCGACCATCGAGGTAGTTGGTGGTGAAGCCAACCTGGTTATTGACAACAATATGGATGGTGCCTCCTGTTCGGTAGCCATCTAGGCCCGCCATCTGAATGGTTTCGTAGACAATTCCTTGGCCTGCAATTGCGGCATCGCCATGAATAAGTACGGGGCAAACTTTGTCTTCGGTTTGGTAAACGTGGTCTATTTTAGCTCGGGCAATGCCTTCTACTACCGTACTAACCGCCTCGAGGTGCGAGGGGTTGGGGGCTAGGGTGAGGCCAATTTGCTGTCCGTTGTCAAGGACGATGTGCGAAGTGAACCCTTGATGGTATTTGACATCGCCATCGAAGGTCGTTTCAAAATCGAATTCTTTTCCTTCAAATTCTCTAAAGATGTCTCGGGGGCGCTTTTCAAAGATATTGGCGAGCGTATTGAGGCGGCCGCGGTGTGCCATACCCATTACAAAATATTCCACACCCAAGGCAGCGCCTTTTCGTACAAGTGTATCAAGGGCAGGAATAAGGCCCTCGCCACCTTCGATAGAAAAGCGTTTTTGACCCACAAATTTTTTGCCAAGGAAGGCCTCGAAGCCAGTTGCTTGGTTGAGTTTTTCGTAGATTTTTTTCTTTCGTAGGGGGTCAAAAACCGGACGGTTGTTGAGTTCTATTTTGTTTCGAAACCAATCGATGCGCTCGGGGTCGCGCATGTACATGTATTCGATGCCAATCGACTGGCAATAGGTGAGCTCGAGGTGCGCAATGATATCGGAAAGTTTTGCTGCGCCAATACCAATTTGTTCACCGGCCTGAAAAACGTCGTTGAGGTCTTGGTCGCTTAAACCAAAATGTGTGATCTCTAGGTTGGGGCTGTGTTTGCGTCGATCTCTGACTGGGTTAGTTTTGGTGAAGAGGTGCCCCCGTGTACGATAGCCATTGATGAGGTTAATCACTTTGAATTCTTTGACGAAGTTCTCCGGAATGGCCCCGTCTTGTTCAAAGTTCGTTTGGGCAAATTCAAAGCCTTCAAAAAATTTAGCCCAGCTGTGGTCCACACTTGTTGGGTCTTGTCGGTATTGTTGGTAGAGGTGGTCTATGGCGTTTACATCTGCGTTGCCAACGTAAGAAACTTTATCCATGTTGTCTTTTATATACAAGACAAAATTACACAGAGTTCGGGCGCAATATGCTCATTTGATGAAGTTATTGTTAAGCGATTTTTAGCATTAAGAACAAACCCTTTTTTAGGGTGTTAGATGGACATGACAGCACCTATATGTTTGGTCTTTCCACATCAGCTTTTCGAGCAGCATCCTGCGTTTGCTGAGGTTCAGACTTTTTGGTTGATCGAAGACGATTTGTTTTTTATGCGCCTTCCATTCCACCGCAAAAAGTTGGCGTATCATCGTGCATCGATGAGTTACTACGCAGAAAAACTACGGAGTAAAGGCTTTGAAGTTCGTTATATCGAGCATAAAGACGCTCAATTAGCCAATATGCCGATGGAGGCCTGATGACCACCAAACCCTATTTTTCAGGTTCCAATTACCTCAAAAAGCAAGGCTTTAAAATAGATACAGAAGGAGCAGTCTTGTTTGATGCCCTTTTTTGGCACTTTGTAGACAAGCACCAAGAAAGGTTGCGCAAAAAAAAGCGGCCCACTTGGAGCGGGCCGCATTCTATTTTGAAAATGGTGCTTAAGGCCTAGAGTTTGACGACGCGCTGGGTAATCTGATACCCATCTTGATTTATTCTAACCTGGTAAATACCTGCAGCAAGCTGCTCAATTTGGAAAGTATTTAGTCCATTTTTAACATTGGTCAATTCTTGAATTTGCTTTCCATTGACATCTAGCAGCGCAATGCTATTTACGTTCTCTAAATCTTTTAGGTCTATGAACAGTACTTCGTTTGCAGGGTTCGGGTATACCTGAACTTGTGCTAATGGATGCTCGTCGATACCTACACCTGAGGTAATATTGATGCTGTAATCTTCGGTTTCGCCAAAGGTAGCGGGCCCACAAGGGGTAATTGCACCGTCTGGTTGGTAAGAAATGCGAACACGCATGCGAACTTGCCCAGTTTGTGCAGTCAGTGGGATGGTGACGTTAAAAGTGTTGGTCCAGCCGCTGCCGACTAACACATAAGCGACTTGTTCTGCAGGGTCGTTGAAGTCAAAATCGTTATTGAAGTCGATCCAGGCGGCAATTTCGTCGTCGGTATAAGCTATCGATTGGGTGTTATTGAGAATAGCTGGTGTGATAGTAAGGGTGTAGGTATTGCCTTTTGCCAAAGAGGTGCTGATGTTTGTAAAATCGGTATAGCCGTTGTTGCCACAAGCGGAGCTGTTATTGATGGTATTCAAACTCACGGTATTGATGTGCTCATCGCAAACGGCACTTGCTGTGCAAGGGCCCGCAAGCGGGTTGCAAGGATCGGCAGAACCTCCAAATACCAAAATATTCTGATTTGCGGGGTCGAGCCAAGGCTTGAGTTGTTCGGTGGATGTGGTTCCGTTGGCCGTCCAGTGGAAAGACATCTTGCCGTATTGGTCAGGCGCATTCGGCGAGGTGCAATAAGATGCGCCGCCAGTGAGCGTGCCGATGATATAGCCTGCTGCGCCGTCAAAGAGTGGAGATCCAGAAGAGCCACCTTCCGTAACGCCGTGCCCGTTGGTGTTGGCCGTCCAGTTGACGCGCCAATGTGAACCTGCTGCACTGCCCCATTGGGTAGAAATGGTATTGCCTGTAAACGTAGAGATCTTTTTGATATCGCCAGCCGGGTGGTGGATACTTGCACCTCCGGTAGTTGGGTTTGGGCTGGCATTCCAGCCATTCCAGTAGGCATTAAAGTTGGCTGATTTCAGGTTGTTGATGACGTTATTTTCGTTATTGGTGTTGCCCAATCTGACGAGCAAGAAGTCTGAACCAGAATTGCCACCGCTATCGCCGGAATCGGCAATACGCAAACAGCCAGAAATAAAGTAGTTGGCCAAGGTGCCAACGGTTGTGGGGTTGGTGCATGTTGGCGCTTCGTAGCGGAAGAAGAACTTCCATTGGTTCATGTTTGAAGCAGTAGCATTGACACCACAGTGCAGTGCCGTCAAGAAATAAGGCTTGCAGTCTTGGGCGGTGTTATTGACTAAAGACCCAGAACACCAACCGGCTTGGTTGCCCTCCACCACATAAATACGGGCTACACCGCGTTTTTCGTCTTGCCACGGGTCGCCAACTGGAGAACAATTGACATTGACCTCGCATGGATCAGACTCATTGATTTTTTCTGCGCCTCCGTAACCCGTAGAGCGGTAGTTGTACATGATGCGGTCTAGGTAGAGCTCTGACGGAGTTGTGTAGGCTGGTTCGGTAAGCGTCAGTAGATGTGTAGTTCCGCCACAAAGCGCTGCGTTTTGCATTTGGTGTACTTCGACGTCTGCGCTTGTCAATAACGGATGTACGTCTTGACCGTACAGATTTTGAATCCTTAGTGAGCTGCCACCGTGCAATACAAATTGCTCAAATAAATAACTAATTGCTTCGGCTCCGGGTGCAGAGATGATGATTTGCCATGTTCGGCTCCCGTCAGGGTTGGAGGTCCATAGACCTGCGTTCTGTGGGCTTAGGTGCGTAGGAATAGCCACCCCAATACGGTAAAGAACACCTTGTTTGTCTCGGAGGAGGTCTTCTTGAGCGAGGTCTTGAAGGTTCGGTGTTTGCAATTGAAGGGTAGGAATTTCTTTAGCGAGTTGAAAGGAGTGTGAAGGGCGCTGTGCCTCCTGGGCCAAAGCGGTAAATTGCAGACCCAAAACAAGAAGGCCAAAGCGTAAAAATTTATTCATAGTTTGAGGAGTTTGTTGTAATTTCATCAAAAATAATGTTTTCTAGGTAAACCGAATGCACAGAATTTGTTTAGTTGAAGACGAGCAGAGCCTCCGAGACATGATCACCCTCAACCTAGAATT
>Ga0315905_10000141_pt1 | contig 75788 bp, 57 predicted proteins | sample LakEriMetagenome_5_FD_203522 | JGI IMG/M metagenome (GOLD analysis project Ga0315905, IMG submission 203522) | Freshwater fungal communities from buoy surface, Lake Erie, Ohio, United States - Buoy 4 MA121 | ecosystem: Environmental > Aquatic > Freshwater > Lake | place: USA: Lake Erie, Ohio...
TGGAGTTGATATTGGGTGGCAAGGTGGCACGGATCCTCCCCGGCGCGGGTGGCACATTGCAGGCCCAACTGGCAGATGGCAGGGTTCTTGACGCGGATTTGATCCTGGCGGGAATTGGCGTGGAGCCCGAGAGCCATTTGGCTGGGGAAGCCGGGCTGGAGCTGGGGGTGCGCGGGGCCATCCGCGTGAACCGGCATATGCAAACCTCGGACCCCGACATCTACGCCGCGGGGGATGTGGTGGAAATCCAAGACATCGTCACGGGCCTGGGTGGCGTGGTGCCCCTGGGCGGGCCGGCCAACCGGCAGGGACGAATCGCCGCGGATCATATTTTTGGCCGCGCGACCAGTTACCGTGGCACGCAAGGCACGGCCATTGTGCGGTTGTTCGACCTGACCGCGGCCTGCACGGGTGCCTCTGAAAAAACCCTGAATCGGTGCAACATTCCGCACCGGGCGGCCTATCTGCACCCGGCCAACCACGCCGGCTATTATCCGGGCGCCCGGCAGATGAGCCTGAAGGTATTGTTTGCCCCCAACGATGGCAGGGTGCTGGGTGCACAAGCGGTGGGGGGCGACGGCGTGGACAAGCGGATTGATGTCCTAGCCATGGCCATCCAAGGGAAGATGACCGTGTACGACCTGGAGGAGGCGGAGTTGTGCTACGCGCCCCCTTATGGCTCGGCCAAGGATCCCGTGAACATGGCGGGGTTTATTTGTTCGGGAATACTGCGCGGTGACCAGCCGCAGGTGACGGTGGGCGAACTGGTTCGTCAGCAACAATCGGGCGACATCCAGGCGGTGGTGGATGTGCGGGGGGCGGATGAATTCGCCCGGGGCCACCTGCCAGGGGCGATCAATATTCCGGTGGATGAGCTGCGGGGCCGGCTGGGCGATGTGCCTCCCGGGCGGATCGCGGTGAACTGCCAGGTGGGGATGCGAGGCTATCTTGCCACGCGCATCCTGCTGGCGGCCGGGCGTGATGTGGTGAACCTGTCTGGCGGCTACCTGGCATGGGAGCTGTTCGAGGGAGCCGGACTTTTGGGCTGACCGGGTCCCCCTGTCCCACCGGATGCGACATGCAGTATTTTCTGGAACATCTGGCGACCTGCGTCTCGGCGATATCGGGCGTGCTGTCGGCCCGCGGCAAACGGGTGGACCTGTTCGGCGTGGTGGTGCTGGCGCTGGTGACCGCCCTGGGGGGTGGAACGCTGCGCGACACGATTCTTGATTTGCGGCCGGTCTTTTGGGTGGATGATTCCAGCTATGTGGTAACGGCAACCTTGTGCGCGCTAGCCACTTTTTTCATCGCCCGATTCTGGACGAGCCTTTCCCCCCTGGCGGACGGGGCGCTGCAACTGGCCGACGCGGCCAGCCTGGCGCTGTTCACGCTGGTGGGAACGGAGAAGGCGATATCTGCCGGTGTACCGCCGGTGGTGGGAATGGCCATGGGTGTGATCACCGGGACGGCGGGCGGAATGATCCGCGACACGCTGGTGGGCGAGATCCCGATGGTATTCCGTCGGCAGATCTACCTGTATGCCACCGCCTCCCTGGCGGGTGCCGCCGTGTTTGTGGGCCTGCGGGGGATTGTGGAAAGCAACCTGCTTCGATTGCTGGCCATTTTCACAGTGTTCGGCCTGCGGCTTGCAGCCATCTGGTGGAAGATCTACCTGCCCGCATTCGAGCCCAAGGAGAACATTCATCAGGGGTGAGCGGGCAGTTATCACCAATCTTTCATCTCTCCGTTGGAGATCGGGATATCATTGGGTTTCAGAAGCGCCTCAGGCCATCGCACGGGGCAGACGGTTTTCTTCCCAGGAATTTACCCATGACCCGTTTTCATCGACCAGCAACCATTGCGCGCGCCGGGCTGGCGGCCGCGGCGTTATTTTTGGCGCCGGTGTCTTCCCACCTGCTTGCCGATGACTGGCCCCACTGGAACGGGGCGAATCGGGATGGGACCTCCGGGGAAAAGGGATTGCTGCAAAAGTGGCCCGAAGGTGGCCCTGCCCTGAAATGGCGGGTTGAAAAACTGGGTGGGGGAGACAGCGCCCCATCGATCGCGGGTGGCAAGATTTTTGGCATGGGCAGCCGGGACCAAAAGGATCTGGTGTGGGCCCTTTCGGAAAAGGATGGCAAGGAGATTTGGTCCACCCCCCTAGGCGAGACGCATAGCCAGCGGATGCCCCAGTCCAAGGAGGGGCCGGGGTGCACGCCGACGGTGGATGGGGACCGGATTTATGTGCTGGGCATGGGGGGCAACCTGGCCTGCCTGAACAGCGAGAGCGGGAAGGTGCTCTGGCAGAAGAACCTGGTGAAGGACTTTGGCGGCGCGATCCCGATGTGGAGCTACCGGGAATCACCGTTGGTGGACGGAGACAAGGTGATCTGCACCCCGGGGGGCAACAAGACCACCCTGGTGGCCCTGAACAAATTGACCGGCGAGACGGTCTGGGAAAGCAAACTGGAGGAAGGGGACGCCGCACCACCGGCACCAATGCCTCCGGGGCGGGGTGGTTTCGGCCGATTTGGGGCATCCTCGGCGGCCGGGTACTCCTCGGCCATTCCCGCGGAGATTGACGGGGAACGGCAGTACATCCAATTGACCGCAAAAGCTCTCATCGGTGTCTCGGCCAAGGATGGCAAAGTGTTGTGGCGGTACAACGCCCCGGCCAACCGGATGGGCATCTCCTGCACCTCGCCGCTATTCAAGGACGGCATGGTTTTCGCAGCCTCCGCCTACGGCGCTGGTGGCGGTTTGGCCAAGGTGACCAAGGAGGCGGGCGGGAAGTTCAAGGCTGAGGAAGTGTATTTCACCAACAAGATGCAAAACCACCATGGCGGCATGGTGGTCACCGACGGGTGCCTGTACGGGGCCAACGGCGGCAACGAGGGCGGGGCGCTGATTTGCCTGGATTTCAAAACCGGCAAGGTGCTTTGGGACAAGCGGGGGGACCGCAAGGTGGCCAAGGGTTCGATCGCCCTGGCCGACGGGCGAATCTACTACCGGCAAGAAAGCGGCACCGTGGTGCTGGTGGAGCCCAACAAGGAGAAGTACATCGAGCAGGGGCGCTTGGAGCAACCGGACCGCACCAACTCACCGGCATGGGCTCATCCGGTGATCGCCAACGGCAGGTTGTACATCCGGGACCAGGGTTTGCTTTTGTGCTACGACATCCAGGCGAAGTAACCCAAGGTTGATCGGACCGGCTAGGGGAAGGTGGCCCATCGGGCCCTCCTAAGCCAAGATCTCGCGGATGACACGCGCGGGCTCGACGCCGGTGAGACGGGCGTCGAGCCCTTGGTATTTGTGGGTGAGGCGCTCGTGGTTGAGGCCGACCTGGTGCAAAACCGTCGCGTGCAGGTCGCGCACGCGGGTGACGCCCTCCACCGACTTGTAGCCCAGTTCATCGGTACCGCCGAAAGACATGCCGGGCCTCACGCCACCACCGGCCATCCAGATGGAAAAGCCCTGGATGTGATGGTCCCGGCCGGGGCCGCCCTTGCCCTGGAACATGGGTGTGCGACCGAACTCGCCGCCCCAGATGACCAGGGTTTCATCGAGCATGCCACGGCGCTCGAGATCGGTCACCAGGGCCCAGGCGGCCCGGTCGGTCGCGGCGCAGCAGATGTTCATGAACTTGACCAGATCACCGTGGTGATCCCAATCTCGGTGGTAAAGCTGGATGAAGCGCACGCCGCGCTCAGCCAGCCTACGGGCGGTGACGCAGTTGGAGGCAAAGGAACCGTCGCCCGGCCTGGCACCGTAGAGATCGAGCGTTTCGCGGGTTTCTCCCGAGAGATCCATCAACTCTGGCACCGAGGCCTGCATGCGGAACGCCATCTCGTAGGCGGCCACGCGGCTGGAGATATCAGGGCCACCCCGGGCCAGGTCGATCGCGCCGATGGCATCGACCAACTCGCGCTGCTGGGAAGTGGAAACGCCTGGTGGATTGGTGAGGTAATGAACCGGGTCGCCCTGCGCCCTGAACTCGACCCCCTGGTGCCGGGTGGGCAGGAATCCGCTGCCCCACATCCGCTGGGAAATGGGCTGGGGGTTGCGGCCGGCGAAGCTGGCCATGACCACGAACCCGGGCAGGTCCCTCGCCTCGCTGCCCAATCCGTAAGTGATCCAACTGCCCATACTGGGGCGACCGCTGATGGCGGTACCGGTGTTCATCACCGTGTGGGCCGGATCGTGGTTGATTTGATCGGTCACCATGCCACGGAGGATGGTGATCTTGTCGGCCATGCTGGCGTGGTAGGGCAGAAAATCGCTGATCCACTGACCGGATTGGCCGTACCGTTTGAACCGTGTGAGGTGGCCCTGCACCTTCAGGGCTTGGCCCTGCAACTGGGCGATCGGCTGGCCGTTGGTAAAACTGGCCGGCATCGGTTGGCCATCGAGCTTGTCGAGGCCGGGTTTGTAATCGAAGGTTTCGAGGTGGCTTGGGCCGCCCGACATGTAAAGCTGGATGACACGCCTGGCCCTGGGTGCATGATGCGGGCCGACGCGGATGCCCCCGCCGGCGGCATCCTCCGCCAGCAGCGACCGAAGGGCCATGTTGCCCAATCCCAGACCCAAGCCACCGACACGCAGAAATGTTCTGCGGCTGGAAATGCCGGGATGGTCCATGGATGGCGACATGGTCACTCCCGGGTGAGGGATTCATTGAGATTGAGCACAGCCCTGGCCACCATGGTCCAGGATGCCAAATCGACGACGGTTTTTTCCCCGCGCAATTGCGGGGGCAGCGGGGTGAGACCGATTCCCGCCAATTTTCTGGCTGCGGCGGGGTCGGCCGTGTAACGAGACCGGGATAACGCGAGGAGTTCAGCCAAGCGCCTGGATTCCGTTTCCGCCGGAACGCGTTGCAGCACCTCGCCAAACAGGAAATGAAGCCTGCGGGTATCGTCGATACCAGCGGAGACCGCCCTGGTGGCCAGCACACGGGCGGCCTCGACACAGGTGGGATCGTTCAAAAGGGCCAGCGCCGAGACAGGGGTGGTGGAAGCGGGCCGGCTGGCCGAGCACTCCTCACGCGAAGGGGCCTCGAGCGCGCGCAGCATGGGGTGCAGGAACTGACGCTGCCAATGGACATAGACACCGCGGCGGAACTGGTTGGAGTCTGCATCGGCCTTGTAATCGCGTTTGGGAAAATTCAGGTATTGGTAGTACCCCTCGGGCTGGTAGGGACGAGCGGGAGGGCCACCGACGGCTGGATTCAACAGACCCGAAGTTTGGAGCAGAAGGTCGCGGGTCGCCTCGGCGGAGAGACGCCAGCGGGACTGACTTGCCAGGAGCCGGTTTTCCGGATCGGTCATAGCCAGTTCGGGGCGGGCCGCCGAGCTTTGGCGGTAGGCCCTGCTGGTGAGGATGAGACGGATCACATGGCGCAGGTTCCAGCCGTTATCCACCAGTTCCAGTGCCAGGTAATCAAGCAATTCGGGATGAGACGGGGGCTGACCCTGGGCGCCCAGGTCCTCCAGCGAGGGGGAAAGTCCGGAACCGAAAAACAAGGCCCAGATGCGGTTCACCTGGATACGGGCCGTCAACAGGCCGGCTCCCTTGGGATCGCACAACCATTCAGCCAGACGCAGCCGTGTGAAAGGTTGTTGCAGGTCAATTGATCCACGGAGGGATTGCGGGACGGCCGGCTGCACCAGCGGGCCCGAATCATCGAGCCAGTTGCCGCGGGGCAGCACACGCACCTCGCGTGGGGAGGCCAGGGACCGGGTGACCATGACGCGGCGTTTTTTGGCCAGGAGGGCCTCGCGCCGCTTTTCCAGGGTGGCGGCTTTTTCGGGCTGGTTGGCGGAACGGGCCTGGATTTCCAAAGCTTTCAATGCCTCGATCCTGGCCTTTTCGCGGGCGGTATGAACCTCAATTTCGGGCTCGCGGCGGGTGGGGGTCTGGTCGAGGCCGCCGCGGAGGTGTTTTTCGTCATCGATATCGGCGAAGCAGGCCGCGAGGGCGTAGAAGTCTTTCTGGGAGAAGGGGTCGTATTTGTGATCGTGGCACTGGGCGCACCCGATGGTGGCCCCCATCCAGACGACCGACAGGTTGCGGACGCGGTCGGCGGCGTAAATGGCGCGGTACTCCCGGGCCTGAACGCCACCCTCGTGGGAAGTTTGCAACAGGCGGTTGTAGCAGGTGGCGGTGAGATCTTCCGTGGAAGGATTGGGCAACAGGTCTCCGGCCAGTTGCGCGGTGGTGAACCGGTTGAAAGGCATGTTGTTAGAGAAGGCATCAATCACCCAGTCGCGGTAGGGAGAGGCGGCGTGCTCCTGGTCGCCGTGGTAACCGACGGTATCGGCGTAACGGACGAGGTCCAGCCACCAGGAGGCCATGCGTTCGGCATGGGAATCGGTCGCCAGGAGGCGGTCCACCTCAGCGGCCCAACGCGCATCGGATGGATCGGCGACAAAATCGGCCGCCTGCTTTGGCGTGGGAAGCAATCCGGTCAGATCGAGGTGGAGGCGGCGGATGAGGGTTCTGGGATCGGCATCCGAGGACGGGCGGATTTTTTCGCGTTCCAGGCGGGCCAGCAGGAAAGAGTCGATGGGATTGCGCGGCCAATTGGTCTCGCTGACAGCGGGAACCTTGGACCGGACGGGGTGCTGATAGGCCCAATGGGCGGCAAACTTGCCCCCCTGCCCTATCCACTGGCCCAGCAGTTCTTTTTCAGCCGGGGTGAGCACCTTGCCGCTTTTGGGTGGCGGCATTTGCCTGGAGGAATCGGTTGAGTGAATGCGGTCCACCAGGGAGCTTTCGCCGGGCTTGCCGGGAACGATGGCGCCGGATGCGTGGGCTTGGGCCTCGACATCGAGCCGCAGGTCGGCCTTGCGGGAATGGGCATCGGGCCCGTGGCAGGAAAAGCATTTGTCGGACAAAAGGGGCCGGATTTGCCGATTGAAATCGACCGGCTTGCCCTGCTGGCAGGGAATCATCAGCGCGGGTGCAAGCATGAATAGTCCTAGCATGACCCAATTTTAACTTTTCCGGCGCCAATTCCCAACAGGCTGGCCCATGAATTTTGGTTGGGTGTGGACGAGGAGATCTTTTTTCCGCACCTTCCAGCCTCCCAAGCCGGGTATAGTTTATTCTGAAAAAATACATGTCAGGATTTGCTGCAAGGGTCGCCGTCATGCGGTTTTGGATTTCCACCATCGCTCTGCTGGGGCTGGTTCTGGCCGATGGCAATCTGCCCGGGCAGGAACCAGCCTACGAATCCCTGTTCAACGGCAAGGACTTTGCCGGCTGGAAGGGAGCGATCGGGTCCTACGAGGTGCGGGATGGCATTCTCGCCTGCAAAAAAGGCAAAAGCGGCGTGCTTTTCACCGACAAGGCGGTGAAGGATTGCGTGATTCGGGTGGTGTACAGGCTGCCACCGGGCGGCAACAACGGGATCGCGGTCCACTACCCAGGGCACGGGACCGGATCACTGGATGGCATGTGCGAGATCCAACTGCTGGATGACACCCACACCAAATACGCCAAGCTGGACCCCCGGCAGGCGAACGGATCGGCCTATGGCCTGATTGCCGCCGAAAAGGGGCACCAAAAGCCGGTAGGTGAATGGAACACCATGGAAATCAGGGTGAAGGGACACACCCTTGCAGTGAAAGTGAACGGCACCCAGGTCATGGCGGGCGATGTGAGCAAGGTGGAAAAGAAAATGCGGAAGGATCCGCATCCGGGCCTGTTGCGGACCGAAGGGCATATCGGCTTGTGCGGGCACCGTGACCCGGTGGAATTCAAAACGATCGAAGTTCGTCCCCTGCCGTAGACCATCCCCAATAATTTCGCCCTGAGACCTTCAGAAACCATGCCTTCCCCTGTGAAAAAGCTGCTCCTAATTCTCGATACCGGTCATTCCTCGCTGTGCAACCAAACCGCCGAGCGTTTCAACTCCATTGCCAGCATGATGGGTTTGCCGTGGGAGGCCGCCGCCAGGTCGATCACCCTGGTCGGCCCGGAAAACCTGCAGGCGGCGGGAAAATGTCTGGCACTGAACCAGGTTAGCGACCAGCCGGCGTGCGAGGCCCGTCTGGGTGAGTCGGCGAAAACCATAGAGTATTGGCAGATTGGCGCGGGCGATGAGGGGTTGATTGACCAACAGGTGATGGACCTTGTGGCACGGCTTCTGGGAGGCGGCGCTAGGCCTGCCGGGGACAAAAAAAAAACCGGCCCACCGGCCAAGCCGGCTGCGCCCAAGCCAGTGGTGCTGAAAGTGGGGCGGGAAACCGCCGGCCGGCACGGCAAAGGTGTGACAACCATCTTTGACACGCCTTTATCCGAATCGGCCCTCAAGGAACTGGGTGCCACCCTGAAAAGCAAATGCGGCACAGGTGGAACCGTGAAGGATGGAAGGATCGAGATCCAGGGAGATAACAGGGAGCGGGTGATCGCGGAACTGACCAAGCTTGGCTACCAGGTCAAGCGGGTGGGCGGGTAGTTCACCGGCTGTGTATCAAAACGGCGACTTGATTGAATTCCCATCCTAGGGTCAGAGACCAGAAGTATTACCCTGGCAACTTTCAGGGCAAGCCTTCCATGGTATTTGCACCGGGCCGTCAACCGTGCGAAAAACCTTCGAAAAGCCCCAATACTTCCCCAACATCGCGCGCTTCGAGCAGTTTTTTGCGGGTGTCGGCGTTGCCGGCAAAGAGTGCCAATTGACCAAGCAGGAGCACCTGGGCCTCGGCCCTTTCCATGGGGGTTACCAGAAGGAAGAGCAAACGAACCGGCTCACAACCCACGCCCTTCTGGAACGGAATACCTGTGACCGTCCTACCGAAAACGACAACCGGCGACTGCAGGTTGGGACAGCGAGCATGGGGAATCGCGACGCCCAAGCCGATATCGGTGGTGGCCTCTTTTTCCCGCGCAACCGCGAGGCCGCCAATGTCGATTTCCACCGGAACACGGTCGGGCGGTATGGACCGGGCCAACAGACGAATGGCCTCCTCGGGACGCTCAGCCTGAATGTCCAGAAGAGGCTCGGTGGTGACCAGAACGGATGACAGGGTGAGTTGCGGGGCGTGGGGGTATTCGTCCTCGATGCGACCGACCACCTGCTCGAGGATGTCCTCCAGCGTGAGCAGGCCCAGGATCCTATCGGCATCCCGCACCAGGCAGATGGTTGCGCCCTCCCGCTGAAAATGGTTGAGAGCGGATTCGATGTCATTGTCGGAGGGCATGAAGCCCAGAGGCCGGACGAGGCGGGTCCAGTCGCCATCGGAATCGTGGCCCACCAGATCCTTGACCAGGAGGTAGCCGATGGGTTCGGACGTTTCGGAATCGACCACCGGCCATCTGGAATAGTGCTGCTCGGCCACCAGGCGGCGAACCCGGTCGATGGGGAACGAGGTGGCCAAGATTCGGACGGAGGACCATGGCACCATGATCTGTCGCACACGCTGGCTGCGCAGTGAGCTCATGCTCTCGAGCATCAGGCGCATGCGGATATCGCGCACGGCCCGGTTGATGGCCTCACCGCCGGCCCCGGTATCGGCCAACACCATGCGGGCCAGGGCGACCGCGGCCTCGGCCTCCTCGAAGATACACGCGGTGGCACCGACCTGTTCCAACTCGCCTTGCTCGCGCAGGTAGCGGGCCCTGACAAACACCCGCATATCCGCGTTCAAATCGCGGGCCATGGCGACAATGGCTGCCCGGTTGGAATGCTGGGGAAGCGTGAGGATGAGGTGGGAGGCCTCGCGGACGCCGGCCAGCTCGAGGATGGTCTGGTTGGCGGCATCGCCGAAGACCGCCCTGCCACCATTGGCGGTGATGGACAGCACCGTGTCCATGTTCATGTCGATGACCAGGGTGTTTAGGCCGGCGCCACGGAGCAACTTTTCCACTTCGCGGCCGACCGGCCCGTAACCGACGACGATGGCGTTACCCTTGTCGCCGGACGAACCAGAGGACATCTCGGTGGCGGCGATGGCGTTGACCTCGGCCACCAGGCGCTCGGCCCTGGCGTTGAGCAGGCCCCACAGGACGGGGGAACGCTTCAGCCACGCCTCGCATTTATGGCGCCCGTTGAACAGGAAAGGATTGATGGTGATGGCCACGATGGCGGCGGCCACGACCAGGCTGCCGGATTCCTCGGAGATGAGTCCGTAGCTGCGGGAAGATTCGGCAAGGATGAAGGAAAACTCGCCAATCTGCCCCAACCCGAGCCCCACCGTGAGCGCGGTGGGGACCGTTTGCCCGAAAAGCACCACGAGGCAAAAGGCAATGAGAGGCTTGGCCAAGATGATGACCGCCACCATGGCCAGCAGGGTGAACGGCTGGTTGATGAGGATCGAAGGATTGAACAGCATGCCCACGGAGACAAAAAACAGCACGGCGAATGCATCGCGCAGGGGAAGCGCGTCGGCGGCGGCCTGGTGGCTGACGGGCGACTGGCCCACCACCATGCCGGCCAGGAAGGCCCCCAGTGCCATGGATGCCCCGAACGCCGCGTAAGTTCCTGCGGCGACGGCGACTGAAAACACCAGGACTGTGAGCGTGAACAATTCACGCGAGCGCAGCCGGGCCACCCGCATCAGCACCCAGGGGATGAACCGCGACCCGGCGAGATAGACCACCCCCACCAGGGCCGCGAGGCGGAGTATCGCGCTCGCCAAGGCGGAAGCCGTGGCCGAGACGGTGTCCATGGCGGGGCCATCCCGATCCATCGTTCCGAACACGGGCAGCAACACCAGCACGATGACGGTGAGTAGATCCTCCACCACCAGCCAGCCGACGGCGATGACGCCGGCGGTGGTTTGCAAGGCGTCGGCATCGGAAAGGACGCGCATCAACAGCACGGTACTGGCCACGGCCAGGGCCAATCCCATGGCAAGCGCCTCGCCCGGGGGGAAACCCAGCCCCCACAGGATGGCCATGGTGAGCAGGGTGGTGGCGGAGCTTTCCAGCAGGGCACCCGGGATAGCCGTGCGCCGCACCGCCAACAGTTCACCGAGATTGAAGTGGAGGCCGACACCGAACATGAGCAGGATGACGCCCACCTCGGCCAACTCGTGGGCCAGGTTGGGATCAGCCCTTAATCCCGGGGTGTAAGGCCCGACGAGGAGACCCGCCAGGATGTAGCCCACGATGGGGGAGAGGCGCAGCCACTGTGTGAACAGGCCCAACACCCAAGCCGCGGCAAAGCCGACGGCGATGGTCGTGATCAGTGGCGTTTCGGACACCGGTTCATCCTGAATGGTTACCAGCCACGAAGGACGGCGACCGTGCCGTCACAGGCCCTCGCGGGCGGCCTCGACATATGCCTGGAAATTGGCGGGAGGGGTGGATTTGTCCACGCCGTGGTTGAGATTGAGGATATGGCGCCGGCCACCTCCGGCCTGAAGGCAGTCCCGGACAGCGGCGCGGACCAGCTGGGGGGAGCCGTTACGGAGGGTTTCCATGGGCACATTGCCCTGGAAAACCAGATGGGGCCATTTGGCCCGGGCCTGAGCCAGGTCGTGACAGGACCCCAAGGATACAACCGGGGCGCCGGCATCGCACAATTTGTCGAGGTATGGGCATTCCTTGACGAACAGGATGGAGGATTTGCCCGGGTGCGCGCCGCGGGTCTTGGCGAGGATGTCCACATGCCAGCGTTGGGCCCACGCATCGTATTCTGGCTCGCTGAGTTTGCCGGCCCAACTGTCAAAAAGCTGCCAGGCATCGCCACCCTTTGCCAGCAGGGTGTTGACGAAGCCAACAGTCGCGTGGCCAAGGCGTTCCATCAGGCCGTCAAAAACCAGCGGGTTCTCGCGGGCGAAGGCGCGGGTGGCATCGAGATCCTTGCCGGTGCCGATGCAATAACTGGCCACCGTGAAGGGTGCCCCGGCGAAGACCAGCACCGGAAGCCGGCCGTCCAGCATCTCGCGGACACGGGCAAGCAGGCCGGTGATGTGGGCGTAACTGGAGGGATCGGGATCGGGATTGAGCCTCTGGAGATCCTGCAAGGTCCGGATGGGCCGGTCGGGCATGGGCCCCTTCTCGGGCTGCAGGGCGAACGGAAGCCCCATGGCGACCGGCAGGGTGGTGATGTCGTAAAACAGGATGACGGCGTCGACTCCGAAGCGGGCGGGCAACACCGACACCTGCGCGGACCGCTCCACATCCTCAGAGAACGAGAAGAAATCCTGCCCGGCACGCACCCGCTGGAATTCCGGATCCCACCTGCCCGCCTGGCGCATGGCCCAAACGGGGACGCGCTCGACGCTTTCCCCACGGGCGGCACGAAGTAGCAGGTGATCAGTGGGCATGGGCAGGAGTCCTGTCTTGGGCAAGCCGTCATTTTAGGGAATCGGGCGGAAAAAACCGATGGGTCAGGCGGCAGGCTTGGTGCCCACATACAGGGTGGCGATCCCCAGTGTGAGGGAGTGGAAACGGACCCCGGAAAGCCCGGCCCCCTCCATCCGGCTGGCGAGTGCCTGACGCTCCGGGAATGCGGCGACGCTGGCGGGCAGATAGCCGTAGGCGAACTCGCGGGAACCGCTCACCCATTGGCCGATGCGAGGCAGGATGTGACGGAAATAGAGCCGGTACAGCCAACTGAACGGCCAGAGCCTGGGGGAGGAGAACTCAAGCACCGCCACCTGGCCACCCGGTTTGCAGACCCGGGCCAGTTCCCGAAGCCCGCCATCGGTGTCGGCCACATTCCTGAGTCCGAAGGCAACGGTGACCAAGCCGAAGTACTGGTCGGGGAAAGGCAACCGGAGGGTATCGGCCACCAGGAAATCCAGGCCGGACGCGCCGGCGGCCTTTTTTTTCTTGGTATAGGCCAAGTTTAGCATGGGGGGGCAAAAATCGGTGCCGACCATCCGGTTTCGGCCCGCAGCCAGGCGATGGTATGCGAAGGCCAAATCCCCGGTGCCGGTGCAGGTGTCCAATACCGGGGAACCATCAGATGGCAATGGAGCCAAATGGGTGGTCCGCCAACGCCAGTAACGGTCAACATTTAGGCTTAGCACATGATTCAAAAAGTCATATTTGTGCGCAATCGCCGCGAACATTCCCTGGATGCGGGGTTGGCTTTTGTCTAGATCCACGGCGGTTTCATCATTCTGATTTGGGTGTAAGGGCATTATTGGCCCTTTTCTGCCATTTTAGTCGTTTGATTAGAATGGAAGCAGACCAAATCCACGGCCAGAGATGGGTGTCACAGGGTCATCGGGAGGCGGGACGATGCGTTTTTTTAAATGGAAAGCGGCCGGCTGGGTGGTTTTGAGTGGTTTTCAATTGGTAGGTTTTGTCCAAGACACCCGGGGCGGTTGAGGTAACGGCGTGGTGCCGGGGAATCTTGGGATTTTCCAGGGCACCTCCTCCGCCGTGAGCGCGAGGAACTATTCCGCTTCGGAAATGGCCCAGGTGGCCAGGAAAAGCCTGCCCATGGCGCGTGAACTGGCGCAAACCGGTCATGAGGAGATGTTGGAGCTGGCACGGCAGAGCACCGAAATGCACCACCGGGTGGCCGCGGCCTGGGCGTATGGGCTGACCAAAAAGCATGATTGCGGCCTGACCGGGCTCCTAGGTGATCCAGACCCCTTGGTGGTGCTGGCGGCGCGTGAGGCTTGCTCGTTTATCGCCCGGGAAAAGTACGGGGCCAAATGCGTGGATTTCGGGCCGTTTCCGGGCACGGGAACGGCGGAGCGCTCGCATTCCCGGGAATTGTGGGAAATGTGGTTTGAAAAAAGGGCCGAAACCCTGGCCAAAGCGGAGAAATCAAAGGCCGCCCAGCCGCAACCGGCCGGAAAACCCTCCAAGCCGGAGCCAGGCAAGGCTGTGGAAAAACTGGGGGCCGGCCAAAGGGATGTTTACGACATCTTGGGTTTGGACCGCAAAAAGGACTGAAACGGCCCGTCCTTGATCCCGTTTGAGTCCGCGGGGTACCATTTCCCCTTTCCGGGCCGGGTGAGGGGTTGGGCATGCGCATCATCGCGAGCACGCGTTGCCTGGCCAAACCACCCACGGGCATAGGCCACTACACCGCTGAAACCTTGCGGGCACTGAATCGCCTACCGAATGTTTCCGTGCTGGAATTTCCAGCCCGCTGGGTGCAGCCCCTGGCGCGGTTTCGGGAAGGCCACAGGGACCGGTGGTTCGAGATACTGGACAAACCGGGGCCCAACCTTTCGGCCCAGCGCCTGCGACACTCGCTGGTCAGCCGCCTGGAGCGCTTTTTCCTGCGCCAGCATGACAAGCCAGACTGGTTCAGCCCACGATTCAGTGATGTGTACCTGGAAACCAATCACGAGTTGGTGGAGACCGATCTGCCGACGGTGGCGGTGGCTTACGACCTGTCGGTCCTGCGATTTCCGCAGTGGCACCCGGCCCAACGGGTGGCCCATCACCGAGGCTTCTTTGAAAGCCTTCTGAAGCCGGGCCGCGCCATGGCGGTGGTGACCATCAGCGAGGCAGTACGCGGGGAGTTGACCAGCCTGCTGGGGATTCCGGCGGAAAAAATCATCACCGGGTGCTGCGCGCCGCGCGTCAACATGCGGCCGGGGAGCCGGGTGAAGGACCTGCCGGCCTTGGCCCGATTGGGGCTGAAACCCGGGTATTTCCTGCATGTGGGCACTTTGGAGCCCCGCAAAAATTTAGCCATGCTGGTTCGGGCGTGGGCCGGGCTGGACCGGTCCATCCGAGATGCTCATCCCTTGGTCTTCGCTGGGGGCAAGGGCTGGGGTGATGACGCATTGCAGCGGGAAATCCGTCAGGCCCCGGAGGGAATCCACCATCTGGGGTATGTGGATGAAGCGCTGATTCCGGCGCTGTACCGCGGGGCGGAATGCCTGGTGATGCCCACCCATTACGAGGGGTATGGGATGCCGGTCATCGAGATGCGGGCGGCCGGCGGGGCGGTCATCACCTCACTGGATCCGGCCGTGCGGGAGGTGGCTGGTCCTGACACCCCCGGGGTGGACGGCCTGGACCAGAATGGCTGGCGCGAGGCGATGGCGCGGGCCGCGGACGACCCCACCTGGCTGGATGCCCAAAGGACGGCCGGGCCGGGTTGGGCAGCCCGGCACACCTGGGAACGAGGCGCCCGCGCGGTGGTGGAAGCCTGCCAGATTGCCCTGCACGGGGCGCAGGGTGACGGCCAGCGGGTGGTGGCGGCATGAAAGTGGCCAGCGGCAGCGAGGGGGCCGGCGCCACGCGCAAACGGGGCCTGAGGGCGCTGCCTGGGAAGATACGGCGAGCGCCGCAATTCCTTTTGAAACTGCTGCATATGGCGCGGTTTTCGGCGCAGGCGTGGAAGCATTCGCGCAAGACGCCCCTGTTCCAGATTTTTGACGCGGCGGATTGCGCCGGGGAGCTGGCACCGGCGGGCCTTCCCTGGGAAACGGCCGCGGCCCAACTGGCAGCCGCCGGAACGGATACGGAAAAACTGCTGCTCTGGGTGATCCGTCTACTGCAAGAACGGGCGGACCTGAGGGAGCGATTCCCGCAGTCGGTACGCGGGGGGCCGGACGGGGAATTTGGAAAATGGCTATTGGAGAGCGGTGAAAGCCCCCTTTCACCGGAACAGCGCGTGACGCTCCGTGAAGCGTGGGCGATGCGCCCCTCGCTGGGGGCCCGCCGGCTTTGGCAGCATCTGGATCATTTGCGCACCCTGTTACCCAAGGGGATTCTGCCACCCTGGAGACGCAGCCTGACACGCTGGATGGTGCGGACGGCCCGGCCCGCGCACGGGACAAGCCTGTCGAGCATTTTGTGGTTTCTGGCCGAGCTGGAGGAAGACCCAGCCTGCGGAACCGATGAACTGTGGCTGGATTCACCCGCCCTGCAGGCGCGGTTTCCCAAGGCCCAAGGCGACCCACTGGACCGTGCGCGGTATTGGAAACAAGTGTCAGGCTACCCACGGATGGCGACTGCGGTGGAGCGAGCCAGGCAGGAGGCCCCCCGGGGATTTGTCCTTGCTGAACCCGATCCGCAGGGGGTGAACCTGTACGGGCATTTCTGCTATCCCTCGGGCTTGGGAGAGGCGGCGTGGCAGATTCGGCGGGGTCTGGAGGCGGCCGGAGTGCCGGTGGCGGCCCGGGATATGCCCGCAGCCATCCAGCACGATATCCATGACCGGGACGGGATGCGGGGCCCGGAGACACACCCCGTGAGCCTGCATATCCTGCCGCCGGAGCACCAGTTCCACGAGATTTTCGCGCGGTCGATGAGCCATCCGCGGCGGGATGCCCGGCGGGCGGCAGTGTGGTACTGGGAACTGGAAAAAACCCCGGCACTCTGGGCGCAACGGGCCAGGCGTTACGACGAGATCTGGGCACCCACGCGGTTCATCCGGGACAGTTTTGCCGAGGTCATGCCGGTGCCGGTGCGGGCGGTTGCTCCGGGGGTTTCCCTTGGCCCGGTGGCAAACCGTGATCGGGATTGGTTCGGGCTTCCGACCGACGCGTTCATCGTGCTGTTCGCCTTTGACATGTGCAGCGTGATGGAGCGGAAGAACCCTTTGGGGCTGATCAGGGCATTTCGGCGGGCTTTCAAGCCAACCGACGACGCCTTGCTGGTGATCAAGGTGACGCGAGGCTCCTTTGACCCGGACGGGATGGCCTTGCTGCAGGCCGAGGAGGCCAAGGGGCAAGTGAGGATCATCGACCGTGTGATGAGCCGGGCGGACGCGATGGCGCTCATCAACTGTTGCGACACCTACGCGAGCCTGCACCGGAGCGAGGGTTTCGGGCTGACCCTTGGCGAGGCGATGCTGCTGGGCAAACCGGCGGTGGGCACCAACTACTCGGGCAACCTGGATTTCATGACGCCGGAGGTGTCGAGGCTGGTGGAATTCAGGAAGGTGACGATTGCCACCGATTTGCCGCAGTACCCCAAGGGGGTGGTCTGGGCAGAGCCGGACGAGGACCATGCCGGGTTGATTTTGCGGGAGATTTATGACCGGCCGGTGAAAGCCAGGGACATGGCGGTCCGGGGGCAAGAGCATGCGCGAAGGGTGCTGGCACCCGGGATGGCGGCAGAAAGAGTGCGGAAGGCGCTGGAGAACCTGCGCACATAAAGAAAGAGGCGGGTGGAAACCACCCGCCTCCCTGATGGAATCAAAAAACCGATGGTCAGTCAGCCTTGGTGGAAGGCTGAGCGGACTTGGCACCCGCACCACCACCGGCAGCCTTGGGCGCCGGAGGAAGGGGCATGTTGGTGTCCTTGACTGGCTGGGTCTTTTTGTCTTCGCCGCAACCGACGAGGAAAGCCATGCCGGCAAGCATCAGGATCAATTTCTTCATTGCTTCAATCTCCCAAGAAAACATTGGTTTATCAGTTGCTCAGACGACCGGAGTCAAACACTTCGCCGTCCTGCATGCCGGACATTTGCTGAAGGACAAACCAGTCGCTGCCAGCCGAGGTGGGGTTGCGAACGCCGGTAGCGCCAATGCGCAGCGGACGAATAGACCCGTCACCAAAGGCAAAGTTGACGATTTGGGAGTGACGGCTGGAGAAATAGTTCCAACCACCGTTGGTGGCACCAGCGCCACCGCCGGGAGCCAAGCCGAATTTAGTGCCGAGGCAACCGACGGACATCCATGGCCAAATGAAATCCTTCTGGCCGCCTTGTGCCAAGCCACCCAACCCCTCACCAAAGGCCAAAGTGTTGGAAGAGCCATCCTGAATAGTGGCGGTCTTGTTCTTGGAGCGGTTGGTGTAAATGCCAACGTATTTCTGAAGGTTTACACCTGGACCGTCGGCGGCGGAGGATGTGCTAACGCCGTCACCCAAGGCTCCCGCAACGCCGGTGTAATTGGTTTTACCAAGGTCCAAATCGGGCCGGGCTCCGAAGTAGCCCAGTGTCAACGCATTGGTACCAGGGGTGTCAAATGTGTTTGGAATGATGCAAGCTGCCGGGCCATTGACCGTGGTGCTGGCGGAAGAGCCTTCGCTTGGGCACCAGAACTTCTTGATCTTGGTGTAAGAGAGAGACCAATCCGGATTGACGGACCACCAAGAGGGCCCCTTCACATCCGGCGACCTGGAAATGGACAATGCCTTGGCAACATTCTCTTCCTCAATGAATGGAAGCAGTTGAACCAGAACACCGGTGTGCTGGGCATCCCAGAATGAAGTGGAGCCAACGGTTCTGGAGGCCCCGAGGCAGCCGGGAGGAAGCACGCTGTTGGTGCTCTCGAAGTTGTGGCTGGCCAGCGAGATCTGCTTCAGATTGTTTTGGCAGCTCATGCGATTGGCTGCCTCACGCACCTTTTGCACAGCTGGAACCAGCAGGCCGACCAGAACCGCGATGATGGCGATCACCACCAGCAGTTCGATCAGCGTAAAACCCTTACGCTTCATGGAATTACCCCTAATTAAAAAATAAGGAATGAACGCGGTGTTACCCGCAGGAGGGCACTATTAGATTAAATGTGATTAACAAAAGTTTCAACATTTCTACTTATTAAAATTGCGGTCCAGGTTTACGCTAGACCCTTCAAACCCACCTTAAGTTTGTAGGTTAGTGAAAAAAATAGGCACCCACCGTTGGGCGGGTGCCTTATCCGCGGCAAAGGTGCTATCAGGTTCTATTTTTTATCACCCTGGCCTGAGTCGACCTTCACGCCCTTGGGATTGGTACCGGGCATGGCGCCACCCCGCTTGGGGGGGCCTTCCTTGTTGGATTCGAGGCTGGGGTTGGGATTGGTGTCCTTCTCGGACGGGCCACCCGCACCGCAGCCCTGAAGGACCGCCAACATTGCCAAGGACAGACCGCCCACCATTAGATTCCTGAACATTCCTGTACCCTCGATTTCACTTGCATCAAAAAAAGGGGAGGGGCAATGTGTCCATTGCTCCTCCCCCACGTTTTTTTGACTATCAATCCAAGTTGAAAACCTCGCCACCCGCTACGGAGGCCATGCACTCTAGCAGGGTCACATTGATGCCGTTCACTTGGGTCGCAACGGTAGTGCCGGCAGCGTAAGCGATAAATCGGACCGATCCGTCCGCCAAGGACCAGTTGGCCCCGTTGGAATGCAAGCTCCAGAAACGGTTGTAACCGGAGGGATCGTTCAGGCCTTGAGCGGGGGCGCTGTAGAGACCGGGTGTGGTGCGAATGCCGGTGGTCCTGGAACGAACGCCCAGGAGGCAGTCACCTTCACCAAAACCATAGCCATCGTAACCCCAGGCCACCCAAGCCCAGCCGTATTCCAAGCTGTTGTCCGGCGGGCGCTCGCCGATCACAACCGTATTGGAGGTGCCGTCGATGATGTCGGTCAATGAAACCTTGGAATTCACGGTCAGCACACCATCCTGACCAGGCAGCTTTGCCGCGGAAGCGGTGGGATTACCGGTACCTGCAAGAGTCTCCTTCCAACAGTCGCGGCCTTGGACACCCAGGTAGTCGGTCAAAGCGTGCTGGTTGCCAGTGCCGGGCTCGGTCCAGGACAAACCGCCACGACTGTCAGATGGGCAGGTCCACATCTTTGATTTTTGCCCCACGATCGTTTGGCTGCCCGCGGTTTGGCCTGGCAGCTTGGCCCACCAGGGCCATTGGCCGTAACCGGTGATGGCCTTGGCCACGTTGTCCATTTCGATGTCGGGCGCAATGCGCATCTGCCAACCCCAATACCCGTCGGAAGGGTACGAGGTAGTGGGGCTGCCCCAGCCATTCGGCGGCGGCGGATAGGTAGGGGCCACATTGCCACCACCCCACCAACCGGCACCAGTGGTCTGGCTGCGACCGAGGGTCACACCGGCGGGGAATTTGCCGTTGCGGCTGTGGTAGTTGTGCAGGGCCAAGCCCATCTGCTTCATGTTGTTGCTGCAACTCATGCGGTTGGCAGCTTCACGCACCTTTTGAACAGCTGGAACCAGCAACCCCACCAGAACCGCAATGATGGCGATCACCACCAGCAGCTCAATGAGGGTAAATCCTCTTCGCTTCATGGATAATCTCCGAAAAAGTACCCTTGCGGGAATAAAACAAACAAAACCAATAGCAGGTTAGCTCAATCTACTTCTATTTTCAATTATTTCTGATTTGTCAGTAAATTATTAGTTTTAATTACTATATTAAATTATTAAATATAAACCGCAATATTTCATTAATTTTGATGCCTTTTTTGGCCTTCGGCCTCTTGATTGATGAGAGAAATTGGACGAGAAATCTTCATTTCCGAACACAACACATGCTCTTGGTGGACTGTTCAACCTGCTCGCTAATTGCCATGGTTTTAAAAGATAGTTTGAGAATTCGTCACGGGTGGGAATGAGTCCCAATCCCAAAGAAAAAGCTTTATCGAAAATAAAAAAAATCGGAGCCAGGATTGAATCCCGGCCCCGACTTAAATTGGGCAAAAGTATGGATGTTACTTCCCAGGCTCGACCTTCGCGCCTTTGGGTGTGCTACCGGGCATAGCGCCACCCCGCTTGGGGGGGCCTTCCTTGTTGGACTCGAGGCTGGGATTGGGGTTGGTGTCCTTCTCGGACGGGCCACCAGCACCGCAGCCCTGAAGGGTTGCCAACACCGCCAATGACAACCCAGTCACAATCAAATTCCTAAACATTCATGAACCCCCGATTTCCTTCAAATCAAAAAAAAGGGAGGGGCAATGTGTCCATTGCTCCTCCCCAAGGTTTAAAAACCATCAATCCAAGTTGAAAACCTCGCCGCCTGCGATGGAGGCCATGCACTCCAGCAGGGTCACATTGATGCCGTTCACTTGGGTCGCAACGGTAGTGCCGGCAGCGTAAGCGATGAATCGGACCGATCCGTCCGCCAAGGACCAGTTGGCACCATTGGAGTGCAAACTCCAGAAACGGTTGTAACCGGAGGGATCGTTGAGGCCCAACCTTGGAGCGCTGTACAAGCCAGGGGTGGTATTGATGCCTGTGGTGCGGGAGCGAACCCCCAATAGGCAATCGCCCTCGCCGAAACCGAAGCCATCGTAACCCCAAGCCACCCAAGCCCAGCCATATTCCAAGCTGTTATCCGGCGGGCGCTCGCCGATCACCACTGTATTTGAGGTGCCGTCGATGATGTCGGTCAATGCCACCTTGGAATTCACGGTCAGCACACCATCCTGCCCACGCAGCTTAGCCGCAGACGCAGTTGGGTTGCCGGTACCGGGAAGTGTTTCTTTCCAACAGTCGCGGCCCTGAACACCCAGGTAGTCAGTGAGGGCGTGCTGATTACCACTACCGGGTTCGGTCCAAGCCAAAGCTCCTCGGCTATCAGAAGGGCAAGCCCACATCTTAGATTTTTGACCAACGATGGTGCTGGACCCGCCGGTCATGCCGGGCAGCCTGGCCCACCATGGCCATTGGAAAGGGCCAGTGATGGCCTTGGCTACATTATCCATTTCAATATCGGGTGCGATACGCATCTGCCAGCCCCAGTACCCGTCAGACGGGTAAGAAGTGGTTGGATTTGCCCAACCATTCGGTGGTGGATCGTAAGCGGGGGCCCTGTTACCACCACCCCACCAGCCTGCACCAGAGGCCTGGCTGCGACCGAGGGTCACACCGGCAGGGAACTTGCCGTTGCGGCTGTGGAAATTGTGCAGGGCCAAGCCCATTTGCTTCATGTTGTTGCTGCAACTCATGCGGTTGGCAGCTTCACGCACCTTTTGAACGGCCGGAACCAGCAGCCCCACCAGAACCGCGATGATGGCAATCACCACCAGCAGTTCGATGAGGGTGAAACCTCTGCGTTTCATCCTGAATCCTCCAACTCTCGGGTATGTAAGAAAAAAAACATGACAGGGTATGAATCCATCCCCTCATCAACTAAAAACTTAAGTCAGCCCTCATTCATTTTCAAGCTAATAAATGAATTTTATTCATTAATTATTGAAAAGCTTTTCGCCAGTTTTTGGCTTATGTTATCCAAAATTTATTAATGTATAACCATTTATTAGCAACCAAAGCCTTTATTTATCGGAGATTTTTTTGATTTACCCTGCAAAAGTGGGGAAGCACCTCTTACGCCGATCGAAATCCCATTTTTTTTTCCTAAGTTATCGGCATGAGTGAATCCAAAAACAAAAGCGGGAAAGCGGGATCGAATCAGGGCTTGGATTACCGGGCAGCTGGTTTGGATCTCGACCTTTACAACCAGACTCTGGACGGCATGGCCCATTGGGTACGGCGGACCCATACCCCCAGGGTGATGGATGGGTTTGGCGGGTTTGCCAGTTTGGTGAGCCTGGATTTCAACAGCCGGCTGTTCGCCCGGAATTACAAGCACCCGGTTTTGGTGTCGGGCTCGGACGGCGTGGGGACCAAGCTGAAGGTGGCGGCGATGATGAACCGCCACCACACCGTGGGCATTGATCTGGTTGCCATGTCGGTCAATGACTGCCTGTGCGCCGGGGCGGAGCCGCTGTTTTTCCTGGACTATATCGCGATCCCCCGGGACAACCCGCCGCTGGTGGAGGCACTGGTACGGGGAGTAAGCGACGGATGCATCGAGGCAGGCTGTGCCCTGGTGGGCGGGGAAACGGCCATATTGCCCGAGGTGTACAAGGAAGGTGACTACGATCTGGCCGGGTTTTGCGTGGCGGTGGCCGAGCGGGATCGGATGGTGACCGGCAAGCGGGTGCGGCCGGGCGATTTGCTGATCGGCCTGGGGAGCACCGGCCTGCACAGCAACGGGTATTCGCTGGCCCGGAAGATTGTGTTCGAACGGGCCGGGCTGACCGTGGACAGCCAAGTTCCCGAATTGGGGCGCACAGCCGGTGAGGCCCTGCTGGAACCGACCCGCATCTACGCGAAGGTGGTCACCGAACTGCTGAACCACTACCCGATCAAGCGGAAGGTGGTGCGGGGGATCGCACATATCACCGGGGAGGGGCTGGAGGGGAATGTGCCCCGCATCCTGCCGCCCGGCACGCGGGCCCGCCTCTGGAAAAACTCGTGGCAAGTGCCCGCCATCTTCCCGTGGCTGCAGAACCTGGGGGGGGTGTCGGAAGAGGAAATGTTCCGTGTCTTCAACATGGGGCTTGGCATGGTGCTGGTGGTGAGCCGGTACTTCGCGGAAAGCATCGTCAAGCAGGTGGAACGGATGGGATGCCCCGCCTTTCTGGTGGGCGAGGTGGTGGCGGGTGAACCCGGGCTGGAATTCGCCGACCGGCCGGTATGCCCCATCTGAAACTTGAACGATTGAGTGCAGGCTGAACTTACGGGAGTTAAGGCAATGCCCACGCTGCAGACAGCCAACGAGGCCAACGACCCCAAGGCCGGCATGGCCGAGTTCACCCTGCGCGCGGTTTTGCTGGGCGCTGTGCTTGGGATCATCTTCGGCGCCAGCTCGCTGTACCTGGTGCTGAAGGTGGGTCTGACCGTCTCGGCCAGCATCCCCGTGGCGGTTCTGGCCATCACCCTGTTCAGGATCCTCGGTTCCACCGGGTTGGTGAAACGCACCACCATTCTGGAAAACAACATCCTGCAGACGACTGGCAGCGCGGGCGAATCGATCGCCTTCGGCGTGGGCGTGACGATGCCCGCATTGATGCTGATCGGTTTCGACATGGATTTGGCCCGGGTGATGATGGTCTCGGTGATGGGCGGGCTGCTGGGCATCTTGATGATGATCCCGCTCAGGCGGTTGTTCATCGTGCGGATGCACGGTGCGCCCGGGCAGCCAAACACGCTGCTGTACCCCGAGGGGACCGCCTGCGCCAAGGTGCTGGAAAGCGCCGAGCGTGGCGGCGCCCAGGGTGGGGCGGTGATGGCGGGTTTTCTGGTGGCATTCGGCCACAAGATCATCAGCGAGGGTTCGGGTCTTTTGAAGGCGGGGCTGGAAGCACCGTTGAGGGAATTCTCCCGCGTGGCCCGAATTTCGAGCGACATGGGGGTGGAACTGCTGGGGGTAGGCTACATCATCGGCCTGCGTGTGGGCGCGCTGATGCTGGGCGGATCGATCCTGGGGGCTTTGGTATTGCTTCCCAGCATGGCGTTCTTCGGCGATGGGCGCGAGGCGGTGCTGGCCCCGGCCTCAGCCCCCATCGGGCAGATGAGCGCTGACAAGATGCAGGGCACCTACCTGCGATTCATCGGCGCGGGTTGCGTGGCGGCGGCGGGCATCTTCAGCTTGATCAAGACATTGCCCACCATCTTTGGGGCTATTTTCTCCACAGTGGGCGGGATGGGAGCCAAAAAAGCGGGGGCACTGGCGGACGGGTCGGCCTCCACGGAGCTGCCGAGAACCGAGCGGGACCTGCCCCCTATCGTGGTGGCGGGTGGCGTGCTGGTCCTGGCGGGACTGCTGGCCTGGTTTTTGGTGCCGCAGGTGGGGATGTGGGGCGGCATCAGCGGCGCGCTGCTGGTTTTGTTTTTCGGATTCCTGTTCGTGATGGTCTCCAGCCGGCTGACAGGCGAGATCGGGTCTTCGAGCAACCCGATCTCGGGCATGACCATCGCCACGCTGCTGTTGACCTGCCTGATTTTCCTGTCTTTGGGGATGACGGGATCGCGCGACGCGCTTTTGGCGCTGTCGATCGGGGGGGTGGTGTGCATCGCCGCCAGCAACGGCGGGACCACCTCGCAGGACCTGAAAACCGGGTTCCTGGTGGGCGGCACCCCCTACCTGCAGCAGTACGCGATTTTGGTGGGGGCATTGACCAGCGCCCTGGTGATTGGCGGGACACTACTGCTGTTCAACCAGGCGGGTGAGGTGCTGAGCACGCGGGACCTGCCCACCGCCAGTGTTAAGCAGTTCGAGGCGGAGTATGCGAAGAACGCCAAACGCACCGTGAACGGGACCACCTACTCCGAGTGGCGGCCGACCAAGGCCCAGCGCAAGGAAATCCCCGGGCTGGGTGACGGCAAATACCTGGTGGATGGCGGCGGATTCATCGGGTATCTGGTGGACCCGACCATCACCGGGCGGTACGACCAAAGGGACGATTTCAAGGCCAACGAGGGCGCGGCCCCGGTGCCCGGATTGGCCGCGATGCTGGGCGAGGTGAAATCCACCGCCCAGGCCGACGGGAAAACCCTGAAACTGGTGGCCAGCCTGACCCCGGAGGCGCTGGAAAAACTGCGCGAGGAGGCCAAGAAAGTGGCGAGCCTGACCGGCACGCTGAAGCTGGCGGAAGCCCTTGCCGCCGCCGGGGTGGCCCCGGGGGAATACCTTTCGGACGAGCGGGGCGCGCTGGTTTACAAGAACAATCCCGAGCCGGTGAAATTCAAATTCGGCGCTCCCAAAACCCAGGTGATGGGGCTGATCATCCAGGGGGTGTTGGGCGGGGAGATCAACTGGACGCTGGTGCTGATCGGGGCCATGATCAGCCTGACCCTGGAGATGTGCGGCGTGTCTTCCCTGGCTTTCGCGGTGGGAGTGTATGTGCCGATGAGCGCGACGATGCCGATCTTCATCGGTGGGTTGGCGCGGTGGGCTGCCGACCGGGCGCACCAGGTGAAACTGCATGAGGGGGCCTCGGAGGCCGAAAGGCAGGCGGCCGAGGTGGAAAAGATCGCCAAGACGGAGAGCTCGCCCGGCGTGCTATGGGCCTCGGGCCTGATCGCCGGGGGCAGTCTTGGTGGCGTGCTGCTTGCCTTTCTTGAATTCACCCCCGGGGTAAAAAAAATGCTGGAGCAACACCATCTGGTTGATGGCTGGGGAATCGGCAAATGGCATGACCTGATCACCTTGTTCGTTTTTCTGACTTTAGCGCTCAGCCTGGTGATTTTGGGTCGCAGGAGCGAGAAGCCCTCGGGGGATTCCACCCCGGGCTGACCGTACCTCAGTCTCAGGCTTTTTACATTTGGAATCTTTTATTTAGGGAGTTTGACCATGTTGGGAAAAACCATGCGGAGGATAGTCGCATCCATGGGCGTGCTGGCCGCGGGGACACCCGCGTTGTTGGGTGATGAGGGGATGTGGCTTTACACCAACCCGCCACTGGCCCGGTTGAAGGAGCGTTACGGGTTCGAGCCGGGCAAGGAATGGCTGGAGCACCTGCAGAAAAGCTCGGTCCGCTTCAACTCGGGCGGCTCGGGCTCGTTCGTGTCGAAGGACGGCCTGGTGATGACCAATCACCATGTGGCCGCCGACGCCCTGCAGAAGATGGGCACACCCGAGCGCAACTACTACCGCGACGGCTTCTACGCCAAGACACGGGGCGAGGAGCGCAAGTGCGAGGCGATGGAGCTGAATGTCCTGGAGTCGATCGAGGATGTGACGGCCCGGGTGGAAGGCGCCGTGAAGGGCGACATGAAGCCGGACCAGGCGGCGAAGGCTCGCCGCGCGGTGATGAACGCGATCGAGGATGAGGAGACCAAGAAGACGGGCCTGCGCTCGAACATCGTGACGCTGTATCAGGGTGGGGCCTATCACCTGTACCGTTTCAAGCGGTACACGGATGTTCGGCTGGTTTGGGCGCCTGAGCAGCAGATCGCCTTCTTCGGCGGCGACCCGGACAACTTCGAGTTCCCGCGCTATTGCCTGGACGCGGCCTTCTTCCGCGTGTACGAGAATGACAAGCCTGCGGAGATCAAACACTTCCTGAAATGGAGCGCCAACGGGTGCGCCGACGGGGAGCTGACCTTCGTCTCCGGTCACCCGGGTCGCACCAACCGTCTGGCCACGGTGGCGGAGCTGGAGTACACACGCGACATCGGCTACCCCTACCTGATGCAGCGTCTTTACCGCATGGAAGTGTTGCTGAACGCGTTCAGCGCCCGTAGCGAGGAAAACGCCCGGCAGGCCAAGGAACTGCTGTTCAGCGTGCAGAACAGCCGCAAGGCCCGTCTGGGAGGCCTGGGCGGGCTGATGGACCCGGCCGTGATGGCCCGCAAGCGGGCGGAAGAGGCCAAGCTGCGCGAGGCGGCCGAAAAGGACCCGAAGCTGGCCGATGCCAAGGGCGCCTGGGACAAGGTCGCCGAGGTGTACAAGACCCGGGCGAAAATCCTGAAGCGGCACGGCATGCTGGAAGGCGGGGCGGCGTTCGCCTCGGACCTGTTCGGCATCGCGCGGACGCTGGTGCGCTCGGCCCAGGAGCGGGACAAGCCGCAGGCTGAGCGTCTGCGCGAGTTCATCGACAGCAACAAGCAGCCGCTGGAGCTGCAGCTTTTCTCGGAAGAGCCGATCTACGAGGGTTTTGAGATCCTCCGACTGGCCGATAGCCTGGCCTCGCTGAGCGAACAACTGGGGCACGATGACCCGCTGGTGGTGAAGGTGCTGGCCGGCAAATCGCCGGTGGACCGCGCCGCCGAGCTGGTGAACGGCAGCAAGCTGAAGGATGTGGCCACCCGCAAGAAGCTGTACGAGGACGGGCTTCCGGCCGTGACCGCCAGCAAGGATCCGATGATTGAACTGGCCCTGCTGGTGGATCCCGAATCGCGCGAGCTGCGCAAGGTGATGGAGAACGAGGTAGAAGAGCCTCGGCGGCAGGCCTACGCCCAGATCGCCAAGGTCAAGTTCGCCCTGGAAGGGACATCGACCTACCCGGACGCCACCTTCACGCTGCGGTTGAGCTACGGGCCGGTGAAAGGCTACCAGGAAGCCGGCAAAAAGGTGGCTCCCATCACCACCGTTGGCGGACTGTACGAGCGGTCGAAAGGGCAGAACAACAAGGCCCCGTTCGACCTGCCCCCCCTGTGGGCCAAGAAGAAGGACTCCATCAACCTGGACACACCCTTCAACTTTGTGAGCACCGCGGATATCATCGGCGGCAACTCGGGCAGCCCGGTGGTGAACAAGGCCGGCGAGGTGGTGGGGCTGATCTTCGACGGCAACATCCAGTCGCTGGTGCTGGACTTCGCGTACTCGGACGAGCAGGCGCGGGCGGTCTCGGTCTGCTCGCAGGTGATCACCGAGGCGCTTCGGAAGGTGTACGACGCCTCACCGCTGGCCGACGAACTGCAAGGCAAATAACACCCTTTTTGAACCGGAGGATAAGGACATGCATAGTTTCACCTTGTGTCTGGCGCTTTTGGCGGGCGGACAGGCTTCCTACGGGCCTTTGGACGGCCTGAAGATCCTGAAGCCGGCCGACACGCAGGATCACCCCAGCACGCCGGCACCCGCCGGGGCGCTGGTGCTGTTTGACGGCAAATCAACCGGGGCGTTCCAGCACCGCGACGGCAAATCGCCGATCGGCTGGAAGGTTACCCCCGAGGGCTTTCTGGAGGTGAAAGGGGGCGACATCGTCACCAAGGAGAAGTTCTCCACGCCCATGCACCTGCATGTTGAGTTCCGGGTGCCCTACATGCCCAAGGCCAGCGGCCAGGGGCGGGGCAACAGCGGCGTTTATGTGCAGGGCCGGTACGAGGTGCAGGTGCTGGACAGTTACGGGCTGGACAGCAAGGACAACGATTGCGGCGGCATCTACGGGGTGGCCAAGCCCCTGGTGAACGCGTGCAAAGCCCCCACAGTCTGGCAGGCCTACGACATCGACTTCACACCGCCGGTTTTTGAAGGCGGCAAAAAAGTGAAGGAAGGCGTGATCACCGTGAAGCAGAACGGTGTGACCATCCACGACCAGCAGAAGATCACCAAGGACAACACCACCGCCGGTCTGGGTGGCAACCCCGCCGAGGGCGGCCCGATTTTGCTGCAGGATCATGGCAACCCGGTTCAGTACCGCAACATCTGGGTGGTGAAAAAAACCAAGGCAGCGGCCGATGGCGGCAACGCCCGGGAAGAAAAGCTGGCCGGCAACCCGGGTTCGACCGTGACACCCGCAGGATTCCTGGACAGGGGTAACGATGAGGGCATGATCAAGCGGGTGAAGGACCGGATCGAGGACAGGTCGCAAAACCTGCTCGGCAAGCTGCGCAACCGTCTGCGGGGGCGCTGATCCCGTTTCGGGATTGCCGCCGGGTCGGCCTTGGCGCAACACTATTCACCTTCATTGGTTGATTGAAGTTTTATCGAGGAATTTGCAAGCATGGAACGGACCCTGGTTTTGCTGAAGCCCGACGCTGTGCACCGTCGTCTGGTTGGCGATCTGATCACCCGATTCGAGCGGAAGGGGTTGAAACTGATTGGCCTGAAGCTGGTTCACGCCGACAAGGCGCTGGCCGAGAAACACTATGCCGTGCATGCCGCCCGGCCGTTCTTCAAGGACCTCCTCAGCTTCTTGACCTCGAGCCCGACGGTGGCGATCGCCCTGGAAGGCCGCGAGGCGGTGACCGTGGTGCGCAACCTGGTGGGCGCCACCGACGGCACCAAGGCCCCCCCGGGCACCATCCGCGGGGATTACGCCATCAGCATCCAGAACAACCTGGTGCATGGCTCGGACAGCCCGGAAAACGCGGCGAATGAAATCGCCCTGTGGTTCCGGCCCGAGGAACTGGTTTCGTGGGGCCCGGTTGATGGGCCGTGGGTGACGGGTTCCTGATTAACCAATTGAGTTGGATCAAGGGAGAGACCCCGGCCAGGTTTGGCCGGGGTCTCTCGCCCTATATGGGATTATGGAACAAGGCGCGGATCAGGCGATGATCTCGTTGATAGCCCGGCCGTGGTCGATCTCCAGGCGTTTGCGGGCGGGGATTTCGAGACGGCGGCTGTCGAGGCCCATTTGCCTGAGGATGGTGGCGTGGATGTCGGTGACATAGTGGCGGTTTTCCACGGCGTGGAACCCGATGGGATCGGTGGCACCGTGGACCACGCCGGCCTTGAGGCCGCCGCCGGCCATCACCACGGTGAAGCCAAAGATATGGTGGTCGCGACCGGTGCCACCCTGACTGCCGGGGGTACGGCCGAATTCGGTGGCCAAAACCACCAGTGTGCGCTCCAGCATGCCCCGCCGCTTCAAATCGGTCACCAAGCCGGCCAAAGGCTGGTCGATCTTCAGGCAGTTGGCGGTGTGATTGCCCTTCAGGTCGCCGTGCGCGTCCCAGGCTCCGGCCCCGCCCCCGCCGTGCTGGATCTGGATGAACCGGACCCCGCGTTCGACCAAACGGCGGCTGGCCAGCATTTGCATGCCGAATTCGCGGGTCTCGGGCCGGTCGAGGCCGTAGAGGCTTTGGGTTTGCTTGGTTTCGCCGGAAAAATCGAGGGCGGTGGGCAGGGCACGCTGCATGCGGTAGGCCAGTTCGTAGCTGGCCAGCCGGGCTGACAGCGCGGCGTCGGCAGGTTCGGCCTTGGCACGGTGGCGGTCCAAGCGAGCGGTGAGATCGAAGACCAAACGCTCCTCGGCCGGGCTGAGGGGCTTTTCGGGCTTGCCGAAATCGAGGGGATTGGCCGGATCCACCCGGACTGGGACGGCGTCATGCCTGGGGCCGAGGTAGTGGCCGTCTTTCTTGTTCCAGTATTCGCGGACGCCCATGGAGATGAACTGGGGAAGATTATCGCTCAGACGGCCGAGGCCGTAATGGACCCAGGCGCCCAGGGTGGGGAACTCGCCATCCAGCATGTGGCGCCCGGAGTGGAACTGGGTTTGGGCGCCATGGTTGTCGTCGGTGGTCCACATGCCGCGGATAACGGCCAGGTCGTCCACCACCCCGCCGACATGGGGGAGGAAATCGGACACCTCGATGCCGCTTTGGCCGCGCTTTTTGAATTTGACCTGCGTGGGATAGAGCTTGTTTCGCTGCTGGCCGTTGGCATCGTTGATGACGGTCACCCGGGCCTGGGAGAGTTTTTTGGGATCTTGCACATCTTTATAAGGCGATTCGGCGATCGTCTTGCCCGCGTGCTTGTCGAGCTCGGGCTTGGGATCAAACGTCTCCAGGTGGCTCATGCCACCGTTGAGAAAGACCCAAATGACGCTGTCAGCCTTGGGGGCGAAATGGGGGTTGCCATCGGGTGGAAGCCACTCGGGGCCGGCATCGGCGCGCAGATCGCGACCGGCCATCGCCGAAAAAGACAGCGAGCCGAAACCACCGGCGGATTTTGCCAGAAACGCGCGACGACGGCGGAAATAACCGGGACTGTCCATGGGCTACCGCCTTGTCAAAAAGTCATGGTGATTGAGGAGGGCCAGCACCACCAGGGACCGAGCCCTTTCCGGGGAGGCCTGGCCGTTTTCGGCGCGCAAATCCCGAATCGCCCCGGCGCACAGCTCGCGCTCCTCGGCATCGGCGGGGCGGGCCAACAACACCAGGTGGGCCTGCTCGATGAAGCCGGCATCCGTCATGCCGGGCTTGGAAATGCGGGCAGCGATGGCGGAGGCCGATTCCAGGCTGAGGGCCGCATGCGTTAGCGCGAGGGCCTGCTGGGGAACGATGCTGCGTTCGCGGCGGTAGCACTCCAGCACGCCGGCGTCGTCGAACTGCTCGAGGAACTTCTGGTGCTCGTTGTGGGAATGGAAGTAATAGAGGCTGCGGCGCCTGCTGGAAGCATCGGCCACCGGCACCGGCGGCCCCCCGCGAGTTTGGTCGAGGGCGCCAGCCAGGTGCAGCAAACCGTCACGGAGCACCTGCGCCTCCACCCGGTGGGAGGGGAAACGCCAGAGGTACTTGTTTTCAGGATCCTTGGACTGCTCGGAGGGCTGGGAGTAGGACGAGTCCAATCGGTAGACCCGGGAAGTCACTATCAGCCTGTGGATATGGCGCAGGCTCCAGCCGTGTTCCACCAGTTCGACCGCCAAGGCATCAAGCAATTCGGGATGGGTGGGCGCCTGCCCCTTGCGGCCGAAGTCAAACAGGGAGGCCACCAAGGCCTGGCCGAAATGACGATTCCACAGGTGGTTGATGATCACCCGGGCGGTGAGGGGATTGTCCGGGTTTGTGATCCAGCGGGCGAGGGCGGCCCGGCGACCGGTGCTGGTGGGCGGGTAGGGACGGGCCTTGCTTTCGGCGGTCTCCAGGTTGTTTTCAGGGGATTTGGCCGAGGCGACCAAGGGGGTGAATTTGGCCCCAGGATTCAGGGCTTTTTTCTCGGCCTCGGCCAATACCTTTTGCGCGGCCTCGACCTGGGCATTTTTACCCTGGCCCTCGATGGCCAGATCCGCCTTGGCCTTCGCCAACGCGGCCCTGCCCTTCAACACGGCAAGATCGGCCTCGGCCTTCGCGGCTTGGGAAGCGGAAGAAGCGGCTTGATCTGGCTTCTGGGTCAACTGGTCCTTCCGCGCCTGATAACGGGACTTCAGGACAGCGGGTTCGGCCTCCAAGGCGGCGACCTCGGCTTTGGCGAATTCCAACCTGGCATTGGCCTGTTCGACGGTGAGCACTTTTTTGGCACCGGGGGACTGGTAGCCCGTGGGCAGGTCGCGGATCTCGAGATGGTCCAGGGCGCAGGCGGCGGTGAATGCCGTGAGCAGGAGGTTTCCGGGCTTGCGGTCGGGGATGGTGAAGAAGGCTGCTGATTTGCCATCGAGCAGGGCCTCAACCCCGGTGCCCTGGACACGGATGGTGAGTTCCATGGGTGTGTTCAGCAAGACGGGACGGGACTGTTTGCCCGCATCGGGGTAGGTGTACTGGCCTGCCCGCTCGTAGGCGATCTGCAGCTTGGGCTCGGTGCTGTTGGCACTCACATAGACATTGTTTTCATAACCCTGGGAGGCATCAAACGAAACGCCCACCGAGCGCCATGGATCCCCACCAGTGATGCGCAGCCGCAGGGTCAATTCAAAGTCTGTGGGAACGGCATGGTTGAGTTTGAGGGCGGAGCGGTTCGCGCTGGCCTCGGGCAAAACGACTGCCCCTTTTTCGGACTTCCATTGGCCAGGCCCGGTGATGGTCCAGAGTGTGGGATCGAGCTTTTCGAAGGGTTCGGAAAGGATGAGCTTGCCGGGCTTGCTTTCCATTGGTTTTGGGCGCTTTTGCGCGTCGAGCACCGCCTGGGCGGCCTGCTGTCGCCGGGTGTTGGCGGAGGCGATGGCCTCGTTTGCCTGCTTCAGGAAAAGCTCCAGCACCTCGGCCCGGATCTCCGGCGCGTGGGCCTCGGGAGGGAGGCTGATTTCCCGCACATTCAGGCTGGCGAAATTCAAAAATGACGGGGCACCCGGTTGCATGTTGCGGCGGGTGTCGGGACGGGCCTCATCGCCGCGGATGTGCTTGTGGGTGACCTTGTCGAGATTGCAATCGAAGGCACGGGGAAAACCCTGTGTGGGATCGAGCGAGCCGTTGGGGGCATCGAAACGGACCTGGTACGGCTCGAACACCGCGCGGAGGCGGTAATAGTCATCGGCGGTGATGGGGTCGTACTTGTGATCGTGGCATTTGGCGCAGTTGGCGGTGAGACCCTGGAAGGCCTTGAAGGTGTGCTCGATGGTCTCGTCCATCCAACTGGTGCGGTTGAACAGGAAATACTGGCGGGCCAGGTAGCCAGTCGCACGCAGTTTGGAGGGGTCGGCCGGGTAGAGTTCATCGGCGGCCAACATTTGGCGGACCATCTCGTCGTAGGGCAGGTCCTTTTCCAACGAATCGATGATCCAGTCGCGCCAGTGCCAGATATTTTTCTGGCTGTTGCGGACTTCCGCTCCCAAACCCCACCAGTCGCTGTAACGCCAGATATCCATGAAATGGCGGGCCCACCGCTCGGCATGCTGGGGGCTGTTCAGCAACCGATCGACCTCGCGCTGGTAGGCATCGCTACCGCCATCCGCCAGGAAGCGATCCATTTCCTCTGGTGTGGGGGGCAAACCAACCAGATCGAGGTGAAGCCTGCGCAGCAGGGTGCGCTTGTCGGCCTCGGGGCGTGGTGCCAGGCCTTTTTCCCGCCAGCCTTTTTCAACCCAGGCATCAATGGGATTGAGGCTGGGGGCTGGCGCAACAGGCCGGACCGGTTTCTTGAAGGCCCAGTGTTCGCGCGGGTCCGGGTCTCGCTGCTCACGATCGGGCGCCGGGGCGCCGGAGGCGATCCATTGCTCGAGGCGGGCGAGATCCTCGGGCCCGACCTCCTCCCCTTCGCCTTTGGGAGGCATGCGCCTTTTGGCGCCGTGGCCGGCAGACCGCAACCAAACAGGACTCTCCTTCGGTTTGCCCGGGATGATTCCGGGCCCGGTATCGCCGCCCTTGATCATGTCGGCCACGGTGTCGACGCGGAGGCCCCCCTTTTGCTCGAGGGCACCGTGGCAGGCCAAGCAGCGCACGGCAAACAAAGGTTTGATTTTGGTGGCGTACAGAGCGGAATCCGCCGTGGTGATGGCGGCGTTTTTGGGGCCATCGGCTGCCGGGATGACCATCAGGAAAAACGCGAACCAATTCATGGGCATGCCCAGGTGGGAGGCAAATTGGGCGGGAATTCTATTTTCCCACGGCTTTTTTGGGGTAGCAAGTGCGATAGGGCCTGAAATAACGGGGATCCCGTGGATAAAATAACTTGTTGCAATTCCTCGGACTTTGCCAGGAAATTCCGGTGTCGAACCAGGAAGCCGGAAAAACGGAGCCTTCCCGCCTGCCAGCGACGGTGAAAGTGCTGGGGTGGGCCAGCCTGCTGAATGATTCGGCCAGCGAGATGGTGTACGCGCTGTTGCCGCATTTTTTGTTGCAGTTTCTGGCTGGCAACCGGTTTCTGTTGGGGTTGATCGAGGGGTGCGCCGATGCCACGGCCAGCCTGCTGAAGATCTGGATGGGGCATGTTGCCGACCGGGGCGGATCGCGGAAGGCGTTTATCGTTCTTGGTTATTCGGTGCCCGCCCTGGCGCGGCCGCTCATCGGCCTTGCCACCCTGCCTTGGCACCTGTTCGCCGTCCGCATCACCGACCGGGTGGGAAAAGGGATTCGCACCCCGCCCCGCGACGCCATGATCGCCGACACCACGGCGCCGGAGTTGCGGGGGCGGGCGTTCGGGTTCCACCGGGGGATGGACAACCTGGGGGCCGCGGTTGGGCCGCTGATCGCCGCCGTGTTTTTGGCGCTTTGGCCAGACCACCTGCGTAGCCTGTTCCTGCTCACCCTGATTCCAGGGATTCTGGTGGTGGCCCTGCTGGCTTTCCGCCTGCCGGACAGGCGAGGCCCCGTGGTTGTGCGGGTGGTGGACGAGGGCGCCAGCCAACCGGGATACTCGGCCGGATTTTTCCGGTACATGATGGCGCTGATGCTATTTACGCTGGGGAATTCATCCGACGCCTTTTTGCTGGTGCGCGCCAGCGAGGTGGGAGTGCCTGTGACGCATCTGCCACTGCTTTGGTGCGCTTGCCATATCACCAAGAGTGGCGGGAATTTCCTGTTGGGGAGACTGATCGATCACTGGGGCGCCCGTCGGTTGCTTCCTTTCGCTTGGTCGGGTTTCGCCCTGGTGTACGGCGGTTTCGCACTGGCTGAATCGGCTTGGCACGCCTGGGCCCTTTTTTTGGCCTACGGGATGGTGATGGGGCTGGTGGAACCAACCGAACGCACCCTGGTGGGGCACCTTGTGGGCAAAGGGCGGCGGGGGATGGGGTATGCCTGGTACAGCTTCACCAGTGGCATCGCGGCGTTGCCAGCCAGCCTTGTCTGCGGGCTTTTGTACCAGTCGAGCGGCCCGATGGCGGCCTTCGCCTACGGTAGTTGCCTGGCGGTGCTGGCGGTGCTGATTCTGATAACCGTACCCACCCCGGGCACCGAAGCCTGATCAGCCCAGGATGTCATCCAGATCGGGATTGTGCCGGGATCCTGGCGCTGCGAACGGGTCTTCAGCCGGAGCGGGCGCCTCCGCCGGGGCCCCCAGTCTCTTGAGCAAATCGCCGGCTGCCTGATCGATTTGCGCGCGCCGGGCCTTGAACCGCTCCGCCTCAGCCGGGTTGGAAGCTTTTTCGGGATCATACTTGTCCCACAGGAGGTTTTTCTGTCGGCGGATGCCGTCGGGTGTGACATCGCGCTCGAGATCGAACTCAAGGACACTTTCAGGGTCTTTTATATCAATATTTCCGTTGGCTTCGGCCTTCAGGCCCAGCATGCGCCTGAGCAGGGCGAGGAACTCGGTCTCACGGGTGTTGCGGTCGGCCGCGGGCCCCATCACCTTGCAGCAGAGGCGGTAGCCCCACCGGCGCTGGTCGCTGGGCAACACCAGCAGCCGCTCCCGGAGGTCGTCGAGCTCAAGCGGTTCACGGCCGGCCAGGCAAGCATCGATCTCGACATGGGTGGTGACGGCCTGTTCGCCGGCAAACCGTTCCCGGAGGGCGGTGAGCAGGTTCTTGCGCTCGGTCTCCACCACGCGGCCATCGCATTTTGCCGCGGCCAAACCGAGGTCCACCATGGCCTCGAACCACATGACCATCTGCTCGCCGGGCGATTGGGTCCGAACCGGCGAAGGGGCCGGGGAAGCGGGTGCCTTTGATTTTGCGGGCGGGGAATCGGGTTCGGCGAAAGGATCGAAAGGGTCCTCCGGCTTTTTTTCCGGTGCCGAGGGCGGGGCCTGGGGGCGATTATTGCGGGGCTTCAAGAACTCGTCGCCCGAGTCCTCGCCGGCTGGTTGGGCCTTGCCGGGTTTTTCCCGGGGAGGTTCCGGCAGCGGAACCGGGGCCTGCGATGGCGGCATTGGCACCGGTTCAACCGGCCAGCCCATGAATTCATCGATGGTGGGGAGTGGCGCATCGAGAATGTCGGGTGACAGCATGGCTGGCTGGCGCAGGCTGAACAGGAGACCGGAGCCATTCTGGTGAGCCAAAGCCAACTTGGGCCCGAGATTCTCGAGGGCCCGCCGGAACGCGGCGATGGTGCGGCGGGGTTCGACCATGGCGCGCTCGAACTCGCTGGTGGCGCGGGCCTCGCGCTCACGCTCCTTGGCCGCTTCTGGTCCGATGCCCCTGTTGAAATCGCGGGTGGCTGAATCGGCGATTTTTTTGGCGGTGGCCCTGAGCGTTTTCTCGCGCTCCGGACCGATGCCGGGTACACCCTGCAGGCTGAAAGCCCCAGCAACCGACCCCACATCACGGAAACCGGCCGACCTCAGACTTTCCAGGATGGAAGGCCCGATCCCCTGGGCCGTCAGCAGGAGGTCCAGTTCCAGTCCGGACAGGTGTTTTTTCAGGGCCTCGGCCCTGTCCCGGGTGATAGTGCGGGCATGTTCGGCGTTGGCGTTTTTGACCTGGTATTCCGCTGTGGCGAGCGCCCGACGCAAATCCCTTTCCAGTTGTTCGACCCGCAAGGCCCATCGATGGGTGGGCGAGGTGGACAACTGTTTTTTGCGGATGAAGACGAACAGGGCCAAGGGCAAGCCGATTGCCAGCACCACCACCAAGAGGACCTGCAACCAGAACATCGCCACCCCCCAACCCAGCCGGGCGCCAAAACTTGGGCAGGGCGCCACCCCATTTTTACCAAGCTTTTGCTGATTTCCCGCATGGTCTGCCGTGGAAAGGCAAACGGAGAGGGTGGAACCCTGCTTAGGGGATGTCACCGCCATCATGATCGTCACCAATGGCCTTGGCATGCCCCGGGTACCGGCCTGGGATGGGCCCGTAAAAATAATCAGCTGATATCCACTGTTCTCCTCCAACCCGCAATCGCGCCGGCTGGCTTTCCAGCGATTTTGCTGGCTTTTGAACTGAAAGAGGGTTAATCTTCTGATGCCCGCCCTTGGCATTCTGCCCGATTTGGAACCTCCAACTGACCGGACATCCTCCATGCCGGTATCGCAAGGACACAAAACCCACCGCCGCGCCTTCCTGCAGGTTGGCCTGCCCTTCCTTGCTGGTGGAATCACCCCGTCTGGCCTTGGCGCGCTCGCGAGGGCTGGGGATGGGGACAGGCGGGAGGCGTTGCGGGATCGATCGGTCCTGCTCATCTTCCTGCATGGTGGTCCGAGCCAGTACGAATTCTGGGATCCCAAACCGGACGCTCCCGCGGATATCCGCACCGTGACCGGTCACTTGCCCACACGGCTGCCGGGGGTTCGATTCGGATCGCATTTTCCCAAACTGGCGGAGCGAGCCGACCGTTTTTGCGTGGTGCGATCGTATGTGCCCGGTGACGGCAACCACGACCTGAAGCCATTGGTCAGCCAACAATCCCTGATGGGCAGCCTGGGAGCGGCATACAACTCGATCGCCGGCCCCCAAAACCCTCTCACGGCCTTGCCGAGCAGCATGCATCTGATGCCTGTCGCCGTGGGCGAGAAACGCGTGCCGCCCCCGGACTTCGGTTTGCCCGAGTTGCAAACCGCCACCGGGCCGTTCGCGCGATCGACAGCGCCTTTCATCCCCGGGGGCACCGGGCCCGCGTTGGCCAACATGACCCTGCGCATGCCACCCGACCTATGGGGCGACAGGAACAGCCTGCTGAAACGGCTGGATGAAACCAGGGCCGGGATGGACGCGCTGGCGGGAGCGGAGGGTCCCCGGGAGCGCGCGCTGCGGGTGCTTTTGGCCAACTCCGGAAAAGCGTTTCGGTTGGACCAGGAACCGGACCGGATGATCGCCCGCTACGACACCGCCGGGCTGGTTAGCGAGGCGTCCATCGGCACCAAGCTGAACAACCACAACTTCTACAAGGAACATGTGCGATCGCTGGGCAAACTGCTGCTGCTGGGGCGGAGGCTGATAGAAAACGGCGCCGGGCTGGTGACGGTGAACACCGCCTTCGTCTGGGACATGCATGCCGATGTGAACAACGCCCCGGTGAAGGACGGCATGAACTGGCTTGCCCCTCCGCTGGACCACGCGCTGAGCGTGCTGCTGGACGACATGGGGGAGCGCGGGTTGCTGGATCGCACACTGGTGGTGGTGTGCGGCGAAATGGGGCGCACACCCAAGGTGAATGACAAGGGCGGCCGGGACCACTGGGGCGATCTGGGTCCGCTGCTGCTTGCGGGAGCCGGGGTGCCACGGGGCGGTGTGCACGGACAATCGACCCGCGACGGAGGCCGGCCCTCCGGGCCACCCGTGACCAACCAGCACCTGCTGGGCCAGATCTGGCAGACGCTGCTGGACACCCAACGGCTCCGACTGCGGGCCGACTTGGGGCCCGCCTGGACACGGATGCTTGGCTACCCCTCGATTTTTTCCTGATTCCCGTTTTGGAATGCCGCATGGCGAGGCCCCACGACAAGCTACGATTCGCACTGGACCGGAGGGTGTTCCTGCAAGCCGGCCTGGGTACCGCCGGGATGACCCCGGGCTTGGCCCGCACGCTGGCTGCAACCGCGGGGGGGAAGGCCAAATCGGTCATCCTGTTCTGGCTTTCGGGCGGCGCATCGCACATCGACACCTGGGACATGAAACCAGACTCGCCCTCGGAATACCGAGGGCCCTTCCGGCCGGTGAGCACCAGCGTGCCGGGGATTCAGGTTTGCGAGCACTTGCCAGGCCTTGCGAAGCGGATGCACCAGGTCGCGTTGGTGCGATCGCTGGGCATGCGCAAGCGCGACCTGACAGGCGACCACCACGCCGGCTACTACTACAACCAGACCGGCCACGCGCCGGACACCACTTTCCTGACACTGGGCAACAACCGGAAGCCAGAGCCCACCGACTGGCCCTCGATGGCCTGCCTGGCAGGCAGGGCCCTGCCGCGCCAGAGCCCTTTGCCCGCCACTATCGCCCTGCCGGAAAAACCCGGCGCTCCGGAATTCACCAGACCGGGTCAATTCGCCGCGCGGCTGGGCCACCTGCACGACCCGTTTTATCTGATCGCCGACCATCCCAAGCCGGAGGACTTCAGCGTTCCATCGCTGACCCTGGCCGGCGATTTACCCACGGAGCGTCTGGACCACCGCCAATCGCTGGCACGCGCCCTGGACGCCTTGCCCCGCTCGCTGGATGGATTGGGCACAGACCTGGACCTGCAGGCGCGGCGGGCCTACGAGCTGCTTTCCTCGCCCAAGGCCCGTAGCGCCTTTGACCTATCCGGCGAAACCAAGGCCCTGAAGGACCGTTACGGCGAAACGGTGAACGGCTCGTCGCTGCTGCTGGCCCGTCGGTTGGTGGAGGCCGGGGTTCCCTTCGTGAGCGTGTACTGGCGCGGGGACCTGAAAAAGAGCGACAGATTGAAATGCGCCAGCGGGGGCGGCTGGGACACGCACGGCAACAACTTTCAATGCCTGAAGGATTGGCTACTGCCGGAATTCGACCTTGGCTTCAGCGCCCTGCTGGATGACCTAGAATCGCGCGGGCTGCTGGAAAGCACCCTGGTTCTGGTGACGAGCGAGATGGGCAGGCATCCGAAGATCGGGGATGTGCGCTCGGGCGGTGTGAACGGTGCCGGCCGCGACCACTGGACCCACGCGATGAGCGTGCTGATGGCGGGCGGTGGCGTGCGGGGCGGGCGGGTGCACGGTTCCACCGACCGGGTGGGAGCTTATCCCTCCGACAAGCCCTGCGGGCCGGAAGATATCGCCGCGACCGTTTTCACCGCACTGGGGCTGAAGGGCCCCCTGATGTTCAACGACCGGGAAAACCGGCCCACCGATTTCTGGCCGGAGGGAAGCCCGCTGGAAGGAATCCTCTGACGCGGCGCAAGGGTCAGCCGATCAACCGGCTGAACAGGGTTCTGGTCCTTTCCCTGAGGTTGGCGAGGTGGCCGACCAAATCGGCAGGGGCATCCGGGCCCAGGCGCCGGCGCAGCTTGGCCACCTCGATCGGGTCGGCAGGCAATTCATCCAGCGCCCGATTGTGCGTGACCCGCATCCGCATCAGGCAACGGTCCATGAAGGCGTGGGCCTCGCGCAACTGGGCCGCCTGAACGACGCTGATCAATCCGGCCCGTTCCAAATGGTTGAGGGCCTCCATGGTGTTGGGCTCGATGCATCCGCCCAGCGCCGTGGCATTTTGGCATTGCAGGACCGAGGCGATGAATTCGATGTCGGCCAGCCCGCCTGGTCCGCGCTTGAGATCCCGGTCAGTCCGACTGGCTTCCAGACGATGGCGCATGGCGACCGCCTCGCGGACACCTTCCGGGGGCCAAGGAGCCCTGGCCACCTGGGCCAACACCGACCGAACCTCCTCCACAAACAACGGCTCACCATGCACCACCCGGGCACGCGTGAGCGCGATCCTTTCCCAAAGCTGCGCCCCGCCGCCCTCGCCGTGGTACCGGGCGAACTCCGGCAAACTCACCACCAGAGCGCCCGATCGGCCCGTGGGGCGCAACCGCATGTCGATGGCATAAAGGCGTCCACCCACCGCACCGGCGGGCTTTGAGGCCAATTGGATGATCCGCTGGGCCAACTCGGTGAAATGCTGGTGGCAATCGGCGGACGGCCCGAAAGTGGAATTACCCTCCCAGGCGTACCGGCCCGGCCCCTCGTAGAGGATGACCAGGTCGAGGTCGCTGTGATAGCTCATTTCACGGGCACCCAGACGGCCCATGGCCACGATGGCCCAACGGCAGGGTTGGCCGGCGCGCGGCCCCTCCAAAAGCACCGGAGTCCCTGATCTGGCCTCCAACAGGGCCGTGGCACGGTCAGCCAGGGTGACCAAAATCGATTCGGCGATCTCCGTGAGGGCCAGTGAGGTGGCCCGGGAATCATCCTTTCCCAAAATGTCGCGAACCCCCACACGCAGGAATTCCTTGTCCTGGAAACTGCGGAGGATTGTGTCCGGATCTTCGGCCCCCTTGAGCAGGATGGAGATTTCACTGTCGAGCATCGCGCGCGAGGGGGGTTGGTCGAGCACCAACGCGTCGAGCAACTCATCGGCCATGCCGGGATTGGTGACCAATATCTCGCTGAGGAACTGGCTCCAGGCACACAGGTCCACCATCAGCCTTAACGACGGCGGATGCAGGCGGAAAAGCTCGTACAGCTCACCGCGGGCACCGAGGCTGGCTGTGACGCGCTCCAGATTGGCCAGCGCCATGTCTGGATCGGGAGTTGTCGACAACGCCTTCAACAATTGCGGGGCGATACTGGCCAAAAAGTGCCGGCATCGCCTGGCGCTGAGGAATGGCACCGGCTCGCGGGCCAACAGGGCGAGATTGGCAAGCGCCCTGGCGGTATCGGCAAACCCATGCCCGCGGAGCACTCGCTCGGCCTCCAACGGATCGGTGTCGGGATCGAGCACCAGGTCGGTCTCGGGCTCCGCCTGGCCCTCGTCGGCAAAGGACATGTGCAGCAGGTGATCGAGGATGGCTCGGGTGGGCCCGGTGCAGGCCCGGTACTGCGCCAGGAAAGCTGCGGCCGGGGTGGTGCCATCCTCCAGGGGAACAAACCCCATCCGACGGCCCAGGCGTTCCAGGCCATCCCCCGCCTCGGGCAAGCGGTGGACCTGCAGATCGAACAGCATCTGCAGGCGGTGCTCGATCTTGCGGAGGAAACGGTAAGACTGCTCGAGGAGCCTGAATTCCTGATCGGTGAGGCAGCCGGCCCGCTCGAGTCCGAGCAGGGCCGGCAAGGTGCCGCGCAAGCGCAGCGCCGGCAGGTCGCCGCCGTTGGCCAACTGGAGGAATTGCACGGTGTACTCGATATCGCGGATGCCGCCCCGGCCGGTTTTGACATCGAGATCCTCGCCGCCCGTGGATTTGGCCCGGTTCTCGATGCGGCGCTTGAGGGCCTTGATCTCGTTGATCTCGGCAAAGGATAGATATTTGCGATAAACGAAAGGCTCGATCGCTTTGAGAAACTCCCGTCCCAGGCCGGAATCGCCGGCGACGGGACGGACCTTGATCAGGGCCTGGCGCTCCCAGGTGCGGCCCATCGAATCGTAGTAGGCCATGGTAGCCATCAGGTCCCGGGCCACCGGCCCGCGGCTGCCGTCGGGACGCAGGCGCAGATCCACGCGGTAGCCAGCCCCGGCGTCGCTGGGAGCCGACAGCAACCGAACCACCTCGGCCGCGAGGCGGGCGAAAAACTCGCCGGCGGTGAGGCGCATGCGGCCCCCCTCGGTGAGTCCCTCCCGGTCGAACAGGAACATGAGGTCTATGTCGCTGGAGTAGTTGAGTTCCTCCCCGCCCAGTTTGCCGAAAGCCAGGCAACAGCCGCGCACCCTGGCGCCATCGGGCGCGATCGGGGCACCAAACCGTGTGGAGATGGCGCGCCAAGCCTGTTCCCAAGCCAACTGGATGGAGGCATCGGCGACACGGCTCAGATCGCGGGTGATTTCCTCGAGGGGGCGTTCCCTGAGAACATCATTGATACCCACCCTAAGCAGGTGGGACAGGCGGAAACGGCGAAACGCGCCCAACCTTGCGGCGTCATCCTGGGGGCGGGAGCCGGAATGCCGCTCCAGCTCCAGACGCAGCTCGCTTTCCAGTTCCTCGCGGGAGGGAGACCTGCGCGGGCCTACGGGTGGACGGAAACGACCCAGGAATGCTGGATGGCGGGCAAGCAAATCCCCCTGCCAGGCACTGGTCCCCAGCAGGATGACCAGGGATTCCAAGGGGCGGCCGCGTTGGTCCATCAGGCCGGCGATCTGGTGGAGGCGGGATTCATGCCCGGGTTCGACCAGACGGTCCAAGGCATTGAGCGCCATGTCCGGGTCGGGGCAACGGCCCAGGGCCCGCAGCAGAACCGGCCGCATCGCGTTCCATAAGCCTGGGTCGAGCTTGCCCGCGATCGCCACCCAGTTGGCGCGGGCCCGGTCGATATCCCGAAAGGCGGCCGCCAACCCGGATGGTAGTTCCAGCTCATCCATGGAACGCCAAACCTCGGGGCCGGGTTCCGGCGGGAAGGGATCAGGTCAACGGCAGGCTGAAACGCCCGCCGTTCTCGTTGGCGCCACCGCCCTGGATGGGGGTGGAGCAGGCCTCCTCGGCCAGCCCGGGCATGGCCTCGCGGGCGTTGTGCTCGCCGGATGCCAGTTCCGCTGTCTCTACCCGGGCAAAGAGCGTGAACGCGGTGGCGTCCTCCACCCTGGCACGGACGATTTGCCCGATCAGGCGTTCGGGCCCATCAAACACCACGATGTGGTCGGCCATCGATTTGCCGGAAAGTTGTGGCAGACCGGTGCGCACCGAACGGGCCGTCTTTCCCTTGCCCTCGACCAGCACATCCACCTCGCTGCCGATCATGGCGCGGTGCAAGCGCAGGCTGTTGGCGTTCTGGACCGCCAGCAGATCGTTATTACGGCGTTTCTTCGTCTCTTCGGGGATGTCGTCCACAAACTTGTCGATGGCCCGGGTGCCTGGCCTTGGGCTGTATTTGAATATGTAACTGTTTTTGAATCCGCACTCGGCGGTGAGGTCCATCGTCTTTTGGAACGACTCTTCGGTCTCGCCGGGGAAACCGACGATGAAGTCGGAAGAAACCGTGGCCACCGGGCAACGCTCGCGAATCCGGTGCATCATCTCGCGGTACTGGGCCACGGTGTACTGGCGTTTCATGGCCTGCAGCATCGTGTCGCAGCCCGACTGGGCCGGGACATGCAGGTACTTCACCACCTTGGGCAGGTCCCGCACGGCGTCGAGGAGGTCATCGGTCATGTCGAGGGGGAAGTTGGTGATGAAACGGATACGGTCGAGCCCGTCGATGGCGTTCAGCCGCTCCAGCAGGTCAGACAGGCGGGAGAACCGCCCATCCCCCAAGGGATGGCGATAGCTGTTGACCGTCTGGCCCAACAGAGTGACCTCGCGGCAGCCCTCTCCCGCAAGGCGGCGGGACTCTTCCACGATGTGATCAGGGTGGCGGGACTGCTCAGGCCCGCGTGTGGAGGGGACCACACAGTAGGTGCAGAACTTGTCGCAGCCGATCTGGATGCGGACAAACGCCTGGAAAGGCGTGGGGCGCATGGAAGCGTCGCGGGGAGGATCGAAGCTTTCGAAGGAGGCTTCGACTTCCTGCCGGGAGGCGTCCTTGCGGCCCAGGCTCAAAGCCAGCTGCGGGCGCCCCGTCCGCCGGACCTCCTCGACCAGTTCCGGGATGCGGGCGAGCTGGCCGGTGCCGCAGACAAGATCCACATGGGGGGCCCGCGCCAAGATCTTGTCCTGATCCTTCTGGGCCATGCATCCCAGCACGCCCAGCACCTTGCGCGGGTTGTGCTCCATATGGACGCGCAGCCGGCCCAAGGCACTGTAGATCTTGTCCTCCGCATGCTGGCGAACGCTGCAGGTGTTGAAGAGGATAACATCCGCCTCGCGCGGCTCCTCCACCAGGGAGTACCCCTGGCGGCGCAACGCGCCCACCACCAGTTCGCTGTCCAGCACATTCATCTGGCAGCCGACGGTTTCGATGTAGAGTTTGCCCGTGGAACCGTTCATGAAAACCTGCGCGCAACTTGGATCGCTTCGACCAGCCCGACCTGCGTGGCGGGATCACCCTGAGTATTTCGCCTACCCCAGTGTACCTTGGCGGCGCTTTTTTGGGAAAAACCAGCCCCCATCCCGCCCAATTGGGCCGGAGGGATCGCCATCAGGCCCCGGGCAACCGTCAGTTTCGTCATTGCAGGGGTTTTGAAGGCAGGGCCTTGGCGTCGGGATTGACCACGGTGACGGCTATTTCCTTGCCGGAATCGGGTTGTTGGCCTTCCCAGGGGCCTTCTGTTTGCACGGTCCATTGAAAATTGCCCAGCCACCCGGAACGCTGCCCGTGGGCAGTCCATCGCTGCCATCCGGGGGCTCCCTGTGGATTTGGGCCCGCCGGGCGCCATTTGCGTGGCAGGATCAGGTACATGGGTATGCCGACCAGGACCACCAGCAACAACATCAACAAAAACAGAACCACGAAAAGCGCCAACGCACCCACGAACACAAACGGCAACACCGGCCACGCGTACCAGGGCAGCTTGGGTGGCTGGAATTGGGGCTTGGGGTAATCCATGCTGTCATTCTAACCTGCCCGGGTTGCCCGCCCGTTGGGTGCCAGTCAGTTCTTGGCCAGCTTGATGGCGCCCTTGGCGGGTCGGGGCTCACTGTTCGCGGCGGCCTCCGCACGGTTGCTCCACCACCATTCGGTGGGCAACAAGGCGAAGCCCACCAGAACCAGATGGCCGATCCAGGTCCAGCGCAAGGCGCTGGCCAGGGTTTGGTCGAACCCGTAGGCGTGCAGGCCAACGCTCAACTGATTGGTGCCGAACCAACTCCAGGCGGTGATCATGTTGCCCAGGATGGCCAGGGCGGCCACCCCACGGTCACCCACCATCTTGCCCCATCGCGCGTGGAGGATGAGGGCGTTCCAGATCACGATGAGCAGGGCGCCGTTTTCCTTTGGATCCCAGCCCCAGAACCGGCCCCATGACTGGTCAGCCCAGATGCCACCGAGCACCGTGCCGACAAAGCTGAGCAGGGTGGCGAAACAGGCGACACCGTAGATCTTTTGGGCCAGCGCCTTTCCAGACGCCTTGCCCATCCACGGGGTGCATAAGCCCCACAACAGGTAGCCGATTCCAAGGAACCCGGCGACGAAGCTGGCCGTGTATCCCAGGGTGACGCAGGTCACATGGGTGGCCAGCCAGAAGTTGGTGTCGAGCACCGCCTGGAGCATCTCCAGCGTGTCGCCCTTCTCGGACAAGAACTGTGCGATCAACAGCGACAGGAAGCCGCAGACGGCAGCGACGGCGTTGCCGGCGCCACGGCGGTCGAAGGCCTCGAGGAAAATCCCCAGCCACGCGCATCCCCAACCGATGAACACGGCCGAGGAGTACAGGTTGGTCACCGGGGGCCGGCCGTGGAGATACATGCGCGCCACCAAGGCCAGGGTGTGCAGGCTGGCGGCGATGATCGCGGTGGAAAAGGCGATATCGCGGAGGCGCAACCAGGGGGCCGGCAGCAACCAGGCCATCAGGCCCAGCAGCAACACCACCACATAGAGAACCAGCGTGGAGTAGAGCGGGTTGGTGAAGTTGTAGGCCTGTTCCACGCGCAACTTGCCCATCACGGCCTGGCCGACCCGTTCCTCCATGAGCTTGCCGTACTCGGCCACGGCCTGGTTAAAGTCAGTTGGCTTTCCTTGCGCGAATGAACCCAGAACACGGCTGAACGCTTCCAACGCCGGGTCAACGGGTTGGCCCTCCCGGCTGTTCGCCAGGGCAGTGAGAAAGGGCGTCCAAACCTGCCGGTCCGCCTGGGGCACTTCGGCTTCCGCGCTTTTCACGGGTGGGAAAATACCCGTCTCGGGCAGTGTGTATGTGGCTAGTTGGATGTAAAGCTGCAGGTGGTTGGCGAGTTCGAGTGCGCCCGCCTGGTAGGGGTCGAGCCGTTTGCCGGCCCGCTTGGCCTCGGCGGCGCGCTTGGCGTCGTCCTCGAGCAGGCCCAGCTTGTCCTGGAACTCTTCCACCGCGTAGCGCAACCCGCTGCGGCGCTGCAGGCCCAGGTTGGCCAACAACTGGTCGTTCTCGATGCGGAAAACCTTCAAGGCGGGGGCCTTGTCGCGGTTGAGACGGGAGGTCATCACCTTCAGCAGCCATTCGATGGCAGGGCGACTGCGCCCGCGCTCGTCGGTGTAAACCGTGCGGGTGGTGATGATCATCAAGCTGGTGCGCGCGAGCGAGTCCATCGGCTTGACCCGGCCGCCATTCTGGATGGGCAAGGCACCGAAGGCGTCGAGATCGTAATCGGAGCCCCGATAGGAGGAGGCGATCAGCAGGAGCACCACGACCGAGGAAAGCACCACGGCGGCCACCCAAGTCCACCAAGGCTGATTGGCTGATTTTGGCGCGGTTTCGGCCGCCACCGGCTTGGACTGGCTCATGCCTGCCTCCGCATGTAACGCATCAGGGTGGCGCCGAAGTGGACCAGCATCCCGAGGCTGACCACGGCGCAGGAAAGGTAAGGCAGCGTCCAGCCGGGATTGCGCACCACCTGCAAGACGCTGCCGGAATCACCCGCCAGAGCCTGGTGCTGGTAGAAGGTCTCGCCCGCGTGACGCATCGGCTCATTCATCTTGATGACGCTGACCCGGTCGATCCCCAGGGACGGGTCTTCCAGGCGCACATCCGATTGGAAGTTGAGCGGGGTGTTGGTGCCGGGGTACACATCGTGCGTGAATTTATCCAGCGTGATGGTGTAGGGGCGGTAGCTGCGCCGGTTGCGGAGGGCGACCTTCCAGGGACCGCCCTCGCCCAGTTTCACCTCCTGGACCCGGACGGGGCGGGTGAGTTGGAACAGGGTGCTGACCAGCCATGTACCCAACGGCTGCCCGGAGGATTTATCCAGCAGTTGGACATAGGCACCCGGCATGTTGACGCGCTGCTCCGGGTCGACGCCCGAGACCGGGGGCATCGCCTTCAGGGCGAGCGTTTTGCCCTCCCCCTCGGTGGCGGGGTTCTCGAACCCGTCGGGAAATTTCTCCAGCAAATCACAATTGGAGGCATACTGCAGCACCTTCACACGGCACGGCAGTGACTCGTTTTCAATAATTTCACCCGAGCGGGTGGCTGATGCCAGGATCTCCTGAGGGATGACCACGGTGTCCACCTGGCCATCGGGCCGCGGGCGGGTGAAGGCCAACTCGTTGAACCGCGTGCTTTCCAGGAAGCTGGAGTTGCCCCCCTGGACCAGCGTCATCACATTTTCCTCTGCGAATTCGCGCGTGACGAATTCACCCGCCATCATCATGACGAGACCGGCGTGGATGAGCAGGATGCCGGAACGGCCCCAAGAAAACCGGAACCGAACCATATGGGCGGCCACGAGATTGAGCAACAACGCCCAAAACAGAAGCTTGCCACCCGGGAACCAGAAGCCGAGCCCCCAGGAGGCATCCGGCGAGGCGTTGAAAAAGACCTGGAGAAACAGCAGGGTCAATTTGTTGGGGATGAGCACCCACCAGGACCAGAAATACTCGTTGACCACATCCCAAACATCTTGTTCCTTCTGGGCCAGCGTGCCGTAAAAGACGAGGATGAGAGAGAGGGCGAACAACACGACGGTCAAGCGAAGGGAAGCGAGCGGCCTGAGCAGCCGCTTCCAGGCCGGGTAGGCACCACGGGGAGCCCCCATATCTGCAGAAGCATCGGAATGCAGCGCGTTATCCATGAAAACTATTCCCCGGCAAGCCTTTGCGGGCCGAATCGCGTGGCGGGCTCAATTGAATTTCAGTGTCCGGACCAATTCGGAAAAGCCATCGCGAACCTTGGCGACTTCGGAGGGATCGCCGGTCAGCTTCACGAACCAAAGCGCCTCGGGCCGGCGGACAATCGCCCCCAGAAGACGCTGCGGGCCGGTCGGGCCCTTGCCGCTGATATCCACCAGAAGGGCCTCCTCGCCCCCGGCGATTTTCTCCCTGGCCAAACCTTTTTCCAAAGTAGTCGGGTCTTCCGGGGTGAGGGCCATCTGCCCCCTCCAACGATTGACATTGTCAGCGACCGAATTCCCCTCAGGTTTGAGGGGCGACAGGGTAACCTTCACCGATGGAGCCCCATCCACCTCGAGGACCCTGGCGGCGAACATCACTTTCTTGTCGGATTCACGCCAGCCACCCGGAAGCTTGTAGGCCAGTTTTTCGGCGGCATCCTTCGCCCCGCTGGTCACCTGCCCCGGTTGACCGACAGGTGGCTGATTCCTTGCCATGGGGGGCATGCCTGACATGCCACCCATTCCACCCATGCCCTGGCGTGGCTTGCGCTTGCCGGCCAGGTTCACCACATGCACCGTCAGGTCGTTGACCTTGCGATCTGAAACCGCCTGGGGAAGTTCGGATTCCTTCAGATCTTCCAAGCTCAATTCACCACGCCAGCGGTTCACATTGGCCAAAAGCGAACCAGCCACACCCTCGAAGCGGTTCACCGCGACCTCCAGGCCGGAATCACCCGGCAACTTGAAAGTGGCGTAACGCAAACCCTGACCTTTGGTCTCCGTCCAACCAGAGGGCAATTTCCATTCCAAATTGGCTCCGTTCGCCTTCAGGGTTGAGACCAGATCATCAAACGCCTTTTTCTGGGCCTCAACGGCCTCGGGATCTCCCATCAACTTGAAAAACCAGGTGGCATCGGGCCGGTAAACAGCCGCGGCCAAGGTCCGAGCAGGGGTCGGTTCCGTTGCCGGGCCGGCCTCCAAATTGGCATCAGGCGCATTTATATATGAAGATATCTTTGCTTTTTCCTGACAACCTGTTCCTACGATGAATACGAAAAAGGCCGCCACAGGCATGGCAGACCAACCATGCAAAAACCGTGAGAAAAAACGCATTGTGTATCTCAACGAGGCTGGCGGGCTGTAGAGGAAGGCAGAGCCTTTCCCCGGGTCACTTGGACCATTAAACCGTAAAAAACCGCGAAAAAACGCGAATCGGCATTCTTCTCATGCTTGCATTTGGGCGTGTGATCGTCAAGAAAAGGCTCCGGCAGGCACCAAGAGAAGTCTTCTGAAACAAAATCCCTTACTGACTTATTTTTAGGCGCCACCCGCTTTGACCGATGAAAAATCAGCGTTCTTTGACCAGCCCTGCCACTTTGCCGTGCCTTCATCAAATCTACTTCTTTTTTTCAACAATCCTTCATCTCGATTTCACAAAATCCACACGTAGATATTTTAAGCTTCCCTCGGTTTCAACGGAATTTTACCCAGGGAAGAGGAAGGCCTGATGATTCGCCAATACAACCAACCCACCCGAAAAGCGTTCACGCTCATCGAACTGCTGGTGGTGATTGCCATCATCGCGGTTCTGGTGGGGCTGCTGGTCCCAGCGGTTCAAAAGGTGCGCGAAGCGGCCAACCGGATGAGCTGCCAGAACAACATGAAGCAGTACGGTTTGGCCATGCACAACTACGCCGGCACCAACGGCGATCGTTTCCCGGCCACCCGCATCAATACCCCGACCAACAAATTCCGGGCCTGGACAGTCAGCGTGCTCGCCTATGTTGAGCAGGACAATATCGCCAAATTGTGGGACATGGGCACAGCATGGAATTCCCCGACCAACCTGGTGAATGCCCAAAACAAATTGAAGCTTTTCCGCTGCCCCTCGGCTCCGGACGCTCGTCGGAATCCCAGCACCACCCTGCCTGCCCTTGGGCCCAGTGACTACCTGGTTTTCCACCAGATCCGTCGTCGGTTCTACCAGGGCAACAATTTGCCCGACCCTGGAATGGATCTGACTGGAGCTCTCGAGAATGGCCGCGAAACCCCCATTTCGGCCATCCTTGATGGAACCTCCAACACCTTCATGATTCTGGAAGATTGCGGCCAGCCCAACAGCATCATCCTCGGTCGCGACACAGGCGCCACCCTGCCAGAAGGCCTCGGCTGGGCGGACCCTGATGGGGTTTCAGGTAGCATCGACGGGACTAACCGGACCACCGGCTCCATCAACACCGCCACCAATTTTGCAGGAGGATCCTGTGTTATGAACTGCAACAACTTTAGCGAGCCTTACAGCATGCATTCAGGCGGTATCAACGCCCTGTTCTGCGATGGTGGTGTGAGGCTTGTCAACTCGGCGATCACCCCGGCCACCTTTGCCGCATTGGTGACGCGCGACCGCGGCGAAATTCCCGGCGATTATTGATTCCGTTGTATCTTGAATTCTTCGCGAACAACCGCCGAATCGATTCGGCGGTTGTTTTTTTGAAAGGATTGAATTGCGATGTCCATTTTCCTGCTTGCTTGCCTGTTGAACCCCGGACAAGTCAGCCTGTTGGGCAAATTGGAAATTCCGGGAACAGCCTCGGACCTGTCCGGCCTGAGCGGCAAGCTGAATGATGGCTCGCCCGCAAATCTGTTGGGTGGAATTGGAAGCGCCCTCGCCAGCGGCCCCAACCCGGGTGAATTTTATTTTCTGCCTGACCGCGGTCCCGGTGATGGCGCGGCAGACTATCTGTGCCGTTTCCACCAGGCGCAGTTATTCCTCGGGGCCGATGGCAAACCTGTTTTCTCCCTTGTGAAAACAACACCGCTTCGGAACAAAAATGGCCAGGCTTTTCAGGGTTTGGCATCGGACCTGAAAAATCGGATGGACCCCGAAGGCCTTCGGGTGGGCCCGTGGCCAGCATGTGTTCCCTCGGGCCAAAAACCCGCTGGAAACGCCTTTTACATTTCAGAGGAGTATGGGCCCAAAGTTTCGATTTTCCAGCAAGATGGCACCCTGGTGATGGACCTGCCCACCCCATCCAAATTGACTGTGGCAAAACCCAACCCGGATGCCGAGACCGAACTCGCGCAGAACAAAGCGGGAAGACAACCCAACAAGGGTTTCGAGGGGTTGGCCTTGGATCCCGAAGGGAGGGAGTTATGGGCCGCCACACAGGGGCCGTTGATCCAGGACAAAAAAACCGGGGGCGGCAAATGGACCCGCTTGGTCCGATACAACCTGGAGACCGGCAAGCCGTCGGGGGAATTCGTCTACCCGATGGACTCGGCAACCTGCGGCATCAGCGAGCTGTTGTGGGTTGGGAAAGGCAGCCTCCTCGTTCTTGAACGGGATTCATTCGCTGGGAAAGAAGCAAAAATCAAGCGGGTTTACCTGGCTAAAACAGGGTCCGCGTCGGATGTGTCCTCCTTGGAAAGCCTGGCGGACGCAAAGGCACCGATCCAAGTCATGGAAAAACAATTGATATTGGACTTACTGGCCCCGGAACTGGGCCTGGCGGGAGACCGGTTTCCACCCAAGTGGGAGGGTATGGCGTGGGGTGAGACCAGTGGAGGGGAACGCATCCTCTGGCTGGCCAGTGACAATGATTTCGACGCGCGGAACAACTCTTGGATTTTGGCATTCCGTCTTCCATTACCTTGAAGATTGGATTTTCCCAGCCGCTTTGGCAGGGGCGGCCGGGGCGACAGGGGGGCTTTGAAGGCATGTCGTGAAACACCTCCCAAGCCACCAGAGCTTTAAAAGCATTGGCTCCGCCCTCGTAATCCAAGTCCAAGGAATTTCAATCGCGTAGGGGAAAAGGAGATGACCTGATGGTGTGTCGGAAAGGTTTCACCCTGATCGAACTGCTTGTGGTCATCGCTATCATCGCGGTGATGGTCGGCTTGCTGGTACCTGCTGTGCAGAAAGTCAGGGAAACAGCCAATCGGGCCAAATGCTCGAACAACCTGAAACAGATCGGTTTGGCCCTGCACAATCATCTGGCCACCTTGGGTTATTTTCCGGCCTGCTCCGAGATGCCCAAGGACCAAGTCTCCCAACCTTGGAGTGCTCATGCCAGACTGCTGCCCTATCTGGAGCAGGAAAATCTGGCCAAATTGATTGATTGGGGCACAGCCCGCAACGATTTCCGCACCCGGCCGGATGTGGCCAAAATGCGTGTGGCAACCTGGATGTGCCCCTCGGAAACCAAGGATCGGGAGCGGGTGACCGCGAACATCACTTACTACCCCACCAACTACTCCTTCGCCGAGGGGACCTGGTTCGTCTACGACCCGGTATCCGGGCAATTTGGCGACGGTGCCTTCGCCCCCAACTTCAGGTGCAAACCCGCCGATATTTCCGATGGCACCAGTAACACCCTCGGAGCTACTGAGAATAAGGCGTATCAGGCAAATGTCTGGGACAGCTTGCTGCCGGCAAAACCCAGCGCGCCCGTTCCATCCAATCCGGCCGAGCTTTCCAGTTTAATTGGTTCAGGCACCTATGACGAAAACGGCCATACCGAGTGGGTGGAGGGGGATGTGCATGAAACCGGCATCACCACCACCTTCACCCCGAATTCTAAGGTCCTGGTGACAGTGAATGGGCAATTGAGAGATATCGATTTGACCAGCATGCGGGATGGCGAGTCGATCACACTGCCGACCTATGCCGCCGTGACCGCCCGCAGTTACCACAGCGGTGGAGTGGTCAACGCGCTCATGATGGACGGAGCTGTGCGCACGGTAGGCCAAGGAATCACCCTGGCGGCTTGGCGGGCCGCAGGAACCCGCGCGGGTGGCGAAACCCTGGGGCTGGACTGAGGTGGCGAAAAAGCCAAGGCTGACCGAGGAAACAAAGCCATTCAAACCTACGGTTTGGATTGTCCCGGGAGTTGTTCTGGGATTGATTGCGATTTGCGCCATAGTGTGGTTTTTCCGTTCCCAATCCCAACCATTGCCAGGGGGACCCGGCAAAGCCGAGGCGGATGCTTTTTTGGAAAAACTCCGCAGGGGGCAAACCGATCAGGCCTGGCAGTCGGCGGGCAGCGACCTCAAGTCTTACATGGGCAAGGAAACGCTGCGCGCGCTGGTAAAAAAGAATCCGTCCCTGCGGGAATCGGCCGCCTCGGTCCCCTCGGCCAACCATGGCGGGAACGGCCGGGAAATTCATGAGTACCTGACCGAAAAATCGGGCAAAAAAATTGCCATCGGTGTGACCCTGGAAAACGGTAAACCCAGGGTGGACAGCATCGAGGTGAATTGAAATCAAGCTCTGGAAAACCCTGCGGATGCCGGTTTCGGCGCGGGCTGGCTTTCCGTTTCCGGGCGGTTATGCTGCTGGTTGAAAACCCACGGATAATCCCACCCCGGAGAAAGATGAATGCGTTGGAACCAACTCCTAATGGCCGGCCTGATGATGGCAGGGGCCGGATTCCCAATCCAAGCCCAGGAGGCCCCGAAGGCTTACCTGGACGGCACGGGCCCCGGTTTCAAGGCGCTGACCGGCGATGATTTCACCCGGGCCAATTGCAACGAGGACACCTGGAAATTCCATGCCGATGGGCTGATCACCTGCACCGGCAACCCGGTGGGCGTGATCCGCAGCAAGAAGCAGTACACCAACCTTGAGCTGGTGGTGGAGTGGCGGCACCTGAAAAAGGCAGGTAATTCCGGAATCTTCCTATGGGCTCCCGAAGGCCCCCTGATGGCGCTAAAACCGGGGCAACTGCCCAAAGGAATCGAGGTGCAGGTGCTGGATCTTGGCTACAAGGAGGCCTACGAGAAGTCTTCCGGCAAGAAGGCCAACTGGTTCACCTGCCACGGCGATGTTTTTCCCGTGGGCGTGAAAATGAAACCGTTCCCCCCGGTGGCACCGGACGGCATTCGCAGCTTCCCCACGCAGGAACGCAGCAAGGGGGTGGGCGAATGGAACCATTACTATGTGCGCGCCATCAACGGCGAGGTTCGCCTGTGGGTGAACGGGGCCGAGGTGTCCGGCGGCGCCAACTGCGATCCCAAGACAGGCTACCTGTGCCTGGAGTCGGAAGGATCTCCGGTGGAGTTTCGCAATTTGAAACTGCGGGAACTTCCCTGAACCCAAATCCTCGCCTTGGTTATCATGAACCGGCTTGTCCCTCAGGACGGAGCCGGTTTTTTCATGCCCGAGATCCTTTTGGCCACCGCCAACGCCCGCTACTCGCACGCCTCGTTCGGCCTGCGGTATCTCCTCGCGAACCTGGGCGGGCTGGCTGAAAAGGCGGCCATCGCGGAATATGAAATCTCGAAAAGCCCGCACGAGATCGCCGAGGCGATCGTGGCCCAGTCTCCGAGGATTCTGGGGCTGGGGGTATACATCTGGAATGTGCGCGTGCTCACGGAGGTGGTGGCGCTGCTGAAACGGGTGCGGCCAGACCTGACCATCGTGCTGGGTGGCCCGGAAGTCAGCCACGAGGCGGAGACCCAGGAGATTGTCGGGCTTGCGGATTTCACCATCCAGGGTGAAGCCGAGCTGGAGTTTCCAAAGTTGTGCGCCAGCCTGCTGGAGGGGCGAAGGCCCCTGATGAAAATCCACCAGGCGCAACCGCCCCATTTCCATGAACTCAAACTGCCTTATTCGCTGTATGACAGCGAGGACATCGCCCACCGGGTGATTTATGTCGAGGCTTCGCGTGGATGCCCGTTCACCTGCGAGTTTTGTCTTTCCTCCCTGGAAATCCCGGTAAGGGCGGCCCCTCTGGAGCCGTTCCTGCAAGAGATGGACCACCTGCTGAAGCGTGGCACCCGGCAGTTCAAGTTCGTGGATCGCACCTTCAACCTGAACACACGGGTGGGCACCACCATCCTGCAATTTTTCCTCGACCGCCTGCGGCCGGATTTGTTCCTGCACTTTGAAATGATCCCCGACCGATTGCCGGAGGAATTGAAGTCGCTCATCCGGCGTTTCCCGGAAGGTTCCCTGCAGTTTGAGGTGGGGATCCAGTCCCTGAATCCGGAAGTGCAGGCGCTCATAAGCAGACGGCAGGACAACGCCAAAACCGTGGAAAACCTGCGTTGGCTCCGGGAAAACACCGCGGTGCACATCCACGCAGACCTGATCGCCGGCCTGCCGGGGGAGACCCTGGAAAGTTTCGGCAAGGGATTCGACTCGCTGCGCGGCCTGGGGCCCCAGGAAATCCAGGTGGGAATCCTCAAGCGTCTGCGGGGCACCCCCATTATCCGCCATGATGCGGAATGGAAGATGGTTTACAGCCCGCAGGCCCCCTACGAGATATTGAGCACCAAACTGATCCCTTACGCCGAGATGTGCCGACTGAAGCGTTTCGCCCGCTACTGGGACATGCTTGGCAATTCCGGCAGGCTGGCGCGCAGCCTGCCCCTGCTGCTTGCAGGCGAGTCGGCCTTTGCCCGATTTTTGCGATTGAGCGACTGGCTTTGGGGAGTGACCGGGCAAACCCACGCCATCGCCCTGACCCGGTCCTTCGAACTGGTTTTCCAGCACGCCCGGGAGCAGATCACCCACCCGGAACGATTGCGCGAATTCGCCCAAGCCTTGTGCGATGACTACCGCCAGGACGGGCGAACCGATGTGCCCGGCTACCTGGCCGAATTCGATATCCCCCCCCTGCCCCGGCCCGAGGGGCACCGGAGGCAAGCGACCATCCGCCAGGCCCGCCATCAGACAAGCTGAACCCGTCACCCAAACAAAAGCGCCGGCCGCCCCATTCGGGGGAAGGCCGGCGCGTTGGATTTACCTGACGGATCAATACGAACGGGCGAAAACCACGCGGCCCGCCGAGGGATTGCCGGTCACCATGCACTTGCCCGGTTCGGCCGGGCGGTCGAACGGGATGCAACGGATGGTGGCCTTGGTTTCCGCTGCGATTTTGTCCTCGGTCTCCCGGGTGCCGTCCCAGTGGCACAGAAAGAACCCGCCCTCTTTCTCGATCCGCTCCTGGAACTCGGCGTAGCTGTCGCAAGTGTGCATCGACGCATCCCGGTATGCTTTCGCGCGCTCAAATAGCGCCTTTTGGATTTCGCGCAACAGTGCGTCCACCCGGGCCGGGGCCTCGGCCAGCGGGATGCCCATCAGCTTGCCGTCCTTGCCGGGGATGTCGCGGCGACCGATGACGCAGGCCCCTTGGGCCAGATCCTTCGGCCCGATTTCCACACGGACAGGCACTCCCTTCAACTCGATCTCGTTGAAGCGGAATCCGGGGCTCTTGTCGAAATCGGTGTCGATTTTGACCTCGATGGGCTCGTAGCCGTAGAAGTCGTCGCGCGGGAGGGCGCGGATGGCATCCCGCAACCTGGTGGCCGCCTCGACCACCGCCTTGCGCTCCTCATCGTTCTTGCCGATGGGCACGATCACCACATGGGTGGGGGCCAAACGGGGGGGGATGACCAGTCCCTGGTCATCCGAGTGGGTCATGATGAGGCCACCGATCAACCGGGTGGAGACACCCCAGGAGGTGGCCCAGGCGAACTCCTGTTTGCCTTGGGCCGACTGGAACTTCACATCGAAAGCCTTGGCGAAATTCTGGCCCAGAAAGTGGCTGGTGCCGGCCTGGAGCGCCTTCTTGTCCTGCATCATGGCCTCGATGCAGAGGGTGTACACGGCGCCGGGGAATTTCTGCCCGTCGCTCTTGGGGCCCACCAACACCGGCATGGCCATGTAGTCCTCGGCGAAGCGCCGGTAGACCTCCACCATCTTGCGGGTTTCCTCCTCCGCCTCGTCGCTGGTGGCGTGGGCGGTATGGCCCTCCTGCCACAGGAACTCGGCGGTGCGCAGGAACAGGCGGGTGCGCATCTCCCACCGCACCACATTCGCCCACTGGTTGATCAGAAGCGGCAGGTCGCGGTAGCTCTGGATCCAGTTCTTGTAGGTGTTCCAGATGATGGTCTCCGAGGTGGGCCGAACGATCAGTTCCTCCTCCAACCGGGCCTCGGGATCCACCTCCACCCCCTTCCCGGGAATCGATTTGAGACGGTAGTGGGTCACCACCGCGCACTCCTTGGCGAATCCCTCGGCCATCTGCTCTTCCTTGGCGAGGTAGCTTTTGGGAATGAACAGCGGGAAGTAGGCGTTCACATGCCCGGTTTCCTTGAACATCCGATCCAGGGCCCGCTGCATGCGCTCCCACAGGGCGTAGCCGTTGGGCTTGATCACCATGCAGCCGCGGACCGCGGAGTTTTCCGAAAGACCCGCCCGGTGGACGATGTCGAGGTACCACTGCGAGTAATCTTCCGCCCGGGCGGTGATCTTTTCCCCTGCCATGTGCCTGTACTCCGGCCCCAGATCCATGCTTCAGCCAAACCCCGACATTCCTTCCCACAACGGAAGCAATGCGGGCTAACATGAGGATGATTCTAGGGTTTGGGCCGGCCCGGGGGGGAGGCGAAACCGTCATTCCCTGGCTTGAGGTAATCCCCGCCACCCCGCACTGCCATGGGTGAACCTGCGATTCCTGGCCTCCACCGAAAGGATTGGAATGGTTTTTTCCGCCTCCACAACCGGCCCGAATGCTGCTTCACGGGATGGCCCATCCCAAGGCATGGCACCACCGCTGGTGGAGATGAACGGGCTGGGAAAGGCCTATTCCAGTCTTTTTGGCCAGCCCTTTTGGGCCCTTCATCATCTGGACCTGATGGTACGCCCGGGGGAAGTGGTGGGCCTGCTGGGGCCCAACGGGTCCGGCAAGAGCACGGCCCTGAGGTTGCTTCTGGGTTTTTTGAAACCGACCCGAGGCACCGTGCGCCTGGCAGGCTATGACCCATGGACCGAGGGGGCCCTGGCCCGCCAGGCTGTGGGATACCTGCCCGGGGAACTTCGCCTGTATGAAAACCTGACCTTGCGCCAAATGGCCCGCTTTTTGGCCGACTTGAGGGGCCAGCGGGTGGAGAATGAGCTGTATTTGCTGGCAGACCTATTTCGCCTGCCCCTGGACACGGTGCTGCGAAACGGCAGTTCCGGAATGCGGCGCAAGGCGGCGTTGGTGGCCCTTTTGGCACCCCGCTGCCCGCTTTTGGTTTTGGACGAGCCCACCAACACCCTGGACCCGGCCATGCGAAACGCGTTGCTGGACCTGGTCGCCCAAGGCGCACGGCAAGGGCAGGCCATCCTTTTCAGTTCACATGTGCTGGAAGAGGTGGAAGCGGTTTGCCACCGGGTTCTCATCCTGAGAAAAGGCAAGCTGGAGGCCCATTGGCAGGGGAAGGACCTCCGACAGGGGCGACGGATCCGAGCACGGCTGACAGGCGCCCTGCGGGGCCTTCCACCGGAAACGGCCACCGGAGATTGGGGCGCTGAAACAGGAAGCCTGGATCTTGAGGCACCTGATTTTGGGCCCGCCCACCTGGAATGGCTGGCCAAACAGCCCCTGGCCGATTTGCGCATCGAACCGATGGGGTTGGGCCGGCTGTACCAAGCCATTCATGGGTCATCCCCCGCGCGGCTGGACACGGGAGAAACAGCATGATTTCCCGCCAACCGCATTTCTTCGCAATGGGATTGCTGATTGGACGCCTGACCAAGGACTGGCGCTGGTGGCTGATTGGATTCCTGTCGATTCTGGCCGGTTTTGGTTTGGTTTGGTGTTTGGTGCTCCGACGCACACTGGAGGACATCACCCCCTTTTTCAGATTGCTCGCATCACAAAGTGGCCTGGGCCCCAGGGATATCGAGGCGGTGGTGTTCGACGGCCCGGGCAAGATGCTGCGCACCCTCATCGGGGGTGACCGGATCAGCCTGGAAAACGCGATGGATGTGCTGAGCATCGCCCTGGTTCACCCGCTGGCGGTGGGCTTGGTAGGCCTGTGGGCACTGGGCAGGGGTACCGCCCTGCTGGGTGAATTGGACCGTGGCACCCTGGAATTGCTGCTCAGCCAACCAGTGAGCAGGAGGCTGGTCAACCTGTCACACCTGCTGTTTGATCTGGCGATTTGGCCGCTATTGGGCCTGGCATTGAGCGGGGGCCTGGCCCTGGGAGCCTGGTGGATCCATCCGATCCGCGAGAAACCGATGGCGGCGGATCTGGTGCAAAAGATGGAAGCGGCCCAACCCTGGTGGATGCGGCTGGGGTTGCTGCAAACGGGAAAAAAGACCCAAGGCCGATCGTTTGAGGAGAGGATGCGTCTGGTGCCGGCTGACTTCCTGAAGGCAGCACCCGCGGTCGCGGCCCTCGGCATCGCCCTGAGCGGATTCACCTACGCCGTGGCCGCATTCGGGCGGTCACGCATCCAGGCTCTGGGGTTGCTTTCCGCCGTGCTGTTCCTGATGTACCTGGCGAATCTACTGGCCCAACTGTACGACCCGTTGGGATGGGTGCGTCCATTCACGGTGTTCTACTACTACCGACCACAGGAATTGGTTTTGGGCCGGGCCGACCTGATCGGCATACCGGAATGGGGAATGGCTCGCGCGGTTGTCCCCGCGAGCCTGGTTTTGGTGGTGTCGGGTTTGGCTGGATATTGGGTGGGAAGCCGTCACATGGAAAAGCGCGACTTGCCGGTAGCGCTTTGAGGCGTGTCAGTCTTCCTGGATCACCTCGCCACCGGCCCGGGTTCCCAAAGCCACCCAGGCGGCGGGGCGGATTGAGTTTTTGATCATCCGCACGGCGCCATCACCCTGCAGAAAATTGACGCCGCCCGTGTGATTGCTGGCGAAATCTTCGGCATGAAGTTTTTGGCCATTTGGAGTGTGCGGGGGATCATCCGGGTCCATCATCCCGGTGTGGCCCAAAATGAGGGGGTAGGGTTCCTCGGCATCATCGGGGTCGCCCACCGGGAAAGTCACCGCACCGAGGACAAAACCTGCCCAAGTGCTTTTGCACAAGCGACTGGTCCTTTCGCCAACCATCAGGGTGTTGCTGGAACCGTCGGACAGGTCGGAGATTCGGATACGAGAATTCCTGAAAAAGCAACCTTCGCCCCGGCCAGGGTCCTCCGCCATCTCGCGGCTTCCGAACATGCCCACATAATTGCTTGGGCCGACTTCAACGGAGTTGCCATCGGTACGGAAGGCTTGGGTGTGGTTGTCCGACGGGCAAAGAAAGGTTTTTACTACTTGGGACCGGGTGGGCGCATTCAGCGGATCAGCAATCATTTTGTCAAAACGGATGGCCCGGAAAAGGTTGTCCTGCTCGACAAAGGGGAGGATCCTTGAGGCCCAACCCCAACCGGTGCCCAAATTGGCCGGATTTATGACTTGGCTTTGGAAATCCATGTAGCCGGCAGGGAAGGAACCAAAAGTGTCGTTGTGGTTGTGCAGAGCCAAGCCGATTTGTTTCAGATTATTGGTGCAACTCATGCGGTTGGCTGCTTCCCGCACCTTTTGGACTGCGGGGACAAGCAATCCGACCAGAACTGCGATAATGGCAATCACCACCAGCAGCTCGATCAAGGTAAAACCTTTACGTCGGGGGGCACCTGACATGGCAGACCTCGCTTTAAACCAAGTAATACCTGAAGTCCATTCGTAAAACTATCTTCGATCAGTATAACCTGCCAATGCCCGAAGTCTAACCTTTTATCTAGGTAAAACAAGAGCATACAAAAAGAATTTTCCCCAAAAGGCCCCCGGTCAAACCACATTCCCCTGCTTGGGGACAAATGGTTAACCTTGTTCAACTTTGCCGGGGTTTCTACTGGCCTTTTGCCTTCGGACGCCCGGTTTGCCAGCCAAGGAAGGCGCGCATGGACGAGCTGAAGCCCTGGGATTTGCTCGAGGATGTGCGCCGTTTATCGCCCGGCCTGCTTTTTGTGGCATTGCTGGTGGGTGTCTTATTGTGGGGTTTTGGCGGGCGGTTGTACCGCTTTTGGGTGATCCTGCTGGCCACGCTGCTGGGAGGGGCCGCAGGGTTGGAAATGGGCCCCAGCCTCGGATTGCAGCGTTTGATTGCCGCCGCATTATTCGGGGCGACGGCAGGCGCATTGGCCTTATCGCTTTTCGATGTGGTTGTGTTTTTGCTGGGTGGCGCCGCCGCAACGCTGGGCGTCTTGCAGATTGGGACAGGACAAACGGATCCCCTTCCCTTTTTTTTGGCCGGGGGATTGGCTTTCATTTTGTTCCGAGGCTTTTTTCTTGTGGTTTTCACCGCCGCGATTGGTACCGCACTCATCGGGGCCGGTGTGATCGGACTGATGGAATCTAAACTGGAAACCGGCGCCCCGGGTTGGCCCGAGGCTCACACGGATCTGGTGGCGGGGATCGGGGCGGTGGTTTGCCTGCTGGGTTGCCTGGCCCAATGGCTGACGAGGAAATGGTTCAAAACGGTCGATTCACCGCCACCCCCCATCCAACCGGATAGCGGACGAAGCTCCAGACCTTCATACTTTGGAACTGGGGGATTCGCGACGGACCAACGAGCCCGATAGTCCCCCCTTGATTCGCGATGCCCGGGGAATGAGCCATGGGACTTTGGACCGTATGCCTGCAGGCCGTGGTTTGCGCCGGTTTGGCCCAACCTCCCGGAACCCCTCCAGGAACCGCTCCGGGCTCCCCGGGAACTGGAACCACCACCGCGGCTGCTCCTTCCGGAGGGGGCCGGGAAGAGGTCCCGCTGGGTCTGCATGTGTTCGCCTTGGCACTGCTTGGCGCCATCACCACCGTGCTGGTCTATCCCACCCGACGCAGCGAATCCTGAAACCGCGGCGAATGGAACCGTATAAACCCCATGCCGGTTGTGCCGGGAAGCCCCGGCCCCTAATCTGAAAAAACAGGGCAAGCAGGCTCCCAGTGATTTTTGAGCAAGGAACGATCGGATGAGCACCATGCAGAAAACGAACGGCGGCCTCGACCCAGCCCTGGAAAACCGGGACGAAAACACCCTGACTGAGGCGCCCTTCGACCTGCTGGCCCTGTCGAGGCGGATCATCAACGGCGGGGAAATGACCCGCGAGGAGGCGGACGCCTGCTTCCGCCTCCGCGGTGACGCCGTGTATGACCTGATGTACGCCGCCAACCGGGTCCGCCGGCATTTCCACGGAAACAAGGTCACCTTCTGCAGCATCCTGGCTTCGAAGTTCGGGCGTTGCAGCGAGGACTGCAAATTCTGCGCACAATCCAGCTTTTACAACACCGGAATCGAGCCGCACTCCATGATGGAGGGCGAGGAGGTGGAGAAGGCCACCGAGTTCGCCCGCGAGAACGGCGCAAGCGCCTTTGGAATCGTCAACAGCGGCAGGGGCCCCTCCCAGCGCGAATGGCCGAAAATCATGGAAGCCGTCCAGGCCATGAAGAAGGTTGACGGCATCTGCCATTGCGCCACCCTGGGGACCTTGAGCCCCGAGCAGGCCCGGGACCTCAAGGAAGCCGGCGTGCGCCGGATCAACCACAATCTGGAAACCTCCGAGCGACATTACGCGAAGATCGTCACCACCCACACCTGGCAGGACCGGGTCAAGACCCTCAAGCTGGCCCAGGAAGTGGGCCTTGAGACCTGCTCGGGCGGCATCTTCGGCATGGGTGAGACCGTGGAGGACCGGGTGGATCTGGCCTTCAGCCTGAAGGCCCTCAACCCCGACGTGGTGCCATTGAACTTCCTGCACCCGATCGCCGGGACCCCCCTGGCCCACCTGAAACCACTGGAGCCGCTGGTCATTTTGGGCATCATCGCCACCATCCGGATGATTTTGCCCAAACAGGATCTGAAAGTGGCCGGTGGCCGCGAAAAGAACCTGCGAGACATGCAGAGCTGGGGATTCTACGCGGGGGCCACCAGCGGCCTGATCGGCAATTACCTGTCCACCTACGGCAGGGCCAACAGCGAAGACCTCCAGATGATCCGCGACCTCGGTCTCACCTGGGATGACGACCGGGTGGGCGGGGGAGACCCCGACGCGGTTCCCGCCGAGACCATCGGTGGTGGCGCGGCGCGTGCCAATGGATCTTTTTCCCTGCCTGTGCTGGCCGGAAACTGAACCGGATTCGGCCACCCGAGTAACCGAAAACCGGGCTGCCCCATGCGCCCCTTTTGGCTGGAAGAACTGCGACAGACCCGGGCGGAAGGGAACGCCCGGGTCCGTCGCGTTTTAAGGCCCGATCCGGCTGGGCCAAGCCGGGTGATATGGCGCGGAAAATCGGTTCTGCCTTTCGCCTCGAATGATTACCTCGGTTTGGCGCACGACCCACGGTTGGCACGCGCCGCCTTGCGGGCGATCCGCTGGCAGGGGACCGGGGCGGGGGCATCGCCCTTGGTTACCGGTTGGCTCCCCAGCCTGCGCGCACTGGAGAGGGATTTGGCCGCATGGGAGTGTGCCGAGAAAGCGTTGGTGTTCCCATCAGGGTTCCAGGCGAACCTCGCCGCCATCAGCGCATTGGCCGGCCCGGAAGACCTGATCCTTTCCGACGCCTTGAACCATGCCAGCCTCATCGACGGATGCCGGCTGTCCAAGGCCACCGTACGGGTATACCGTCACGCCGATCCGGATCATGCCGAGGAATTGGCACGCGCCCATCGGTCGCGCCACCGGCGCCTGCTGGTGGTGACTGATTCTGTCTTCAGCATGGATGGCGACACGGCTCCATTGGAACGCCTGGCCAACCTGGTGTTGAACCAGGAAGGCATGCTTTTGGTGGATGAGGCGCATGCCACCGGCGTGATGGGGCCTGAAGGGGCCGGCTTGGCCCACACGCTGGCCCCGAGGTTCGAGCGGGAAAAGGGGTTGCTGATCCGGACGGGCACCCTCAGCAAGGCGCTTGGATCGCAAGGCGGGTTCATCGCTGGGAGCAGGGACCTGATCCGCTGGCTGGTCAACGGCGCGCGGGGTTACCTGTTTTCCACCGCCCTGGCACCCGCCAACGCGGCTGCGGCCAGGGCCGGATTGCGGATCGCAGGCCAGGAACCCTGGCGGCGTGAAAAAGTGCTGGGGTTGGCCGCGCTGCTCAGGACGAAACTGGGGGAAGCCGGTTTTTCCGCGCTGCCAGGCACGGCGCCCATCGTCCCGGTGGTGCTGGGGCAGCCCCGCCGGGCGATTGCATGGTCGGAAATCCTTGGGAAAGCGGGATTCCTGGTGCCGGCCATCCGGTATCCCTCCGTACCCAGGGCAGGTGCCCGATTGAGAATCACCCTGTCGGCGGCCCACAGCGAGGGGGAAGTGCTGGAATTGGCCCACGAATTGGCCACACTGAACCGATCCGGCAGGTAAGATCATCGCAGGGAATCGGTAGGCGGAGAGCCGGTGCCAATGCGATCCATTCGACTCGACCAATGGTTGGAAAGCCGGGCGCCTGGTGGCGTGCTGGCCCCCATGCGCATCCTGGAGCGGATGGAAACCGGGGGCGTGGCCTGGCTGGGTAACCGCAGGCTGGCGGCACGCGGCTACCTGGTGGTCTCCAGGCAAGACCTTTGGCGCAAGGTGGAACCCGAGGAGCTTTCGGTTTCGCCCACGCGGCTGCTTCCAGACACGGTCCTGCTGTTGCTCAAACCGAATGAGGATGAAACCAAGCTGCTGGAATCGCCCGGGCTGGTCCGCCAGGCCCAGGCTCCCGGAGTGGTCACAGAGGAACAGGAGCGGCTGGAAAAAAACCGTTCCGAAACCCTGGGCAAGCTGACACGAAGGCTGGTCATGGCCCGTGTGGAGCAGGTCCTTCTGGAGCGGGGCTGGGGGCCTGAGGCTTCCGCGAATTTTGCGGAGCTGATTCCCCCCTGTCAGATGGATGAAATTCGACAGGTCCTCGCCCGGGACGGGCGTGGCAGGCCGGATTCCCCCACCGACCGGGTGCTGCTGGAATTCCTGCCCTGGTTAGGGATGCTGTCTTCCCTTGAACCGGAAAGGGTGGGCGCCTTTTTCCCGGGCCTGGCCCGGCAAACCGCCAATAGCCTGGCGGAGATGCTGGAGAGCAAGGTCCGTCTGGATCTGATTGTCCGGGAATCGCTGGACACCGATTACCCCTTCCACCCGGGGGGGCTGGCCGCGGACGAGGAGCCCGACCCATATCTGGAAAGGCACAGGCGGCTGGCCGAGGAGGCGGAAGGCCAGGGCCAGTGGGTGACGGCCGCCCTGGAGCAGGTTCGCGAATCGAGGCTGTGCGTCGGCAAGCGGTCGGAAAACGCCCTCGCCCGGGCGCAGGCCAACCTGCGACTGCTGGTGGATGCGGTGGGCGCCCCGCTGGGATTGGACAGCGAGGAGGGGGACGCCTTCCTCAACGCGCTCAACCCCGTGCTGGACAAGGCCGAACAAGGTGAATCGGGTGAGGAATCGGCGTTCCTGCGCAACCTGCAGGGGATGAGTGACGGCCTGGCCAACAAGGCCTACGCACTGGATGTGGTGGAATACGCCATCTCACTGGGAGTGCGGCCATGGAAACGGCAACTGCACTACCTGGGCCTTGTCCAGGTTTCCGGACGGCTGAAAACCCTGCTGGGCCTGCTGCCGGTGATGCGCGTTCCGGACACCAGCCGGGCTGTTTTGCAGCGATTGCTGGGCAAAAGCTCCCTTCACGCCGAAACCCAGGTGCGCCGACTGTTCCATCCGCTGATCGACAGTGCCCTCGACGATGTGGGACTTCAGGCGGACAACCCCCTGGAGCGGGTGGCCCGCCGGAAAATCATCCAGGAACTAATTGACCGCATCCTGGACCAAGGGCACATCACCTTTTATGACCTGCGGGACGCGTTGAGCCGCAACCATTTGAAGATGCAGGATATCCGCGACCCAGCCGAATGGTTGCAAGGCGATCCCCTGCTACGGCTGGACCGTCGCTTGGCGGCCCCGCTGGATGGCATTTACCGTCCCTGCCCCGTATACAGCCGCATGCTCGAGCGAATCACCTCGCTGGGATTCGGCACCGGGGTAGGCCGCTGGCTGGTGAGCAAGGTGATCATCCCCTACGGCCTGGCCGCGCTCCTGGTGGTGATGGTCCACGCGCTGTGGGAACACTTCGGGGGCGTCAGCAAACAGGCGGTCACCGCCACCGGCGAGGCGGCCCAGGCTGTGGCCGAGGCGGTGCAAGAATCGCAATCCCAAGGCCTGCAGGAAACCGCCACCAAGGTGGCACTCTCGGTGCATTCCAAACCGCCGCCCTCGGTTCTGACCCCGGCGAATCTTCTGGCACTGGGGGCCCTGGGAACAGTGTTCCTCCTGTTCACCAACCACCCGGTATTGCGGGGGGCTGTCTGGCGCGTGTTGAACGCGCTGGGGGATGTCATCCATTGGGTGGTGCATGACCTGCCCGAAATCCTACCCAGCCATCCGCTGTTCCTGTACGGAGTGCGCTGGCCGCTGAGCGTGGTGTGGCACGCGGTGATCAAGCCACTCGGGGTGGTGCTGATCCTGCTGAAGCTGGCCGGAATGGATGTCGACTGGACCAGCCCGGTGCTTTTCGGCGGATGGTTATTGGCGACGGTGGCCCTGTTGAGCCGGCAGGCCCGCATGACCGAGGAATGGTTTGTGGGGGTGCTGCGCGAAGTGCTGATGGCCCTGCGCTCGGGCGTTTTGGGCCGGGCCCTGGGCGTGCTGAACGAGTTGTTCCGCGCCGTGACACGATGGTTCGACCTGCAGATGGCCAACATCGAGAATGTGCTCCGCGTTCGCCAGCGCGACAATGCCGGGCAACTGGGAGGCAGGGCGCTCCTCAGCCTGCTCTGGTTTCCAATGGGGTGGCTGGGCCGCTTCACATTCGTGGTGTTGATCGAGCCGATGCTGCATCCCCTGAAACTGCCGATCAGCTTCCTGGCCGCCAAGGTCATCTACCCGTTCCTGTACCCCTTCACCACGGATGTTGCCATCCCCGCGCTGACCCCGATGATGGGCGCCCTGACAGCCGGCCTGGTGATGGGCGTGATCGTGTTTTTGCTGCCGAACGCCTTCGGCTTTTTCTTTTGGGAGTTCCGGGAGAACCGGGGCCTGTACGAGGCCAACCGGCCCGAACGACCCGCGCCCGATGGCGCCGGCCCGCACGGCGAAACCATGGCGGTGCTGCTGGAACCGGGCCTGCACGGGGGAGTTCTGCCGGCCCTGTTCACCAAATTGCGCAACGCCTGCCTGCCCGCCTCGGAGGGGGGCACCCGGGCGGCCCAGCGCGCCTGCGAACGCAAGCTGGACCTGCTGCGCGAGGCCCTTGGACGGTTTTTCAGGCGCAATTTCCTGGATGTTTTGGGAGTGACCACCGCATGGGGCCAGAACCTGACGACCGAGGATGAAACCCAAAAAAGCATGGTGCTCCCGCTGGCGCTGGAGCCCTCTGCCCCGCCAGCGCCCAGACAATGGTGGCGCCCGTTCGAACTTGAATCGGTCAACCTGGCGGTGAACCGGGTGGAGGCCACTTTCCGCCCTGCCAGAGGCTCCGGATTGGTTTCCGCCAACGGCGCCCCCCCCGAACCGTTGCGTATTTATGTGGCCTACATGGAAAACCACCTGCAGGCATGGATCGACCGGCCAGGCTGGGTGGATCATCTGCCGGATGAGAAACGCCACGCCTTGGCCTGGAGCCTGGCCTGGATTTACCGGGCGGCAGGGGTGGAAGTGGTGCGGGAAACACTCGATCTCCTCGCCCCCCCGGGCACCACCCAAACCCGGCTGGAAGAGGACCGTGTGATTTTCTCGGTGGAGGACAGCCACCGGGTGACCTACCGGCTGACCGACCAGGGCCGCGCATGGCACCGGGTGCAGGAACACTCTAAGGGCCAAACGGCACCCGGGGCACCCGAGGAGTTTCGGCCGGCTTGGCGCGCGCTTTTCGGGGACATGCCCTTCACTTGGGCTTTGTTCGTGGACCGATGGACCATGGATGCCGGCGGGCAAGATTTCGGTCAGGTGCGGCTGGAAGGATTTTGGATAGACCTTCTGGGTGACACCGGCGCTGGCAAAGGCACCCGGGGCCTGAGACTTTCTGAGAGCGGCCAGGTAGCCGGCGCCTGAGCAGACGGGGATAACCATGTTCCAATACGCGATCTGCAACGAGACTTTCGAGGGGTGGGATTGGGAGCGGGTTTGTGACCTGTGCTCAGGGCTGGGCTATTCCGGGCTGGAGGTGGCGCCCTTCACCCTGGCCCCCCGAATCGGGCAGGTGGATGCCCGCACCCGGGCGCTCCTGCGAAAAACCGCCGAGGCCCGCGGGCTTCAGATTTTCGCGCTCCACTGGCTACTGGCCAAAACAGAGGGGTTTCAAACCACCAGCCCGGACCCGCGGGTGCGGGCAGCCACCGCCAGTTATCTGGGGGAACTGGCTCAGGCATGCGCCGACCTGGGTGGCGACCGCATGGTGTTCGGTTCGCCCCTCCAAAGAAAAATCCCCGAGGGGCACACCGAGGAGCAAACCGATCTGCTGTTCCTGGACACAATCCGGCAACTGGTGCCCCACCTGGAAAAGACAGGTGTGAAGTTCCTGCTGGAACCCCTCGGGCCGGCCGAGACCAATTACATGAACACGGCGCGAAAGGGGGTTGAATTGCTTGACCGGGCCAACCACCCCCTTTTCGGACTGCATCTGGATGTGAAAGCGATGAGCGATGACGAGGCTCCGGTGGCTGACATCATCCGGATGCACTCCGGCCGGATGGGTCACTTCCACGCCAACGACGCCAACCGCAAGGCCCCCGGGATGGGAAACACCGACTTCATTCCCATCATGCGCGCCTTGAAGGATGTCCAATACCGGGGATATGTTTCCATCGAGGTTTTCGACTACACCCCGGACCCGGAAACGATCGCCCGCGAGGGTCTGTCGCACCTCAAAGCCTGCGCCAGCCAGTGCTGAGGCGGGCCGGACCTCGCCATGCCAACCGGAATCAACAGTCTGCACCGTCGCGGGGAATGGCTGAAACGGCTGCTTGTGGCCGCAAGATTTTTCGCGCCCTGGGCCGCCTTGTGGTTTGGATCGATGATTCTTTCCTCCCTTTGGCCCTGGAGGATTTGTCTGGCCCTTCCAGGGGAGTCGGGCTTTCCCTACCTTCCCTGGCTTGTCCCCTGGTACCTCAGCCTGGACCTGATGGTGCCCCTGGTCACCCTTTTGGCCCCGGACCTGGACACCTTGCGTCGGGTGTATCGGGCCATGCTGGTTCAGACCGGGGTGGCGGCGCTGGTCTACACGGTGCTGCCGCAACGGCTGGGCTTTATTGGCCATGAATCAGGCGGTGTATGGGAAAATTTGGCTCAAAACACCGGCTCGGCCAATTTGGGTTGGCATGCAGACGCTCCCAGCCTGCATGTGGCCTTCGCCTTCACAATGGCCCGCCTGTTGATTCCACGACTGTGCACCAATGAATCGTGGTGGCTGCTTGCGGCAGGTTGGATTTGGGCGGTTGGTGTGATGGTCAGCACGGTTTTCGTTCACGAACACCACCTGGCGGATGTCGCCTCAGGGTTGGTGCTGGCTTGGTGGACCTGCCGGTGGGCCGGTCGGTTGAATGCCCAAGTCCCGAAGCCGGTAAGTGAAACCAGCTGAAATCGGAAATAAATGCCAAAGCTGAAGGCAATTCCCCCAAGGCGAGTCAGTCGCCCCATTTTCTCCAAGATATTAACCACGCCGATTTGACTAAGCATTATCCAATCTATTCAATTTAATTTTGGCGATTATTCCGGTTTGGCCGGATTTGCCGTGAATTCACGCTACTTGGGCAGCCTCAACCGATTAAAGGCCTGGGGCACTGGGAGACCTCACCATGCTGCGCGGTTTTTGGGCCATACGGCTGCTTTTTGCCTCAAGCCTGCTCTTGGTCCTGTCTTTGAAAGGAAGCGCCCAAGAGGCCCCAAAACCTACCCTGCCGGCTACCCCAGCCACCCGCACCCTGGCTCCTTTTCAAGGGAAGCCCAACTCAACCGTGGTTGCGCCGCCTGTTCGCGGCAGTGCGGGGGTGATTCCCTCCACACCGGCACCGACCGCTCCGCTGCCAGCACCGCGGATGGTGGAAGCGCCCACCAAGCCCACCACGAATGCCACCCGCACATTGACTGTCACAACGGGAAACCCCGGGTCCACGATGGTTCCTTCGTTGGTGGCAGCCCCGTGTGGAGCCGATCCGGTTGGTCCCAAGCCCCCCACTCCAGCCCAATCGCGCCAAATGGCCGCATTGAGGATTGACCGCATGAGTCCCTTGGCTGCCCCGCGGTATGGCAAAAATGAGCCGGTGCTGCCGATCAATGCCGAGGTTCCAGCCGCCGAAGCTTACATCCAGGGTCTTCGGGCCCTGAATCGATTCGAGTCCGCCAAGGCGCTGGCGCTTTTCAATCACGCCTTGTCGATTGATCCAACGCATCCGGCCACCCTGCAGTTGAAGGCCGTGGCGTTGTATGACCTCGGCCGTGACGGCGAGGCAGCGGCAGCCGCCCGTCAGGGGAAAAATTTCGCCAGGGAACAACCGGGCGGCCTTGAGGAACTGTCCCGGGCTCTGGAACCGATCCAGGGCCACCGTCGCGCCTTTCTCGATTTGGCGGCGCTGCACAACCTGACGGCAGCCCCAAGCGGGCCTGGGCCGAGGAGGCCCGCAGTGATCGTGGCGCCATCCCGCCCGGTGCCTTCGGTTTCCCCTCCGCCCGTCAACACTGACAAGCCCAAGCCTTCTTCACCCGCCAAGCCCTGATCTTGCTTCGATGAAGAAAAAGTAAAAGCAGAAGCCCCGGTCCCTTGGACCGGGGCTTCTGCTTTTACTTGGCGAAGTGGACTACCTCGACAAAGTCCGCAAAATCAAACTGGGCGCAGGGTGCCCTCGTAGGAAACCACTTGACCAAGGAGCGGCGCGAAAGCGGCTACACGAATGGAAAGCGACCCATTTTCCTCCGCCCGCTCAAACCCTTGACCGGTCGGAGCCAGGAAAAGCGGTATTGGAATTCCAAGCACCCACGCCCGAACCACCCACAAGCGCATAGCCGGCGGTTCCACACTCAACCGGTAGGCCAAAGTCAGCAACCCGAATTTCTCCATCAGCAACCCGCCTTCGGCCCATTGAACGGACCGCATCGGAAAGCCGCTGAAATCCCTATTCCAAACCTCCGCCCGCCTTCCCTTGGCACTCTCGGCCTGACAACGGAGGGAGACACGCACCTTTTCCCCCGCGGGGGGTAAACCTCCCAGCCAGGCCACCATGTTGCGCAACCATCCCTTGCCTCGGGTAACGGTGAATTCCGCCTCCCCTTGCCAACAGGATTCCACATCGTGGAACTCCCTGAGGGCGGGTGGTAATCGATCCAGGTCCGGCCCCAACAATTCGCGGTACGGGGATGGCATCGTTTTGGATCCCTTCATGCAAAAGGCCCGCGGCGAGGAATCGCGCGGGCCTTGCAAACTCATGGTAGTCCGAGCCAGTAGAGCCAGCCCTAGCTGCTCTTGCGCCGGGAATTCTTCCGCATGGCAAAGGGGATGGAAGGTTGCCCGGGCGGGTCCAGCCGGATGAACATCCTGGTGGGACGGGAAGGTGACTGATCCGGTTGGGGAACCGGATCGGCTATGCGAAGGAATGGCAGGACCCGGGGTTCCTCGCCATTTTGATTCCGCTGCTTCCGCAAAGAGCGATTGAATTCCAGACGGCCCAGCAGCACACCGAGACGGAGGTCACCCGCGAAACGGAACCGGGCCTCGTTCAACAGGTCCCGGGCTTGCCCGTACGCCTTGGCAAGTCGAAGGGCCCGGTACAGCGCCAGGAACGACGCGTAGCGACCCGGGTGGGTCTGGTAGGCATGGCGCAGGATGGAAACCCCCTCCTCCACCAGCCCCTGGCGAAGTCGCAGGCGACCCAACGCGGTCCGGGCTTCGATATGGTTTGGATCGTTTTCCAGACAAGCCAGGTAGCAGGAAGCAGCCTGTTCCATTTCACCCTGGGTCGCGCTGACACGGGCCTTGCGGCGCTCGAGGGCCTTGCCCAACAGGAACAGGAAATGGGGGCAGGAGGGCAACAGTTTCAACGCGGCCCGCAGTTGCCGGACAGCCTTTTTGTATTTGCCCCTGCGGAGGTTCATTTCGGCGAGTATCGCCAGCGTATCGGCACTGATGGGACTGTCTGGATCGGTTCGGGAAAGCATCTGTTCCATGGGCTTGCGGGCCTCATGAAAAAAGCCCGCGGAACGAAGCCTTCGTCCGCGGGCCAAAAGATGCTCAGCCAATGAAAGAATTGGAACCATGGCGTCGCCTCCTTGCGAATGCGCGTTCATCCTGAACGCGTCCCATCCCTGGGATTTGGCAGAGGATACCAAGAGGCGAGGCAGAGGCAAGTGCATTCCAGCTGCTATTTGCCCAAGCCCGACGCAACCCCTTGTCAGGCCTCGGCTTTCGCAGGGCCTTTTTTCTGGGCGGCGGGAGCCTCGGATCGCTTGGCGGGGGGCGTTTCGGCCTTGGTTGCGAGCTCCACGGCCGGGGCCGGAGCGGAGGATTTGAGCCGCTTGGCCAACACCTTGCGGCTGATCTCTTCCAAAAGCTGCGGATTGTCCCGCAGGTATTGTTTGGCGTTTTCACGCCCTTGGCCCAACCGCATGTCGCCGTAATTTACCCAAGCCCCCGATTTTTCGACAATCTTGTCATCGATAGCAAGGTCCAAAAGGTCGCCCTCGCGGCTGATGCCGGAGTCGTACATCAGGTCGAACTCGGTGAATCGGAACGGGGGCGCAACCTTGTTTTTCACCACCTTCACCTTCACGCGGGAGCCGGTGGCTTCCTCGCCCTCCTTGATGGTTGCCACCTTGCGGATATCCATACGCACCGAACTGAAAAACTTCAGGGCCAGGCCGCCGGAAGTGGTCTCGGGGTTGCCGAACATCACGCCGATTTTCTGACGGATCTGGTTGATGAACACCATGCAGGTTTTGGTTTTGCTGATAGTGGGGTTGAGGATGCGGAGGGCCTGGCTCATCAGGCGGGCCTGGATGCCCACATGGGAATCGCCTATCTCCCCCTCGACCTCGGAGCGGGGCACCAGGGCCGCGACCGAGTCAATCACGATCAGGTCCACCGCGTTGGACTTGATCAGCATTTCGGCGATTTTCAGCGCCTCTTCCGCGCAGGAAGGCTGGCTCACCAGCAGTTGCTCCAGATTCACCCCCAGGCGTCGAGCCCAGGTGGGGTCGAGCGCATGCTCGGCATCGATGAAGGCGGCCACGCCGCCAGACTTTTGGGCGCAAGCCACCGCCTGCAGCGCGATGGTGGTTTTACCCGAGGATTCCGGCCCGAAAATTTCAATGATGCGCCCGCGGGGCAACCCCTTGCCCCCCAGAGCCAAATCCAGGCTCAGGGCGCCGGTTGAAATCCCCTGCACATCGGAAGCGTCGCCCTCGCCCCCCAGATGCATGATCGACCCTTTGCCGAACTGCTTCTCGATCTGGGACAAGGCATTTTTCAATTCACGATCATCGGCCATGGTCGTTTCCTCCTTCAAATCCCACTGGGCATGGGAATAGTGTACAAGTGTATCGTTCCCTAGTCATCATCGGTTTTCACCCGCCTTTTCTTGCAAGGGGGAGCGCATTCCTTTCACGAAACCGGAAAAAGTGCTTTTTCTTTGAAAAATGCGGCGTTTCCTGGGGCGCGGTCCCAGCGGAGGGAGGGTTTTCAGTGCCCGTATTGGCCAGACTTTGTGCGGCAACCCGTTTCACCGCCCCCACCAGAACTTCTTCCACTTCCTCCCGCCAAGGCGCCGGAAGGCCGTAATAGACCATGGCCTTTTCCCCCTCGTAGCCACCTTCACGACGGACGCGTCTGGACGGGATGTAAGCCATCACATCGTTGGCGTAGCTGCCGATCCACCACTGGCGACCCGGCAGTTCCCCGGGCAAACGCAGGGCGTAATCCACCACCACCTCCCCCGGGAGAAAAACCAAACCCCTGGCATCTCCCACACTCCAGACCTGGACCGGTGCGGCGTAGCGGGTGGGAAGTGGACTGCCTGAATCTAAGAGGGCCAACAGCCGGCGGGCCCGGGCGCTCACCGCCTTGTCCATGGACATTCGCTGATCGAGCAGGGTGTCACGACCGGGGGGTGTCTCCAGAGGCAGGTCGGCCATGTCCAAGGCCATGCCCAACTCCCCCTGGACGGCCGGGCCCTTCCCGTCCATGGCGGCCTTCACGCTGTCCGCCAGGCGATTGCCGTAGGCGATGGCTAATTCCATCCGGCGTCGCGGCAATGGATTCTGGTCGGCCCCGCACCCGGCCACAAAAACCGCCACGCCTGCCTCATCCCCACGCTGTTCACGCATATCTTTTTCCAAGGCGGCGCAAGCCTCGCCCGGCCAGTCCCCGTACCACTGCTGAAAGCCCATGGTGGTGGCGTGGCACGCATAACCAAAAAGGATCGCCATGGATTTGCCCTGGTGGTCACGGATGGCAAGCACCGGGACGGAATGATCCACCGGCCCCTTCAGGGTGCCCGCTGCCCGAAGTTTCTCCACTTCGGGCTCAGGGTTATTTCGGCGGTTCACCGCGAAATCGCATGTGCCCCGGTACCAGGTGAGGTTGGCGGGGGCGAGATTGGCCATCGCCTGGCGGGCGGCCAAAAATATGCGTTCCTGGAGAAAACCCTGATAACGGGTGCCGGCCTGCTTGTCCGCCTCGGTGACGGGGTACATGTCACGCAAGGTGGCGCCGACAACGGGCCCGCAGTGGGTGTGGGAACAAGCCAGCACAATAGATTTTCGGGGAAGACGGTGCTCCTTGCCTATCTCAGCCGCCCAGCGACCGGCGGTCTCACCGTCAATTCCCACCAGATCGAGGGCGATCAACAAACCAGTGTTTCCGCCCGCATCCCGCAAGGCCAGACCACGCGCGTACAATTCGGAAGCTTTCTGCTGACCGGGCTGGGTTCTGGAGGCGTACCCAGCCATCCAGACGGGTTCATTGGGGGTGATCGTTACCCGAGAGGCGCCGGCGCTCCAGCCAACGGCCGGGCTGAGAGACACCAAATTCGCTACCAGCATCCAGAGCATGGACACACTCCCCCGCGTACAAATCATGCAGCAGCATACCCGAGGTTCAACGCTCCGTGTCGCCCGAGTCCTCGCCTTCCCGGCTGGAGCGGTCCTCCCGCCGGCGGTGCCAGACATTTCCCCGGCTAACCGCCTCGCCCCCAAACCGCGCCCGAATGGCATCGAGCGCCTGGTCCAACCGAGCGGGTGCGGGATTCCGTTGCAAATCAAACAGCTCCGGCTGAACTTCTCCCGGCTTCCTAAGATCGATGGCGGTGACTCCCACCAGCCGGGCCGGGAGCAGGTCC